>OHCA01000090.1_pt1 | contig 90720 bp, 78 predicted proteins | sample 1577541 | NCBI WGS metagenome assembly OHCA01 (sample SAMEA3879598, study PRJEB24766) | human gut metagenome | biome: human-associated habitat; feature: feces | place: USA | collected 1985/1987 | reverse complement strand
GGTTAAAATATCTGAACAGATGATCAGAATTAACAAAAAATAAATCGTAATTGCTATAGGATATATTCAAAGTATATAGAGAATTCACAGAATCGTCAAGAAATAAGTCTTTTCATAAAACCGTATTTTTGTTATAATACCATGACAAAAGGTTACATAAATATTACAGACAAAGAATGAGATGTGTTATCCTAAAACATATGAAATATGCTCTGAAAGCACTCAAAGATAATGAGAGATGGGTACGTGAGATGGCACTTCTCAGGAAAGAATATGAGGAAAAATAAAGATGAAAACATTGATATTCAACGGTTCACCGCGAAAGAACGGTGAAACTGCATATATGATCCGGACTCTGCAGGAAAATCTTGGAGGGGATTTTAAGGTGGTTAATGCCTACAGGGCAGATATCCGACCGTGTATAGACTGCAGATGGTGTTTTGACCATGCAGGATGCGCAGTCAAAGATGAATGGCAGGAGGTTCTTTCGTACATTGAAGAATGTGACCATATTATTATGGCATCTCCTGTATATTTTGAGGAGGTTACGGGAATGCTTCTTGCTGTGATGAGCAGACTGCAGACCTATTTCAGTGCAAGATATATCCGTAAAGAAGAACCTGTTCCTAAGAAGAAAACAGGAGCAGTTCTGCTGACAGCAGGAAGTATCGGACCCAGAGAAAAAGCGGAAAGTACGGCAGAGATGCTGCTTCGTCAGATGAGCTGTGACAGTCTGGGGACTGTATATGTGAACCGTACAGACAAAGTGCCGGTCAGAGACAGAGAAGATATCATACAGGAAATAAAAGATCTGGCAGGCAGATTGAGAACAGCAGAATAAATATTATCTGAAAATGAAACACCATTTGTGTTATGTGGAACAGACGAAAGGATGATTAAAATGAAAAAAATAAAATACTTTATGATTACAGGAATGCTTCTGGCATCCATCGGTCTTGCCGGATGTGGGAAGAAGTCAGAAGATGATATTACAAATAAGGAAATTTATCAGGATGATCTTGAACCGCTGACAGAAGAAGAGCTGAATGAAATGGATGCAGATACTTCTGACGAGGATATGAAACAGATTGATGAGCCTGAGGAAGAAACCGCTGACATTACAGATACTACAGATGCAACAGAAACTACAGATAAAACAGAAAATACAGATAAAGCAGAAACTTCAGATTCTTCTGCAAAAAAATCTGCGGATAAAACTGAAACATCAGATTCTGCAGATACAACGAAATCAGAAACTAAAACGAAAACTGAAAAATAATCACAAGGGGGCTGTCGCTGGAATTATTATTGCGACAGCCCCCTGATCATATTTCTGTAATTATCAGGAAAAAACCTCGTTCTTCAGTTCGTTCCCATCCATAAATGCTTTCGCATTTTCGAGAGTAGTCTCGGCAATGTTAGTCAGTGCTTCTTTTGTAAAGAATCCCTGATGAGAAGTCATCACTACATTCGGGAAGGAGAGCAGGCGCTGGGTAATGGAGCTCTGCAGAATACGCTCGGACATATCCTCGAATACGAAATCAGTTTCTTCTTCATAAACATCCAGTCCTACTGCAAAGAACTTATGATCACGGATTCCGGAGATCAGGTCCTCTGTCTTGATCAGGCCGCCGCGGGAAGTGTTTACAAGAATTACACCATCTTTCATTTTGGCGATAGTTTCTTCATTGATGATGTGTTTGGTTTCTTCTGTAAGCGGGCAGTGAAGACTGATGAGATCACTGGTTGCCAGAAGCTCATCCAGAGATACATATTCCAGATAATCCAGGCTCTTATTCGGGAAAAGATCGTAAGCGATAACTCTCATACCAAAACCTTTGCAGATTTTTGCCATTGCCTGGCCAATTTTTCCGGTACCAATGATTCCGGCAGTTTTCTGATAGAAATTAAGTCCCATCAGACCACTTAAAGAGAAGTTGTTTTCGCGGCATTTGATGTATGCTTTATGTGTGTGGCGGTTTGCTGTCAGCGCAAGTGCCATTGCATGCTCAGCCACAGCTTCCGGAGAATATCCCGGAACACGCAGAACCTTCATTCCGAATTTGTGAGCAGTTTCCAGATCTACATTGTTATATCCTGCGCAGCGCATAAGGATCAATTTTACACCCTGAGCATTCAGCTCTTCGATAACAGGAGTGCTCAGATCAGCGTTTACAAAAGCGCAGATTGCCTCATATCCTTTTGCAAGGGAAGCAGTTTCTTCGTGAATATTTGCTTCGGTAAATTTAATTGTAATTCCCGGATAGGAAGGAAGAAGCTTCTCGAAAAATTCTTCGTCGTAGTTTTTTGTGCCGTAAAATAAGATTTTCATAAATGTTAGCTCCTCTCTGGCTGTATACCTGTATGGTATACTCACCGTGAAAATTATAATATCAGTGTTTATAGCAATCCTCATAAATAATGCATCTTAATCCAGACCATCAGAGTGTGAAATCCTGCTATAGTAAAACAAATCGAATAATGTTAAAATAATAACAATCTTCTGACGATTCACATTATAACCGATTTATCGGAAAAAGAAAAGACTATTTTGGATAAAATTTCTCAAGTATCTATAAAAATACAATCTGAGAGAGTATGAAGATACTGTAAATAGGAATTGCAAATTATGCTTTGTTATGAAAAGTATGTACAGAAAGACAAAAGATATGCAGGATAAAAAACATTTTGCGGGATATTACCGGTGAACAGTAAAAATTATGCTGCTGTCAACAAACATAAAAAAATGATATGTTGACAGCAGCATAATTATAAATGACAGTTGCTATTTTCCGAGAGAGTACAGATCTTCATAGAATTCCGGATAGGAAATTTTAACGCAGTCCCCATCTTTGATAGTAAGTGTACCGTCACAAATTGTACCTGCAACAGCAAAGGACATGGCAATACGGTGATCAAGATAAGAATTGATCTCGGCACCATGAAGTGGCTTTCCTCCATGGATGATCATTCCGTCATCAGTCGGCTGAATATCAGCTCCCATGCGTTTCAGTCCTTCTGTTACCACTGCGATACGGTCGGATTCTTTTACCTTCAGCTCCTGTGCGTCCCTGATAACAGTAGTCCCCTCTGCAAAAGCTGCCATTACAGCGATCATCGGGATTTCATCGATCAGTGTGGGGATGATCTCACCCTCAACAGTGGTTCCGTGAAGACTGCTTGTGCGGATCAGCAGGTCAGCGGTAGGCTCACCCTCTGTACTTGCATTCAGAAGAGTAATATCAGCCCCCATAGCCTTGCATACACGAAGCATTCCGTCTCTGGTTGGATTAATGCCTACATTTTTAAGAAGAATCTCACTTCCGGGAGTAAGAAGCCCTGCTGCGATAAAGTAAGCAGCAGAAGAAATATCTCCGGGAACTTTAATCTCGCGTCCGTTCAGCACAGGCTCCGGTTCAATAGAAGCAGTTGTTCCCTGGGAAGTCACATTTGCGCCGAAATAATTCAGCATGATCTCCGTATGATTTCTGGAAAGTACCGGCTCAGTAACGCTGGTGATCCCATCTGCATACATACCAGCCAGAAGCACGCAGGATTTTACCTGTGCGGAAGCAACCGGTGACTGATAATGAGCGGCATGTAAAGGCTTTCCTGTAATACGCAAAGGTGCGCATCCATTGCCCCTCAGACTTACGATATCAGCGCCCATAGACAGAAGAGGAGTCATAATCCTTTTCATTGGACGGGACTGAATGGAAGCGTCGCCGTTTAATTCGCTGATAAAAGACTGTCCTGCCAGAATTCCGGAGATCAGTCTTGTGGTAGTCCCGCTGTTTCCCACATCCAGAGTTTCAGACGGAGCACTGAGTCCGTGAAGTCCCTTTCCATGAACGAGGATTTCGGAAGCATTTCTTTCAATATCGATTCCCATTTTCCGGAAACAGGAGATAGTAGAGAGACAGTCAGCTCCCTCAAGAAAATGTGTGATCTTTGTAGTACCCTGTGCAAGAGAACCGAACATAACTGCACGATGAGAAATGGATTTATCTCCGGGTACAGTGAGTTCTCCTCTGAGGTTTGTCTGTTTTTTTATTTCCATGTTTGATTCCTGCCTGTTTTTATAATATTTCTGTATTTCCCTGCAGTTATTTATAGCAATCTGCTTTTGACAAAATATTTTTGAAATGAATGTCAAAGGGTGATCTGTTTAGAGCGTGTCTGAAAAAGGCTTTCTGCAAGATGTGCGTCACAATTTGTGGGATATTTTGCCCGGATGAGGGCGCCGTAGCGGGCTACGGCAACTGAATTCGGGTGAAATATCCTGCAAAGTGGGGCGTGCAGATTGCGGGAATGATTTTTCAGATACGCTCTAGCGTTCGTAGACAATATAATTTCTTTTTTTAAGGAGTGCGGCACCCTTTTCCATAGAGATTCCGTCGTAGAATTCAATTTTGAGGACACCTTCCTCGAATTCACGGTTGTGAATGATACCGATATTTTTAATGCTGATCTTCTCCATCGCAAGGATAGTGGCAATCGTAGCAATACCGCCGGCCTCATCCGCAATATCAAGATACAGGACATAAGCTTTTTTCAGCAGACCATTGTCTACCACATCAATAGAATCACGGTAATCCCTGGAACTTGCAAACATCTGATACAGACTCCTGGAGTCCTTGTTATCCACAAAACATTTGATCTGAACCAGCAGGCGGATGTAGTCATCCAGAACATTGGAGATATTCTGATTATTTTCCACACAGATCTGCTCCCACATAATTGGAGAAGAAGAAGCAATACGTGTGATATCACGGAAACCTCCGGCTGCAATCGTTTTCATGTATTCCTGATCACTGTCCAGCATATTGACAAGATTTACCAGTGCAGAAGCAATAATATGAGGCAGATGGCTGACTCCGGCAGTGATGAAATCGTGTTCTTCACTTGTAAGGACCATCGGGATCGCACCAAGGGAAGAAATCATCTCTGTGAAATCTGTCAGGCGTTCCAGTGCAACTTCACCGCCCGGAGTAATAATATAGTAAGCATTCTCAATCAGACGGTCACTGGAAGCTTCGAATCCGGTCTTCTCAGAACCGGCCATTGGATGACCTCCGATAAAACGGGATTCCATTCCAAGACGTTCTACTTCTTTATGGATAATGCCCTTGACACTTCCAACATCTGTGAGGATCGTGTCAGGACCGATATTGTCTTTGAAATATTCAAGATATTTTACATTAAATTCTACAGGAGCACACAGGAAAATATAATCGCAGCTCCTGAAACGTTCATCGTGTTCTTCGCATACAGCATCGATCATATTGCTGCTTACTGCTGCAGCAAGTGTTTCCCGATCCTGGTCATAAGCAAGAAGTCGGTAGTCTTCATGGTATTTTCGGATGGCCTTGGCAATTGATCCGCCAATCAGTCCGAGACCGATAAAACCGATAGTTTTCATAGTGGTTTTTGCATCCTTTCAGGTAACATTATTCGTAACTGTGAAAATACGGAACAGTTACATGATTTCATAATTTACTATTTTAAAGGATATGATTTGAAAAGTCAATTCATACGGCACTTTTATACATAAATAATTTAAAGCGACAAAGCGAACGCCGTATCATATGCAGATATCTTCCATATCTTTCGCACTCTGGTTACGAAGACTGTTATAGTCAACTGAAAAAACGATGCATTATAAATATTCGTACAATCAAAATCAGTCAGCCAGCTGCACGTTTGAGATAAAATTCACAGTCGAGATCCGTGAAAATTACTGAAAATATATAAAATGCTCATCAATTTACAAGAAGTTCACAAAAAAAGATGTTAAAATTTCATAAAATACTTGAAAAATATAAAAAAATTTAGTAATATATAGCCATATCGTTGCTGCGGACGTTGCAGGCGGCAATAACATAACAGACAAACAGGGAGGTACGCAACATGGATGTATTTAGAACTGACCGAATTAGAAATGTAGTCCTTTTAGGTCATGGGGGCGCTGGCAAAACTACACTGGCAGAAGCAATGGCTTACTTAGCAGGAATGACTAACCGTCTCGGAAGAGTAGAAGACGGAAATACTGTCAGCGATTATGACAAAGAAGAGATTAAGAGACATTTTTCCATTTCTACCACATTGATCCCGGTACCGTGGGATAAGGTAAAGATCAATGTGCTGGATACTCCCGGATATTTCGATTTCGTAGGCGAAGTAGAAGAAGCAGTAAGCGCAGCAGATGCAGCGATCATTGTAGTTTCCGGTAAAGCAGGCGTTCAGGTTGGAACACAGAAGGCATGGAACTTATGTGAGAAATATAAACTTCCGAGAATGATCTTTGTCACAGATATGGACGTAGATGATGTCAGCTACCGTAAAGTAGTAGAACAGCTCACTGAACTCTACGGCAAGAAGATCGCACCGCTTCACTTCCCGATTCGTGAAGACGGCAAATTTGTAGGATATGTAAATGTTGTAAAACAGGCAGGACGTAAGTACATAGATAAAGGTAAGAAAGAGGAATGCCCGATTCCTGAATACCTGGATGAATATCTGGAGAAATATCACGATATCCTTATGGAATCTGTTGCAGAGACCAGCGAGGAATTCATGGACCGTTATTTTGAAGGTGATACATTCTCGGTAACAGAGGTTTCCGCAGCACTTGCAATGAACGTACAGGAAGCATCTATCGTACCTGTATGCATGGGCTCACCGATCAATCTTCGCGGTGTATCCAACTTACTGGATGATATCTGCGGATATTTCCCAAGCCCGGACAAACGCTCCTGCAACGGAATCGCTCAGAAGACAAATGAGATCTTTGAAGCAAACTACGACTTCACGAAAGTGAAATCCGCATATGTGTGGAAAACAATTGCAGACCCGTTCCTTGGCAAATATTCTCTTATTAAAGTATGCTCCGGTGTTATCAAATCCGATGACACTTTATTAAACGTAGAGAAAGGCGAAGAAGAACGTCTGAATAAATTATATGTACTTGAAGGATCCAAACCGATCGAGGTTCCGGAACTTCATGCCGGTGATATTGGTGCAATTGCCAAATTAAACAGCGTACAGACTGGTGACAGCCTTGCGACAAAAGCAAATCCGATTCTTTATCCGAAGGCACTCCTTTCCACACCATATACCTGCAAGAGATTTAAAGCAGTGAAGAAGGGTGATGAGGATAAGATTTCCCAGGCACTTGCGAAGATGATGAGTGAAGACAAGACACTTCGTGTAGTAAATGACAGTGCAAACCGTCAGAGCCTTATCTATGGTATCGGTGATCAGCATCTCGATATCGTTATGAATAAATTAAAAGAACGCTACAAAGTAGATGTTGAGCTGAGCAAACCGAAGGTTCCGTTCCGCGAGACGATCCGCAAGAATGCAGATGTAGAGGGCAAACATAAGAAACAGTCCGGTGGACATGGACAGTATGGACATGTTAAGATGCGTTTCGAGCCATCAGGCGATCTGGAGACACCTTATGAATTTGAACAGGTTGTAGTTGGTGGTGCAGTTCCGAAGAACTACTTCCCGGCAGTTGAGAAAGGTCTTCAGGAATGCGTATTAAAAGGACCTCTGGCTGCATATCCTGTAGTTGGTGTGAAAGCTACCTTATATGATGGATCTTATCATCCGGTAGACTCCTCAGAAATGGCATTCAAGATGGCAACGATTCTTGCATTTAAGAAAGGCTTTATGGATGCATCACCTGTACTCTTAGAGCCAATCGTATCTATGAAAGTAACTGTTCCGGATAAATTTACCGGTGATGTTATGGGCGACCTGAACAAACGTCGTGGCCGTGTTCTTGGTATGACTCCTGATCATCAGGGCAATACCATTATTGAGGCAGATGTTCCACAGCTTGAGATTTATGGATATTCCACAGATCTTCGTTCTATGACAGGTGGAAGTGGAGAATTCTCCTATGAATTCGCACGCTACGAGCAGGCTCCGAACGATATCCAGGCAAAAGAAATCGAAGCGAGAGCAAGCAAAGTGGATAAATCTGAAGAATAATAAGAGGCTGGCGGTTACCGACAGAGAGGCAGCAGATAAATATATCAGCGCTATGAATTAGATGTAAGTATATAAGAAATAAAGAAGACAGGACATTTGACAGAAATGTGAGATGTCCTGTTTTTACTGTTCACTGGTAGTAACTATAAAATAGGTCCCATTTTTATCGCAAAAACAGCCAATACTGCGAAACGTTACATTGACAAACCGGCGCCATTGAATTAAAATGAATTTTTAGATATAGCAAAATGTTGGAGGAAGTATAGAGATGAAATACTTGTTTAAAAAGATCGAGCCTAAGTGGCAGGCAAAATGGGAAGAAGCCAAAGTCTTCGAAGCCAAAGATAACAGTGACAAACCTAAATTCTATGGTCTGGTAGAGTTCCCATATCCAAGCGGTGCCGGTATGCACGTAGGACATATCAAAGCATATTCCAGTCTGGAGGTTATTTCCAGAAAACGTCGTATGGAAGGCTATAATGTACTTTTCCCGATCGGATTTGATGCATTTGGTCTCCCGACAGAGAACTATGCGGTAAAGACCGGAACACATCCACGTATCATCACAGATGAGAACATCAAGAGATTCTCAAACCAGTTAAAGAAAGTTGGATTTTCCTTTGACTGGAACCGTGTGATCGATACAACAGATGAAGACTACTACAAATGGACACAGTGGATTTTCCTGAAAATGTTTGAAAAAGGTCTTGTATTCAGAGACAGAACACTGGTTAACTACTGCCCGCACTGTAAAGTAGTCCTTTCCAATGAAGACAGCCAGGGCGGTAAATGTGATATCTGCCACAGTGATGTTGTTCAGAAATCAAAAGATGTATGGTATTTAAGAATCACCCAGTATGCAGATAAGCTTCTGGAAGGTCTGAAAGATGTAGACTATCCGGATAATGTAAAACAGCAGCAGATCCACTGGATCGGCAAATCAAAAGGTGCTTTCGTTAACTTCGATGTTGACGGAATCGATGAGAAACTTGAAATCTATACAACCAGACCGGATACTCTGTTTGGTGTAACATTCATGGTAATCGCACCGGAACATCCGATCATTGACAAATATGCAGATAAAATCACAAACATGGATGAGATCACTGCATATCGTAATGAGTGTGCAAAGAAAACAGAGTTTGAGAGAACTCAGCTTGTAAAAGATAAAACAGGTGTGAGAATCCAGGGACTTGAGGGAATCAACCCGGTTAACGGTAAGAAAATTCCAATCTACATTGCTGACTATGTAATGATGGGATATGGTACAGGTGCTATCATGGCAGTACCTGCTCACGACCAGCGTGACTATGATTTCGCGAAGAAATTCGGCATCGACATTATCGAAGTTATCAAAGGCGGAGATATTTCCAAAGAAGCCTATACAGGCGACGGCGAAATGGTAAACTCCGATTTCCTGAACGGATATGCAAAGAAGAAAGATTCTATTGAGCGTATGTTGGAAGAACTGGAGAAAAAAGGAATCGGTAAAGCCGGTGTTCAGTATAAGATGAAAGACTGGGCATTCAACCGCCAGAGATACTGGGGTGAGCCAATCCCGCTTATCCACTGCCCGAACTGCGGTGTTGTGGCAGTTCCGGAGAACGAACTTCCGCTGCGCCTGCCGGATGTAAAGGACTTCGAGCCGGGTGAAGACGGACAGTCCCCACTTGCAAAGATTGATTCTTTCGTAAACTGCACATGCCCGAAATGTGGTGCTGCAGCGAAGCGTGAGACAGATACTATGCCTCAGTGGGCAGGATCTTCCTGGTATTTCTTAAGATACACAGATCCGCACAATGCAAATGCACTGGCAGATATGGACAAACTGAAATACTGGATGCCTGTTGACTGGTACAATGGTGGTATGGAACACGTTACCAGACATATGATCTACTCCAGATTCTGGCATCATTTCCTGTATGATCTTGGCGTAGTAAATACACCGGAACCATACGCAAAACGTTCCATCCAGGGATTGATCCTCGGACCGGACGGAGATAAAATGAGTAAATCCAAGGGCAACGTAGTTGACCCGCTGGATATTGTAGAAGAATACGGTGCAGATACTCTTCGTACCTATGTGCTGTTTATGGGTGACTATGGCGCAGCTACACCATGGAGCGAGAACTCTGTAAAGGGCTGTAAGAAGTTCCTGGACCGTGTTGCAGGGCTGACAGATATCCTTTCTGAAGAATCCGTATCTGATGAACTGGAGATGAAACTCCACCGTACCATCAAGAAAGTTTCTTCTGATATCGAGAACCTGAAATTCAATACAGCGATCGCCAGCCTGATGACACTCATTAATGAGATCACAGCAGAAGGACACTTAAGCAAAGATGACCTTACCATCTTTATCAAACTGCTTAGCCCGTTCGCACCGCATATCTGCGAAGAAATCTGGGAATTCATCGGAGGAGAAGGCTTACTGGCAGTTTCCGAATGGCCGAAATACGATGAAGGCAAAACAATTGCCAAGACCGTTGAGATCGGTGTACAGGTAAACGGTAAAGTAAGAGGAACAATCGTAATCCCTAACGGATGTGAAAAAGAAAAAGCATTCGAGATCGCCAAAGCAGACGAGAGAATTGCTTCCTTCCTGGAAGGTAAGAACCTTATCAAAGAGATTTATGTACCGAACAAGATCGTAAACTTTGTTGCGAAATAATAGAAATAGTAAAAAGAGGACTGACAGAAATTTTTCTGAACAGTCCTCTTTTGAGTTTGCCAGCTGTATTAAGAGACCTTTTCAGGCAACCGCCTGCTGATATGCCGGAATGTCAGTGTAAACACGATTCCCTTCACGATAGAAGAGATTGTAAGCGCCCACCATACACCATTTAATCCCATTCCCGCATGTGTCAGGATCAATGCCAGCGGGATTCGTGAGCCTGTCAGGATCACACTGATCGTACTGGATAATCTGGTGCGTCCAAGTCCTGATAATGCGCCCACTGTCATCAGCTCAATAGACATAAAGACTTCACTGAATCCGATAATGACCAGATAATTGACAGCAGTATCCAGCGCTTCTTTTTCGTGGAAAAATAACCTGGCAATTGGCTCCGGAAGAAAGACAAAAGCTGCAGTGACAAACAGGCCCCAAATTGTGAGAACGCGAAATGATAGACTGTAACCTTTACGGATACGGTCTTTTTTTCGTGCACCGTAGTTTTGGGCAATAAAAGCATTCAGTGCTGAAGCAAAACCATCAGCAGTATTCCAGGATACGGATTCAATCTGTCCGCCAACACGCTGCGTTGCAATAGCGGCAGCACCATAACCGGAAACCATACGGGTCAGAACCATGGAGATGAAACAGTAAATGCTTCCCTGTATAGCTGTGGGAAACCCGATTCTGAAAATATGCTTATAATATTCTTTTGGAAAAACAGACAGCAGATTCAGATGCTGTAAAACATTGGGCTCCAGTCTGGAATGCCGGATACGCAGAACCATCACCACAAAAACCAGAATCTGTGAACTTACTGTCGCAATAGCGGCTCCGGCAACCTCCAGCCTCGGGAAAGGTCCGATGCCAAGGATCAGCAGCGGATCCAGGATCATATTTCCTGCAAGCCCGATAAAGTTTGCAAGCAGGGGAGTGCGGGAATCTCCCTGCGCAGTAGAGAGTCCGGTCAGCGTCAGATTCAGATAAGAAAAAAGGATCAGCCCACAGGTGATCAATGTATAAGATCTGGCAGCAGTATAAGTTTCTGCGTCGGTCAGATTAAAAAATCCCAGCAGAGGCTGTATGAAAATAACACAGACAGCAGCAAACAAAATGCCGGACAGTGCAGTGAGCTGCAGAGAACCGGCGGCATAGGAACGTGCCTGGTCATAATCTTTGCGCCCGCATGCCTGAGCTGTATTTACCTGTCCGCCCATTCTTGACAGGGATGCAAGCCCCTGGGAGAGCCAGACATACATTCCGCCTACTCCCACGCCTGCAACCGCCTTCGCACCAAGCAGTCCGATCCATGCCATATCCATAATACTGTATGCTGTTCCCAACATGGAAGAAATCATGATAGGCAGAGCCAGCTCTGCCAGAGTTTTCAGGATCGGACCGGAAGTCAGATCCACAGTTTTTGCTTTACTCATTTGTAATAACCCTTCATGTACCAATTATTATAATACTTTTGTAGTCCATTTACTGCAGTCCCATACCTGAGAAACCACATCGCGGTAAAACTCCGGTTCATGGCAGATCAGGAGAATGCTTCCCTTATATTCGATCAATGCCTGCTTCAAAGCTTCTTTTGCATCCACATCCAGATGATTGGTAGGCTCGTCCAGAAGCAGAATGTTCGTTTCTTTATTCACCAGCTTACACAGACGCACCTTCGCCTGCTCCCCGCCACTCAGTACACGTACCTGACTTTCAATATGCTTGGTAGTCAGACCGCATTTGGCGAGAGCAGACCGCACTTCATACTGAGTATAAGACGGAAACTCCGCCCAGATCTCATCAATACAGGTAGTCTTGTTATCACCCTTTACTTCCTGCTCAAAATATCCAATCTGAAGATTCTCCCCGAGTTCGCAGGAACCCTTCAGAGACGGGATCAACCCCAGAATACTCTTCAGTAAAGTTGTCTTACCGATACCGTTTGCACCAACCAGCGCAATCTTATTTCCTCTTTCCATAGAGAGAGTAACAGGTCTGGAAAGAGGTTCATTATAACCAATAACCAGATCCTTCGTTTCGAAAATATATTTTCCCGGAGTGCGTCCGTATTTAAAATGAAACTCAGGCTTCGGCTTCTCGGCAGCAAGCTCGATCACATCCATCTTATCCAGCTTCTTCTGTCTGGACATTGCCATATTTCTTGTAGAAACCCTGGCCTTATTTCTTGCGACGAAATCCTTCAGTTCACTGATTTCCTGCTGCTGGCGTCTGTAAGCAGCCTCAAGCTGAGCCTTCTTCACCTCATACACTTCCTGGAAATGGTCATAATCCCCGACATAACGGTTCAGTTCCTGATTCTCCATATGATAAACCAGATTGATAACAGAATTCAGAAACGGAATATCGTGGGAGATAAGGATAAATGCATTCTCATAATCCTGCAGATAACGCTTCAGCCATTCGATATGTTCCTCATCCAGATAGTTGGTAGGCTCGTCCAGAAGCAGGATATCCGGCTTCTCCAGAAGCAGCTTGCCAAGCAGAACCTTGGTTCTCTGACCACCACTCAGATCTGTAACATCACGTTCCAGTCCGATATCCAGAAGTCCCAGGGCTCTGGCAACTTCCTCCACCTTCGCATCGATCACATAGAAATCATGCATGGTAAGGGTATCCTGAATAGTTCCCAGCTCCTCCATCAGAGTATCCATCTCCTCAGGAGAAGCAGTGCCAAGAGAGTCACAGATCCCATTCATTCTTTCCTCCATCTCAAAGAGATAAGAGAACGCAGACTTCAGCACGTCACGGATGGACATACCCTGAGAAAGGACAGAATGCTGGTCCAGATAGCCGACACGTACATTCTTTGCCCATTCAATCTTACCCTCATCCGGCATCAGCTTTCCGGTTACAATATTAAAGAAAGTAGATTTACCTTCCCCGTTGGCACCAACCAGTCCAATATGCTCGCCCTTTAACAGGCGGAAAGACACATCATTAAAAATCGCCCTGTCTCCGAAACCATGTGTCAGATGTTCAACATTCAAAATACTCATAAAAAGAAATTCTCCTTAATTATTGTTATATAATGTCAGGGTCAAAAGGTATTTCACCCCTGACCTGACATCCACGAATTACTTACTCCGCTGCAAAGCAGCTCCCGCAATTCTTTTAATATTTGTAACTATACAACAGTATGATCAGACTTCCCTGACTCCTTTTAATGACGGCTCAGCCATCAGCGAATAATTTGTATAATAAACCACAAATCCGGGCTTCGCCCCTGCAGGCTTTTTCACCTGCTTCTTCTGGATATAATCAATCTCCACCTTAGGAGCAGTACGTCCTTTGGAATAATAAGCAGCAAGCTGTCCCGCAATCTCAAAGATATGATCCGGCAGTTCGCCGTCCTTAGACTTCACGACCACATGCGAACCGGCCATCTTCTTGGCATGAAACCACCAGTCATTCCCTGTGGCAAACTTAAAGGTAAGCTCATCATTCTGGAAATTATTTTTTCCCACATAAATATCATACCCATCCTCAGTCACATAATGGAACGGCTTAGACTTACTCTGCGCCTTTTGCCCCTTCCTGCGGTCATAATGCTTCTTAATATATCCATACTCCATCAGCTCTTCCTTGATCTGTGCCAGATCACTCTCAGCCAAAGCAATATCCAGAGCATTGGAAACAGACTCCAGATGCTCAATCTCACTTCTCGTATCTGCAATCTGCTCAGTCAGAGCCTCCTCCGTACGCTTCAGCTTTCCATACTTGTCAAAATACTTCTTGGAATTCTCCGCCGGAGTCATAGTAGGATCAAGAGGAATGGTAATCTCCTCATTGGTATAATAATTCAGAGCCTTAAACGATTTACATCCATCCTCCAGCCCATACCCATAAGTATTGATCAGCTCCCCGTAAACCTTATACTTCTCTTTCTTCGCAGTATCCTTCATCTGCTTCTCCTGCAGACTCAGCTTCTTACGGTTACGCTCCAGCGCAGTCTGCACGATCCTCCTCAGATCCGAAGACTTCTGATGGATACGCGTCAACGTATTCTTTGTCGCATAATAAGTCTCCAGCATCTGTGAAACACTCTCAAACTCCACAGAATGATACTCCGGTCCATACTGCTGGAACGCAAACACACCATACTCCACAGGTTCTTCCCCCCGGTAAACAATATTCGGAGAAAAATCCCCCTCCACAACCTGATCCATCAGCCTGCGGAACGTATGATACAAATGCACCCTCGCCGCCTCATCCAGAGACTGCGCTGCATCACTCCCGTCAATCGAAGCCCTGAAACAGATCTCCTCCGCAACAACCGGACTGATTCCCGTAAGAGAAGAGTAAACAGCTCTGGAAATATTACAGGGCTTCCTGCACACAACATCACAAAACTCCTCCTCACTCACAGTCAGCGGATCCAGCTTATCCTGCGTCTTCGGAATAAAATACTCCCTTCCCGGAAGCACCTCACGCACAGAACTCATATGAGAAGAAACATGCTTGATACTATCCAGGATCATCCCCTTATCATCACAGAAAATAATATTACTGTGCTTGCCCATCAGCTCCATGATAAGAACCTTCTTACAGGGATCCCCCAGCTCATTCAGATGCTCCAGCTCAAACATCACCACACGCTCCATCCCCGGCTGCCTGATATCCGAAATCCTCGCACTTCCAATATGCTTACGCAGCAGCATACAGAAATTAGGCGCAGTCATAGGGCTGGGCTTATTCTTGGAAGTAAAATAAATCAGCGGAAGAGAAGCACTGGCCGAAAGCAGCAGCCTGCACTGCCCATTCGCCCCCTTCCCCGTAATCAAAAGCTCATCCGCCTCCGGCTGAGCAATCTTATTAAACCGTCCTCCATCCAAATTCAAATGCAGCTCCTTCACCATAGCCGCAATCGTAATCCCATCAAAAGCCATATAAAAACACTCCTTTTTAAATAATACTCACAATAATCAAAATCTCAGTCCCCAATATGACTGATAACAATTTTATAATTGACAGGTAATACATAAAATCTAAACATCACCTACGTCAGAAAGGCGAAGCCCTTTCTGACAAACAAACTCTAATATAACAGGCCTTTCTGAAAGCCTTCCAATTAAATATACCATATACCTCCCACAGCCAGTCACCAGCAGGAGAAAATAAATAGTTCCGGGCGCATTTGCAGGGGTTGTAGTAACTCTTAGGCTTCGGGAATCTGCGTTATGAAAAAAACAGCAACCTGTCTGAGCGAAGCGAGTTTTGCTGTTTTTTTCATGCCTTTAGCAGATTTCCGAAGCCTTAGAGTTGACTAAACCCCGAAACCGCGCCCGGAACTATTTATTTTCTCCTGCGTCCCACCTGCGTCCCACCTGCGGCGTCCCTTCTGCTAGTATACCACACATTTCCTACCGCCATCAACGAAAAAATGTTTGACTCCCATTCTATAATGAACTATAATAAATCTGTATGTAAACCAGAACAGGCACACATACCCCGACACTAATAGACAGACAAAGAGAGAAAAACTATGATAAAAAGCATGACAGGTTTCGGCCGGGCAGAAGTCGTGACCAAAGAAAGAAAAATAACAATCGAACTAAAATCTGTCAACCACAGATACCTGGACCTCAGCATCAAAATGCCCAGAAAACTCAACTTCCTGGAAGGCGCAGTCAGAAACCTGATGAAAACCTACATCCAGAGAGGCAAAGTTGATGTATACATCACATACGAAGACTACACCCTGGACAACGGAGCTCTCAAATACAACAGAGAACTCGCATCCGAATACATCACCTGTCTTAAACAGATGCAGCAGGACTTTGACCTTGACTACGATATCAAAGTCAGCACCCTGTCACGCTATCCGGAGGTACTTGTCATGGAAGAACAGTCTGTTGATGAGGAAGCACTCTGGGAATCTCTGGAACCGCCCCTTCGCGAGGCATGTGAGAAATTTGTCCAGACAAGGATACTGGAAGGCAGAAATCTTGAGAAAGACCTTATCGGAAAACTGGACAGCCTTGAAGAAAAAGTATTACGTGTAGAAGCCCGCTCTCCGGAAGTAGTCAATGCCTACAGGACCAAACTGGAAGCAAAAGTTTCCGAGCTGCTGGAAGACACACAGATCGACGACAACCGCATCGCAGCAGAAGTCATCCTGTTTTCAGACAAAATCTGCAATGATGAGGAAACCGTCCGCCTTCACAGCCACATCAGGAACATGAAAAAGATGCTTACAACAGAGAAAGAAGGCATCGGACGCAAACTGGACTTCATGGCACAGGAAATGAACAGAGAAGCAAACACGATTTTATCCAAATCAAGTGATCTGGAGATCTCCAACATTGCCATTGATCTGAAAACAGAGATCGAGAAAGTCAGAGAACAGATCCAGAACGTAGAATAGAGGAAGAAAACGTGGCAAGACTTATTAATATCGGTTTTGGAAATGTAGTCAATTCACAGAAAATCGTGGCAGTGGTAAGCCCGGATGCGGCACCTGTAAAAAGAATGGTGCAGAGCATAAAGGGAACCCGGTCACTGATTGATGCAACTCAGGGACGAAAGACAAAAGCAGTGATCGTCACAAGCGACGATTATCTGGTGCTCAGCGCACTTCAGCCTGAGACCATTGCCCGGAGATTTGCAGAAATATATGAAAACGAGGATAAGGGAGAGACCCATGAATAAAGGAATTTTAGTAGTGGTTTCCGGATTTTCCGGTGCAGGAAAAGGCACAGTAATGAAACGCCTCATGGAGAAATATGATGGTTATGCATTATCTGTCTCCGCAACAACCAGAAAACCCCGTCCCGGTGAAGAGGACGGCAGAGAATATTTCTTCCGTACAAGGGATGAATTTGAGAAGCTGATCGAAGAGGATGCATTGCTTGAATATGCCCGGTATGTGGAAAATTATTATGGTACCCCACGCTCTTATGTCGAAGAGCAGCTTCAGGCAGGCAGAAATGTAATCCTTGAGATCGAAATCCAGGGCGCAATGAAGATCAAAGAGAAAATACCGGAAGCACTTCTGGTGTTTGTAACTCCGCCGACTGTGGAGGAACTGGAACGCCGTCTCACAGGCAGAGGAACAGAAACCGCACAGGTGATCGCAGACAGACTTGCAAGAGCCGGTGAAGAGGCAGAAGGTATGGGACAATATGACTATATTCTTGTCAACGATACTGTAGAGGAATGCGTAGACCATCTTCATCAGATTATTGTGAGTGAACATTCCAGAGTATCCAGAAATGCAGAATTTATCGCAGATATCCAGAAACAGACAAAAGCATTTCAGAAATGATAAACATGCGGCCCAGACCGCTTAAAAGAAAGGAGAAAATACATGATACATCCGTCTTATACAGAATTAATCGAAGCAATCAATACAAACAGTGAGGACGACGATACAACAATGTCCCTTAACAGCCGTTATTCCCTTGTACTTGCTGCAAGTAAACGTGCACGCCAGATCATTGCAGGTTCCAAACCAATGGTAGAGGGTGCGGCAGGCAAGAAACCTCTCTCAGTTGCGATCGACGAGCTCTACAAAGGAAAAGTAAAGATCCTTGCTCCGGAAGAAGAGGATGAAGAAGGAACAGAACAGACAGCTGAGGCACAGACAGAAGAATCAGCACAGGCTTCTGAAATCACAGAGACTGCTGAAACAGCAGAAGAAACAACTGAAGAGTAAGAACTGATGGTAACACAATAGATAAACAAAAGGATGTGTCTGAGAATTACAGAGGTATATTTTCAGGCACATTCTTATAGGAGAATTTATGAAATTATTATTCGTATCATTAGGCTGTGACAAGAACCTTGTAGATTCCGAAGAAATGCTTGGACTTCTTACAGGTAACGGGTTCGAGATCGTAGATGATGAAACTGAAGCAGAGGCCATTGTGGTGAACACCTGCTGCTTTATCAATGACGCAAAGGAAGAGAGCGTCAACACCATCCTTGAGATGGCAGAATACAAGAAAACCGGGAGCTGTAAAGTCCTGGTTGTCACAGGATGTATGGCACAGCGTTATAAGAACGAGATCATTGAGGAAGTACCGGAAGTAGATGCAGTACTTGGCACAACTTCCTACGGAGACATCCTTAAGGCAATCCGTGAAGCAATGGAAGGAAAACATTTCCAGGAATTTAAAGATATTGATTATCTTCCGGAAAAGCTTGGCAAACGTGTTCTCACAACAGGCGGACATTTCGGATACCTCAAGATAGCAGAAGGCTGTGATAAACACTGCACCTACTGTATCATCCCGAAACTTCGCGGTAAATTCCGAAGCGTTCCGATGGAGCGTCTGGTAACACAGGCAAAGGAGATGGCAGAGGAAGGCGTAAAAGAGCTGATCCTTGTCGCACAGGAGACAACCGTATATGGAACTGACATATATGGAAAGAAATCTCTTCATATCCTCCTGAAAGAGTTATGCAAGATCAAAGGAATCCGCTGGATTCGCGTGCTTTACTGCTATCCGGAGGAAATTTACGATGAACTGATCCAGACCATGAAAGAGGAGAAGAAGATCTGCCATTATCTGGATCTTCCGATTCAGCATGCAAGTGACCGTATCTTAAAGAGAATGGGAAGAAGGACAACACAGGCAGAGCTGGTGGAGATTGTAAATAAGCTTCGCCGGGAGATTCCTGACATCGTGCTCCGTACCACTCTGATCTCCGGATTCCCCGGGGAAACACAGGAAGACCACGAAGAGCTGATGGGCTTTGTGGATGAGATGGAATTTGACCGTCTGGGAGTATTTACTTACTCACCGGAAGAAGATACACCTGCAGCAACGATGCCTGATCAGGTTGCGGAAGAAGTCAAAGAGGCCAGACGTGACGAGATCATGGAGCTTCAGCAGGAGATTTCCTATGATAAGGGAACTGACCGTATCGGACAGGAACTTCTCGTGATGATCGAGGGAAAAGTTGCAGATGAGAGCGCATACATTGGCAGAACTTACGGAGATGCACCAAAGGTCGACGGTTATATTTTTGTGCAGACAGGAGAACTCCTGATGACAGGAGATTTTGCAAAGGTACGTGTGACCGGTGCACTGGAATATGATTTGATAGGAGAGTTGGCAGATGAATACACCGAATAAACTTACAGTAGCCAGAATGATCCTGGTTCCGTTTCTTGTACTGTTTATGCTTACAGACCTGGGCGGTGAGGCAAACCGCTATATAGCACTTGCTATTTTTGTTGTTGCAAGCGTGACCGACTGGTTTGACGGAAAGCTTGCCAGAAAATACAATCTGGTGACAAACTTTGGAAAATTCATGGATCCTCTTGCAGACAAGCTGCTTGTGTGTTCTGCAATGATCTGCTTTATTGAACTGGAAAAACTTCCGGCATGGTTTGTTATCATTATTATAGGAAGAGAATTTATTATCAGCGGATTCCGTCTGATCGCAGCCGAGAACGGTATTGTGATCGCGGCAAACTACTGGGGCAAATTCAAGACGGTTTCCCAGATGATCATGATCATTTTACTGCTGATCGATCTGGGCGGAGTGTTTGATATTCTGGAACAGATATTTATCTGGCTTTCTCTGGCACTTACCGTTGTTTCCCTGATCACATATATCTGGCAGAACAGGAGTGTTCTGTCCATGCAGGATTAGAAAGAAGGCTTTAATTATGGCTTCAGAAAAGGAAGCATCAGAAGAATCAGCATTAGAAGAAACAGTTGTAGGACTCCTGAAAAAAAAGAAAATGACACTATCTCTTGCCGAGTCCTGTACAGGCGGTGCGGTAGCAGCGGACATCGTAAATGTACCGGGAGCTTCGGAGGTATTTATGTGTGGTTATGTCACATATACAAACCGCGCCAAAAGAAAATGTCTTGGAGTAAAGAAGAGTACACTGAAGAAAGAAGGTGCTGTCTCAGCCAAATGTGCCGGACAGATGGCAAAAGGCGGTGCGAAAGCAGCCAAAACCGATGTCTGTCTCTCTGTGACAGGACTTGCAGGTCCGGGCGGTGGAACAGAGGAAACACCGGTGGGAACCGTATTTATGGGATGTTACTGTGCAGGAAAGACAACTGTGAGGGAATTTCACTTTGAGGGCGACAGAAAAAGTATCAGAGACCAGGCAGTTGCACAGGCACTGACATTTATCTGCGATAGGCTGCGCAAATATGACAGATAATAATTGGTGACAAGTTACATTACTGAACATAAGAGTACATTTCGGAAAGTTGATGAAATGTACTCTTTTTGTTATCATAGCAATTCATATTAACCGAATCAGGTAAGTTTTCTGCGGAGTCTGCGAAAAGCAATAAGCAGTGAGTGGGGACTTGGTCACCGCATCATTTTCATAAGGTTCACCACTTTATCAAGTTTTTGTGCCTCTGCGGGAGATTTTCCCATCTTCAGCACTTCAATGATCGCAGAAATCTCATCAGCATTAAATTTCAGACCACCTTTTTTTCCCTGAGCAGCTGCGCTCATCAGGAAAGGCAGCATCTCATTTGCACCCTTTGAACTTCCCTGGGAAGCCAGATTCTGAAGCATATCAAGCTTGGAACGGTCCATACCTGCAAGCTTCGGGTTGTTGCGCCAGTCATCATTCATGGGAATCCTCCTTCTCACCATCTGCAGGCTGATTCATGAGCTGCAGCATCTGAACCATAGCCATCATATTTACCATCTGATTTAATTTATCCCTGCTGGGACCATAACAGAAGCTGCGGATATCATTGACGATATCCACCGGATTCTGGGCCGGCATGCTCATGGCACACAGATCGCTGCCGGAACTTCTTTTGCTGAAAACAGAAACCGTATTGATAAATTCAACCGCTTTTTCATAGACTGAGAAAATCTGCTGTCCTTTTGGTGGAAGATAAGGAATGGCGGCTTTTATCATCTGTCCGCGGTCAGAACTGACCATCTGATCCAGTAAAGTCTGTGAAATCTGCTCTTCATTCATAATATCTGCTTCCATTTTATGTTTTTTATTAACAGAATATGACGGGGAGAAGGATTCTGACATATAATAAAGTAGAATTTAAGTAACTGTGAGACTGCTTTACTGCACGTTGCCTCAAATTTTATGGAATTGCTGCAGGTATCATGCGTTTGCAGTTGCAAAAAATGGAGAATCAGATATGGGACCAGAGTCAGAAGAAAAGAAAGAAATGCTTATTATAGATGGAAATGCTTTTTATGAGATAGATCTGGAGTGTGTGAAAAAGAAAAAACAATGTGCTCAGACAGTGCACCCGGAAAAGAAAACAGACAGGATCAATTCCCGGAATATGAAAGATAAGGATAATATCAGGCAGCATGAATAATAAGGACGAAGTTATAATCCTGTAAAATATAAAGAGGCAGAGGGAAAGCTCCCCCTGCCAACAGAAAATGATTGTCAGCAGCCACATCCACAGCCATTGTTTCCACATAACAGAAGCAGCACGATAATAATCCAGCAGTTGTCACCGTTGCCACATCCGCCGCAGCCATTGCTGCATCCGCAGTTATTGTTTCCGCACAGGCACAGAAGGATGATGATCCAGAGGATATTACAGCAGGAATTATTTCCGCCTGAAAGTCCCCATCCACTGTTACATCCACATCCGTTATTACATCCGCAGCCATTGTCGCATCCGCATCCGCTGTTATTAGCGCAGCCACATCCGCATCCTCCTCTGTCCTCACATCCGCAATTTGTAGCAGCTAAGTCGCTCATATTAAATCCTCCGTTTTTTTTCTTTACAATCCTATCATATGTGGAACCGCAAAAAGTGTTACAGTTTCATCATTGTTCATTATGTTCACAGTAACCAATAACCAATAACCTTAAGTTTGATGCGAATTGTTGCTTTTCACAAGTTGACAATAATATATGAATTCGATATAATATACCACGTAACAAATCTGTAATGATTGAGAAAGAAATGCAACAATAACCCAATTAAAACGTAAAACAATACGTATAAAAAGAGAGGAAACGGAGAATAAGAATGAAGAAACATGGGAAACTATTGTTAAAGTATCTGCTCCTTTTTGTGATGACCGTTTTTGTAATGGGCTGTTTTAGTGTATCCGCGGCAACAAAAACAGGATTTGTCACTCAGAAAGGGAAAACCTATTACATAAACAAAGATGGTTCCAAACAGAAAGGCTGGCTGGAACTTAAGGGTAAGAAATATTACTTTGATAAGAAAACAGGAGTTCAGGTAAAAGGCTGGGTAAAAGACTCCAGCGGACAGGCGATCCGATACTTTACCAGCGGAGCCGGATATATGGTGACAGGATTTATCACTGATTCCAATGGAAATACCCGTCATTTTGATGAGACAACAGGCCTGATGACAAGAGGTTGGCTCACAGATACAGATGAATATAAATATTATTTTTACAGCGGTTCCGGCGTTATGGCCAAAGGCTGGGTGGAGAACAAAAAAGAACAGAAACGCTATTTCAGTCAGGCCAATGGACGTATGTGTACAGGCTGGGTGAAGAGCAGTGCCGGAAATTACAGATACTTTAAGCCGTCAAATGGAATAATGTATACAGGTCTGGAGAAAATTGACTCAGACTATTACTATTTTTCAAAATCAACCGGTGTCCGTTATCAGAAAGGTTTCGGAACCGTAGGAAGTAAGAAATATTATTTCAACCCTTCAGATGGTAAGGCGAAGACAGGCTGGCTTAAGCTTGATGGAAAGAAATATTATTTTGATACATCAGGAGTGATGCTGGCAAATACCATCGCTTCCATTGACGGAACTACATACAGGTTTGATTCTGACGGTGCTGCAACAAAGACTTCCGATAATGATTACACAGTAGAGGGCAAATATGTCAAGGTCTTTGATGCGAAGAATAATAAATACTACTATATGGAAGAAGAGTTCCTGGAACATCCGGGAATTGCAGACGGAAAGGTGTCAGATCTGGATCTTCTGGCAGCAGTGTGTGATGCAGAAGCAGGAGATCAGGGAGTCGTGGGAATGGAGGCAGTTGCGCTTTGCGTATTAAACTGTACCATTGACCAGTATAAAGAATTTCCGTCACAGATCCGTTATGTGGTATATCAGGGAAAACCTACCCAGTATGCGGTTGTCACAGACGGAGCACTTCTTAAAAGACTGAAAGGCCAGTTTGAGGACAGGACCAATGCCTATGCGGCAGCAAAGGCAGCCATGGAAGTGTTCAGTAACTATGTGAATCATGGCACAAAGAGAACACTCCCGGGATTTAAGACAAAGGATTTCAATTACAAATTCTTTATGACTCCGGCAGCATTTAAGGCACAGAACCTTAATTTCAGCAAGCTGGAATATGAACAGTACAAAGGACATGTATTCTTTGTGGACTGGATTTCAGGGTGAGTACATTAATGCTTTAAGTTGGTGAAATATGAAGAGGATTGTTATAAATTCCTTGACAAATAAATTTTGTATTTGTATACTTGCAGATATATGATATAAAAAAGCACAGATGGGAAAGAGTAACATAGGGAAAACAGACAGAGAGCTGCCGGCAGGTGAGAGGCGCGTGGGGAACTTATGTGAATACCTCCCGGAGCTCTGCACCGAACACCTCAGAGATATTGTAAGGTAAGTAGACTGCAGCGGAGTGGCATCCGTTAACATGCTTAAGTAACAGAGAGAACCGTTGTTTATCATAACAATGGCATGGTTTGTTACTTATTGAGGCAGAGAATGCGAGTTTTCTGCGAATTTAGGTGGTATCGCGGGACCCGGTTCTCGTCCTAAAGGGACAGGAACCGGGTTGTTTTATTTTATTACGAGGAGGAAACAAACAATGACAGTTTGGGACGAGCTGAAAGCCCGTGGTCTGATTGCCCAGGTAACAGACGAAGAAGAGATCAAAGAAATGGTAAATAATGGAAAAGCCACATTTTACATTGGCTTTGACCCTACCGCAGACAGCCTTCATGTAGGACATTTCATGGCGCTCTGCCTGATGAAACGTCTGCAGATGGCGGGAAATAAACCAATCGCATTATTAGGCGGCGGAACCGGTATGATCGGTGACCCGTCCGGAAGATCTGATATGCGTCAGATGATGACAGTGGAGACCATTCAGCACAACATCGACTGCTTCAAGAAACAGATGGAGCGTTTTATCGACTTCTCAGACGGCAAGGCATTAATGGTAAACAATGCAGACTGGCTGATGAATTTAAATTATGTAGAAGTACTTCGTGATGTTGGACCACATTTCTCTGTAAACCGTATGCTCTCTCACGAGTGCTACAAACAGCGTATGGAACGTGGACTTACATTCCTTGAGTTCAACTATATGATCATGCAGAGCTATGACTTCTACATGCTGTATCAGAAATACGGCTGCACCATGCAGTTCGGCGGTGATGACCAGTGGGCAAATATGCTTGGCGGTACAGAGCTGATCCGTCGTAAACTTGGAAAAGACGCTTACGCCATGACGATCACACTTCTTCTGAACTCCGAAGGTAAGAAGATGGGTAAAACACAGTCCGGTGCTGTATGGCTTGACCCGGAGAAGACTTCTCCTTTCGATTTCTATCAGTACTGGAGAAACGTGGATGATGCAGATGTTATCAAATGTATGCGTCTCCTTACCTTCCTTCCGTTAGAAGAAATCGATGAGATGGCGAAATGGGAAGGAAGCCAGTTGAATAAAGCAAAAGAAATCCTTGCATACGAGCTGACAAATCTGGTTCACGGCGAAGAGGAAGCAAAGAAAGCGCAGGAAGGCGCAAGAGCACTTTTTGCAGGCGGCGCTGATACAGCACATATGCCGACAACTGAGCTTGCAGACGAAGACTTCTCAGAAGAAGGAACAATCGACCTGATCTCCATGCTTGTAAAAGCAGGAATGGTTCCAACACGTTCCGAGGGACGTCGCGCCATTGAACAGGGCGGTGTTTCCATTGACGGTGAGAAGATCACAGATGTGAAATACACAGTTGCCAAAGATGCACTTACAGGTGAAGGTGTAGTGCTGAAAAAAGGCAAAAAGAAATTCAATAAAGTTCTGGCAAAATAAAAAATTCATTATAGAAATATCGGCGGATACTGCTGAACCGGTGCCGCCGATTTCAGGAGGAAAAGATTATGAAGAAATACGGAGTAAACGAACTTCGTCAGATGTTCCTCGACTTCATGGAGAGCAAAGGACATCTGGTAATGAAAAGCTTTTCCCTGGTACCACAGGGAGATAAGAGTCTTCTGCTGATCAACGCAGGTATGGCTCCGCTGAAACCATATTTTACAGGTGCTGAAATCCCGCCGAGAACAAGAGTAAGTACCTGCCAGAAGTGTATCCGTACAGGTGATATCGAGAATGTAGGTAAAACTGCACGTCACGGTACATTCTTTGAGATGCTTGGTAACTTCTCCTTTGGTGACTACTTTAAGAAAGAAGCCATCCACTGGTCCTGGGAATTCCTCACAGAGGTAGTAGGACTGGATGCAAACCGTCTGTATCCTTCCGTATATCTGGAAGATGATGAAGCATTTGACATCTGGAACAAAGAAATCGGAATCCCGGCTGACAGAATTTTCCGTTTTGGAAAAGAAGATAACTTCTGGGAGCATGGTGCAGGTCCCTGTGGTCCATGTTCAGAGATCTATTATGACCGTGGAGAGAAGTATGGTTGCGGAAAACCTGGCTGTACAGTAGGATGTGACTGTGACCGTTACATGGAAGTATGGAACAACGTATTTACCCAGTTTGAGAACGATGGTAACGGAAATTATACAACACTGAAACAGAAGAACATTGATACAGGTATGGGTCTGGAACGTCTGGCAGTTGTTGTACAGGACGTAGATTCCATTTTCGATGTAGATACCATCTGCGCACTGCGTAACCTGGTATGTGAGATCTCCGGAAAAGAATACGAGAAGAATTATAATGATGACGTATCCATCCGTCTGATCACAGACCATATCCGTTCTGCAACATTTATGATCTCCGACGGTATCATGCCTACAAACGAAGGCCGCGGTTATGTACTCCGCCGTCTGATCCGTCGTGCAGCACGTCACGGACGTCTTCTTGGAATCGAAGGCACCTTCCTTGCAAAATTAAGTGAAGAAGTGATCAATGGTTCCAAAGCAGGATATCCGGAGCTGGAAGAGAAGAAAGAATTTATCTTTAAAGTTCTCACAAATGAAGAAAACCAGTTCAACAAGACCATTGACCAGGGTCTTCGTATCCTTGGAGAGATGGAAGATGAGATGAAAGCAGCAGGAGAGAAAACACTTTCCGGCGAAAATGCATTCAAATTATATGATACTTACGGATTCCCGATGGATCTTACAAAAGAGATCCTTGAGGAAAAAGGATATGATATCGATGAAGCTGGCTTCCAGAAATGTATGGAAGAGCAGAGAAACAAAGCACGTTCTGCACGTGAAGTGACAAACTATATGGGTGCTGACGCAACTGTATATGATGATATCGATGTAAAGGTTACAACAGAATTCGTAGGATACGATCATCTTACCTTTGATTCCAAAGTAACAGTCCTTACAACAGAGACAGAAATCGTAAACTCCCTGATGGAAGGACAGAAAGGAACTGTCTTTACAGAGCAGACTCCATTCTACGCAACTATGGGTGGACAGGTCGGAGATACAGGTGTGATCGAAACTGCAAACGGTAAGTTCGTAGTAGAAGACACCATCAAGCTTCGCGGCGGTAAATTCGGACATGTAGGTCATATGGAATCCGGTATGATCTCCACAGGCGAAACTGTTTCCCTGAAAGTGGATGAAGCTGCAAGAAGAGACACTGAGAAGAACCACAGTGCAACACATCTTCTTCAGAAAGCATTAAAGACAGTTCTTGGAAGTCATGTAGAACAGAAGGGTTCTCTGGTAACACCAGACAGACTTCGTTTCGACTTTGCTCATTTCCAGGCTATGACAGCTGATGAGATCGCACAGGTAGAAGCGCTTGTTAATAAAGAAATCCAGGCTGGTCTTGAAGTCCGTACAGATGTTATGGATGTGGAAGAGGCTAAGAAATCCGGAGCAATGGCTCTGTTCGGAGAGAAATATGATCAGAAGGTACGTGTGGTATCCATGGGCGACTTCTCCAAGGAACTCTGCGGTGGTACTCATGTGGCAAACACAGGCAACATCATGCTGTTCAAGATCGTTTCCGAATCCGGTATCGCAGCAGGTGTGCGCCGTATTGAAGCTCTGACAGGAAATGGTGTTCTGGAATACTATAAGAAACAGGAAGAACTGCTTCATGAAGCTGCAAAAGCCCTGAAAGCAAATCCTGCAGAGATCGTAGAGAAGATCGGACATCTTCAGGGAGAAGTAAAGGCACTCTCCAGTGAGAACGAATCCTTAAAGAGCAAACTGGCTCAGGGAGCTCTGGGAGATGTTATGGATAAAGTAGTAGAAGTCAAAGGTGTGAAACTTCTTGCTGCAAAAGTAGACGGAGTGGATATGAACGGACTTCGTGACCTTGGCGACCAGCTGAAAGGCAAACTTGGTGAAGGTGTTGTCCTTCTGGCAGCAGTAAACGGTGAGAAAGTAAACCTTCTTGCAATGGCTACTGATGCAGCACAGAAAGCAGGCGCTCACGCAGGTAACCTGATCAAAGCAGTGGCAGCTATCGTAGGCGGTGGCGGCGGCGGACGTCCGAACATGGCTCAGGCCGGCGGAAAGAACCCTGCCAAAGCTCAGGAAGCCGTAGATGCAGCAGCAGGAATCCTTGAAGGTCAGATAAAGTAAAAATTGTTACTGCTCACTTTGTGACCAGCAACACGCTTCGCGATGCACAGAATTTATGCTAATCGCATAAATTCGCGCGGTATGTCTCGGGATTTTGGCATATACATGCCAAAACACCTCGCGGGATAGTGGCGTGTGAATAGTAACTAAAAAAATCTGCAAAATTTAACCAAAAAAATGTTGACGAACCCACAGGCAATGATATATAATATCACTTGTGCAAGAAAAAATACCCAGACAGTTGTATTTTAGCACAATCTACAACTGGAGGGAGGTTAGGTGTGAGTCTATGTCAAACGTAATCGTAAAAGAGAACGAGACTTTAGATAGCGCTCTTCGCAGATTCAAGAGAAGCTGTGCAAAAGCAGGAATCCAGCAGGAAATCCGCAAAAGAGAGCATTACGAGAAACCAAGTGTTCGTCGTAAAAAGAAATCTGAAGCCGCAAGAAAACGTAAATATAATTAATTGTGCGCAAAAATCCCTGGCAGTTCTGTCAGGGATTTTTATCATAATTTGGACAATAATCAGGGGAAGGAAGTAATCTTGAAGGCAGAAAATAACAAAATACTTAAAGAAAAGAAAAACTGGATCCTTTTACTGTTTAAAAAACTGGCAAAGCTGATTTTCAACAGAATCTTTTATGTTGCGGTTGCAATGCTTGTCCAGCTCGGATGGATCTTAATGATGGTACTGCGTCTGGCTGCGTATTCCAGATACATTGATATCGGATTAAGGCTGATAGGTATTGTGCTGGTATTGTGGATTTTGAATAAGGAAATAAATCCTTCCTATAAACTGGCCTGGACCATGCTGATCCTGATCCTGCCAATCCTTGGAGTGGTATTATATTTTGTGTTTGGACGTTCCAGGATCGCTGCAATCATGCAGCAGCATTTTGAACAGAGGATTGAGGAGAGCAGGGAGTATCTGCGGGATCGGCCACAGACGAGGCAGAAGCTGGAGGCTCTGGATCCCTCGGCTTCAAATCAGTCCAGATATATTTCGGATGTTTCCAGATTTCCGGTCCATGAGAACACAACTGCAGAGTATTTTCAGGTAGGAGATGATATGTTTCCGGTGCTTGTGAGGGAACTGAAACAGGCGAAGAAATATATTTTTATTGAATATTTCATTATCAATGATGGGGTGATGTGGCAGACAATCCTGAATATTCTGGAAGAGAAAGCTGCGGAGGGCGTTGATGTGCGCCTGATCTATGACGGATTTGGCTGTCTTACAACACTTCCCCATAAATATTATGAAGAGCTTCAGAAAAAAGGAATCAAATGTCAGGTATTTAATCCTTTCCGTCCCATTCTGAACATTATCCAGAATAACCGGGATCACAGGAAGCTTTGTATCATTGACGGATGGGTTGGATTTACGGGAGGCATCAATCTTGCAGATGAATATATCAACCAGAAAGCGCGTTTCGGACACTGGAAGGACACTGCAGTTATGCTCAAAGGGGAAGCTGTCTGGAATATGACGGTAATGTTTCTCCATATGTGGACGGTGATCGGCAGATCTGAAGAAAGTATTGATTATGAAGCCTATTTTCCCCACAGATATCATGAGAAAGAATTTGAGAGTGACGGATTTGTCCAGCCGTTCTGTGATACACCTCTGGATGAGGAGGTTGTCGGTGAAGATGTATATCTGAACATTATCAACAAGGCAAAAAAATATGTATATATCTGTACTCCCTATCTGATCATAGACAATGAGATGATGACTGCCCTCTGTCTGGCAGCCAAAAGCGGGGTGGATGTGCGTATTATGACGCCGGGAATCCCTGACAAGAAGCTGGTATTTATCCTTACCCAGTCCTATTACAGGCAGCTTCTGGAAGCCGGTGTAAAGATTTATGAATATCAGCCCGGTTTCCTTCACGCAAAATCCTTTGTGAGTGATGATGAGATTGGAGTTGTGGGAACCATCAACCTGGACTATCGAAGTCTTTATCTTCATTTTGAGGATGGTGTATGGATCTACAGAAACAGAGTAATACAGGATATCAAAGATGATTTTATCCAGACTATGGAATATTGCAGGCAGATAAAACCGGAATTCTGCCTGAACAGAAATATAGGGCTGCGTATCATGCAGAATATTTTCCGCGCATTTGCGCCGCTGATGTAAAATGAGCACTGAAAATCGTATTTTTATGGTTTTCAGTGCTTTTTATCTGATTATGATCAGGTATCGGATCGGATTAAGATGCATTATTTTATTGGATTGCTATATAATGAATAAAGAAAGTAGTCTTAGAGCCGGCAGCCTGCCGGTACATTGATCGGAGAGAGAATATGCGAAAAAAATGGATCTCCATAATATGCGCTATACTTATCATGGTCTGCACCATCACCGCACCTGTATATGCCGCCGGAATCTTTTTGCCTGAGGAAAGCAATACCAGACAGGCAGAATCCACAGATCTTATTGAAGCACCATCAGGAATCTTAATGGAAGCGCAGACAGGAACAGTCGTTTATCAGAAGGATGCGGATACCAGACGAAGCCCTGCCAGTATCACGAAGATCATGACGCTGATCCTGATCTTTGATGCTCTGGATAAAGGCAGCCTGAAAATGGACGACACAGTCACAACCAGTGCACATGCAAAGTCAATGGGCGGTTCTCAGGTGTTTCTGGAGGAGGGGGAAATCCAGACAGTGGAAACCCTGATCAAATGCATTGTAATCGCGTCAGGAAACGATGCCAGCGTAGCAATGGCAGAGCATATCTGCGGCAGTGAACAGGAATTTGTCCGCCACATGAATGAACGGGCAGAAGGACTTGGGATGAAAAATACTCATTTTGAAGACTGCTGTGGTCTGACAGAATCTCCCGATCATTACACAACAGCCAGGGACATTGCCATCATGAGCAGGGAACTGATCACAAAATATCCGAAAATTCTGGAATATTCTTCCATATGGATGGAAAATATCACCCATGTGACCAGGCAGGGGACCAAGGAATTCGGACTTACCAATACCAACAAACTGATCCGCAGCTACGAGGGCTGTGTCGGTCTGAAAACAGGAAGCACCAGTATTGCAAAATACTGCCTCAGCGCAGTTGCAAAAAGAAATGACATTACTCTGATCGCAGTAGTGATGGCAGCCCCGGACTATAAAGTGCGATTTAAAGATGCAGCCTCCATGTTAAATTATGGCTTTTCAAAATGTAGCCTGTACATAGATAAGAAAATGGAAGCTCTGCCTGAGGTTCCGGTCAGAAATGGAAAGAAAAAGACGGTTTCTCTGGTCTATGAAGAACAGTTCCACTATCTGGATACCACAGGACAGAATATCGGGAATGTAAAAAGAAAGCTGAGAATCCACAGGGAAGTAAAGGCCCCGGTGAAAAAGAACACCCTGGCAGGGGAGATGATCTATTCCGTCGATGGGAAGGAACTGGGAAGAGTGCGGATCCTTTACGGGGAAAATGCAGGAAAAGCCACATATCCGGACTGCCTGAAAAAAGTCGTCATGAGATTGTAAACGTTACTGAGAACAGAGTGAACAGTAACCTGTAAACAAAAAGTATTTTGGACAGTTTTATAATTTTTTGACAAAGGACAGCAATCCGATGTATAATAAAATCCAAATGGGTATTGAGGGAAATAAAAACAAAAGGAAGGTACTATATAATGAAAGAAATCCGTACAGAAGATGCCGTAGGGCACATTTTATGCCATGACATCACACAGATTATCAAAGATGTAAAAAAAGGGGTGCTTTTTAGGAAAGGTCATATTGTCAGAGAAGAGGATATTCCTCTGTTACTCTCTGTAGGAAAAGAACATTTATATGTGTGGGAGAAGAAAGAAGGAATCCTTCATGAGAATGAAGGCGCAGAGATCCTTTATAAGATCTGTGCCGGAGATTCGGACACCATGCATGGTTCTGATATAAAAGAGGGAAAGATCGAGCTGATCGCAGACATTGACGGAGTGCTTAAGATCCGCAGGGAAGCTCTGCTGGCTGTCAATTCACTTGGAGAGATGATGATCGCATCCCGCCATGGAGATTTTCCTGTAAAGAAGGGCGACAAACTGGCAGGAACCAGAATTATCCCTCTGGTGATTGAGAAAGAGAAAATGGATCGTGCAGCAGAGGTGGCAGGCACAGAGCCGATCTTTTCCATTTTGCCATATAAGAAGAAAAAGGTGGGTATCGTAACAACAGGAAGTGAAGTGCAGAAAGGTCTGATCACTGACACCTTCACTCCTGTACTGAGAGATAAATTTGCAAAATTTCCATCAGAGGTCATCGGTCAGACAAAACCGGGTGACGATATGGAACAGATAACAGCCGATATCCTGAAATTTATCGAAGAGGGAGCCGATATGGTAGTCTGCAGCGGTGGAATGAGCGTAGATCCGGATGACAGAACTCCGGGTGCGATCAAAGCAACAGGAACCCGCATCGTATCCTACGGTGCACCTGTACTTCCGGGAGCTATGATGCTGGTTTCCTATTATGAGAAAGACGGCAGGCAGATACCGATCCTTGGGCTTCCGGGATGTGTTATGTATGCAAAGAATACCATCTTTGATCTGCTTCTGCCGAGACTGATGGCAGATGATGAGATCACATTATCAGAGATTAACCAACTTGGAGAGGGTGGACTCTGCCTGAACTGTGATGTCTGTACATTCCCGAACTGCGGATTCGGGAAATGATATCCCGCAACGTGCGTTGCCAGACATAAAGTGAACATAAAGGGAAAAGAAAACTTGCATGAAAAGATTTAAAACCGTACATTATACAATCCATTCTAACAAAATAAAGGATGCGAGAGGCATCAGATTTGCTGTGATCGCAGATCTTCATGGCATGGAATTTGGCCCTGATAACAGAAAGCTTCTGGAGACGATCCACCGGTACAGACCGGATGGGATTCTCATTGCCGGTGATATGATCGTGAGAAATGATTCTGCTTCTTTAAAGACTGCATCATCTCTTCTGAGGAGCCTTGCTCAGCAGTATCCGGTTTATTATGCATTGGGAAACCATGAATATAAGCTGTACAGGACAGATCCTCAGGAGAACTGTATGGCAGCCCGATATCAGGAATATGAAAAGGAGCTGAAGACAGCCGGGATCCATATCCTGCATAATGAATCCTGCAGCCTGCAGGTGGGAAAAACCAGCCTTACTGTCTATGGTCTGGAAGTACCTCTGATCTATTATAAAAAGCCATTTTCTCCACAGCTTAAAAGAGAGGAAATCAGGGAACTGATCGGAGAACCATCTTTCGATTCCCTGAATATTCTTCTGGCCCACAGTCCCAAATATGGAGATACCTATTTTGACTGGGGGGCAGATCTGATCCTGAGCGGGCATTATCATGGAGGGATTGTAAGAATTGGCAGGCACAATGGACTGCTTTCCCCACAGCTTCATCCATTTCCGAAGTTCTGCTGCGGAGATTTCCACAGGAAGGATCAGCATATGCTGGTAAGCGCAGGAGCAGGGGAACACACCATACCTGTAAGGATCCATAATCCCAGGGAATTGCTGATGGTGGATCTGAAACCGAATGCCTGAGAATATTGTTACTGTCTGCTGACTGTATGGCAGCGAAATATTTACTTGAAAAGGAAAAGACTGTGCTATGGGAATTCCGGTAAAGCTGGAAGTATTTGAAGGTCCTCTGGATCTCTTACTGCACCTTATCGAAAAAAATAAAATAGATATCTATGATATCCCCATCGTGGAGATCACAGATCAGTATATGGAATACATCCATGCCATGGAGCGGGAAGACCTTGGAATCATGAGTGAGTTCATGGTCATGGCAGCCACATTGCTGGATATCAAGTGTAAAATGCTTCTCCCGAAAGAGGTCAATGAGGAGGGAGAAGAGGAAGATCCAAGAGCGGAACTGGTGGAGAAACTTCTGGAATATAAGATGTATAAGTTTATGTCCTATGAGCTGAAAGACAAGATGGACGATGCGGCAAATGTATTCTTTAAAGAGCCCACTCTTCCGGAGGAGGTATTGCAGTACAGAGAGCCTGTAGATCCAAAGGAACTTCTGGCAGGTCTCACGCTGGAGAAGCTGAATGCAATCTACAAGTCTATCATCCGCAGGCAGGAAGACAAGGTTGATCCTATCCGAAGCAAATTCGGAACCATCGAGAAGGAAGAGGTCAGCCTGTCTGATAAGATGATAGAGATCAAAGATTTTGCCCGTACCCATCGGAAATTCAGCTTCCGCAATCTCCTGGAGAGTCAGTGCTCGAAAGTACAGGTGATCGTCACCTTTCTCTCCATACTGGAACTGATGAAAATGGGACACATCCACGTGGAGCAGGACGGGCTGTTCGATGATATCTCTGTTGAAGTACAGACAGATCCGGATACATGGAAGAATCTTACGGAATTTGCGGAAGATGAACCGCAGAATACAGAGATCAATATGTAATAAAAAGGATAAGGAATGAGGAAGACTGAGTGAAGATTAAGGAGACAGAAGCTGCGATAGAAGCAATACTTTTTGCAATGGGCGGTTCCGTAGAACTGCCCCGGATCGCCAGAGCCATCGGTGTGGACGAGAAGACAACAGGAAGGATCATCCGCAATATGATGGACCGTTATCAGGAAGAGAACAGAGGCATCCAGATCATAGAACTGGAGAATTCTTTCCAGATGTGTACAAAGAAAGAATATTATCAGTATCTGATCAATATTGCCCTGCATCCTCAGAAGCCGGCATTGTCAGATGTTATGCTGGAAACCTTATCCATCATTGCATACAAACAGCCGGTTACAAAGGCGGAAATCGAGAAGATCCGAGGGGTAAAATGTGATCACGCCATCAACAAGCTGGTAGAATACAGCCTGGTCAGGGAGCTGGGGCGTCTGGATGCCCCTGGACGTCCGATCCTGCTCGGGACCACGGAAGAGTTTCTGCGCTGCTTCGGCGTACAGGATCTGGAATCCCTGCCTGTCCCTGACCCTGTCCAGATAGAGGACTTTAAGGCAGAGGCAGAGGAAGAAATCCAGCTGAAACTGGATGTGTAAGATAAAGGAGAAAAAATAATGCCAACCACATATGCACATGATTTATTTGGAAAAGAAGTATATAAGAGACTGCCTTCAGATATGAAAGCTCTGATCCGCAGACATGGAGATCTGTACAGGATTGGTTTACATGGGCCGGATATCTTGTTCTACTATATGGTTTCAAAGAATCCTGTCACCCAGTTCGGGATTGAGATGCATCATGAGAAGGCAAGAGCCTTTTTTGAAGAAGGGATGCGGCAGGTCAGAAGAAATGATGATGAGGCACTTTTTGCATATCTTCTTGGATTTGGCTGTCATTATATTCTGGACTCCGCATGCCATCCCTATGTAAATAAGATGGCGGCAGAAGGCGTCATTCCTCACATTGTTCTGGAGAAGGAATTTGACCGTGTGCTTATGGAAGAGACAGGTAAAGATCCCGACCATTATTATCCGGCCTGCGGGATCATGCCGAAGATGGAATATGCCAGAGTGATCCACAGGGCCATTCCTCTGGTGAAAACCATAAACATTTATATTTCTGTCAGGATGATGAAAATTCTTACCAATTTCATGGTGTGTGATGACCATGGAAGAAAACGCAGGATTCTGGGGAAACTTCTGAGACTGGGAGGAGAGTCCATCGGCTCTGTCATTGAACATTTCATGACTGCCGAAGCAGTAGAGCAGGCAAAAGCTCCCATGCCCGAACTTGAGAGGCTTTACAGAGAGGCGGTTCCTGAAGCTGTGGAATATCTGGGAGAACTTTATACCTTAAGAGAGGGAGCTTATCATCTGAGCAAAAGATGGGACCGGACTTATAACGGGTAATGGGCATATCCCGATATTTTTCGGAACTGTGACAGTCATATTCCGGACATGCAGGCATAAATTATCTTATAGGGTGAAGCAAAATCCTGCAGATATCCTGTAAACAACAGATCTGTGAATAACCGTAAATTATGAACAGTGATATTCATGGATTGCCAGCATGTGAGGTGGAGTATGAGAATGAAACATATTGCCGCTGTCATTGTTGTGACGGCGGTATTATTGTTTACGCAGACATACACCTCCGCCCGGGGAGCGGAGTACAAAATACCTCAGACAGTAGACATGACACCTGTTGCAGAAGAACCGGCAGAACTGTACGCATTATCAGCAGTCCTCATGGACGGAGAGTCCGGCAGAGTACTCTATGAAAAGGACGGAGAGCGGCCTCTGGCAAATGCCAGTACAACCAAGGTGCTTACCTGTATTGTGGCACTGGAGAACTCTCCGGGGGATGATTATGTTCTGGTTTCTCAGAATGCGGCATCCCAGCCGGAAGTAAAGCTGGGACTTCAGAAAGGAGAACAGTATTATCTGGAGGATCTTCTGTACTCCCTTATGCTGAAAAGCCACAATGATACAGCGGTTGCCATTGCAGAACACTGCGGGGGAAGCGTGGAAGGCTTTGCCAGAATGCTCAACTGGAAAGCAAAACAGATAGGATGTAAGGATACGTATTTTATCACACCCAATGGCCTGGATGCTGAGGATGAGAACGGAAAACATCACACAACAGCCAAAGATCTGGCACTGATCATGCGCTATGCTATTAAAAACGAAACATTCCTGCACATTGCACAGACCAGAGACTATACATTCTCTGAGATCACAGGAAAGAGAACCTTTTCCGTACATAATGCCAACGCATTTCTTGACATGAGAGACGGAGTTCTTGCCGGAAAAACAGGCTATACTTCCCAGGCAGGCTACTGTTATGTATGTGCCTGGGAGAAAGAGGGCAAAACATTTATCGTCAGTCTCCTTGGCTGTGGATGGCCCAACCACAAAACCTATAAATGGAGTGACACAGAGAAACTGCTGGACTTCGGAGATTACAACTATGAGTACGAAACCTACTGGAAAGAACCACAGACCGGAAAAATCCTGGTAACAGACGGTGTGGAAGATGATCAGGATATAGGAACGAAAATCTATCTGAGAGGTAAATGCAGTGTAACCGCATATGACAGGGAAAAAGAAGTCCTTCTGAAAAAAGGAGAAACTGTAACCTGTAAAATAGAAATTCCACAGAAAGTCAGTGCACCGGTTCTTAAGGGGGAGAAGCTTGGCCGCATTGCCTATTACCTGGATGGAAAACTGATAGATTTTTATCCGGTCTATGCGGAGAAATCAGTGGAAAAAATCAGTTTTAAATGGTACACTGAAAAAGTATTTCATGATTTTTTTCATTAGATACATTTATATGGGAACCTATAGCAGTCCCAGTAAATAATGCATCTTAATCCAGCTCAGCAGAGTGTGAAATCCTGCGTCAGATATCTTTGCCGTGCGTCAGCACGCCTGCAGATATCTTCCTTGTCTTTCGCACTCTGCTAAACTGTCTTAAATGCATTATTTACTGGGACTGCTATAAAAGAACCGTCATCAGAGTCTTGCCATAGAATCGTCTGTCGAATTCATAGAAAAAAACTATCGAACAGATGAAACAATTTAATGGTTTAAAGGGTTGCTATACGAAAGCGATATTGATATAATAAATCTTAACAGTCGGCATTCATATATTGCCGTTCGTGAATAGTTTATGTCAGCCTGTGGCTGATCTGCGGTCTGCTGCAAACTGACATAGGAAAGACAGAGGAAAGAGATATGAATCAGTTAGAAATACTCAGAGAGAGTCTTGGCCAGTGTGATGAGATCATTCTGGATGCACTTATCATGCGTAACAGGATCGTGGAGGACATTATGGCATATAAAGAAGCCAACGGACTCCAGATTTTACAGCCTGAGCAGGAAGCGAAGCAGAAAGAATGGCTGGAGAAGAGAATGGAAGGCAGACGCCATAAGGACGAGGTTTCCGATGTATTTGAATGCATCCGCACAAACAGTAAACGGATCCAGGCAAGAAAACTCTTCAACTACAACATCGTGCTGATCGGTTTCATGGGTGCGGGAAAGTCCACAATTTCTGATTTCCTTAAGAATGTATTTGCCATGGATGTGGTAGAGATGGATCAGATCATTGCCCAGAGACAGGGAATGAGTATTTCCGATATCTTCGAGACATACGGTGAGCAGTATTTCCGTGACCTTGAGACAAATCTGCTTATCGAAATGCAGTCACGCAGCAATGTTGTGATCTCCTGCGGCGGTGGTACTCCAATGAGAGAGTGCAATGTAGTAGAGATGAAGAAGAATGGCCGTGTTGTTCTCCTCACAGCAAAACCGGAGACAATCCTTGACCGCGTCAAAAATAACCATGACCGTCCGCTGATCGAGAACAATAAGACTGTTCCATTTATCGCAGATCTGATGGAGAAACGCCGCGCCAAATACGAGGCGGCAGCAGACATTATCATCGAGACAGACGGCAAGAACGAACTGGAAATCTGCGAAGAACTGGTACACAGACTTCGTATTATGGATGAGAAATAATTAAGAAATACAATAACGGGGATTGCTTTACATAGCTTGATGATAAGTTATGGAGAGTAGTCCCTGTTTTTTATACGGATACTTTCGTATGTTTAACTGAATCAAGTAAGTACTTTGCTTTAATTGCAAGTGTACAGTTGCCTGGAGGACATTATGTAAGTGAAAATTCTATGAAATTCCGTACTCTAAGGTTGACGACAGTAAAAAACTACTATATAATTCCTATCGAAATAATATGATAACAAAAAACTGTGATGATAGAAATATAAAATCTATGGTTACAGTTTTCTTTATGTCATAAGAAAGGACAAACTATGAAACAGGCAAGAATATATATTGATGGAATGACCTGCATAAACTGCCAGATAAGGATAGAAAATGAACTAAAAAAAGAGCCGGCTCTGACAGATATATCTGTAAGCTATGAGACAGGTGAAGCCTCTTTTTCCTATAATCCGAATCGGATATCTTTAAGGCAGATCACGGATATCATAAATAAAATGGGGTATTCTGCAACCTCTGAAAAGCTGTCCTGCAAAAAGAAGATACTACAGTCAATCGCAGAGATCCTGCTGATTGTTGTACTGTTTGGAATATTACAGTATCTCGGGATTCTGAACTATCTTGTACCTGCTTCGCTTGCGGATTCGGGGATGAGTTATGGAATGCTGTTTGTGATCGGACTGCTCACTTCCGTACATTGTATCGCTATGTGTGGAGGTATCAATCTGTCCCAGACATTGCAGAAAGATATATCTGAGGAAATATCAAGAGCCATGTTCAGAAATTCTTTTCTTTACAATGCAGGACGGGTAGTTTCCTATACGGTAGTCGGCGGTATCCTGGGAGCAGTAGGTGGACTGGCCGGATTTGGCACAGATCTGCAGACCTCATCACTGATCCAGGGAATCCTGAAACTGGCAGCAGGAACTGTTATGATTGTTATGGGAATTAATATGCTGGGGATTTTTCCATGGCTTCGAAAATTTCGGATTCGAATTCCTCTTTTATATAAAAAGGTAGGAAATAAGAGAAAGACTCCCTTTATTATAGGTTTGTGCAATGGACTTATGCCATGCGGTCCATTACAGTCTGTACAGATCATAGCGCTGGCATCCGGGAGTCTACTGGCAGGTGCATTCTCCATGTTTTGTTTCAGCATTGGTACAGTTCCTCTGATGCTGGGATTTGGCTCTGCGATAGCTTTTTTTGGGAAACGCTTTACGGGACTGGTATTGAAGGCGGGTTCGATTTTAATTGTGGTCATGGGGCTTTCGATGGTGACACAGGGAACTGCGCTGGCTGGACTGAACTCTCGGCAGATATCCCGGATGGCAGACACAGGTTCACAGAAAACAGGAGATACAGCAGTTGAAAAGAACGGAACACAATATGTTTATAGTCAGCTTCAGTCCGGCAAATATCCGGATATCACTGTCAGAGCAGGTGAGCCGGTAGAGTGGGAGATTGAAGCATCAGAAGACAACATCAACGGATGTAATTACAAGATATTTCTGCAGGATTTCGGTCTGGAGCATACTTTTACAGAGGGAAAAAACATAATAAAATTCACACCTGAACAGGCAGGAACTTATACTTATACCTGCTGGATGGGAATGATCACAGGGAAAATCCATGTGGAAAATAATTAATATGAGGAGACAGAAGAATGAAAAAAATAATTGCAGCATTTATGACAACAGCGATACTGCTCACAGCATTTGCGGGATGCGGAAAAGAAAAAGCAGCAGAAACATCGACAACAGCACAAACTTCTGAAAATACGACAAATGAGGTAACAAAAATAACTTCTGGCAATGCGCTGAGCATTCCGACAGATGAACTGTCTGAAAATGCAGAATTTTACCCGGTAGATGTAGACGGCACAGAAATGGAAGTGATTGCAGTAAAAGATTCCACAGGAACCATACGCACAGCATTCAACACCTGCCAGATATGCTATGATTCCGGCAAAGGATACTATAAACAGGAAGGCGATAAGCTAGTCTGCCAGAATTGTGGAAATTCCTTTACCATGGATCAGGTAGGAGAAATCTCCAGAGGATGCGATCCATGGCCGATCTTGGATGAGAATAAAACAGTGACAGATGAAGAAATAGAAATTTCCTATGATTTTCTGAAAGACTCCGCTGATATTTTCGCAAACTGGAAAAAGGCATAATCCAGCGAGGGCAATAACATAAACAAAGACCGTTTTCTATATACATGTGCCCATAAAGATACAACGCTGTATATAAAAACGGTCTTGTTGTATTTAGCTTGTCTTATAATCCCATTCCTTCTGTGCCTGCTCGACTACATAATTCTTAAAAGCCTCCACAACAGGCGGATGATAAACATTCTTTAACATTGCCATATAGAAGTTTCTCTGCCAGCTTGGAGATACAAGAGGCAGAATCTTTACATTCAGTGACTGCAGGATAGGAATATTGGGAGCCACACAGATACCAAATCCATTGGAGACAAAGCCTGCAGCAACCTGATCTTCATCAATCTCATAGGCAACATCCGGTTTCTGACCGATGCGCTCAAACAATCCGTCAATAATATGTCTCAGACCACTTCTTTTCTTAAATATGATCTGTTTATAAGGAATAGTATCCTCCAGACAAACCTCCTCTTTTGCTGCCAGCGGATGGTCAGAAGGCACGATCACCACCAGTTCCTGTCTGGCAACAGGTATAAATTCAATCAGTGGTTCATTATCAATCATAGAGCAGAAACCCAGATCATATTTTTTCTCTTTTAAACCATTTAAAATATCAGCTGTTAAAACTTTGTCACAATACAGATTAAAATCAATCTTTTTCGTTGGATTTGCCGCGAGAAATCCTCTCATGATCTTCGGGAGAAAGTCAATTCCCAGAGTGCGCAGGAATGCAACATCAATACAGCCCTCTCCCTTACCGGCCAGCTTCAGGCTGTTTACAGAAGAGTCCAGACGGTTCAGCACTTCTTCAACGTCTTTGAGAAAAACCTTTCCATATTTGGTAAGTGTTACATTTCTTCCGTTTTTTTCAAACAGTTTCACGCCCAGTTCTTCCTCGAGAGTGGAGATCGCATAACTCAGCGAAGGCTGGGTGATCGCCAGAATATCAGCGGCTTTTGTGTAATGTTCAATATGAGCCAGCGTAGAAAAGTACCGCAGATGATACAGGTTCATAGAAAAACTCCTTTCTCTGATAAATATTTTATAAGTGACTATATTTTATGTGCAGGCTTTCATAGTCCTTTAATGCTTCGGAAAACTATAATTATAGTCACTCTTGCACAAATAATCCGCGCTGTATTTGTCATATACGTAGATTATATCATGATGTATTGAAAAAATCTATGAATTTAAAGGATAGAACTAATTTGTTTTATATTTAACAAAGATATATAATGCTTATATCAAAAAGATACAAAATATTATCAAAATAAATAAAAAAATTATGCGATTTTATGAGGAGGACATAAGATGTCAAAAGAATTTCCAATTACAATCAGTTCCTGGACACTGGGAGATCAGTGCAAATTTGAAGACAGAGTGATCGCTGCAAAGAACGCAGGATACGAAGGAATCGGCCTTCGTGCAGAAACTTATGTAGATGCGTTGAATGAGGGACTTTTTGACAAAGACATTCTTGCTATTCTGGACAAACATGGTATGAAAGTAACAGAGGTTGAGTACATCGTACAGTGGGCAGAAGAACACAGATCTTACGAACAGAAATACAAAGAACAGCTCTGCTTCCATATGTGTGAATTATTTGACGTAAAACAGATCAACTGCGGTCTGATGGAAAACTACTCCGTAGAATATACTGCTCAGAAATTAAGAGAATTATGCCAGAGAGCAGGAAAATACATCATCGGTGTTGAACCAATGCCATACAGCGGAATCCCGGATATGAAAAAAGGCTGGGCAGTTGTAAAGGCAGCTGACTGCGAGAATGCAAAACTGATCATGGATACCTGGCACTGGGTAAGAGCAAATCAGCCGGTTGACCTTTCTGTGATCGAAGACATCCCTGCAGACAAGATCGTATCCATCCAGATCAACGATGTATGGGAAAGACCATATGCAACAACAATCTTAAGAGACGAATCCATGCATGACCGTCTTGCTCCCGGAACAGGAATCGGATGTACAGCAGCGTTCGTTAAGATGGTAAAAGAAAAAGGAATCAAACCAAACGCAATCGGTGTAGAAGTCATCAGCGATGCAATCCTTGCAAAAGGACTTGAATATGCTGCAAACCATACATATGAGAACACAAAGAAAGTGCTTGAGGAAGCATGGCCGGAGGTTCTTCAGTAAGTCTCTGACGGATAAACCAACAGATTAAAGGATCAGGCAGAAACCTTCACGCCTGCCTGATCCGCATTCTGAATGAACACAAAATAGAGAATGAATAATTAATAGAAAAGAATTCGAAAAAAAGGAGAAGGTTACATGAAATTCAATGCAATGTTTCAGCCGATCAACATCGGTCCAATGACAGTAAAGAACCGCTTCGTAGTTCCGCCAATGGGAAACAACTTTGCAAACACAGACGGAAGCATGAGTGAACAGTCCGCAGCTTATTATCGTGAAAGAGCAAAAGGCGGCTTCGGTCTGATCACAATCGAAGCAACAGTAGTACATAAAGGCGCAAAGGGCGGCCCCCGCAAGCCATGTCTTTATGATGACTCCACAATCGAAAGCTTCCGCAAGGTAGTAGATGCCTGTCATGCAGAGGGAGCAAAGGTTTCCGTACAGCTTCAGAATGCAGGTCCTGAAGGAAATGCAAAGAACGCAGGTGCACCGATCGAGGCAGCTACAAGCATTCCCTCAGACTGCGGAAGAGACACACCAAAGGAAGTTACAACTGAAGAAGTTTATGAACTGGTAAAAGGCTATGGCCTCGCAGCAAAGAGAGCCATGGAAGCAGGCGTAGATGCAGTTGAAATCCATATGGCACACGGCTATCTGGTAAGCACCTTCCTTTCCCCGAGAACGAACAAGAGACTGGATGAATTCGGCGGTTCTTTTGAGAACAGAATGCGTTTCTCCCGTCTGATCATCGAAGAAGTTAAGAAGATGACAGAAGGAAAGATCGCAGTTCTTGCAAGAATCAACAGCTGTGATGAAGTACCGGGCGGTCTTGATGTGCATGACAGTGCTGCGATCGCTGCATATCTGGAAGGATGCGGACTGGATGCCATCCATGTATCCAGAGCTGTTCACATCCGCGATGAATTCATGTGGGCACCGACAGTTACACACGGCGGTTTCTCCGCTTCTCAGGTAGAAGAGATCAAACGTGCCGTATCTATCCCGGTGATCACAGTAGGACGTTATACAGAACCGCAGTTTGCGGAATTAATGGTAAAAGAAGGACGCTGTGACCTGGTTGCATTCGGACGTCAGAGCCTTGCAGACCCTTATATGCCATTAAAAGCGCAGGAAGAAAGACTGGAGGATATGATCCCATGTATCGCATGTCTTCAGGGCTGCGTGGCAAACATGTATGCAGGAAACCCTGTATGCTGTCTTGTAAACCCATTCCTTGGACATGAAGCTGAGGGCATTGCTCCTGCAGAAAAAGCTAAGAAAGTAATGGTAATCGGCGGCGGTGTTGCAGGTCTTTGCGCTGCATTTATCGCACAGGAAAAAGGTCATCAGGTAACAATTTATGAAGCAAGTGATAAACTTGGCGGAAACATGCGTCTTGCTGCTTATCCTCCGGGAAAAGGCGACATCACAAACATGATCCGCAGCTATATTGTACGCTGCCAGAAAGCAGGCGTAACAATCAAAATGAATCAGGAAGTAACTCTGGATCTTATCAGGGAAGAGAAACCAGACAGCGTAATTGTTGCTTCCGGTTCCAGAACACTGATCCTTCCGATCGAAGGTATCGACAATCCTGCAATTATCCATGGCTCTGATCTCCTTGACGGCAAGAGAGCAGCAGGAAAGAAAGTACTGGTTGTAGGCGGCGGAATGGTAGGATGCGAGACAGCAGCATTCCTCGGTGAGCAGAACCATGATGTAACAGTCATTGAGTTCAGAGACACTGTAGGTGCCGACGTGATCCACGAGCATAGAGTTTACCTGATGAAAGATTTCGAAGATTACAAGATCAAAGAGATCACAGGTGCAAAGGTATGCAAATTCTATGAGGACGGCGTAGAGTACGAGACAGCAGACGGACAGAGACATGAATCCAGAGGATATGATTCCGTCATCCTTTCCATGGGATTCAGAAACTACAACCCATTCGGCGAAGAGATCAAAGCTATCGTACCGGATACCTATGTGATCGGCGATGCCACCCGCGCAAGAAGAGCACTTGATGCTACGAAAGAAGCGTATGAGGTAGCTTCCACATTATGATGATATCAGGGTCAAAAGTTCAAAAAGTCGTTCGTGCTTGCACGATAAGATTTTTGAACCTGGGACCCGCCAAACATGAGAAAGTAGCGATTTACGCAGTAAATCAGCGAATTTCGAATCTTATAATTTATTCGTTTTATAGTTGCAGTTAAGAGACGCTGTATGATATTATCAGCGGACAGCAGCTTGAAAATGATTTTACAAAAAAATTCAGGAGGCAAAAAGGAAATGGAACAGAGAATTAAAGGAACAACAGGATTAATGGCACTTATCGGAAGCCCGGTAGGACACTCAGGATCACCGGCAATGTATAACTTCAGCTTCCGTCATCATAACCTTGACTATGCTTACATGGCATTTGACATCAAGGAAGACCAGGTTCCGGCTGCTCTGGATGCAATCCGTCTTTTCAAAATGAGAGGCGCAAACGTAACTATGCCATGCAAGAACGAAGTTGCAAAACACATGGATGAGCTTTCACCTGCAGCAAGAATCATCGGTGCAGTTAACACAATCGTTAATGAAGACGGCAAATTAGTAGGACATATCACAGACGGTATCGGATTTGTCCGCAACTTAAAAGAACATGGCGTTGATGTGAAAGGCAAAAAAATGGTAGTTCTCGGTGCAGGCGGTGCTGCAACAGCAATCCAGGTACAGTGTGCATTAGACGGTGCAGAATCCATTTCTATCTTCAATCCGAAAGACCCATTCTTTGCACGTGCAGAGTCCACAGCAGAGAAACTGAGCAAAGAAACACCGGATTGTAAAGTTTCTGTATTTGATCTGGAAGATGAGGCAAAACTGAAAGAAGAGGTTGCAAACGCAGACATCCTCGTAAACGCAACACTTGCAGGAATGAAACCTCACGAAGAGCTTACTCTGATCAAAGATAAATCCATGTTCCGCCCTGACCTTGTAGTAGCAGACGTTGTTTACAATCCTGCTGAAACAAGAATGGTAAAAGAAGCCAAAGAAGCAGGCTGCAAGCTTGCAATCGGCGGAAAAGGAATGCTGTTATGGCAGGGAGCTGCAGCTTACAAACTCTACACAGGACTGGAAATGCCAACAGCTGAATACCAGAAATTCCAGGAAGAAAACGAAAACAAGTAATAATAACCTAGGAGACCAAAATGAAACAGAAAACAAACAAAATGCTCATTTTCACCTCCCTTGCAGCATATTTCACCTATTTCATCCATGGAATCGGTGCTTCTATCCTGGGGCAGTACAAACCGGAGTTTGCAGCTGCCTGGGGTGCGAAGCCCCTGGCCGATGGCACACTGGATGTAAGTATGGTAGTATCTGTAATTGCAGCACTTGGACTGGGACGTCTGATTTCTCTTCCTTTCTCCGGCCCTCTGTCTGACAAATACGGAAGAAAACTGAGCGGAATTATCGGTGTGCTCTGTTATGTAGCATACTTCTTTGGAATGGCCAATTCCACATCCATGGCAATGGGATATGCATTTGCAGTGATCGGCGGAATTGCAAACTCTTTCCTCGATACCTGCGTAAGCCCCACCTGCATGGAAATCTATGTAAACAACCCGTCAGTAGCCAACCTGTTTACAAAATTTTCCATCTGCCTGAGTCAGTTTCTGCTTCCATTCCTGATCGGAATCGTAGCATCTGCAAATATGTCATATAAGACAATCTTTATTGTTGCAGGTATTGCAATCCTTATTGACGGAATCCTGATTCTGATCCTCCCTTTTCCGGCGAGAGAGAAGGCAGTACAGGCTAAAGCTGATAAGAAGAAATCCGGACACAAGATTTCCCCTGCAGCGATTGCTGCAATTCTGATCGGATTCACCAGCTCCTCAACCTTTATGTTATGGCTGAACTGTAACCAGGAGCTTGCCCGTTCCTACGGTATGGCAGACCCTTCAAAGATCCAGTCCCTGTATGCCCTGGGAACTGCAACTGCCATCCTTGCAACAGCAGCATTTATCAAAAAAGGTCTGAAAGAGATTAACGTCCTGATCCTCTATCCGTTAATCTCTACAATTATGCTGGCTCTCTGCTACTTTATCCAGGCTCCGTTTATTTGTCTGGTAGGTGGTTTTGTGATCGGATATGCAGGTGCAGGCGGTGTTCTCCAGCTGGCAGTTTCCACAACAGCAGAGTTCTTCCCCGAGAACAAAGGAACAGCAACCTCACTGGTAATGATCGCATCCAGCATCGCGAACTACACAATCTTAAGCCTTGCAGGGTACATTACCAAAGTTGGCGGAAGCAGTGCTCCGAGAATGATCCTTCTTCTGAACATGGCAGTGACCATCGTCGGTATCCTGCTCGCCCTCTTTGTAAAGAAGAACAGAAATAAGTAAGCCAGTGTGCCAACAAGTTGATTTCCTGAATAATCTCGCATCTAAATTTCTTATTTTCGCGTTGTTGTCGGGTGTCGTAGCTACCGCTATGCCTCCTTTCTACGCCTTGAAATAAAAAATTATTAAAATCCAATCCAACTGAAGATATGTTTGGACGTTACAAGTTTCAGATTTTTTCCGGTGGGATTGGATTTTATTAAAATCCGGATTGTCTAAAAATTAACAAAAAAGATGGAATATACAAGATAAAATATAGAAGTAATCTAACAATTCATTGAAAAGGAGAATTTGTATGGCAAATACAAGAACACAAAGAAGAGAAAATGAACTGCCCTACATCCCCTTTGGACCATTTCAGATAAGACTTCCATTTATACATTACAAGATAGAATCTGTTGAGTTCATTCAGGGTCTGATCCTGGGCGTTACTGCGCTGGCTGCTGTTCCGTATCTGGAGCAGTATCTGGGGCTTCCTTATGAGCTGGCGTGGAGCTGTGTAATTATTGAAACCTTCCTTTATCTACTTCACAGTCTGCTTGGCGATCCGGTAGTACCGGGGTGGATCACACCGACCCTGCCGCTGACTATTGTATTTCTGGAAGGTTTCCCCATGGGAAAAGAGCGAATACAGGCTATGATCGCACTGCAGATGCTGGTAGGTCTGGTATTTATTTTTATGGGTGTGACCAGACTGGCGGATAAATTTGTTCATGCAGTCCCCAATTCTGTCAAAGGCGGTATCCTTCTTGCAGCACCTGTTACAGTTATGGCAGGACAGCTGGGAGAGAACGGAAATATGCACAAATATCCTCTGGCTATTGTTGCAGGTGTAGGTCTCCTGATCCTGATCAGCTTCTCTGACAAATATCAGGAGAAGAGAAAAACAAATAAGTTTCTTGATCTTGTTGCGAGATATGGAAATCTTTTCCCCTATCTTATCGCAATGGTAGTAGGACTTCTGGTTGGCGAACTGGATGCCCCGGGACTGGAGATTGGTACCTTTATCAAGATTCCTCAGTTCAAAGATATCATTGATCAGGTGAGTATTTTCGGCGTAGGGATTCCTCCTGCATCTATGTTTATCAAAGCATTGCCGCTGGCGCTGGTGTGCTATGTTATTGCATTTGGTGATTTTGTCACTACAGAGACCCTTGTATCAGAGGCACGTCAGGCAAGAGATGATGAGTATATTGATTTCAATTCCAGCCGTTCCAATCTGGTAAGCGGTCTGAGAAACCTGATCCTGTCCATCATTGCACCATTTCCTCCCCTTTCCGGTCCGTTATGGGTTGGAATGACTGTATCCGTATCCATGCGTTACAAAGAAGGAAAGAAAGCTATGAAGTCCCTTCTCGGAGGGATGGCTTCTTTCAGACTGGCCACATTCTTAAGTGTGCTGATCATTCCTGTAGTAAGCTTCTTTCGTCCCATCTTCGGAGTAGGCTCTTCCATTACTCTGATGTTCCAGGCATTTGTATGTGCGAGAATTGGTATGGATTACTGCAAGAGCGACAGAGACAAGATGATCGCAGGCGTTATGGCAGCAGTCCTTGCAACCCAGGGAACCGCATGGGCATCTGCATGGGCACTGGCAGTAGGCTTCGGACTGAATATCTTCCTGTCCAACTGGAATCCCTTTGAGAAAAAATAATATAAACGAAAACCAAGAAGAACAGCCGGGATTCAGGGCTGTTCTTCTTGGTTTTCATCAATTATTATTTTAAGGAGTCATAATTATTAAATTCAAATTCTGTAACAATCTGTTGACGAATATGAGTGATATCAGCTATAGGCAAGAATAACATCTGATATCACATCATTCATCAACAGATCACAGGCTGCTGTGAATGATATCCAGCACCTGTTTTAATTCATGCACACCGACCTGTCCCGGAGCAGAAGCTTTGGAAGCAGCACCGAAAGTGAGAGCGGAGCCGAATGTCTCACCTGTCAGACGGCTTACAACGCCTGTTCCTGCCATGGACATGGTAATGATCGGGCGGTCTGCATATTTCTCAGACATTTCCAGAGTAGCAGAGAGGAGTGTAAGAACATCCTGTTTGCAGGTCGGCATAACAGCCATTTTCGGAATATCAGCACCGAAATCCTGCATCATACGAAGACGTCTGATAATCTCCTCCTTCTCCGGAGTCTTAAAGAAATCATGGTTGGAAGCAATTACCTTTACACCTGCCTCATGAGCAGCATTGATGATTGTCTTAACAACTTCATCACCTGTAAATGCTTCTACATCAATTAAATCTACATAACCGCTCTGAGCAGCTGCAATATTTAAAGCAGCATAGTCATTTACAGAAATTTCTTTCTCACCGCCTTCTTTGGAAGTACGGAATGTAAGAAGAACAGGGATATCTTTTAAGACTTCCTGAAGCTCTTTTGCGGTTTCTAATACTTTTTCAGTAGCAAAGACATCATCGAACCAGTCAACACGCCACTCAACCACATCAACCGGAAGAGCAGTGATCTTTTTGGCTTCTTCGAGAATGTCTGTTTTTGTTTTTCCTACGATGGGAACGCAGATCTTAGGTCTGCCCTCGCCGATCACAGTGTTTTTTACCTGAACTGTGTTCATCTGTTTATCCTCATATTTTCTGTTGTATTATAGTAGTTCCGGATTATTATGGAACTGTTATAAGAATAACCGTAACATAACCGCATGATCAACAGCTTTTTGAAGCAAACTGCAGAATATGTACATTCTGCGCGGAGTAATATATCAGTACATCTCCTGCAGTACGCCGAAAAGCGGTATATATCAAATATTATGTGCAGAAAGATCAGTGAAATGATTTGTTCTGCATCACAATATGAGATATCCATACTGAAGATACCATCAGGTATCAGTCATCATAGGAGATGTGAAGAATCTCTTTCATATGTTCGATAGGCATTGGTTCGCCTGTCCATAACTCAAATGCAGCGGAACCCTGGAATAACATCATTCCCAGACCATTCATAGTCTTACATCCAACTTCCTTGGCCATGGAACGCATTTTTGTTTCCAGCGGAGAGTAAGGAACATCAATAACAATCAGTTCAGGACGGAAGTAAGACTTGTCCGGAACAACGGACTGTCCTTCCAGTGGTTTCATTCCCACACCTGTAGCATTGACAAAGATAAAACTGTCATCCATCTCAGCTTTCAGTTTATCAAGATCTGCCAGATCATAAAGAACTGCATGGCAGGATGTCTTTGTGTTGATCTTCTCTACTGTGGATACTGCACGATCCCAGAATTCATCCTTGCGGTTGAAGATTGTAATCTCGGCAACACCGTCTAAAGCAGCCTGGATCTCGATGGCAGTGGCAGCACCGCCTGCACCGACAATGGTCATTTTCTTTCCAATCACATCAATATCATTATCTTTCAGGGCAGACATAAATCCGATACCGTCAGTGATATGACCTGTAAGATGACCGTTGTCATTTACGATCGTGTTAACTGCACCGCATAATTCTGCTGCAGGAGAAAGCTTATCCAGGTATTTTCCAACCAGAGTTTTGTTTGGCATGGAAACATTGGAACCTCTCATTTTCAGAGTACGGATTGCTTTTACTGCATCCTCAATTTCATCTGCGCCAACCTCGAAAGCAAGGTAAGCGTAGTCATACCCGAGTTTTGCAAAAGCCTCATTCTGCATTGCAGGAGAGCTGGAGTGACGGATCGGGTAAGCCATCAGACCGATTAATTCAGTATGTCCGGTAATTCTTTCAGCCATTATAATATCCCCTTTCGTATTTTGTTGTAAAGGTTTTTATTGAAGGTATCCCATCTGAGTCAGTGTATTAAGGATATTTCTTCCTTCCAGAGTTCCGTCGATGATCCTTCTTGCACGTTTGCTGTCTCCGATGTTCAGGATCTCAACATCATCAGAAACAAAAGCATCGGAAAGCTCTGCGAAAAGCTGTCCCTGAGCTCTCATACCAAGACATACGAATCCGTAGTCAAATGGAAGCTCACGTTCACCTTCTGCATCTTTTACAAGGAAAGAGCTGTCTTTTACTTCCTGAAGAGCTGTCTTTGTAAGCTGAGCTACATGATGTTTCTTCATCTGGTCCTTCATGTCATTCTTTGTAACAGGATCCAAGTCACGTCCGATCTGATCCATCATCTCCACAATAGAAATCTCGGCATTTCTTGCTGCAAAGAATTCCACAACATCAAGACCAACAGCACCGCCGCCCACAACAACAACCTTCTTGCCTGTCATATCTTCCGGATAGTCATCGATGTGATTAATCATTCCCAGGATAGAAGCAACCTTGCTGCCTTCTTTGTCAATGCGGTCGTGAAGTCCCCTGATCGGAGGAAGCAGTGGTGCGGAACCTGTGGAGCTTACGATCAGGTTCGGATGGAACTTGCGGATATTTTCCGGTGTTCCGTCTGTGTTTGTGAAGATATAAAGATTCTCAAGCTGCTCTGCTCTGTGAATCAGATAGTTCGGGAAATCAGCCAGACGCTTCTTTGCAGGAATCTTAGAGATCACAGAAGCAAGACCACCAAGAGTCTCACCTTTTTCCAGAAGGAAGGTATTACAGCCTACTTCTGCGGCTGTACAGGCAGCTTCCAGTCCGGCAGTACCGCCTCCGATTACTACAACGTTACAGTTTTTGTTCACTTTCTGATTCTTATAAACATCACCTTCCAGAACAGCCGGGTTTACAGTACAGCGGATCGGACGGTTAAAGCCGATTCTGTTTCCTGCACATCCGATGTTACAGGAGATACATTTGCGAAGGTCACATTCTCTGCCTGTAGCTACTTTGTTCACCCATGCAGGTTCTGCGATAAGACCACGTCCCATACCGATCAGGTCTGCATCGCCGTCAGCGAGGATCTGCTCGGCAACCTTCGGGTTACGGATATTTCCCATGGAGATACATGGTTTGCCGAATTTCTCTCTGACAGCTTTAGGCATATAGGAACGCCATCCGTCTTTCATGTAGTTGGCATCGATCTGATACTGGATAGAACCGTTTAAACCGCAGGAAACATCGAAGATATCAACTTCATCCTGAATATATTCCAGATATTCAAGAGTGTCCTCAAGAGTGTTGCCGCCTTCCATCAGCTCATCTGCGCTGAGACGGAGCATGATCGGGAAGAAAGGTCCGACCTGTTTTCTTACTTCTTCAATGACCATACGGCAGAAACGTGTTCTGTTTTCCACAGATCCGCCGAACTCATCTGTACGTTTGTTTGTAAGAGGAGAGAGGAACTGGCTGATCAGATAGGAATGTCCCGCATGGATCTCTACTGCGTCAAAACCTGCAGCCTGGGCTCTCTTTGCAGCCTCGCCGTATTTCTTTACAATGTGATGGATTTCTTCCATTGATAACGGACGCGGGATCTCTCCGCCTTCTTTGGACGGAATATCAGATGCGGAAACCGGCTGCATATTTGTACGTGCGGAAACAGCGGAAGCACCTGCGTGGTTGATCTGGATTGCAATACAGGTACCATATTTGTGGATCTCTTCACAGAATTTGTACAGACGCGGCAGATAGTTGTCGTGGTCAATACGAAGCTGAGTAGTTCCGTTGGAACCCTGCGGAGAATCTACGCTTGCATTCTCTACGATGATCAGACCTGTGCCGCCTTTGGCACGCTCTTTATAATAATTAATGTGAAGAAAACTCATTTCGCCGTTCTGTTCCCCGTAATTGGTTCCCATAGGCATCATAACGATACGGTTTTTGATAGTCATATTTTTTACTGTGAGTGGTGTGAAAATATGCTGGTAATTGCTTTTCATTACGTCTTTCCTCCTGAAATTTTCTGTTGGATCTATAGCAATCCTCTAAAATAATGCATCTTAATCCAGTCCATCAGAGTGTGAAATCCTGCGTCAGATATCTTTGCCGTGCGTCAGCACGCCTGCAGATATCTTCCTTGTCTTTCGCACTCTGCTGAACTGTCTTAAATGCATTATTTACGAGGAGTGCTATATAATTGTTCAGTGCTTTAGCTGTGGCCTGAATTTCTTTGATGTGTTAATTATATAACGGGATAATCCATAAATCTAATTGATAATTCGTGCTATATAATAAAAAACATCTATGGTTTTGCTGAGACTTTTATACCTGTGCAGTCGGATTCGCAGACAAGTGAGAGGTATAGTTACCTCAAACACGCTCTGGTGTGCCGACAAGTTGATTCTTGAAACAATCTTGCAGGATAGAAATAAGAAATTCAGACGCAGGATTGTTCGAGAAATCAACTTGTCGACACACTGGTTTGCGGGAGAGGGTGAAATACAGGACAATACAAAATAACCGTAATACCCTCTATTAAATAGGAAGAAATGCTCAAAAAAACAAAATTTGGAGAAACCTGACAAATTTTTCTGCTATATTTTTAACGAAAATGACAAATAAATGTTGAAATTTTCTGCCGGAAAAGGTAAAATTAAAATCGGCTAAATTTTTGGGTTAACTTTTAAATATTCTCATAAAGATGGAGGGCAAACAAGAATGAGTAATGCAACACAAAGCTTAGCAGGCACAAGAATTACTTCTTTGCTTGACGCAAACAGTTTTGTCGAAATCGGACAGGGTGTAACAGCCAGATCCACAGATTTCAACATGACTGCAAACAAGGCACCATCTGACGGTGTTATCACCGGATATGGTGTGATCGATGACAAACTGGTTTATGTATACAGCCAGGATGCATCTGTATTAAACGGTACTGTTGGTGAAATGCATGCAAAGAAGATCACAAGACTTTATGATCTTGCCATGAAAACAGGCGCTCCGGTTATCGGACTTGTTGACTGTGCAGGTATCCGTCTTCAGGAAGCAACAGACGCACTGGAAGCTTTCGGACAGATCTATCTGAAACAGACACTGGCATCCGGTGTGATCCCGCAGATCACAGCAATCTTCGGAACATGCGGCGGTGGTATGGCAGTTATCCCGTCCCTGACAGATTTCACATTCATGGAATCCAAAAAAGGAAAAATGTTCGTCAACACACCAAACGCACTGGAAGGAAACAACACAGACAAATGCGACACAGCAGCAGCTGATTTCCAGAGCAAAGAGACAGGTGTGATCGATGGCGTTGGTACAGAGGATGAGATTCTTGGCCAGATCCGATCCTTAGTATCACTTCTTCCTTCTAATAATGAAGACACAGACAATTACACAGAGTGTACAGATGATCTTAACCGCGTATGCGCAGATCTTGCAAACTGTGCAGGTGACACAGCAATCGCACTTTCCCAGATCGCTGACAACGGTGAATTCTTCGAGACAAAAGCAGACTATGCAAAAGACATGGTTACAGGCTTTATCCGTTTAAACGGCGCTACAGTAGGTGCTGTTGCAAACAGAAGCGAAGTATATGACGCAGAAGGCAAGAAAACAGAAACATTTGACGGAAGCATCTCTGCAAGAGGCGCAAGAAAAGCAGCAGATTTCGTGAAATTCTGCGACGCTTTTGATATTCCGGTACTTACACTTACAAACGCAACAGGCTTCATGGCAACCTTATGTAGCGAGAAGATGATGGCGAAATCCGTAGGTGAACTGGTAGCTGCATTCGCAGATGCAACTGTTCCGAAGGTAAATGTGATCATCGGCAAAGCTTACGGTACAGCTTACGTGGCAATGAACAGCAAATCTATCGGTGCAGACCTTGTATATGCATGGGATAACGCAGAGATCGGTATGATGGATGCTTCCCTGGCAGCCAAGATCATGTATGCAGATGCAGATGCTGCTGAACTGAATGAGAAAGCTGCTCAGTACAGAGAGCTTCAGAATGGTGTTGCTTCCGCAGCAGCAAGAGGCTATGTTGACACTGTGATCAGCCCGGCTGACACAAGAAAATATGTAATCGGTGCATTTGAGATGCTGTTCACAAAGAGAGAAGATCGTCCGTCTAAGAAACATGGAACGGTCTAAGCGGGGTGACGCATATGAAAATGATCAAAAAAATAACTTCTGTATTCATGACATTTCTCGTAATGGCTGCGCTGGTGCTCGGCAGCACTTCTGTGGTATTTGCCGCAGATAAGGTTGATGATACTGTTAAGTCCACACTGGTAACTACAGCAGAAGGACTGACAGATGCCATTGTCCAGCTTAAAGATGAAGAAATCGAGAATTACATGAGTTCAGGAGATGACTTTACAACAAGTGCCATGCAGTCCTGGCAGACATCCAAGGATGAACTTGGCGCAAAGAAGGACAGCAATGGTGAAACTACTGTAACTTTCAAAGATGATCAGTACACAGTTACTGTTCCTCTTAAATTTGAGAAAGCAGAAGCAAACTTTGTATATGTCTTTGACTCACAGGGAAAACCGACTTCCATGACTGTAGATGTACAGTATGGTATGGGCAAGACTCTTCAGAGAGCAGGTCTTAATACTCTGATGGGTATTGGAACTGTATTCGTAATGTTGATTTTATTAAGCCTTCTGATCTCTCTGTTCAGATTCATTCCGAATCCGGAAGCAAAGAAAGCAGCAGAAGCAAAAGCAGCCAAAGCTGCAAAAGAGGCAGAGGCAGCAGCCATCGCACAGACAGCACCTGCACAGGCAGAAGAGAACCTTGCAGATGACGGAGAGTTGGTAGCTGTTATCGCAGCAGCCATCGCAGCAGCAGAAGGAACTACAACAGACGGCTTCGTAGTTCGTTCCATCCGTAAAGTAAAAAGAAATAGAAGATAATTGTCATTTATTTAGGAGGATTTTAAAATGAAAAGCTATACAATTACAGTAAATGGTACAGCATATGAAGTAACTGTTGAAGAAACAGGAAGCGTATCCGCTCCTGCAGCAGCTCCAAAAGCAGCACCTAAGGCTGCACCTGCAGCAGCTCCGAAAGCAGCAGCACCTGCAGCAGGCGCCGGCGCAGTGAAAGTAACTGCTTCCGTACCTGGTAAAGTTGTCAAAGTAGCAGCAAGCGTTGGACAGGCAGTAAAAGCCGGAGACAGCGTAATTATTCTTGAATCCATGAAAATGGAAATCCCTGTAGTAGCTCCTCAGGACGGTACTATCGCAAGCATTGATGTTGCAGAAGGTGCCTCTGTAGAAAACGGAGATACTTTAGCAACAATGAACTAAGACGGGAGGTAGTCAAATGTCTTATGTAACAGAAACATTGTCCAACCTGATTCACCAGACAGCATTTTTCAATCTGACATGGGGCAATTACCTGATGATCGCAGTAGCCTGCGTATTCCTTTATCTTGCTATCAAGAAAGGATTCGAGCCGCTTCTGCTTGTTCCTATCGCATTCGGTATGCTGCTTGTAAATATCTATCCGGACATTATGGCAAACCCGGAAGATATGTCCAATGGTGTAGGTGGACTTCTTCACTATTTCTATTTGATGGATGAATGGAGTATTCTTCCGTCCCTGATCTTCATGGGTGTAGGTGCCATGACAGACTTCGGTCCGCTGATCGCAAACCCGATCAGCTTCCTGATGGGTGCTGCAGCACAGCTTGGTATCTATGCAGCTTACTTCCTTGCAATCTTCCTTGGATTCAACGGAAAAGCAGCGGCAGCTATCTCCATCATCGGTGGTGCTGACGGCCCGACTTCCATTTTCCTTGCAGGTAAACTTGGACAGTCTGCACTGATGGGACCGATCGCAGTGGCAGCATATTCCTATATGTCACTGGTTCCGATCATCCAGCCGCCTATCATGAAACTCTGCACAACAGAGAAAGAACGTAAGATCAAAATGGATCAGCTTCGCCCGGTTTCCAAACTGGAGAAGATCCTGTTCCCGATCGTTATCACAATCGTTGTCTGCCTGATCCTGCCTACAACAGCTCCGCTGGTTGGTATGCTCATGCTTGGTAACCTGTTCAGAGAGTGCGGTGTTGTAAAACAGCTGACAGAAACAGCTTCCAATGCCCTGATGTATATCGTAGTTATCCTTCTGGGTACATCCGTAGGTGCTTCCACAAGTGCAGAAGCATTCTTAAACGCAGATACTCTGAAGATCGTAGTTTTAGGTCTTGTTGCATTCGCAATCGGTACATTCGGCGGATGTATGCTTGGTAAACTGCTCTGCAAACTGACTCATGGAAAGATCAACCCGCTGATCGGTTCCGCAGGTGTATCCGCAGTACCTATGGCAGCCCGTGTATCCCAGAAAGTGGGTGCAGAGGCAGATCCTACAAACTTCCTTCTGATGCACGCAATGGGCCCGAACGTTGCCGGTGTTATCGGTACAGCCGTAGCAGCCGGAACATTCATGGCTATTTTCGGAGTATAACCAAATCAAGCAAGCTATCTTGCTTGTATCAGGAGGAGTGCAACTCCTTCTGATAAGCTGCGGAGCAGCTATTTGGTTATGAGCAAGTAGCGAAGCGGATTGCGAATATCCGATTAAACAGAACTATAAAGGAGATTTAATAATGGCAGAATTAGAGAAAAAACCTGTTAAAATTGTGGAAACCATTCTCCGTGATGCTCATCAGTCCCAGATCGCAACACGTATGACCACAGAACAGATGCTTCCGATCGTAGATAAACTTGATAAAGTCGGCTATCACGCAGTAGAGTGCTGGGGTGGTGCAACATTCGATGCATCCCTTCGTTTCCTTCACGAAGATCCATGGGAAAGACTTCGTAAATTACGTGACGGCTTCAAGAACACAAAACTTCAGATGCTTTTCCGTGGACAGAACATCCTTGGATACCGTCCATACGCAGATGACGTTGTAGAATACTTCGTACAGAAATCTGCTGCAAACGGAATCGACATCATCCGTATTTTTGACTGCCTCAATGACCTTCGTAACCTGCAGACAGCAGTAAGCGCTGCAAACAAAGAGAAGGCTCATGCACAGGTAGCTCTTTCCTATACATTAGGAGATGCTTACACACTGGAATACTGGACAGACATTGCAAAACGTATTGAAGATATGGGCGCTGATTCCATCTGTATCAAAGATATGGCAGGTCTTCTCCTTCCAAACAAAGCTACAGAGCTTGTAACAGCATTAAAAGAAACAGTTAAGATCCCGATCGACCTTCATACACATTACACCTCAGGTGTAGCTTCCATGACTTACTTAAAAGCAGTAGAAGCAGGTGTGGATATCATCGATACAGCAATGTCTCCATTTGCACTGGGAACATCCCAGCCTGCAACAGAGGTTATGGTTGAGACATTCAAGGATACACCATACGACACAGGATTTGATCAGAAGCTTCTCTCCGAGATCGCTGACTACTTCCGTCCGATCCGTGACGAAGCTCTTGACAGCGGACTGCTCAATCCTAAGAACCTTGGTGTTAACATCAAGACTTTACTGTACCAGGTACCAGGCGGTATGCTCTCCAACCTGACTTCCCAGCTGAAAGAACAGCACGCAGAAGACAAATTCTACGATGTTCTCGAGGAAGTTCCGCGTGTACGTAAAGACCTTGGTGAACCGCCACTTGTTACTCCGTCTTCACAGATCGTTGGTACACAGGCTGTATTCAACGTACTTATGGGCGAGAGATACAAAATGGTTACAAAAGAAACAAAAGATATCCTGTTAGGAAAATACGGCGCAACTGTAAAACCGTTTAATCCGGAAGTACAGAAGAAGTGCATCGGCGATGAGAAACCGATCACCTGCCGTCCTGCAGACCTTCTTGACAACGAGCTTGAGAAACTTGAGAGCGAAATGGCTCAGTACAAGGAACAGGATGAAGACGTATTAACATACGCACTGTTCCCACAGGTAGCTATGGACTTCTTCAAATACCGTCAGGCTCAGAAAACAAAAGTTGACGAGAAAGCAGCTGACAAAAAGAACGGAGCATATCCTGTATAATTGATCAGTAATTAAATATGTCCAAACGAAAAAAGGAGCTTGCGTAAGCAGGCTCCTTTGCGTTATTATGAAAGAATATGATACCCGGGAATATAATGTGCCAATGGTTATATGCTGCCAGTGGTACATATCTATATTGATCGTAGCGAAGCGGAGACGTGGAACCATGATGAAATAGACAATCTGCAGGGTAAAATAAATACAGGAGAATATTCCATGAGCAAAGTTATAATAATCGGCGGCGGAGCCGCCGGAATGATGGCAGGGGTTTTTGCAGCCCGTAACCATCATGAAGTTCATATATTAGAGAAGAACGAGAAACTGGGAAAGAAAGTCTTCATCACAGGAAAAGGCAGATGCAATGTGACAAATGCCTGCGACACAGAAGAACTCTTTCCTGCAATGATGAGCAATCCCAAGTTCCTCTACAGCAGTTTCTATTCATTTACCCCTCAGGATGTAATGGAGTTCTTTGAGAAAGCAGGTGTCCCTCTGAAGGTAGAGCGTGGAAACAGAGTATTCCCACAGTCTGACCATTCTTCAGACATCATCCGCGCTCTGGAGCGTGAGCTGAAGAAAGCAGGAGCAAAGATTCATCTTCACACTGCTGTGCAGGAAATCGTAAAGAAACCTGTAACGGAATCTGTAACAGATTCCGTAAATACCCTTGAATCAGAAGCCGCATTAACAGAATCAGGATTTGATGCAGGAAAAAGCAGAAAAGGAAAAAAATCACCTGACATACCGCAGGAGAAGATCACAGGAGTCATCCTTACAGACGGAACCTTCATGGAAGGAGATGCAGTCATCGTGGCAACCGGCGGATTCTCTTATCAGAGTACCGGTTCCACAGGTGACGGATACCGCTTTGCAAGAGAACTGGGACTGAAAGTCACGGACATTGCTCCCTCCCTTGTGCCATTAAAGACAAAAGAAGACTATGTCCCTAAGCTTCAGGGACTTTCCCTTAAGAACACAGGACTTACCATAAAGAATGGAAAGAAAGTACTCTATGAGGATTTCGGAGAGATGATGTTCACCCATTTCGGAGTCACAGGTCCCATGATCCTGTCCGCCAGTGCCCACATCGGTGCAAAACTGGCGAAAGCACCAAACGGCGAACTGTCCGCATATCTGGATCTGAAGCCGGCACTTACCAGAGAACAGCTGGATGCCAGGATCCTGCGCGAATTTGAAGCAGGACCAAACAAACAGTTCAAGAACGTGATTGGCGTACTTTTCCCGTCATCTCTGACTCCGGTAATGCTGGAACTGGGTGGAATCCCCGCAGAGAAGAAAATCCACGACATCTCCAGAGAAGAACGCCAGCACTTCATTGACCTTATCAAAGCCTTCCCCTTCACAATCACAGGAATGGGTGAGTTCAAAGAAGCCATCATCACCAGAGGCGGCGTCTCTGTCAAAGAGATCAATCCCGGAACAATGGAATCAAAGAAAATCTCAGGTCTTTACTTCGCAGGCGAGGTACTGGATCTGGATGCAGTGACAGGTGGATATAACTTACAGATTGCCTGGTCTACCGCATATCTGGCAGCACAGGCCATACAGTAAGCTGCTTACTATAGAAACAACAGAAACAAGCAGATGATGAGTACCGTGTATGCGAATTATATCTATGATTCGGTTATGAGCAAGGAGCGAAGCGGATTGCGAATATCCGCTTGACTGATTAATAAACATTAATAATAAAACAGAGAAAATCTGTTTGAATAATAGAAACAGGAGGAACCACGAAAATGGGATGTAACATAGCCATCGACGGACCTGCAGGAGCAGGAAAGAGCACCATCGCAAAGAAAGTAGCGAAAGAATTATCATTTATCTATGTAGATACAGGAGCCATGTACAGGGCAATGGCTTTATATCTTCTGAACCATGGCGTAAACGGAGAAAATCAGGAAGAGATCGAGGCGGTATGTTCCGGCGCTGACATCTCCATCGAATACAAAAACGGAGAACAGATTGTCATCCTCAACGGAGAGAACGTAAATGCTATGATCCGCACCGAACAGGTAGGAAACATGGCATCCAAAAGCTCCGCAAACCCGAAAGTCAGAGCCCACCTTCTGAAACTTCAGAGAACTCTTGCAGAGAAAAATGATGTAGTTATGGACGGCAGAGATATCGGCACAACTATCCTTCCAAACGCAGAAGTAAAAATCTACCTCACAGCAAGCGCAGACACCAGAGCAAAAAGAAGAGCCCTGGAATATGAGCAGAAGGGAGAAGCCTTTGACCTGGACCAGATCCGAAAAGACATCATCGAGCGCGACGAACGCGACATGAACCGCGAAATCTCCCCTCTGAAACAGGCAGAGGACGCAGTGCTTGTAGATTCTTCGGAAATGGGAATTGATCAGGTTGTAGATGCTATTCTTGATGTGTATAATAAGAAGATACAGAAATAACGGTCAGGCGGACAGATTATCTGTTTCAGACTACGCTATTTGCCCGTCAACTACCTATCACCTAAAGTGGTGCTGCATCATAGGGTGGTTGACAGCACCCTTTACAGACAAGATATACTCATCTGTAACTGTAAACTTCCCATGCTATACAGCAAACATTCTTTTACGGGTAAGGAAAGGATTTATTTATGAAAGTTAAAGTAGCAGAGACAGCAGGCTTCTGCTTCGGCGTCAAACGTGCAGTGGACAAAGTCTACGAGTTGATCGACACAGAACAGAAACCAATCTTCACTCTGGGCCCGATCATCCACAACGAAGGCGTAGTAGCGGATCTGGAAGCTCGTGGCGTCCATGTTATCGCAGAAGCAGACCTGGATTCCCCGGATGACACCCTGCAGAATGGAACAGTAGTCATCCGCTCTCACGGCGTAGGTAAACCCATCTACGATAAGCTGAAAGAAAAAAACATCTCCTACGTAGATGTGACCTGCCCCTTCGTCCTGAAAATCCACAGGATCGTGGAAAAAGAAAGCCTTGCAGGAAACCACATCATCATCATCGGTGACAAAGACCACCCCGAAGTACAGGGCATCTGCGGCTGGTGTCAGGGACCGTACACGGTGATCAGAAACAAAGAAGAAGCCGAAGCATTTGTACCCCCAAAAGGCAAAAAAATAAGTATCGTGTCCCAGACGACATTTAATTACAACAAATTTAAAGATTTAGTTGAAATTCTTTGCAAAAAGAGGTATGATAATAATGTTTTAAATATTCTCAATATTTTAAACACTATTTGTAATGCTACCGAAGAACGGCAGAGAGAAGCAAAAAACATAGCCGGAGAGGTAGACACTATGTTGGTCGTAGGCGGCCGGCATAGTTCCAATACTCAAAAGCTGTTTGAAATATGTAAAAAGGAATGTGGAAATACTTACTATATACAAACACCTGTAGACTTGGATTCTGAAATGTTCCAATGCAGTAGTTATGTAGGTATTACAGCAGGGGCTTCCACCCCAAACAAAATTATTGAGGAGGTTCAAGAACATGTCAGAATTAAGTTTTGAACAAATGCTGGAAGATTCCGTAAAGACTATCAGAAATGGAGAGATTGTACAGGGTACTGTCATCGATGTTAAAGAAGATGAGATTATTCTGAATATCGGTTATAAAGCAGACGGTATTATCACAAAGAACGAATACTCTAACGATGCAAGCCTTGTACTCACAGATGCTGTTCACGTTGGAGACACAATGGAAGCAAAAGTTCTCAAAGTAAACGATGGAGAAGGTCAGGTTACTCTTACTTACAAGAGACTGGCAGCAGAGAAAGGCAACAAACGTCTTGAAGAAGCATTTGAGAATCAGGAAGTATTAAAAGCTCCTGTAACTCAGGTACTTGACGGCGGACTTTGTGTAAACGTAGACGAAGCAAGAGTATTCATTCCTGCAAGTCTCGTTTCCGACACATACGAGAAAGACCTTTCCAAATATGCAGATCAGGAGATCGAATTCGTTATCACAGAATTCAACCCGAGAAGACGCCGCATCATCGGTAACCGTAAACAGCTTCTTCTCGCTGAGAAAGCAGAGAAACAGAAAGAATTAATGGAGAGAATCCATGTTGGCGACACAGTTGAAGGAACAGTTAAGAACGTTACAGATTTCGGTGCATTCATCGATCTGGGCGGAGCTGACGGACTTCTTCACATTTCCGAAATGTCCTGGGGCAGAGTAGAGAACCCGAAGAAAGTATTCACTGTTGGCGATAAAGTCAAAGTTCTTATCAAAGAGATCAACGGAGAGAAGATTGCACTTTCCCTTAAATTCCCGGAAGCAAATCCATGGCTCACAGCAGCTGAGGACTTCGCTGTAGGAAACGTAGTTAAAGGTAAAGTTGCACGTATGACAGACTTCGGTGCATTCGTAGAGCTTGCACCTGGTGTAGATGCACTTCTTCATGTATCCCAGATTTCCAGAGAGCACGTTGCCAAACCTGCAGACGTACTGTCAATCGGACAGGAGATCGAAGCTAAGGTTGTTGACTTCAACGGAGAAGACAAGAAGATCAGCCTGAGCATGAAAGCTCTTGAGGCACCGGCTGAGGAAGCTGCAGAAGAATAATAACAGACAACAAAAATAGTTGTGTTGAATAACAGAGACTGCCGGATGGAAAGCTGCTTGCTGAATATCCGGCAGTTTTGTTGACAGAAGGGATAACAAGAATGCTCGAAGAAGGAATATTCGATATACATTGCCACATTGTGCCAGGAGTGGATGACGGAGCTGCGGATATTGAAGAAACAAGAAAATTATTGGAGATGGAATATAAGCAGGGAGTGAGAAACATTATTCTGACGCCTCATTTCCGTTTTCAGATGTTTGAGACACCTCTGGAAAAAGTACAGAGACAATTCCGGCTTGCAGAAGAGGCGGCAGCAGATATCAGTAAAGATCTGCATCTTTATCTCGGATGCGAATTTCATGCAAATATGGAGATGCTTCCTATGCTTCGTGAGAAAAAAGTTGCTACCATGGCTGGTTCCAGGTATGTGCTGGTAGAATTCTCTCACAATTCAGAGGCATCCTATATCAGAGAACGCCTGTCTGCAATGCTTTCCGGCGGGTACAGACCCATTGTTGCACATATTGAACGATACGAAGCGACACGCACAGATCTGGACTTTGTAGAAGAACTGACAGAGATGGGAGCTTATATGCAGATCAATGCAGACAGCATTGTGGGAAAATGTGGATTTTTTACAAAACGCTACTGTCAGAAGCTGATGAAGAATGACCTGGTTCATTTTGTAGGTTCTGACTGCCATGACAGCAGTAAAAGAATTTCCAGAATCGGGGAAGCCTATAGCTATGTAATAAAGAAAATGGATACAGACTATGCGAAACAGCTTTTCATTCGAAATCCACAGAAAATCATAGATCAGAAAATTTAATGGATTTTGACCGAGTCAACTTTGTGGTCAGATTTTAAAGAATTTTAATGAATTTCAAAGAATAATGTCACTCGCAATTGACTTTTTATAAGTACTACGGTAAAATGTATACGGTTTATGTAAAACTGTAACTGTCTGCTGTAAAATAAATCAGCCGGATAATTACAAAAACTACAATGAAAAAGGGAAAAGGAAAATATCAGATGTTAGACAATTTGAACAGCAAATTTGAGAGCAGCAGGGTGCAGGCACTTGATGTCAATGACGATGAAGTTGAAATTGATTTACTGGAAATATTTCATGCACTCAGAAAGAAAATTCTGCTGGTACTGATGGTTGCTCTTATAGGTGGCTGTATCGGAGCTGCATGTACACAGTTCCTGATGACGCCAATCTACAGTTCAACATCCAGTATGCTTGTTCTCTCAAAGGAAACCACGCTGACATCTCTGGCGGATCTGCAGTTAGGTGCCAGTCTGACAAGTGATTACACAGTACTGATCACAAGTACCCCTGTACTGGAACAGGTAGTTACAAATCTGAACCTGGATATGACAGCGGAGGATCTGAAAGAGGATGTAACGATTAATAATCCGACAGATACCCGTATCCTTGAGATTACTGTTGATAATCCGGATTCTACAATGGCTAAGAAGATCGTAGATGAGATTGCGAATGTTTCCTCATCCTATATCGGAGACAAGATGGAAGTTATTCCGCCTAAGATCATCGAAGTTGGTAAGATTGCTACAGAGAGAACTTCTCCAAGTGTAATGAAGAATTCAGCAATTGGCTTCTTACTCGGATTTCTTGCATGTGCGGCAATCGTAGTTGTATACGCTGTAATGGATGATACTATCAAGACAGAAGAAGATATTGAGAAATATCTCGGTGTTTCTGTACTTGCCAAGGTTCCTGACAGAAAAGACTACGTAAACATGAAGAACAAGAAACCAAAGAGCAATAAGAAGAACAAGAAGCGTCGCTAGAGTAATGGAGGAATCTGAGCAATGAAGAAACTCAATTTAACAGATAAAAGAAAACCGGACTATTTCTACAGCGAGGCGATTAAAACGCTGCGTACAAATATCCAGCTGTCCGGTCAGAGCATAAAGACAATTCTGGTTACAAGCTGCTTTCCGAATGAAGGTAAGAGTGATGTAGTACTCAGCCTTGCACAGGAGCTTGGAAGCATCGGTAAGAAAGTGCTTCTTCTGGATGCGGATATCAGAAAGACTGCTTATGCAGGACGACTGGGAGTAGAAGAAGAGGTCAAGGGACTTTCTCAGCTTCTCAGTGGGCAGGTAGGACTGCAGGATATTATCTATGAGACGAATTTCCCGAATATGGACATTATATTCGGAGGTCCGGCTGCACCAAACCCTTCAGGACTTCTCAGCGAGAACATTTTCAGGGTTTTTCTGAAAGAAGTCAGGGAATATTACAATTACATACTGATTGACACACCGCCGATCGGAACTGTAATCGATGCTGCGGTAATCGGCAGATGCTGTGATGGAGCAATCTTCCTGATCCAGCCAGGCAGCGTCAGATACAGAGATGCACAGAAGGCATTTGCACAGCTTGAGAGAAGCGGATGCCGTGTTCTGGGAGCTGTTATGAATAAGATAGACACCAGTGGCGACAAATATTACTCTTCTTACTACAAACATTATGGTGAATACTATCGCAGAAGCGATGATGAGTCCCAGAAATAATATCGTTGTCTGATAATCGTTCAGAAGTGATATCATAACCATAATTAACAGTAAAGGAAAATTGGGAAAAGTGAGCAGAAATAAGAAGAGAAAAGGGAAAAAGACAAATATTTTGCTGGGTTTTATCTGTATTATCCTGGTGGGGGTTCTCGGCACTATTCTTGTGATGAACTATAATACAGAGCAGGAAGAAACCAAACGTCTGACAGAACTTGCAGGTAACCAGCAGAGCGGAATCGAAGATTATGAAGCAGTAAAGGAACACGCTGCACAGTTAGAGAAGGCATCCTCCGAAGATGAGAATACAGAAGATGCCGATAACAGTGAGACAAAGAAGAGCAAGAAGAAAGAAGACACAGCCGGGGAAGAGGATGCAGAGGATCCTGCACAGGCAGAAGATACTGCTGAAGCAAAAGCACCGAGAACAATTTCCGGTGTCGTATGCTGGGGAGATGATCTGATCAATGGTGAGGAATCCAACACCTATTCCTATATGGCAGTGCTTCAGAAACTTCTGACAGACAACGGATATAACCTGACAGTGATTAACAAGACCCTTCAGGGCGGCGGTACACTTTCTATGATGAAGATGGCCGGTGTAAGTGATGAAACTCTTCAGGGATATATTGCGAAACATCAGCAGGCTGCAAATGGTGCGCAGCTGAATGTAACAGAGACAGGAATCCGTGATCTTACAGAAGAACAGACTACCAGAAATGATATGGACTGTGTACCTGTCATCTTTATGGGATACTATGGCGGATGGAATCATGATCCTGCAGAGCTTGCTGAGCAGCAGGAACAGATTTTAAATACATTCCAGAACAAAGACCAGTTCATTGTTGTAGGAACACGCCCTATGGATGGAAGCGTGACTTCTGAAGCACTCGATCAGGTGCTCAGCGAGAAGTGGGGCGAACATTATATCAGTCTTGCAAATGTGACACAGCAGCTGTCTGCTACTTATGAAGCACAGCAGGCTATGGCAGAGGCAGTGTTCCAGAAATTGCAGGAGCTTGGCTATATCAGCCAGAGCTGAATAAACGATTGAAGGAATGAAAATGAAAGAAACAGCAAAAGAAGCTGCGAGACAACGAAAGATTTATATGATTCTGATAATTATCCTGATCATAGTTCTTACAGTTTTGGGCGGCGGGTATTATTTTATGATGCAGACAAAAGCAGCATCCCAAAAGACAAGCGGCAAGAACAGTGATGACCAGAGTCAGACGAGCCAGACATCAGGCAGTGACACGGTGGAATATAAGGGCGGGACATATAAATATAACGATCATCTCAGCAACTACTTATTTCTAGGAATTGATACAAGAAATTCGGTAGATACCTATCAGACACAGGAAGATGCCGGTCAGGCAGATGCGATTTTTGTGGTTTCCATGGACAGGGCAACAGAAGAAATTAAGGTGCTCTTTATTCCAAGAGATTCTATGACGGAGATTGAAGTTTTCAATCCATCCGGTAAAAGTCTCGGAGAGTCAACAGACCACATCAATATACAGTATGCATTTGGTGATGGCAAGCAAAAAAGCTGTGAACTGATGAAGACAGCAGTATCCAATCTGCTGGACGGACTGCCGATTCAGGGATATTGCTCCATGAATATGGATGGTATTCCGGTGATTACGGACTTTGTAGGTGGAGTTCAGATCACAGTGCCTGACAACAGCCTTGAGGATACATATCCGGAATTTAAAGAGGGTGCTGTTGTTAATATTACAGGTGAAAACGCAGAAAAGTTTGTACGATATCGAGACACTGACAAGACCCAGAGTGCTCTGGTCCGTCAGGAGAGACAGAAAACCTATCTCCAGGCATTAATTCAGAAAGCGCAGGAGAAGGCAGGAGAGGATGCCGGATTTGTGACAGACCTCTACGACAGTATTAAGAGCTATACAGTCACAAACATGGGAAATGATATATTTGCGAAGTTGCTTACAGCATCCGGAAACGGTATCACTGATACAGAGACTGTACCTGGTGAGGGAAAGCAAGGTAAGAACTTTGATGAGTATCAAGTAGATAAAGATGCTCTGTCGGACTTGATTATTTCCATGTTTTATGAGAAAATTCAATAAACCGGTTAGAAGACAGCCGGTTTGGAATAAACTGTATGGTGGTAAATAGTCATTAGTACTGTTATTATTACTCAGAGATAATTCGTACAGACTTCCTGTACGATTATCAATATAAAAATAATCCAAAAGGAGAGGTGCATTATGAAAATTGCAAAGAAATTCATGACACTTGCTTTAGCAACTGCCCTTGGAGTAGGATGTGCTACTGTAGGTGTCAGTGCAGCAGGAAGCCGCACAAGCGCAATTACAGTATCTGCTGAACAGTCTGCAATCTATGAAGTTGTTCAGAAGATCGAAGAAGCAGAAGGCTTTGCAGATCTGCAGGCAGAACTGCCAGCAGTAGCTGACGCTTTCAAACAGGTTAACGAAGGTAAAATGGAAGTAGCTGGTTTCGTTGACGTTCTGAAAACTCTTTCAGAAGAGACAACAGACGAAGAAGTTAAAGCAGCTATCGATGAACTTGTTCAGAAACTTGACGGAAAAGAATTCGTTACAGGTTTTGATGAATTCAAATTACTTGATGCAGACAAAGCAGAGAAGAATGCTGATGGTAAATATGAAGTTGAGATCTCTGTTCCAAGTATCACAGATACTATGGAGAACATTCAGCTTGTAGTTTACAGCAAAGAAGATGCAAAGAAATGGCAGATCGTTGATCCGATCAGCGTTGACAAAGAGAACAAAACTCTTGAAGTTGCATTAGATGATGGTGCTTTCTTCACTGTTGTTGCAGATGCTGAATAATTATTCGGTAATTCAGAAATAAAATGCAGCCGCCAGAAATGGCGGCTGTTTTTGTGCTCTGGAAAAAGTTATTGTATGCTTTGCTTTCAGTAATACGAAATGTTTTAAACAGAAAATATTGACAAATTATGTAGAACTATGTAGAATAACCTATAGCGAAAACATAGATTTATGAAAACAGGGAGAGAAGAAAAAGAAAAATATGTATAGAAAAAGTTCTAAAGGTTGGCTGAAGCACTTTGATTTTATATTAATTGATTTAATCAGCCTGCATCTGGCATTCGTTTTATCATATGTTTGTCGTCATGGGATAGGAAACCCGTACAAGAATTTATTATACAGAAATATGGCATTTATGTTGACATTTATCGATTTTTTTGTGGTATTTCTGTTTGAGACTTTAAAAGGCGTATTGAGACGGGGATACTATCAGGAACTGGCTGCGACGGTTAAACACGTGATTCTGGTAATGCTTCTGGCAGTTTTATATTTATTTACAATTCAAGAGGGAACCTCTTTTTCCAGATCAGTTTTGTATTTTACAGCTGTGTTCTATATAATATTTGCATATGTGACAAGGATTTTGTGGAAGAAACATTTGCAGAAAAGAATGGAAAATGGAGGCGACCGTTCACTTCTGATTATTACAAGCAGTGATATTGCTGCTGAAGTGGTGCGCAGCATACAGGAGCATAATTACCAGCGATTTAATTTGATTGGAATTGTGCTTGTGGACAAAGATATGAAAGGACAAAAGATAGAAGGAAGTCCTGTTCTGGCAAATGAAGAAGATGCGGCAAATTATGTCTGCAGAGAATGGATTGATGAAGTTTTTCTTGTAATTTCTGAAAAATATCCTTATCCACAGAAGCTGGCAGATCAGCTGTTAGAAACAGGTGTAACAGTACATTTAAATCTGGCAAAGATGGCAGATGCGATAGGAAAGAAGCAGCTGGTAGAGAAGCTGGGCGATTATACAGTATTGACAACCAGCATAAACTATGCAACTGTGAAGCAGGCATTTATGAAGAGAAGCCTGGATATTATAGGTGGATTGGCAGGATGTATTTTGACAGGAATAATTTTCATATTTGTGGCACCTGCAATCTATATTCAGTCGCCAGGTCCGATTTTCTTCTCACAGATTCGAGTGGGAAAGAACGGCAAGAAGTTTAAGATGTATAAATTCCGCAGTATGTACATGGATGCCGAGGAGCGGAAAAAAGAGCTGATGAAAGACAACAGAGTCGAAGACGGCATGATGTTTAAGCTGGAATTCGATCCACGTGTAATAGGAAATAAAATCTTGCCAAATGGAGAAAAAAAGACTGGTATTGGTAATTTTATTAGAAAAACAAGCCTGGATGAATTTCCACAATTCCTCAATGTACTAAAAGGAGACATGTCGCTGGTAGGCACAAGACCACCGACACTGGATGAATGGGAGAAGTATGAACTGCATCATCGAGCACGTCTTGCAATAAAACCGGGGATTACTGGTATGTGGCAGGTGAGTGGGAGAAGCGATATTACGGATTTTGAGGAAGTTGTGAAACTGGATATGAAGTATATTGCGAATTGGAACTTTGGATTGGATATTAAGATTTTGATTAAGACGGTGGCTTCGGTTTTGAGACATGAAGGGTCGATGTGAGCAGGAATGAGAAATTTTTGATTTAGGGTATTGTGTTGGAAAATATTTGGAAGAAAAGGGATTGAATTTGACCGCAACGCTGGATGTAAAGGGTGCATGTAGCGTTGTGGATTTTGTTGTGAGGGTAGAGTCTGCGAATGTCTACTCAACAAACCATATTGACGTAGTAACGTTGAAAAGAACCTGTTTTGCACACTATATAGGGCGCTGAAATTGGTTTCATTTCACAGCTATATGAACTGTAAATGCAAGATATTTATACAAAATGCTGAACTTTTGACCCCTGTGGCACAAAATTGGCACAACTTTTTTCAGAAGAATCATAGAAATGGCGGAAAATAGGAGAAAACAACGTAAATCCGTGAGTTTATCATTAACATCTGAAACTGCTGTTGAGTACACTATTTAACCTGCTAATGACACCTACATCATAACGGTTTGTTGAGTCGTGAAAATTATAAAAGAATAGATGATTTCTACTTCATAAAACAGCTGTTGAGTAGAGCATGGATGGTGATGATAATTACATGTTTTGGGTGGTAAGAGTGAATGATTTGTTCATGGCGAACAATAAGAGATGGAAACATGATTGGATGATATGTACAGTTTCAACAAAACTCATGCGCCGACAGGGTTCGATTCAACAATCCAACACTTAGAAAAACGTCATAGCAGGGTATACGGGGTTCGACTGTATAAATCAACACTTCGGTTATAGAGGAATAGAGACGAGTGTACTCAAAGGATGTTTTATGAAGTAGAAAACATGATTGCTGGGGTAGTTGGATACGATAGCACAAGAAAACACTTAGCCGTGTGAGCGGCATGAGGAAAAAGAAATACTATCTGTGAAGAGCAGATGTGTACATAGATATAAAGGAGCAGAGGGGACAATATTGGTTGGAGAACACTATGAAAGATAGATTTGCAGTGTCCATGTTCGGACAAAAACGACTGTCCCGTGAGGGCGGGATAGAGATTGTGGTAAAAGAACTATGCACCAGAATGGCAAGAGATGGATGTCAGGTTACCTGCTACAATAGATTTGGTCATCACGTGAGTGGTGCAGAGTATGACAATAAAATTGAATATGATGGAATCCGACAGAAATTTGTCCCAACCATTGAAAGAAAAGGTCTTGCAGCGGTGAGCTCCTCTTTCTTTGCGGCCTTGTACAGTGCTTTCGGAAAATATGATGTGGTACATATCCATGCAGAGGGACCGGCCTTTTTCTCGTGGCTACCTAAGATTCTGGGGAAAAGAGTTGTGGTTACCATTCACGGCATAGACTGGCAGCGGGAAAAATGGAAGTCAGGATTTGGCTCTAAATTCATCCGGCAGGGTGAAAAGAATGCTGTAAAGTATGCAGATGAAATCATCGTTCTGAGTAAAGGTGTTCAGGATTACTTCAAAGATACCTATGGTAGGGAGACACATTTCATTCCGAATGGTGTGAACAGACCAGAAACCCAAGAAGCTGGTTTAATAACAGAAAAATATGGACTGACAAAAGATTCCTACATATTATTTCTTGGTCGACTGGTACCGGAAAAAGGTATCCGGTATTTGGTTGAAGCGTTCGAGGATGTCAAAACAGATAAAAAATTGGTTATTGCTGGTGGCTCTAGCGATACGGATTCTTTTATGGTGGAACTGAAAGAGCTGGCAAAGGATGATGATAGAATCATTTTTACCGGATTTGTTCAGGGGCGGATGCTTGATGAATTATATAGCAATGCGTATATCTACACATTACCTTCTGATCTGGAGGGAATGCCTTTGAGTCTGCTGGAAGCTATGAGTTATGGCAATTGCTGTTTGGTTTCTGATATTCCAGAGTGCGCTGAGGTTGTGGAAGATAAGGCATTGATTTTCAAAAAATCGGATGTGGATGAACTTAGAGAAAAGTTACAAGATGCTTGTGATCATCCAGAAAAAGTTATGGAGATGAAGGCACAGGCAACTGACTTTATCTGCAAAAAATATAACTGGGATGAAGTAGTAAAGGAAACGATGAAACTGTACAGGAGAAAATGATAGATGAGAGTATTGATAATAAATAATCTCCTCTAACCGAACGCAGGTAGTGAGATGTACATAGTGAAAATGCCGGAAAAATAGCGTATTTACGGCACTTTCTGAGAGATGGGCAGAGCTGCGAGTACGGTTTTTATCTCGCTATCTAGGTTCAGTAACAGCAGATGATTTTATCATAAGAACTTTCAGTATCACTACCTGCGTTTGTATGGAGCACTCTGGTTTATGAACAACACATTGGAAGTGCTTCATCTGAACAGAGGTAGTGAAATAGAACATAGAATAAGGAGAAATATAACGTGAGGACGCTGATTTTGAATAAATTTCTGCACCGAAACGGCGGAAGTGAGACGTATATATTCAAATTGGGTGAGGCACTGGAGCAGCACGGACACGAGGTTCAGTACTTCGGAATGGAGCACGAAGGCCGTTGCGTGGGCAATCGGGTCAATGCTTATACATCAGATATGGATTTCCACGGTGGCAGCAAACTGAGCAAGCTGACCTACCCAATCAAAACTATCTACAGCAAAGAAGCACGGGTGCAGTTGCGGAAGGTGCTGGACGATTTCCAGCCGGATGTCTGCCATCTGAACAACTTCAACTACCAGCTGACACCTTCCATCATCCTGGAAATCGTGAAGTGGCGGAAAGAGACCGGAAGAAATTGTAAGATCATCTTTACGGCACATGACTACCAACTGGTTTGTCCGAACCATCAATTAAAGAACCCTATCACACATGAGAACTGTGAGAAGTGCCTCGGCGGCCATTTCATGAACTGCATGAAAGGCAAGTGCATCCACGGTTCCACGGCGAAGTCAGCCATCGGCATGATGGAAGCAGAGTTCTGGAAGTGGAACGGAGCATACAAGTATATTGACAAAATTGTTTGCTGCTCGGAGTTCCTGAAAACCAAGATGGACACAAATCCGCTGTTTGCAACGAAGACCGTGGCAATGCACAACTTTGTGGAAAAGGTAGAACCTAAGGTAGTTGAGAAAAAGAACTATGTCCTGTACCTTGGTCGTTTCTCCGAAGAAAAAGGTATCAACACGCTTGTAGAAACCTGCAATTTGCTACCGGACATCCAGTTTGTGTTTGCCGGTTCTGGTCCACTGGAAGATAAGGTTAATCAGCTGAAAAATGTAAACAATGTTGGTTTCCAGACTGGCGAGGCATTAGACACATTGATCCGGGAAGCAAAGTTCTCTATCTGCCCGTCTGAGGTGTACGAGAACTGCCCGTTCTCTGTAATGGAGAGCCAGCAGAGAGGAACTCCTGTCATCGGCGCAAATATTGGCGGCATTCCTGAGTTGATTACAGATGGTGTGGATGGTCGGCTGTTCACAAGCCGGGATTCCAAGCAACTGGCATTTATTATCAAGGAACTTTGGAACAATCCGGCAGAGACTGATAAGTACGCCAAGGCATGCCTTAACCTTGAGCGAGATGATCTTGAAGCTTACTGTAACAAGCTCATCCCGATTTATGGGGGGGGTAATCCTCTGTAAGTATCAGCGGATGGATTATGTCCTTTATTTTGGTCGTTACTCTGAAGAAAAGGGTATCGGCACGCTTATCAAGGTCTGTAAGGAGCTGTCGGATGTACAGTTCATCTTCGCCGGCACTGGCCCGCTGGAAGAGACGGTAAATGGTATTAAGAACATCAAGAATGTTGGTTTCCAGAAGGGCGAGGCACTGGAGAAGCTGATCCGTGAGGCACGGTTCTCCATTTATCCGTCTGAGTGGTATGAGAACTGCCCGTTCTCTGTGATGGAATCCCAGATGTACGGCACGCCGGTGCTGGGAGCAGACATTGGTGGTATCCCGGAACTGATCCAAGTCGGTAAGACTGGTGAGCTGTTTGAGAGCGGTAACGCCGAAGATCTGAAGAAGAAGGTCGAGAAGCTTTGGAGTGATAAGAAGCTGTGCGAGCAGTATAGCAAGAACTGTAAGGACATCAGCTTCGATACTATTGATGAGTATTACGAGAAAATTATGAAGGTGTATCAATAAAGGCTGATTCACCACTGGCTGTGACGGAGGATAAAAGAAAATGAGAAACTATAAAATTGCTGTAGCGGGAACAGGCTATGTGGGGTTGTCGATTGCTACACTGCTTTCCCAGCATCATCAAGTGACGGCTGTGGATATCGTTCCAGAAAAGGTTGAGATGATCAACAACCGAAAATCTCCGATTCAGGATGACTATATTGAAAAATATCTGGCAGAAAAAGAACTGGATCTGACTGCAACTCTGGATGCAAAGGCTGCATACTCTGATGCGGACTTTGTTGTCATTGCGGCACCTACGAACTATGATAGCCACACGCAGCATTTTGATACATCGGCGGTCGAAGCTGTGATCAAGCTGGTCATGGAGTATAATCCGAACGCGATCATGGTCATTAAGTCCACAATCCCTGTTGGCTATACGGCAAGTGTGAGAGAAAAATTCAATAGCAAAAATATCATTTTCAGTCCGGAATTCTTGCGTGAATCCAAGGCTCTTTATGATAACTTGTATCCTTCCCGTATCATCGTTGGTACTGACCTTAACGATGAGCGTTTGGTAGAGGCAGCACATGAATTCGCCGGTCTGCTGCAGGAAGGTGCTATCAAGGAGAACATCGACACACTGTTCATGGGCTTCATTGAGGCGGAGGCAGTCAAGCTGTTCGCCAATACTTATCTGGCACTGAGGGTTGCTTATTTCAATGAGCTGGATACTTATGCAGAAAGCAAGGGTTTGAATACACAGCAGATTATTGATGGCGTTTGCCTCGATCCTCGTATCGGCAGCCATTACAACAATCCGAGCTTCGGCTACGGTGGATACTGCCTGCCGAAAGACACCAAGCAGCTGTTGGCTAACTATGCCGATGTGCCGGAAAATCTGATCGAAGCAATCGTGGAAAGCAACAGAACAAGAAAAGACTTCATTGCTGACCGTGTTCTGAAGCTAGCTGGTTATTACGGCTATGACGAGGACAACGAATACAATGCACAGCAGGAAAAGTCTGTGACCATCGGTGTTTACCGTCTGACCATGAAGAGTAATAGCGACAACTTCCGTCAGAGTTCCATTCAGGGGGTTATGAAGCGTATCAAGGCAAAGGGTGCAACGGTCATTATTTACGAGCCGACCCTGAAAGATGGCGAAACTTTCTTTGGCTCTGTGGTGGTCAATGATCTGGCTAAGTTCAAGGAAATGAGCCATGCCATTATCGCAAACCGCTATGACGAGTGTTTGGATGATGTGAAAGAAAAAGTATATACGCGCGATATTTTCCAGCGCGATTAAGAGGATGTGCCATGCAGAAAGAAAGATATGAGGGAATTGATGGATTAAAAGCGTATGCCATTCTTGGTATCGCTCTGATGCACGTCCTCGCAAACGGAGAATATGAACTGGGAGGATTTGTGTTTGAACAGCTGATTCCTGCATTCACAAACCTTGTTTTCCTTTTTATGATGGTCAGCGGTTTTGGTATGTGCTGTGGCTACTACCAGAAAATTATAGATCAGAAGATCAGTATGGAGGAATTTTACAGCAAAAGATACATTAAAATCTGGCCATATTTCGCAATGCTTTGCGTATTGGATTTTGTGATCTCGCCAAGTAAAAATTCCCTGTTTGAAGTTTTTGCAAACCTGACATTGTGTCAGGGACTGCTTCCAAATGCAAAGATTTCTGTTATCGGTGTGAGCTGGACACTGGCAGTCATTTTTGTGTTTTATATGCTGTTTCCGTTCTTCTGCTTCTTGCTTGGAAACAAAAAAAGAGCTTGGGGCGTGGCAGTAGTTGCATTTATTTTTAACATTATCTGCAGTAACTATTTTAATGCTGGGAGAGGGAATATCGTCTACGATGCAGTTTATTTCATCGCAGGTGGCTTGATTTTCCTTTACAGGAAAGAACTGGCGGAATTTGCACAGAAATATAAGGTAATCGCCGGTGTGATTCTGCTGATAGCCACAGTCACTTATTTTGTGTTAGGTAGCACGACAGTAACAATGCTGTTCTTCTGTGTAGCTGCGTTGGTCTATACCCTCGGATGCAATCGGGGGGGGGTACTGGTCAATCCAGCCGCCAAATTCCTCGGTGGCATCTGCTTCGAGATCTACCTGTGCCACATGGTAATTTATCGTGTGCTTGAAAAATTACACCTTATCCATCTGTTTGGTAATGGCTTACTTGCATATATCTTCACGGCAGTTGCGGTTATCTGCGGCTCTGTTGTGTTCTCAGTATGTGCGAAGTGGTTTTTGAATAAAATAGAAACTTTGATTGTTAATAGGAGAGTTAATCATGTCTGAAGAAAAGAAGTTAAATGGTACGGTCATCGTCACTTACCGCTGCAACGCTCGTTGCTCTATGTGCAATCGCTATAAAGCGCCTTCCAAGCCGGAAGAGGAAATTAGTATCGAAACCATTAAGAAGCTGCCGAAGATGTATTTCACGAACATCACCGGCGGTGAACCGTTCATTCGTACCGACTTGAAAGATATCGTGCGCGAGCTGTACAAAAAGTCCGACCGTATCGTTATTTCGACCAACGGTTTCTTCACGGATCGTATCGTTGATCTGTGCAAAGAGTTCCCTCAGATTGGTATTCGTATCTCTATTGAAGGTCTGGAGCAGACCAACAACGAGATCCGTGGTTTGCAGAACGGCTACCAGCGTGGTTATGGCACGCTGAAGAAGCTGCGTGAGATGGGCATGAAGGACGTTGGCTTTGGTATGACCGTTCAGGACAAGAACGCTCCTGACCTGGTTCCTCTGTATAAGATCTCCGATGAGATGGGCATGGAGTTTGCTACTGCCTCTCTGCATAACAGCTTCTACTTTGTTGAGGCTAAGAACATCATCCATGACCGTCCGATGGTTGCGAAGAACTTCGAGAATCTGGTCAACGAACTGCTTCGTAGCAACAGTCCGAAGAAGTGGTTCCGTGCTTACTTCAACCACGGCCTGATCAACTACATTTACGGCCAGAAGCGTCTGCTGCCTTGCGATATGAGTTTTGATACCTTCTTTATCGACCCGTATGGCGATGTTATGCCTTGCAATGGTACCAAGGACAAGGAAGCCATGGGCAACCTGAACAATCAGACTTGGGATGAACTGTGGAACAGCCCGGAGGCTGAGAAGGTTCGTGCAAAGGTCCGTTGCTGCGACCGCGACTGCTGGATGATCGGTAGTGTTTCTCCGGCGATGCACAAGTACATTTGGAAGCCTGCTACTTGGGTTCTGGTTCATAAGTTCAAGGCTCTGTTCACCAAGCATCCGTACAGCATGTATGAGCTGAAGATCTGCCGTGACTACCGTGATGGTAAAGTTACCAAAGAGGATTTGGATAAGTGCAGCACCTGCGATATGAACTGTGTGATCAATAATGGCCTGAGCGAAGCATCTAAGGAGCAGCTGAAACATAAGACCGGCGAGGAAATCGTGGACGCTGATATCGCACAGCAGATGGAGAATAAGTGATGAGTGAACAGGTAGCGGTAAGGACGAGAGAAAAATGGGTCGATGATGTAAAAGTCATTGCCTGCATATTGGTCGTATTGGGACATTTCTTTCAGAGTATGACAAAAGCGAATATTCTGCCGGAGAACGACTTGTATAAGTGGTTCAATACGATAATCTATTACTTCCATGTGCCACTGTTCTTTATCTGTAGCGGTTACCTTTATCAGAAGTACAGCAGGGTAAATGACTTTAAAAGCTGGAAAAAGAATGTGGCAAAGAAGGCACTGGCACTCGGTGTGCCGTATGTGATTTTCTCGACAGCCACATGGGTGTTGAAAACTATATTCTCTGGTAGCGTAAATGACCAAATTGGTGGGCTGGGGGATACATTGCTTTTACATCCCACTTCTCCGTATTGGTATCTATATGCATTGTTCTTTATCTTTCTTATCACACCGACCTTTTCTACTGTCAAAATGGCTGTTGTGGGTTTGGCAATTGCAGCACTAGCAAAGGCCTTTATTTTAACGGGGGGGGTACGGGAATATATGCCGTATCAATCGTTCTTGCAAATGAGATTTGGTTTGTGCTGGGAATGAGCGTCTGTGCATTTAATGTGGAGCTACGAGGAAAGAAATTGCAAGGAGCGGTGATTGGTTTGCTGTTCTTGGGGCTAAGTGTAGCTGTGCATATAGCTGGTATTAAGAACTTGACAGTATCATTTGTGTTGGGCGTTATGGCTTGTATTGCAGTGATCTTTTTGGTGGCTGCATACGAAGAAAAAACGGGAAAGGTTATGGGATTTCTTGCAAAGTATACCATGCCAATCTTTCTGATGCATACGCTGTTCGCGGCACCAACAAGAGCTGTCCTACTGAAAGCAGGTGTTACGAATGCAGCAGCTCATGTTGTACTAGGACTTGGAATCAGTTTTGTAGGACCGATTGTAGCTGCGTGGGTTATGAAGAAAACAAAATATTTAGAGTTCTTTTTGTATCCCAATAAGGTTATTAAGGCTACTTCTAAATGCAGGAATTGATTGCTTATAACAAATAACTGGAGAATACAAAAATGCTGTTAAAGGTAGAAAAACTCGTAAAGATGTACAAAATTCCGATTCTGGGGGGGTAGCGAAAGAACTAAATTATCTCCTGGGGGTTGATATTCCGAGATGTGTTGTTATTGGGAATAATGTCAGCTTCCCACATAACGCTATCGGAACAGTGATTCATGATAACACAATTATTGAAGATAATGTGAGAATTTACCAGAATGTCACATTGGGGCGTGCAGACATTTATAAATCCGTAAAAGATTCTTCTTCAGAGTTTAAAGGATTCCTTCTTAAAGAAGGAGCATGTATATGTGCTGGGGCAAAGCTGATATGCAAGAAAGGGACGCTTGTTATAGGTAAAAATGCTGTAGTTGGGGCGAATGCTGTTCTGTTAAATTCGATTGGAGACAATGAAATTTGGGGCGGTGTTCCAGCAAGATTTATTGGAATGCGCGAGACAAGTGACAACGAAATGTAAAATAGGCAATGGAAATTATAATGGTGGGAGAAAGTAATGGAAGACCGATTTAATAAGGAAAAAAGTCTTGAACTAAAAGGTGTTGCAATTATCTTTATGTTCTGGCTACATCTCTATGGACACGACAATCTTATCCAAAATGGAAATTATTATACGGAGTTATGGGGGGGGGGAAACGCAGTTCCTGCTTACGTTGAGTAGTATATGCGTACCGATTTTTATCTTTATAGCTGGATATGGGTTTGCCATCAAGCAAGGCTCGGAAAAGTCTTTGCTGAAGACAATAGGTGGACTGTATAAGAAAATCTGGCTGGTAGCACTGTTCTTTTTCCCTCTTGCATTTTTCCTTGGAAAGCTGGATTTCAAAATTACTGAATTGGGACTGAATCTGTCGGGATTTTACTTTAGTTATTGTGGAGAATGGTGGTTTGTTTCACTTTATGTGCTGCTTGAAGTCTATGTGCGAGTTTTGGAAAAGACGAAGGTCTTGAATAATTTGAAACTGTTAGCGTTGCTTTCCGGAGTATTGATGATTGCTGGATATGGTATGAAAGTGTTAATTCCGACAGCAGAAAAAATCAATACGCTTGAATGGATCCCGTATACTTTTTTGATTAAACAACCGATTTTCATCAGCGGCTATATATGCAAGAAACTGGATGTGTTTAATAGATCGGCTGTTGCAAAATTTGGAATGTTCGGATTTATCACATGGATATTTATATTTAGTAGCATACCACAATCATTCTTTCTTCCAATTGTAGTACCTTGCTTTATAGCAGCATTTTGTTGTGTCCCGATTACCGGAATAATGAAAAAAGGATTGCTGCTGTTAGGAAAAAATAGTACTTATATGTGGCTGACTCATAGTTGGCTGATTTATAAATTTCTGCAACCTGTTATTTTTTCCATGCACGATGTAATAGCTAATTTGATAGTGCTTGTAATAATCGATTTACCAATTGCTTTCTGTTTTAAGTCGCTTGAGGGTAAAGTGAGTAAGCTACTAAGTGATAAATGCGGTTGCGTCACACAATAAAAAATACTGAAAACTCTGCAATTTTATAGAGGGCATGCAGGCAGTAGAGGAACATGGTTTATGAAGATACTAATTATTAGAAATTTTCCAAGTTATATGGATGTGGAAAAAAATACATACAACATCCAAGAGGTTGGACTGGCAAAAGCATTGGTCCGAAAAGGCAATGTTTGCGACATTATTTTTTGGACAGACAAGGATGAAAAAGAAGTTGCTATCCCCGTTGATGACGGAGGAAAAGTGACTGTATTTTATAAACATGGAAAAACGGCGTTAAAAAATACCGTGTATTCCGGATGTGATGAATTGTTTGCACAGTATGATGTGTTGCAAACAGCCGAGTACAATCAAATGCAATCATGGATTCTGGCAAAAAAGTACCAAGAGAAACATATCGTTTATCATGGTCCATATTATGCACCATTTAATAAACGATACAACTTGATGTGTACGGTATTTGATTTGTTCTTCCTAAATAGATATCGGAAGATTGGAACACATTTTATAACAAAGAGTAAGCTTGCTCAGGAATTTCTGGAGCGCAAAGGTATAAAAGAGTCAAATGTGAAAGCAATAGGTGTCGGAATAGACACACAGATGCTTTCAAATGAAAAAACTGAATGCAATGAGCCACTGTTCTTGGAAATGTGCAAAGATGAAAAGGTAAAGCTTTTGTATATAGGTCGCTTTGAGGAGAGGCGGAATATTCCATTCATATTTGATGTTTTTGCTGATATTCTGAAAAAAGGTGTTAATGCAACCTTGTATATGATCGGCACAGGAGATAAAGATTATGTAGAAAAGTGCTGGAATTATGCAACAGAACTTGGTATACGGGAAAATATTGTTTATCAGGAGAAGATGGAACAAAAGTACCTATCTGGTGTTTATAATCTGGCAGATTTCTTCCTACTTCCAACAGAGTATGAGATTTTTGGAATGGTACTTCTGGAAGCTATGTATTACAAAACTGTTGTGCTGACAACGGATAATGGCGGATCAAGCACATTGATTGATAATGGTAGGAATGGTTATATTCTTAAGGATAAAAACGCGAGCGAATGGGCTAATGTGGTATCTGAGATTAAATCTGAGAAAATGAACGCTGTTAAAGAAGCAGCACACGATACCATTGCTGATCAATATACTTGGGATAAATTGGTGGATTCGTTTGTAGAGAGCTATAAGAAATTGGGCAGTAAACAGAAAGGTTGAATATAGGAATGAAGTCAATAGCATTTGTTGTGCCTTGGGGGGGGGAGCTCCCGGCATATTTCCAATTGTGGCTGGAGTCATGTAGAAGAAATCCGAGCGTAGAGTTTCTTATTTTTACAGATGACTATACGGAATACAATTATCCTGACAATGTAAAAGTGCATTATATGAGCTTTGAACAGATGAAAGAACTGTTTCAAAAGCATTATGATTTTCCCCTGTCAATTAGTGCTCCATATAAGTTTTGTGATTTTAGACCCGCCTTTGGTGAAATTTTTTCTGACTATTTGGTGGGCTATGACTATTGGGGGCATTGTGATGTTGACTTAATATGGGGCGATATACGGAAATTTGTCACGGATGATGTACTAACAAAATATAAACGAATTTTTTCAAGAGGACATTGCAGCATTTACGAAAATTCATCGGAGGTTAATGCTTTCTACAGAACACTTTCGGTGTGTGGCTGCCAAGATTGGAAAAATGTATTTCAAAGTGAAAAGTCTTGTTGTTTTGATGAATGGGCTGGTCATTGTGGCGGTGGGATGTCGCAAATAATGCTGCAAAATAATGTGACAATATTTGATGAAGTGTGTAGCGCAGATATAAGTGTTAATAAGGGGAACTTTGAAATCAATAGAATGGAAAAACATAAGGGCCTGTATTTTGCATATGAAAACGGAAAAATGAAATTGAAAGGCCTGGATATGAACAGAGAGGTCTTGTGCGCACATTTTCAAAAGCGTGCAGTTGAAATAGAAAAAGATATTAATTATAACAAATATTATTTTGTGGCACCATGTCATATAACGAGCGATGAAAGTCAAATAAAGTCGCATGTGATAGAAAATAGATTGTTCGAAATTAGGAGACTGCTCAAAAGAGTGCAGAGTAAAGTGAGGTAAGTTATGTTGGATCTTTTTTATAGAGGGGTGACGCCATGGGCTGTAGCTAATCAAAGCCAGATATGTATAAATCGAATATTAGGAAGACTGGCGAATTATGCATATCCGATATATTGCAAAACAAGCAAAATTCAGCCGAAGGCATCTTCGGCATTTGATTTATGCAAGAGTAGAGTTATCATTTCATTAACATCTTTTCCCGCAAGAATTGATAGGGCTTACTTGTGTATTAACAGTTTGTTAAGACAATCTGTTAGGGCGGATAAGATAGTATTGTGGCTTGCGGATACACAGTTTCCAAATGGAAGTGGAATACCTGAAAGTTTGAAGCGTTTGGTTGGAGAAAAATTTGAAATTCGATTTTGTGATGATTTAAGATCATATAAGAAAATTTTCTATTCGGCTCAGCAATTTAAAAACGATATAATTATCACGGTAGATGATGATACGCTTTATCCAGAGGATTGGCTATTAAATTTAATCAACACATACATTAAATATCCTGATTGTGTATGCTGCTATCGAGCACACAAGCTTGTTCTGAAATCGGGGAAAATTGCTCCGTACTCTGAATGGATTGGACTATCTCCGAATGAAATTGGACCGGATTCATTTCTAGTGCCTATAGGTGTTGGGGGCGTTTTATACCCTCCGACATTTTTTGATAGTGTTGAGTTTGATTTTGAGAAGATCAAAGAGCTGTGTCCAACGGCAGATGATCTTTGGCTAAAGGCAATTGGATTAAAAAATGGATTTCGAGCCGTTAAAGTTGATCCGAACTCAAAGGAATGGTTCACGATAGTTTCGTCACAAAAACAGGCACTTATGAAGACTAACGTTGGCCAGAATATGAATGATGTATCAATTAGTAACTTGCAGAAGTTCTATAAAATTAAGCTATACCAAGATGATGAAGTCCAGTGATATCTTGGTTTTATAGAAGTGATTCTTTGTTGCTCTTTTTTTACAAGGAAAGGATGCTTGAAAATAATATTTTGAAAGAGATGGTAGAAAGATGGCAATAAGTATACAATTGGGAGCCATATTAGCGATTTTACTGATAATAAACATCTATTTTATGTCAGCAAAAAAATATGAATTGATTTTTTCAATATGTATCATTTTGTTGACGTTTGTGTCAAAAGAAGAAAATGGAATTATAAGTGGAGTGCCTTATGATACTGGAGGTGTGATTAACCTTAGTATAATAGGATATGACGTTTTAATCATCTTGATTCTATCGCTTGCGTTAAGACACGGTAAACTTAAATCGTTAGGCGCATTTTGGCGTAGAGCCTTGATGTGTACATGGCTTACTATTACAATTCGCTTTGTAATTGATGGGTTTGGGGTGCTTTCAAATAAAGTATTCGATAACTATTTGATGCCGATGGCATATGCTCTATTAATGATTCGGTACTTGGATAAAGAGAAAGCCATTAAGGTCGTAAAGGTACTATATGTTTGTGTGCTAATTAATGCGGCTGTTGGAAGTTGTGAATACTTCCTTGGACGAAGCTTGCTTTTTCATGAGTATTATATGAAAGCTGTTGGATGGTATCCGAATACTTATTTAGCACAAAAATACGGCGTTTCATTTAGATGCACAGCTTTTTTAGGTCATCCATTGACAAATGGTATGTATTACCTGATGGGTATGGTTTATTTATTCAACAATGAAAAAAAATGGAATTTGTTTAAAATTGTACAGTTTGCAATTTTAGGATTTGCGATATTTGCAACTAATTCGAGAGGTGCTTTGCTTATTCTAAGCATATATATTTTGTTCTACCTTATTTCCAATAAAAAGGCTTTGAAGCTCTGCTTTTTGGCTGGAATGGGCGTGGTTATCACAACAGGGATAAACTTGCAAGAAATATATAATAATATTTTTGCAAGAGATGCGACGGGTAGCTCTATGATGGTTAGAGTAAAAGTACTTTTGAATTTTTTTGATATTCCAATTCAAAATGTAATAATGGGAATGGGATATAACAATGCAGGCACGATTTTTTCAAAGTACACAGGCGGAGCAAATGCTGAAATTTCTTATTTTATTTTATTGATGGAAAATGGAATAGCTGGATTTATTTCATGGCTTGTTGCTTTATCGAGTATTTACAACAATAAAATGTGTCGAATGTTCAATGGAATTAAGTATAGTGGATTAGTACATGGAATGTTAATGTGTTTTCTCATGTATGCTGCAACTTCTAATTCTTTTGCAGACCCAGGCACGTTGACTTATTTGTTGTGTTTTATTTTGGCATTGTCACGAATTGGAAAAGTGGATACTTTTAAGGAGAATTCGATTTATGGGAATGGTATGGAGAGTAAAGAAGCTAATTCAAGACTTCCGGTATAGAAAAGTAGATATCGGAGAAAATTCAAGAATTAATCTTGGGGTTCAAATCAATAATCCACAGAACATGAAAATAGGAGATAACACGTATATAAACGGTGGCGTATTTTCAATTGGTGAAAATTCCAAAATTCACATTGGAAATGACTGCTTGATCTCTTATAATGTGCATTTTAGGACGGCATCTCACCATTATGAAAATAAAAATGAGCTTATAAGAAAGCAGGGAGAATTTGAAAAAGACATTACAATTGAAGATGATGTATGGGTAGGCTATGGTGCGCAGATAATGCCTGGGGTTACGATACATAGTGGTGCTGTTATAGGTGCAGGTGTGATTGTAATACGTGATGTAGCATTGTATACTGTAGTGGGGGGTCCCGGCCAAGGTTATCAAAACCCGAAAGTAATCTTGTCAATTATTATTCTAGTATATAATACAGCAAAACAATTACGGAGATGTTTAAATAGTATTGTTGCGCAACTGAATGATAAAGTTGAGGTAATACTAATTAACGATGGTTCTACAGATAATAGTATCAGTATTATCCACGACTATATAGAGCATTATGACCAACTCAAATTATATGATAAACCTAATGAAGGAGTTAGTTCATCAAGAAATATTGGACTGAAAGTGGCTGTTGGTCGATATGTTGCTTTTGTGGATTCGGATGATTATGTCGAAAATGACTATATTTGTAAAATGTTAGCGAATATACAAAAGATGGAGTTAGATAAGCTGGATCTTATGATTTTTGGCTTCTATAGGAGAGAAGGTGAAAACTATAGCGTGAATTCACCAATAGTCAGGAAAAACGAAAGTGATATTATAAAAGATATTTTTGTTCAGAAGTATAACGCTCCATGGAATAAAATATTTAAGAAAAGTATAATAGATACATATAAGCTTGAGTTTCCTGTTACTATGCGAACAAGTGAAGATCTATTCTTTCTTTTAACATATGTGCGGCATGATTGCAAAATTGGAATTGCAAACGATTGCTGTATTTATAATTATTGTGACAATCCATCCGGAGCTGTTAAAAATGCAAAAGAGCAATATTTGATTAATACGATTAAAATATATCATAAAATTCAGTCGATGGTAGAAGAAAGTTCCGTAAGTTCTATGGATGAAATCGAAAATTCCATTATGGAACGGTACTATTATATAGTTTATAATTTGTTGAAAACAGACTGTAATAAGCTGGAACTCCGTTTGATGTTAAATGCATTGAATGCTGATTTGAAGCAGATGACTAAATTGGATAAAAAAAACAGGGCGAAAAGATTTCTTGTTGAACATCAAATGTTTACACTTATTGAACGGTCAATAAAAGAATGATGGAGAATGCTGAATGGACAATGTGAAAAAAAACATATTTTATAATATGGGCTATCAAATATTAATTTTGATAGTTCCGTTTATTACATCACCATATGTTTCTAGAGCTTTAGGCCCAGAAGGACTTGGAACATATTCAGTTACAACAGCAATAGTTAAATATTTTACATTGTTTGCATTGCTTGGAATGACAAACTATGGAAATAGAACAATTGCCAAAAATAAAGATAGCAAAGAAAGGCTATCTGTTACATTTTGGAATTTGTATTATTTTCAGCTTATGTCGTCAACAATTGTATTGATAGCATATGTAATATATCTTATATCCGCTGGAATAGACAATTATGGCCTAGTTAGTTTGTGCCAAATACCATATGTGCTTTCTAGTGTATTTGAAGTTAGTTGGTTCTTTTATGGTATGGAAAATTTTAAGGGTATTGTCACGAGAAATGCGGTTGTAAAAATTCTTACAACAATAGCAGTATTCATTTTTGTAAAAGGACGTGGCGATGCATGGGTATATGTTTTAATTAATTCGCTCAGTCTTTTAATTGGGCAGTTATGTTTATGGCCATTTATATTTAGGTATGTTTCTTTTAAAAAGCCTAATTGGAGTATTATTCGAAGTCATTTTAAACCCAATTGTGTTCTTATGATTAGTGTAATTGCAGTTAGCATTTATACTCTAATGGATAAGATCATGATTGAGTGGATGACAACGACTACTGAGGTTGGATATTATGAAAATACCGAAAAAATAGTAGCAATAGCAAACAATGCGGCGGGTGCAGTAGGTGCGGTAATGTTACCGAGGGTGTCGAATCTTAGAGCATCAGGAAACGATGATAAGGTATTATCATATATCGGAAAATCCATGAAATATATTATGCTGATTGCAGTTGCGCTCGCATTTGGAATAGCTGGAGTTAGTGAAAGTTTTTCTATTGTATATTATGGAAAAGAATTTGAAAAATGTGGAACACTTTTAATGGCGATTTCACCGGCAATCATTTTTTATGCTGCATCCAATATACTCAGAAATCAGTATCTTTTGCCAAAAGACATGGATCGGGTCTTTGTTACGGCGACAGTCGCAGCATCGGTTTTGAATTTCGTACTGAATGCTATTTTTATACCTATGTATGGAGCGTTAGGAGCTGTGATTGGAACGGTTGGAGCGCAGTTTGGTGAATTGACTTATCAGGTGCTAAAGACAAGGAAAGAACTTCCTATAAAAAAATATGTTTTTGATGTTTTTTCATATATCTGTTTTGGAATAGTGATGCTTTTTATATGCAAAAAAATTGAAGTCATTAAAGGTGTTTCTGTAACGTCTTTGATTATGCAAATAATGGTCGGAGCCGTTGCTTTTGTAATAATGGCGAGTATATACTTCACTATCACTAGAGATGAATTATTTGAAGGAATAATAGATGAGATTAGGAAAGGAATAAAGAGCAGAAAATGAATGAGATTTTCAAAAAAGACTATTATGCATTTTATGGGGAAAGTTGGAGAATCAGGGGGGGGTAAAACGACTGATTTCTAATAGAGATATAAGGTATATTTATGCTGGTAGAATGTCCACAAGTGCAAAGAACGTATTTGTCAGGATGTTTTTCCGCTTTATTAGACACTCTATGGCTGTCAAACGATGTGCAGAAATTTCTTTCCAAAATGTTGGAGCTGGATTTCACCTGAGTCACGGAACGGCAATTATTATTACTGCAAAAGCAAAAATCGGAGAGAATTGTAGCTTAAGAAACGGAATAACAATAGGTGTTGAGTTGCGAGGTAAAAGAAAAGGGGCACCAACTATTGGAGATAGGGTATGGATTGGACCTAATGCAACGATTGTCGGAAAAATAAGTGTGGGTAATGACAGCTTGATTGGAGCAAATTCTTATGTAAATTTTGATGTGCCAGATCATTCTATTGTTATAGGAAACCCTGGAAAGATTATATATAAGGAAAATGCAACTGAAGGGTATATTGTACATAAAATTACGGAGTGTATACATTAAAGTCGATAATGCTGGTCATATCATCATGGATTACTCGATCCACGATGCAATCGAAGCCGGATTCAATCATGTTGTATTTATTATCCGCAAGGATATCGAGAAAGAATTCAAAGAGGTTATCGGTGATCGTATTGCCTCCATTTGCTCTTCTCACAATGTAACTGTGGACTACGCTTTTCAGGGTATTAACGATATTCCGGGAAATCTGCCGGAGGGCCGTACAAAGCCGTGGGGAACCGGTCAAGCTGTGCTTGCTGCGAAAAACGTGATTGATACCCCGTTCATTGTGATCAATGCGGACGATTACTATGGAAAGGAAGGCTTCAAAGCCGTCCATGAGTATTTGGTGTGCGAAATGTCTGGGTCTGACTCTATGAAGTACAACTAAAAAGAATAAAGCAGAGCTAAAAGATCTATAAAAGAATTATAAAATCGGATATAGAGTGGAAAGAGAGAAGAAAAAAGCCAACAGTATATGACTCTTTTAATAGACTATAATTAAGGGGATTCTTATATGGAAAAACTTATATTTTGTAATTTAGATGATTTAAGTGTCAGAAGCGCGTACCTATTCAGTTAGATTTGTACCTTGAAAATTTAACACATGATACCATACCCATATCATCCATTATCTGTTAAAATATAACCAGAACTTATCTAGGAAGGCAGTCAAATGCCAGGTTCACACGGTACATTATGTATAAATAGTTTTTATCCTGAAACTGAATTAAATATAACGGAGATTTAGGAATATGAAAAACAGATTTTAATACGAATGAAATCAATCTCCAAGGATTGCAGGTGCCCGAAATGTGGCTGTATAACAGATAAATATCATGGAATTTATATTCGTAAAGTACAGGATCTTCCTATTTTAGGGAAGAGGGTTCAACTTGAGATTTGCTCTCATGAATATGAATGTATAAACGATGGCTGTGAAGTAACAACGTTTGCTGAAACATTTGATGGTTTTCTTAATACTTATAGTTGTATGACAGAACGATGTGCTGATTTTATCTGTACACTAGCAATGGAATCTAGCTGCGAAGGTTGCGCACGTATTTGTAAGGCACTTGGTATTAAAATCAGCGGGGATACTGTTATAAGACTGCTTTTGAGAAAGTATGAAGTTCTTCCCGGACCAGAGGTGGGCGATGTGATCGGGACCACATTGGGGTCAGACCCCATGAAATACCGATAAAAAAGATAAAACAGAGCTAAAAAATCTGTAAAAGAAATATAAAATATCTTGCAAAAACTTATCACAAGTGATAAAGCCACGAAAAAGAGATGTCAGAGATGGGATAGGGGATAAGCAAATGCAGGAGAACATGAAAGAATACCTGACAGAAAAGGAATCTAGGGAAAAGAGACTGGAAGTATATACAGAGAAGATCCAAGAAAAGGTGTTGAGCAGATCTTCGGAAAAAATCCGGCAGTTAGTGAAGAAGCGACACCGCCAGAAAATGACGCAGCAGGAAATAGCAGATATTACAGGGATAAAATCATCGAATATGGCACGGTTTGAGAGCGGCAGTAGGGTACCAATGCTGGTTGTACTGGAGAAATATGCGAATCCCTTGGAAAACATATTGAAATAAAAATCTGTGATGGCTGACAGATTTTTATTTCAATATAATCATAGATGATAGTGTTATCGAGAACAAAAAAAGAGAAATGGAGGGAGAAATATCGCAAGAAAAGTAAGTGCTTAATTTTTAGGTAACCCACATGAGATACCCTGCTCACGAAGCAATCATGAATAGTATGCAGAGCGACTTTGAGTTGT
>OHCA01000048.1_pt1 | contig 118420 bp, 106 predicted proteins | sample 1577541 | NCBI WGS metagenome assembly OHCA01 (sample SAMEA3879598, study PRJEB24766) | human gut metagenome | biome: human-associated habitat; feature: feces | place: USA | collected 1985/1987 | reverse complement strand
TAATGACATATCTTATATCAGTTTTTTGAGTTTACACAAAACTTGAAACGGTCTCTCCTATACATTAAAAATGCCGCTGCTTCTGTACTCTTAAAGTCCAGAAGCAGCAGCATTAAAATTACAGCAGCTCTGTATTTAATTAAAATACTGATCCATCATATCCTGCACTCTCTCCATGGCTTCTTCGATATCAACCATACCGGCTACGATATTCTTTGTCATCGTTCCCAATATATTCAAAAAACGTTTTTCATCAAATGGTCTTAAATTATCTGCCGGAAGCCGCTCTGTTTTCGATAAAGAAAAACAATCCTTTGCCAGCTCCAGCCATGGGAATGCATCCACAATTTCATATATTTCATAGGTTCTCGAACAAGGAGAAACGCTTCCAAGGGTTGCCATAGCAGAAGCTACCGGATCTGAGGTGATCCATTTGATAAATGCCAAAGCATCCTCTGGATACCTGCAGTTTTTTGCAATTCCAAGAGTCCCGCCTCCCAGAATAGGATTTCCTCCAGGGACGATACTGTAACCAACTCTATCAATAATTTTTGATTTATATCCCAGTACCTCAGAGCCGTAATTACTGAACATAATCTGCATGGCAATGTCCCCGTTAGCAAACGTTTTTGCCGCATCCGTCCACCAGGAAATCCGTTTACTCACTGCATAATCCGCCGATTCCACCAGATTTTTCATTGCGCCTACAGCAATTTCATCATTCAGAATTATTTTTCCGTTATCCGAAAACAGATGCGGTTTGTAACTGAAATATCTTGTCAGAAATTCCGTTGCCGCTACCCCTGTATTTCCAAGATTCAGACTGGTTCCATATTGAACTCTTGAAGAAGGGTTCTGGCTCTTTGTAAAAAAGCCTGCTATTTTATTGAATTCATCAAAGGTTTTTGGAACCTCCAGTTCCCTTCTGTAGGTTTCCCAAAATTCCCTTTTTACTGCCGCATCCTCAAATAAATCCTTTCGGTAGAAAAGAATCTGTGCACTGGGTGTTACTGGCAGCGCATAGACTCTGTTATTCACTGTGGAGTATTTTCCCATTAATGCAGGAATATATTCCTGTGTTCCTTTCAAAATTCTGTCATCAATCTCTTCCAGCGGTAATAAAATCTTATCGGCAAACCAGGACAGCCAGGTCACATCTATTCGAAATATATCAAATATTCCAAAATTCTCTGCATTTACAAAGGCCTCATATATCTCATTATAAGATAAAACAGAAATATTGATTTGTGTCCCTGTTTTCTCCTCATAAAGCTTTGTCATTGCCTTCATCACTGATGCCTCCGGCCCCTCCAGGGCCAGAACATTCAGTGTGTCTGCCTTCCGATTGGATAATTTTATATTATGCCATTTTCTATAACCGTCATTTTTCAAAATATGACAGCTGTTTTTTGTTTTGCTTTTTCCAATACATTCTTCCGCAGCCTGTCTCCCCAGCAGACTGTAATTTAATTCATATTTGATATAATCCTTTTCCGGTAATGTAAACATTGGCGAAATTGTGTAAATCGGAAGCGCTTCTACCAGAATCAGCGAGTTGCATATCTGACGGATACGCTCTGCAAATCCAAGGTTTGTTGTCACAATTGCCTCGATTGTCTCATACTCTTCAAATACTGCCAGCAACGTATTATACAGTCTCAAGGAGTCTGTAGATACATCTATCACATTGCATGGAATGCCTGAAATTCTTTTATTGAAGGACTCTATGGTTTCCTTTTCGTTAGAATATCGCAGGGTACTGTGAATCAGCAGTACATTTTTATATTCATGCCTTATAATTGACTCCGCCAGCTCCTCCCCGCATCTTGTATAATCAAACCCATAATATACTGCAGGAAACTGCGGCTTTCGCTCTACATAACATACCTTTCCAAAACCGTCAAAAATCCCCTGTTCCTCCTTTTCTGTAAGGCAGGATACAATTGCGATTCCATCCAGAAGCATAGCCTTTGCCTGCTGGATCAAGGCGCGCTCAATATCTGGATTATCATTTGTAAGCATCAGCTCTGTAGAATATCCTTTTCTCTCTGCATATACCTTAAAGCTGGCATAAAAATCTCTGTACTGCTTGAATTGAATGTTGGGCAATATCACTGCCAGAGAATCGCTGGAGCCTTTTCGGAGCATTCTCGCTTTCTCATTCAGAGTAAATCCCAGCTTCTGCGCTGCTTCCTCCACCAGTCTGATTTTCTCGCTGCTTACATTTCCTTTCCTGTTGAGCACATTCGAAGCAGTTCCCTGAGAGACGCCTGCCAGTCTCGCCACATCCAAAATTGTTGCCATATATCTCACTCAGTTAATGCCTGCGGCAAATTAACTGATTTCCCCTTTCTCTTACACCTCTTCCACAAAACGAAGGCCTTCTAATTCCTGAATTTCCTTCAGAAGCTTATTATGACTCTGTCTGTGTTTCAATTCCAGTTCCATAATAACACAAATATCTTTTTTATACCATTTGTATTCTGAAGTTCTTATTACACTGGAAACACGAATATCCCGTTCTTTAAAAAATTCCAGCAGCCTCACCAGAAAGCCTTCATTCATTCCCTCTATACAGATTTTCATATGAGCGGCATTTCCTATAATAACACGATCAACTGCCCGAAAAATCTCAGATGAAAAACAGACTAAAATCGTCGCGGACACCGCTCCAAAATAAAATCCCGATCCAATTGCAATTCCTACTGCTGCATTCACCCACAACGCAGCGGCTGTTGTCAGACCTTTTACCTGATTGGCGCCTGTCACGATGATAGTACCTGCTCCTAAAAATCCAATTCCGCTGACAACCTGCGCTGCCATTCTGGCAGCATCTCCACTCCCTCCTGCTTTTATAGAAATATACTCATTCGTTACCATAACCAGAGTTGCTCCCACACAGACCAGCGAAAAGGTTTTCAGTCCTGCCGGTCGTCCTTTCAGCCCCCGCTCCAAGCCTATAATTCCTCCGCAAATGACTGCCGTAAACAGCCGGATCAATGCCGAAGCTTCAAATTCCCCCATAAATGACTGCAGTGCAATAAATACATTCTCCATAAAGCCCTCCTGTCTGATTTAACAACAAAAGGAAGGCTGCTCTCCTTCCTTTCTGTCGTTATCCATGTTTTTATGTAACAGTTCAGCCCTGCTTCGTCTTGTCCGGCTTTGCCGAACTGTTACGTTTTTATTATCTTTGCTGAGCTAAATATTTTTCTGCATTATTGAATCCCAGCTGTTCAATTTCCGCTGAAAAATCACAGCCAAAATGCATACAAAACACCTGTGCCCTCAGCTCCTCTGGAATCAGTTCCTTCAGCTCCGACAACGGGAAATGAGAACGATGAGAAGATACCTTATTGGTTGTATCCTGATAAATTTTCTCTATTCTCCTTTCAAGAAAACCGTTTATCACACGCTCTGGAATTTCATAGGAATCCCCACTGTAATAGATCCGTCTGCCCCCATCCTCAATAATATATCCATAGCAGTTCATATCCTCAGCATGTCTGACAGGAACCGCTTCAAACACAATTCCATCACTCTCATACCTGGTACATTGTTCAAAATAATAAGCATTCCGATCAATGCCGGTCAAATCCAAAAGCTGACGAACAGACTCCTCCGGATGAATAACCCGTATCTTTTTCCCAAGTACAAAATATGTATAAGAGATCAAAGATCCAAGACTTCCCACGTGATCCGCATGTAAATGAGTAATGATAGAATAAATTCTGTCATACCTTGTCAGCATTCCCCGCTCATACAGCTGATGAAATACCAGCTCGCCGCAGTCCAGCAGATAAAGATTATTATTTTTTATAAAATATGCGCTGGTATTTCCTAAAACAGGATAAAATGCCGCTCCGCATCCTAAAAATTTTAAAATACTATTCACCTCCCGGTCGCCGCCGTTTTTATCAGCACGCTCTGTTTTTTCTAATATAGGAGCAGCACTGTGCCGCCCAATCTGTCTGGATAATATCAAAGCCCTTGTCTGCCAGCCAGCCCCAGCCCTTATCTGGATGATCCAGAAGAGAAATATTATCACAGTGCCCTGCAGCCAACGGAATTTTATGATTATATTCCAGCGCATTTCCCCATAAAATTTTCCCTGCCTGATGCATACTGTGGATATATTCATCCTGAGCAACCGGAGATTTCTCGTCAGCAAAAACCAGCTCTGCGCCCACATAATTTATATTCATTTTTTCAATGATGCTGGTAGCTGTGTCTTTTTCCATGTAAATAGGCATAAACATATACTCTGACGCAAAAGCTTCCACTTTTTTCAGAGAATTTTCATCTGGTGCATTTTTCAGCAGAATCTGCTCCTTCATATTGTGACGCTCTACTGTCCGAATCACATCCTCCAGAAATCCAAAACACCTGTCCAGGTTCAAAATACAGCGATTTTTAAACTGCTCCAGAACCTCATCAAAGGTATTCAGCCCAAATGCAGTTTCATTAAAATCCACATTCACCAGCCGCAGCTGTCTGATTTGCGCAGATGACAATTTTGTAATATCGATATGTCTGTCCAACTGAAACGGTTCTTTTCCTGTATGAAAAATGAACAATTCTCCATCTGCCGATTTAAAAAGATCCATCTCCAGAATATCTGCTCCTGATTTTAAAGCCAGTTCAAAAGCAGGAATAGTATTGCAGGGAATATCTGCTCCTGCTACGCCTCTGTGAGCCGCTACCAAAACCTTCTTTTCCGCCAGCAGCGCATGTAATGCATTCATAGTAACACCTTCCTTTCCTGTCACCGTTCCGACAGGTCTATTTCTCATTATAAATGATTTCCAAATCAGTCTTTACCTCTCCATCGCAGTCCTCTGCGTATACCTGCGTTTCAAAGCCTTCCACCTGATTTCCTTCAATTACGCAATTCTCTGTTCTGAGTAGTTCAATTGCCTGCTCTGCCCCATTTGACTGAATGGTATTATTCATGATAGAAATATCTTTCGGCTTTTTAGGAGAACCGCCGTTTCCAAGAACTCCAACAGCTTTTACATCCGGAGCTTCTATGACAATTGTATTTTTCTCAATAACAAGCTCACTGGTGCTTGCCGCTCCGCCTTCCTCTATAACCGCGCCATAGGGATGGCTGTCTGCCAGAATTGCATACCTCTCTTTTTGCCCGGAGTCTGCTGTCATCCGGAACGTATTGTTTTTGATACTCACCCGGTCAAAAGCCCAAAATCGAATTCCGGCCCAGGCCGCATTTTCAAAGGTGCAGTTTTCTATCAAAATATCCGAACATTTTACACCGTTTTGCTGACCGTGGTTTCCCAGCCCGACCATATACTGCGGTGACTTTTCACTTCCTCCGAAATAACAGTTTCTAATCACTACATTCGTCGTAGGCCTCACATCCTGTACCTTTGTATAAGGATAGCCCTTAATCGATCCTGGTTCAATCTGAATCAGTTCCCTTGTTTTATTTCCCTCGCCCTTAAAGGCCTGCCCTTCAAACCGGCAGTTCTCAATCAAAACCTGATCTACTGCGGCCAGCTGCAAAACATGCCCATTATAGCTGTCAATAAAACGTATGTCCCTCAGCGTAATATTTTCGGCATAGGCAAGCCCCAAAGCGCCTGCCGTATCTGCCTCAGGGAGATTCGCAGGAACCCCATGGTCTCCAAGAGCTCCATTCATATCCCAGGTTCCTCCCTCAATCACAATATTACTGTTTCCTTCTGCTTTATCATGCTTTAAGGGATGATTAAAGCCCATCAATGCAGAGCTCCCCTGCACTTCATTCAAAAGCACCGCGTTTTCGCTGAGCTTTAATGTCATATTACTTTTTAGCTCCAGAGCCCTTGATATAGGATACGTTCCATCCTTTAAAAGCAATGTTCCGTTCTCCGGAAGATCGTTGATTGCCTTCTGAAGCACATCACTCACGTCAGATACTGCATTCAAATCAACCTTATATTTTTTTACAAAATCCACTTCTTTGTTTTCACTGCATCCGGATAAGGACAGTGCCAGCAGAACCAGACCACAAAAAGTCTTCATACCCGGATGATTCTTTTTATTTTTCCGCTTTTCCGCCAATTTTATTTACCGCCTTAACTGCAAAATTCTTAATTGCCTCAAAACCGCCAAATCTGCCAAGCCATAATGCAAAAGTAGAAATTATCATAAGAACAACAGTATAAACAAATGCCATCGCCTGTGCGTCGATCGTAGCTGTTTCGTCTGTTGCCAGCTTAATCTCAATACCAAGAGGCCGATAGGAGGGATGATATAAAAATACGGATAAGTCATATTCTGATAATAATGAAATAAAATTCATTACCACCACGGAAAGAACTACTGGCATGATGATCGGCAAAATCACTTTTCTCATAGTATAAAAAGGTTTTGCGCCCATTACCTGCGCCGCTTCTTCCAAATTCCCGTCCAGCCCCATAAATGCAGCTCTAACCATTCTGTAAGAAAACGGAATCTTAACAATAATATAGGCAATCAGCATAATAAGCGGCGTAGCAACCAAAACTTTATTTCCAATATTCCACCGCGGCTCATCATAGGTCATCATCATTCCCAATGCGATCATTGTTGACGGAAGCAGCCAGGGAATCAGTACCAACGGCTCCAGCATCTTATCAAGCTTATGCTTTGCCTTCGTAATCAGGCGTGCTGCCACCAATGCAACAATCACCACTACTACCGCTGCTATAATTGCATAAACCGTGCTGACAACATAGGGCTTATATGCTGCCGGAGACTGGAAAAGCTTTCTGTAATTAGCCAGAGTAAAAGAATCCGGTCTGATTTCTCCCGTCGTAATGGTCAGACCATCTGTAAAGGAAAATACCAGCACATTCAAAATCGGAAGCATATAAATTACAAACATGGAATATGCGACGATATGGGCTATCACATTTAATACGGGATTTTCTATTTTCTGCTTCACCAGCTTCGCCTTTGTCTTAGAAACAGAAATAAAATTCCCCTTTTTTTCAATGCGCTGCGAAATTACCAGAAGAACGCTCGTTGCAAGGCCCAGAATAATCGCCAGCAATGCTGCAATATCTCTGGATGTCATCATATTCGCAAAGGTTTTTATCATGGGGTTAATCGTCTGGAAATCAGGACCACCCACAATCAATGGGCCAGACATTGTACTTAAAGCCGACAGGAAGGTCAGGATTGTAACTGCAAAAATAGTTGGCTTTAATGTAGGAAGCACAATCTGGAACAATATTTTCATCTGGGAAGCGCCCATATTTTTTGCCGCCTCAATCGTATGATAGTCGATGCTTCTCAGAGAATTCGTCAAAAACATCATATGATTTGATGTTCCTGAAAATGTAATAATGAATAATACAGCCCAGAATCCTACAAACCAGGCAGGATCCATATTTGGAAAAATATTTAAAAGCACCTTTGTTGCAATACCTGTTTCTCCATATACAAACTTATATCCTGTAACAAGTACCACGCCTCCATATATCAAAGTAGACATAAATCCAAGCTTCAACAGTCGGGCGCCTTTAATATCAAAATACTCCGTAAACAATACAATCAAAACACCTGTAATATTTACAGTAACAACTGCGGCACATGCAAGAATAAAGCTGTTTTTCAAGCTTTTCAGCGCTCTTGCAGAAGATAGTATTTTAGAAACAGCGCTCAGCGTAAATTCCCCGTCTTTTATAAATACATTTAAAATCAAATTAACATTTGGAAATACCAGAAATGATAATACAAACCAGAGAATCGCTGCTCTCAGTAATATGCCGGGAACATTAACAGTGCCATTCTGTATTTTATCTTTAAAAAAATTCATATGGTACCTCCCTGCTTAAAACTGCATAATATCATGAGGATTAATATATAAATGAATAAAATCGCCCTTTTTATAAGAACGTAATCCATCATTCTTATCAATATATTTAATCGTTTCTCCCATGCAGTCCAGAGTATATTTTGTAAATACACCGCTGAACTCATGCTCCGTCACCTTACATTCTAATTTTGCATAACCCTCTGCCGGAGCATCCAGACATCGTTCAATTCTTACGAAGCCAGTTTTTTCCTGATCCAGCTTCGCTGCCGTCTGCTGGCTGACAGCTCTAATTGCAGCTGGATTCAGCCTGTTAATATCTCCTATAAAGTTACATACAAACTCACTGGCTGAGTGGTTATAGATTTCATAGGGCGTTCCTACCTGCTCCAGGAAGCCCTCATTAAATACAGCGATTCTGTCTGAAAGTGTCAGAGCCTCCTCCTGATCATGGGTAACATAAATCGTGGTAATTCCAATTTCCTTCTGAAGGCGTTTCAGTTCATCGCGTAAATCAATTCTTAATTTTGCATCAAGGTTTGACAACGGCTCATCCAGACATAAAATCTTCGGTTCCAGTACAATCGCTCTTGCAAGCGCTACTCTCTGCTGCTGTCCGCCTGATAAAGCCGCTACATTTTTCTTCAGCTGTTCATCTGTTATTTTAATTTTTGCAGCTACTGCTCTTACCTTTTTATCAATTTCATCCTTTGAAAGCTTCTGCACTCTTAATCCGAAGGCAATATTATCATAAACGGACATTGTAGGAAACAGAGCATAGCTCTGGAACACCATTCCAATTTCTCGTTTCTCTACCGGTAAATGCGTTACTTCTTTATCTGCAATTTTAATTTTTCCTTTTGACGGTGTAATAAAACCTACTAAAGTCCGTAAGGATGTGGTTTTTCCACATCCGCTGGGACCAAGGAAGGTGAAAAATTCACCCTCCTTGATGTGTAGGTTTAAGTCTCTGATTGCCACAAAATCTCCATATTTAATTTCAATCTGCTCAAATCTAATCATCTTAAACCCCCTGTAAAGTTTAGCCTTCTCAATCTTTATCTGTTACTGAACGTACTGAAGCTCTGCCTTTTCTACCCATGCGTCAATATTTTCTGCAATAAATCCCCAATCCAGCTCCTGCGGCTTTAAGGTAGACATTAACTCTTTTACATCCTCAGTTGCATTTGCAAGCGCCTCCTCCTGACAGGGAATGGTTCCGAAGTTATTTGACCACTCTAACTGGATTTCAGGACTTCCAAGCCAGTTCAGAAAATCTACGCAAAGATCATAATTTTCCGTTCCTTTTGCAATTGCAAGAGATTCCACTACATAGGGAACGCCAATTTCAGGAGATACAATATTAAATTTATAATTTCTCACCTTCTGCTCTGTCAGAACACCGGATGCCCAATGCATATCAATCGGCAGAGAACCATCGATTACTGCGCCAATGGAATCTTCTCCAGATGCAATCAGATGTGCATTGCCCAGATATTTTTCAGCGATTGCCCATCCCTCATCAGAAATACCCAAATCTCCATTCGGATCTGCATATCTTGTAATAATACTTGCAAATACCGTTTTTCCAGTTCCGCCGCTTAAACCGTGCAGCTGGTAAAGTCCCTTATATTCATCCTTTGTCAGATCCACCCAGTCTGTCGGAGGATTCTGGTATTCATTGTTTGTAATAATAACCAGAGGGGTTGTTGTTACTGGATAATAATAACCATCTGCATCTATCAGGGATGCATCTACCCCATCTGTCCAGTCTGGTTCCCATGTCTGGAGCAAATCCTGTGCTTTCAGCTTTTCGAATTCGATACTGTTCAGACCAAAAACCACATCGCAGAGGGGATTGTTCTTTTCTGCAATCATTCGATTCGCTACATCTGAAGCGCCCAGGCCGACAACCTGCACATTATAACCTGCTTCAGCAGCTCGATCCACCAGCCACACATCCCGGCCTTCTGAACCATTGTTTGTATAAATGGTAATCAACTGGCTTTTATCAATCTCGCCTTCTGGTTGACCGCCAGCTGTGCTTTCCGCCTCTGCCGGCGCTGCTGTTATTGCCGGAGCCTCTTCTTTTTTTCCTCCACAGCCGGCAAGAAGAGTGGTAACAGTTGTTGCTGCAAGCAGCAGAGATAACGCTTTCTTTTTCATTTTCCTTCTCCTTTTCTTTGGGAAATCGTATTACATTGCCTGACACTTTGAACTATATCTCATAAATTGAAACGTGTCAATATATTTTTGCCAATTTGTAAAACTTTATTTAGCCTTAACATTGTTTTTTCGTATTTTTCACCAATTAACCATATTACTTTTTATACATATTGCACATTATATCTTTTTATTTCTCTTAATATTTTTAAAACGTATCATAATTCAGGCCGTATTGGATCTTATCATGCAAACAATACTGCTGCTAAAAAACGCACTTGTTTTAACAGGGACATTTTTCCGCCGCATAGCGATCCTGGCGGAGCGTTTTTATGTCATAAGACGCTCTTTCCTATGACATAAAAAATATACGCAAAAGTGCCGAAAAACCATCTGTCAATGATTTTTCGGCACTCCCTAAATTCTTTCTCTGATTCTATTTTTATTTGCTTCGTTTACTTGTGCGTTTTCTTCCAGCTGTGGTCTTTTTCGTCACCGGAGCTTTTGTTTCCGCTTTCTTTTCCAGCTCTGCCTTCTTTTCTGCTACTGCTTTCTTCTCTGGCTCTGCCTTCTTTTCTGCTACTGCTTTCTTCTCCGGCTCTGCCTTCTTTTCTGCTGCCGCTTTCTTTTCCGGCTCTGCCTTCTTCTCTGCTGCTGCTTTCTTTCCTGCGCCTCCCGTTTTCTTTGCCGGCGCCGGAGTACAGCTGAATACAATAACAGACATGGGCGGAACATCAATGATCATGGAATTCTCTCTTCCATCATATTCCGCTGCCTTGCTGGTCTTCACCCGTGGGTTGCCCTTGCCGCTGCCGCCGAAGGCCTTGTCGTCACTGTTGAAAATCTCTTTATATTTTCCTGCAAAAGGAACACCAATCTGGAACTGCTCATGCTCTACCGGTGCAAAGTTGCACACGAACAGAAGAGTTTCTTCCTTCTTATCCGTTTTTCTCAGGAAGGATACCATATTGTCCTTGCCGGAAATACAGTTAATCCACTCAAAGCCTTCTGGGTTAAAGTCCTCCTGATACATAGCCGGATGGCTCTTGTAAAGGTTATTCAAAGCCTTTACATAATCCTGCATATTCTTGTGAACCGGATAATTCAGAATATCCCACGGAAGCTCCTCATTTTCATTCCACTCAGAAATCTGAGCAAACTCCTGTCCCATAAACAAAAGCTTCTTTCCCGGATGTCCGTACATAAAGCCGTAAGCTGCCCGCAGATTGTCGGACTTGGCCTCATAATCATCTCCCGGCATCTTGCACAGCATGGATGCCTTTCCGTGAACCACTTCATCATGGGAGAATACCAGAACAAAATTCTCGCTGTATGCATACAGCATACTAAAGGTCAGCTCACCGTAATGATGATTGCGGAAATAAGGATCACACTGCATATAGCCGGTAAAATCGTTCATCCAGCCCATATTCCATTTATAATCAAAGCCCAGGCCGTTTTCCTTTACATCACCGGTAATCTGCGGCCATGCTGTAGATTCCTCAGCAATCAGAACTGCGCCTCTGGTCTGCTTTTTAAAGACGCTGTTTAAATGCTTTAAGAACTCTACTGCCTCCAGATTCTCGTGGCCGCCGTAAATATTCGCAACCCACTCGCCGTCATTTTTACCGTAATCCAGATACAGCATAGAAGCAACTGCATCCATACGGATACCGTCAGCATGATACTCCTTAGCCCAGTAAAGTGCATTGGCAATCAGGAAGTTTGTCACCTGAGGACGTCCGTAGTTATAAATCAAAGTACCCCAGTGAGGATGAGAGCCCTGGCGGGGATCCCTGTGCTCATAAACACAGGTTCCGTCAAAGCAAGCCAGTCCATAGGCATCCCGCGGGAAATGAGCCGGAACCCAGTCCAAAATCACGCCGATTCCCTGACTGTGCATATAATCCATAAAGTACATAAAATCATCCGGCGTTCCGTAACGGCTGGTCGGTGCATAGTAGCCAGTTACCTGATATCCCCAGGAAGCGTCCAGCGGATGCTCCATCACCGGCATCAGCTCTACATGGGTATATCCCATACTCTTTACATATTCAGCCAGACGGGGCGCAATCTGCCGGTAATTGTAAAATTCTGATCCCACAATGTCATTGCCCTCTTCGTCCTTCTCCGTATGCTTGCGGATCCAGGAACCAAGATGCATTTCATAAATAGACATGGGCTTTTTCTTGGTATCTGTTTTTTCCCGTGCTGTCATCCACGCGTCATCGCTCCAGGAAAACTTATTCATATCCCACACAATAGATGCTGTATTGGGACGCAGCTCAGAATAATTTCCATAAGGATCTGCCTTTAACATAGGCTCACCCTTCTGGTTTTTAATCTCAAATTTATAAATTTCACCTTCTCCCAGCCCGGGAATAAACAGTTCAAACACACCAGAATCACCCAGACGGTTCATCTGGTAACGTCGTCCATCCCACTGACAGAAATCGCCCACTACGCTTACACGCATAGCGCATGGAGCCCACACAGAAAAGCTGACTCCGGATACCCCGTTTATCACCATGGGATGTGCACCCATTTTTTTGTATACATCATAGAAAATACCTGCTTCGAACTTTTTCAGTTCTGCCTCGGTATACTGAGATGCAAAGGCATAGGGATCGTGTGTCTCCACTATTGTCCCATTGTCATAAGTAATCAGAAGCGTATAGGCAGCCTGATTCTTCCGCGGTATGAGAACTGCAAAAAATCCCGCCTCGTCCTGCTGCTCCATCGGATACTCTTTTCCTCCGGCTGTTATCTTCACTGTCACAGCCTGTGCATTGGGAATGAATGCCTGAACCAGAAATCCCGCATCTGTCATATGCGGCCCCAAAAGGCGTCCCGGCTCCGCGGCCTCTGAATAAACAATCTCTTCAATCCCTGCCCAATCCATCATATCATACAAAACCTTATCCATGAAGCACCCCCCTCACATTGAACGAAACCGTTCGAAGTCCCACCTTCTGACAATCAGAGTACCAGAAAGAACAAAAAGGCCCCAAACAGTTATAATCCGTCTTGTTACCATTTTTTCAAATTTTATTATACCTGATTTTCCGCTACATAGCAACGGCATTACCGTTTCTTTACTTCTTTTTTTCCGAAATTGCCCGAATGGCAATCCAAATCAGAAGAGCTGCCAGTCCAATCTGAACGACCAGACTGACGGATGCCCAGTGGGTAATTACCGCTCCCTCCATTTCATTTCCAAACCACTGACCTGCGTTGACTGATACCCGTTCCCGTCCGGTCAGACGACTGATAATCAAAAGAAAGGTTGCTGCCGGATTGGCCAGCAGAAGATAAAGACAGCCGCCAGAGCCCCTCTGAATCACCGCCTGTCCTACAGATGCCAGATACGCATCCAGCCGCATACTTCTCATATACCAGACAAAATAATTAACTGCGCAGGTTCCTGCCATTACAACTGCTGTAATTCCGTAGGTTGCCACTGTCGCAATCGTTGTGCGGCTCGCCAGGGCAGAGCAGCACACACCCAGACTGCCAACCAGCAGGGCTGCTGCCGCAAAGCACAGCAGAAGAATCAGAATATCCGCCAGGGTAATCCCCCCATATACAAATACCATGGCAAGAACCGGAAAACTGGATGCCACCAAAAGAGCCATAGTGCTCAAAGCTGCCATCAGCTTTCCCACTACAATCTCCCATGGGCGCATTTTCGTAGCCATCATCAGCTCCAGCGTTTTTCTCTCCCGTTCTCCACTGATACTTCCTGCCGTTATGGCCGGCATAATACAGATCAGCATCATAAACTCCAGGGCAGCCACAAACAGATACAAATCCAGAAAGCTGGTATACTGCACCTCTGCAGTCAGCCGAACCTGTGCCAGAGTCGAATACATATTCAGCAGGGCAACCAGAGCCAGAATTCCGTTAAAAACCAGAAGAACCAAAGCCAGACGAATGCTTCTGGCGCTGACCATAATCTCCCGCTTATAAACCGGATTCGTCTTCATAGGACAACACCACCTTTTCTTTCTGATCATCTGTAATTTCCATGAAAACTGCTTCCAGGCTTCCAGGCTCCCGGCTAAAGCCAAGAACCTGAACGTCCGCCTCAACCAGCTGCCGCAAAAGCTCACTTTCCTGTCCGGCACTTCCTGTAAAACCTGCCATAATACTTCTATCCTTTACGGTAATTGTCCGCACCAGCGGATGCTCCTTTAATACCCTCAGCGCTGTTTCCATATTTTTGTGAATCGTAATCATCACCGGTCTGGAGGTCTGAATCCGCTCTACAATCTCCGTCATGCTTCCGCTGATTACCATTTTCCCGCTTTCAATAATCCCAATGTGACTGCAAAGCTCCGACAGCTCTGACAGCAGATGAGAACTGACTAGAATGGTTTTTCCCTGCTCATTCAGTTCTCTGACAATTCCCCGGAACTCGATCCTGGTTCTGGGATCCAGCCCGCTGGTAGGCTCATCCATAATCAGCAGCGACGGATTGTGGAGCAAAGCTCTGGCCAGCCCAAGACGCTGCTTCATTCCCCGGGAAAGGCTTTCAACAAAAAAGTCTGCCTTTTCCCCCAGTCCTACCTGTTCCAGCAGCATACTGGAACGTTTTCTTGCCTGAAAGCCCTCCATACCGTAGCAGGCAGCGAAAAACTCCATATACTCAGACACCTTCAAATTGTCATATACCCCAAAGGAATCCGGCACATAGCCGATTTTCTCTCTGAGGCCATAGGGATCTGCGCCTGCGTCCATTCCGTCTATCTCTACAGTTCCGCTGTCGGCTCGCAAAAGTCCTGTCATAATCCGGATCGCAGTAGTCTTTCCCGCTCCGTTCGGCCCTACAAAGCCATAGAGCGCCCCGTCAGCAATCTCCATATCCAGTCCGTTTAAGGCATGGTATCCTCCATATGCCTTCCGAAGATTTCTGATTTTCAGCATCAGCGTTCCCTCCCTGCAACCATCGGCATCGGAAGCTGCAGATCATTGTAGCCTGCAATGCCGTCATATACATACCGCACAGTCAGCGTATTTCCCGGAGACAAATAGGGGCGAAGCTCCTCCACATCCAGCGTCTGTCCCTCCAGCTCCATTAAATCAAAATTACCCGTTCCGTAATTATAAAAATAAATACTTCCGGTAAACGCATCAGTAAAGCTGTTTCTGTCTGCCTCCAGAAATTCTTCATTAACAGATTCAAAAGTCAGGCTCTCTACATCTATATCCTCACCCAGCTGATACTCCAGCGTCAGCGGCTCCATACCCGCCATGGAATTAACAGCGGAATCATAGCTTCCACTCACTACCTTTGGCTCCTTCATCAGCACAGACCGATACAGAGAGCGATCTCTGGATGCATTGACCTCCATCGATGACGTCAGCATGGTAACTCCATAGGTTTCCGCTGCCTTGTCCTTCAAAAACAGAGTTTCCTCCTTCTGACTGCTGAATGCAATCAGCCGCGCATCTGCCGTATAACCGGTCAGATAGTTGTCCATGTAAAATTTCAGCAGATTTGACCGCTCCATAGCCAGCAGATATTCTTTATTGTTAATATCCGTTGCGCCAAAATCCCGCTCTCCGGTAATCCGGTCAGCCACCACGTAGGAATTGCCCAGCGGGAACCGCATCAGCTCATAATCTGCCAGATTTTTTGTCTCTCCCGCCTCCATATGGCCTAACAGCACCATGTTTCCATACAGCATTACTGCCGCATTCTCTACAGGGAACGGGAAATGGTTGGTCACACTTCCTCCGATTTCCCCTTCAAAATAATCCACCGTTCCGTCAAATCCAATCTGCTCCACATTGTCCGACTTGTTCTCCAGCCGGAAATACCGGGAGGTAAAGGCCGGAATGTTCTGTCCCTGAATCCGAACATGCTCCTCTGTAGCTACGATTTCAGTCTGCCAGGGAGTTTCCGCTGTCAGCTCCTCCCAGTTGCCGTATCCGCCCCAATAGCTGCTGGTAATGGGAAGAACCGAATACTCCGGAGCCAAATCCACATAATAAGGACGGTTATAGGGATTTCTTACATTGACATAAGTAGTGTCCGTAACATAATCGCTGGTCACATCACGGATCGATGCATAAGTAAAAAATGTAGAACGGAATCTGGTGGAAATACCCATCATATAAATAATACCTGCAAATACCAGCGAAAGAACCAGCACGCCCCGCCGATAATAGATCTGCAGATCCCAGTTTTTCAAAAACAGATACAGGCCCGGCCCCAGCAAAACCAGATATATGGCCGTCACTGCCATATATAAAAACAGATTCGGCAGCTTATCTACATCGCCAGTATCAATCAGCGTCTGCACAGACCAGTATCGATCAGAATTGCCGCTGTACACCAGCTCTGCCAGACGGTTAATCCTGTTTTCGCCCAGGAGACTGGTAAACATAAAATCAAGAAAGGATGAGTTTTTCTCACAAAACGCTCCGATATCCCCCAGATCAAAGGCTGCCACAGCAATAATTCCCTGTTCCTTGGCCGCTGCTGTAAGAAGCGGAAAACCGCTGCTGGAAAGAATCACATTGCCCCCGTGAAGAGAAACATCCACACAGGAAACCGCCAGCATTCCGGCCCCCGGCTCATCCAGAGCAAAATTCTCCCCCAGATTAATATGGCGCAGATTCGGAGCCCCATAAGACTCGTCAAGCAGCTCCGGTGCAAACCGCCCCAGAGTATCGTCCACCCGCTCTCCTGTTCCCAGAATCAGTATGCCGCCGCCATGTACCCAGTACATAATCGCCGCAATCTGTTTTTCCGAAAGATTGCGAAGCTTATAGTCATTTACAACCAGAACGTCCAGAAGATCCAGACCTATCTCCTCCTCCGGAAAATCGGCTTCATCCAGCTCAAAGGTTCTGGTTCTCAGGGTACTGTAATTGATTCCTGCTCCGTCCAGATACGACAGCTCTCCCGGATCATCCGACAGAAGGCCGATATACATTTCCGGCACATCCCTGCTTACATTCAGATTCACAGGCTTATACACCAGAGTTTTTCCCTCTTCTCCTGAAACAGTGAAAAGGATCTGATCCCCGCCGGTTCCCAAGGGAATATAATACCTGGCACTCATCACCTCTCCAGCTCCAGCCTGCACCTGATACTCGTACTGGTACACCGTACCGTCTGATTCCATAGTTTTTGCCTGGAGCATTCCAGAGAAGGCTTCTGTTCCGCTGTTAGAAAGCTCCACATCCACTGGAAGATATCGTCCGCCCTTAGCATTATTTCCATAGCCATAGCTGACCTCCAGAGAAAGCTTTGCCTCCCCTCTGCTGTTGTCAGATTCTCTTCCTGCTGCACCAGTTACCTGCGGCAGTTCCTGCCTGTCCTGAGCCGCCATGCCACTTACTTCCGGCAGTTCCCGGCCCGCCGTGCCCGCTTCAGCTGCCTTTGTTTCCGGCGCTGCCATGGCTGTTTCCGTCATATATAAAGCACAAAAAGCCAGCCCACCAGCCAGCAGAACAGCCGCCCCCCTGGCGGCCCATCCTGCCTTCGATGTTCTGACTGAAAAGTTTCTTTCTTCCTGAGAATTTCGAATGCGGCGTCTCAAATTCATCACCCGGCCTTTCCGAAATGCTCTTTGTTTACATCAAAATTAACCAGAAGCGTTACAGTAAATACTGTACCGTTCAAATCACTTTTCACGTCAATGGTACCTCCGTGCATATCTACGATATTTTTTACAATGGCCAGCCCCAGCCCGGTTCCTCCTGTATGAGTTGAACGGGACTGCTCCACGCGGTAAAACTTGTTAAAAATCAGAGGCAGCTCCTCTGCCGGAATTACATATCCGTAATTGGTCACAGATACCGTCACCGTCTCCGGCCCTGCCGCAACCTTCACCATCACCCGCTTGCCGTCAGCTCCGTACTTAATGGCATTGTTGATCAGGTTGTCAAAAAGGCGGGCCAGCAGATTGCCGTCAGCTGTAATAACCTTGGCCGGAACATTGCTCTGCAGCTCGTAAGAAAGTCCCTTATCTGCAAAATTCGGATAGGATTCCTCCAAAAGCTGTCCTAACAGCTTGATAATATCCACCTGCGACACATGCATAGAAAGTCTGCCATAATTCATCTTAGTAAAGCCAAACAGATCCTCAATCAGCTTTTCCAGCCGCTTTGCCTTGCTGTATGCAATGTCTATGTATTTTTTCTGCATCTCCGGCGGCAGCTCTACCTTTCCGGAAAGCAGCTCCAGATATCCGATAATCGATGTAAGAGGCGTTCTGAGATCGTGCGCCACATTGGTAATCAGCTCATTTTTCGTCCGCTCTGACTCCCGCTCCTTGTCCATCAGCCAGCGGATATCCTCCACCATCTTATTCAGACTGGACGCCATAGAAGAAAACTCATCATCTCCCAGAACCTCCACCGTAGTATTCAAATCTCCTTCAGAAATACTGGTAACAGCATCTGAGATTCTGCTGATGTAGGCAATGGATTTCTCCTGGAGAATCAGAAAAGTCACAGCAAAGATCACAATCCCCACCAGTACATAGCCCAGAACAATCACAGTATCAAAGCGATTTGCCATAGACAAAAATGCATTGCTCCACCGGGCCTCCTCTGCATATCCGGCCAGCATGGAAATATTCGTCACCAGAAATATCTCCACCAGAAAAGCCACCAGAGCGCTGTACACTACATTGGCAATAATCCGGGTGTGGTATCTGTGTCTTAAATCATTTTTTCCCGGAGCCTGATTCTTATTTTTCAATTTTGTATCCTACCCCCCACACTGTGGTGATAATCTTGTCCTGGCGCTCATCCTCCTTCATCTTGCCCCGCAAACGGCGGATATGTACCATAACTGTATTGTTGGCCTCATAAACCTTCTCATTCCACACCTTTTCAAAAATTTCATCGGTGCTGAATACCTTTCCTGCATTGGAAGCCAGCAGATACAGAATATCAAACTCAATGGGCGTCAGCTTAATCTCCTCGTCATAAACCGTTACCTTATGATTGTCCTTGTTAATCGTCAGCCCACGAATGCTGATCTCATTTTTGGAGCTTTCATGGACATTGCTGTTGGGATTCAGCTGGGTATAACGGCGCAGCTGGGATTTCACCCGGGCAGTCAGCTCCAGCGGATTAAATGGCTTTACTACATAGTCATCTGCCCCTGTTCCCAGTCCCAGAATCTTATCCAGATCCGTAGACTTGGCACTCAGCATAATAATGGGAATATTGTTGGTTTCCCGGATCTTCTTGCACATCTCCAGACCATTCATCCCCGGCATCATAATGTCCAGAAGGACCAGATGAATGTCCTCCTTATCCAAAATTACCAGCCCGTCCTGGGCGTTGGACGCCTTAAATACTTTATATCCATCGCTGACCAGATAGATCTCCACCAGATCCGCGATCTCCTGCTCATCATCAACTACCAGAATATTAGTCTCTGCCATATTGGCTTCCTCCTTGTGTGATTCTTCTCTGTCTGTATGCGGGAATCTGCAGAAGCTGCTGTTTCCCGATGCTTCACTCTATTCATAAGTGTAACATAAAATACAGGTTTATGCCTTACTTTTTTCTGACAAAAGGTGTAAGAATTCCCATTTTCCGCGTTTTTTCTGCAAGAGATCTTCAAGGCTAAGGCAGAGAAGCCTGCCTGCTCTGTTTTAGAGCAGGCAGGCTTCTCTTTTGCCCCCATAACGCTTTATATTATTTCCTATGCCTCAGCCGGCACAAATACTCTGGTATTGTGCACATCATGGCCGGCTTCCTCCGCCGCTTTTTTTGCCATGGCAATGGCTTCCTCACAGAACTGCTCCTGTGCACACACCAGAACCTTTCCGCGCTTGTCAATCTTTTCATAGGTTCCGTCCGGCTGCAGCACATGAGCCTTTACATTATCCTCCAGCTGAACCTGAAGGATATGGATTACCTGTTTCTTTAACTCCGGATCCTCTACCGGGAACATAATCTCCACGCGCTTGTCGAGATTTCTGGGCATCCAGTCTGCGCTTCCCATATATACCTCTGGACTGCCGTCATTTTCCACATAAAGAATCCGGGCATGCTCCAGGAAATTTCCCACAATAGAATGCACCGTAATATTCTCGCTGAGACCAGGAATTCCCGCCTTCAGGCAGCAGATACCCCGGATAACCAGTTCTATCTTCACACCAGTGCAGGAGGCCTCATACAGATTTGCAATCACCTCTTTATCACAAAGTGAATTCATCTTTGCCATAATCCGGGCCGGCTTTCCTGCCCGGGCATGCTCCGCTTCCCGCTTAATCATCCGGATACAGCGGCTTCTCAGCCACAAAGGAGCCAGCGCCAGCTTATTCCAGGTCGGCGGCTCTGAATATCCGGAAAGCATATTGAAAACAGCAGTAGCATCTTCGCCAATCTGAGGATGACATGTCATCAGACCGCAGTCTGTATACAGCTTTGCCGTAGAATCGTTGTAATTTCCCGTTCCCAGGTGGACATAACGGCGAATACCGTCCTCCTCCCGGCGAACCACCAGCGTAATCTTACAGTGCGTTTTCAGTCCTACCAGACCATAAATAACATGACAGCCCGCCTTCTCCAGCTTTTTTGCCCAGTTAATATTATTCTCCTCATCAAATCTGGCCTTTAGCTCCACCAGAACCGAAACCTGCTTTCCCCGTTCCGCTGCCTCGGCAAGAGCCGCCACAATGGGGGAATGGCCGCTTACCCGGTACAAGGTCTGCTTAATCGCCAGCACATCCGGATCCTTTGCCGCCTGACGGACAAACTCCACCACCGGTTCAAAGGTCTGGTAGGGATGGTGCAGAAGAATATCACCCTTCCGCATATTGGTAAAAATATCATCATCATTCATAAAAGCCGGTATCGGCTGAGGCGTATAAGACGGCGTTTTCAGCTCATCAAATCCACTCATCCCGTACATTTTCATCAAAAACGTCAGATCCAGAGGACCGTTGATCTCATAAATATCATCGTTTCCTACAGAAAGCTCCCGTTTCAGAATCTTTAAAAGGCGTTTGTCAACCTTTTCCTCTACCTCCAGACGGATAACCTCGCCCCACTGGCGCTTCTTCAGCTGCTTCTGGATCTCCTCCAAAAGATCCTCTGCCTCCTCCTCATCCAGAGTAAAATCTGCATTTCTCATAATCCGGAAGGGGTGAGCAGACACAATATTATAATTCAGGAACAGCTCCTTCATATTTCGTTCAATAATCTCTTCCAGCAAAATCACCCGGCGCTCCCCGTTTCCATCCGCAGGAAGCTCCACAATCCGGGGAAGGCCGGAAGGAACCTGAACCATGGCAAACTCCAGCCCATCTGCTCCATTTTTCTTCTGTACCAGAGCTGCAATATTCAGAGACTTATTGCGAATCAGAGGAAATGGACGGGAAGAATCCACGGCCATCGGTGTCAGCACCGGGTAGACATTGTCGTGGAAAAAACGATCCACAAAGTTTCCATCTTTCTCTGTCAGCTCTTCATGCTCAGAAACAATCTGAAGTCCCTGCTGCTTTAAAGCCGGAAGCAGAGAACGATTGTAGGTGGAATACTGAAGCGCCACCAGCTCATGGGTCTTTTCTCCGATCAACTCCAGCTGCTCCTCCGGTCTCAGACCTGCAATATCCGTCTTTTTGTATTTTGCATGTACCATATCCTTCAAAGACGCCACCCGAACCATAAAAAACTCATCCAGGTTTGACGCCGTAATGCTTAGAAATTTCAGCCGCTCAAACAGCGGAATAGACTTGTCCCGGGCCTCATTCAAAATACGAAAATCAAACTCCAGCCAACTCAGCTCACGGTTTACATAATTTTTTGAATCCAGATAATTTAATCCTGTATCAGCCATATTTTATACCCTCTTTTTCTGTTTTAACACTGGACGAATGCCAAAAATTTCCTCAAAAAAGTCCCCCTTTTCCGCAATAGACATGGCTTCCAGCGTTACATCACCATCATATTCCGTGGAAATCACCAACATGTTTCCTTTTACGCTTAAACGGCAGTCAGACAGCTTTCCCGCATGTCCCCGATCCATAGAATTAGCCAGACGAAGAATCGCTGTCAGCTTTCCTATGATCAAAGGCAGATTTTCCGGATTGGCCAGACGGCTGTCCCTTGACGGTCTTGCCTGCAGCTCCACCTCATTGTATCGGAACTTCTGAATATGATACTTTACCACATTCGCCACAATTTCCCGCTCCACATGAGACAGGCCAATAATCTCCGTACCCATAATAATATTATAAGCACATTCTGTAGCGTCCCGCATGGTTACAAACTTTCCACAGGAATGAAGATCTGCTGCGATCTGAAGCAGCAGACGTTCCCGCTCCTTCAGTCCGTGATATTTTTTCAGGCTGTCAAATACCTTCAGTGCCGCCAGCTCCACAGCCTGAATATGGGGCATATGGCATTTGTACCGCTTTGCCATATTCCGGGAAGCCGCAATAATATCATTGGAAAAATTGTGTTCAAACCGAATCAGCTTTTTTTCTTCTGCATACTCTGCCGCTGTCCCGTCTGCCATACGAATACCCGGAACCCAGAGAATCTCCGCCCCGGTCACCTCCAGCATTCTTTTGTAAATAGCTACTGTAGGAAACATCATAGATGCATATTCTCCGTTTACGTCAAAGGCATCCTCCAGCTGGGCGCGGGTTTTGGTGCGCATCCACTCAAAAAAGCTGTTAAACTTTTCTGCTGTCAGACGATCGCTGCAGGTAATTCCATTCAGCTTGTAATACATGGTCAGAATCGGATCTCCAATTGCAATCAGATGTTTGATTTCCCGATCCTTTAAATACATCTTTCGGAAGGTCAACAGCTCATTATCAATCAGCTCCATAACAAGAGACTGTTCTGCCTGAGCCGACAGTTTTGCATGAGTCAGGATCTGACGCAGCTTTAAAACGCCAAGAGGCAGGTTCTGAGTAGAAATCAGGGAATCCTTATCAAAAACCGATGCCTGCATACTGCCAAATCCCACGTCTGCAATCGCTGTTCCCTTCTGGATGGTCTTCTGAAACTCCGAGGCCTTGATCGCAATCGCTTTATAGCGGATAAATCGCTGCTCCGAATTGCTCAGTACCTTTACCTGGATTCCCGTCCTGACCCGGATCTGCTCCAGCACAATCTGACTGTTTTTTGCCTCCCGCATAGCCGTTGTGGCATAAGCCCGATACTCGTTTACCTGGTATCCCTTCATAATAGATGCAAAATCCTTCAAAACCCGGCAGGTTTCCTCTACCATCTGGTAGCTGATTTTCCCGTCCTCAAAGGTATCCTTTCCCAGAGCAATCATATGCTTCACATGATCAATGGAACGGACGCCTGTCTTTTCAGAAATCTCATAAATTCCCATCTCCAGTTCAAATGACCCTACATCAATCGCTGCAAATGTTCGTACCATAGCCCCTCACTCCTCTCTGTCTGTTCCTCCTGCCCAGGCTCTTTCGCAAAACCTGCTGCTTCTTTTCAATATACAAAACAAACATAAAATTTGCGTAAAATCCAGGTTAAATATTCAGAGGCATCCTCGCTTCTGTAATATTTCCCTGGATTTTTCCTTTGTCTCAAATGTTCAGTTTTCTCAATAATTTCCAAGGATTCTCAAATTCAGCGCCTCGGCTCCAATGCCCTTCAATGCATTTTTTACTGCCGCATCCTCCAGATTTCCCTCGATATCCACAAAGAACCGATACTCCCAGTTCCGTCCCGGTATAGGCCGCGATTCAATCATAACCATATTGACATGATTGAAAATAAAATGACCCAGTATATTATACAGAGTACCGCTGCGGTGAGGAAGCTCAAAACAGATGCTGATCTTTCCTGCATCCCGGCGATATACCTGTTCTCTGGCAAGAATCACAAACCGGGTGGTATTTCCTTTGTTGTTCTGAATCGATGGTTTTAACACCTTTAATCCATACAGTCTTCCGGCAATCTCGCTGGCAACTGCCGCCTGTGTGGGATCTCCATCCTCCAGAACCTTTCTGGCAGCCACTGCCGTATTCTCCATACTGATCTGCTTCCAGTCTCTATGACTGTTTAAGTATTCTGAGCTCTGCATCAGCGCCTGAGGGTGAGAGTATACAGTTTTAATCTGCTCCTCTTCAGCCTCTGCTGTTCCCAAAAGAGCGTGATTTACTGGAAGAAATGTCTCTGCCACAATCGAATTGGAATAGCGGGTCAGAATGTCATACAAATCCACAACTGCCCCCGCAGAGGAATTCTCAATGGGAAGAACTGCAAAATCTGCCCGTCCTGCCTGAACCTCCTCCATAGCGTCTCCAAAATGCTCCACATGGTACACATCTGCTTCTTCTCCAAAATACTGAAGGGCAGCGCCATGGCTGTAAGCGCCCTCCACGCCCTGATATACAATTCTGGCCCCTTTGGCAGGAAGACCTTCTACCCTGCGAAAGCCCAGATCCTCACTTTTTCCGCCTTCCTCAAGCAGCTTATACTGATACCTTCTGCTGATGGTCATCATCTGTGAAAACAGCTCTGTCACTGCCGTTCTGTTGAAATCTCCATGGGCCATCGCCTCTACGGCCTCCAGCTTCTGCCTTTCCCGCTCACCGTCATACACGGCTTTTCCTGATGCCAGCTTAGATTCTGCCACATGTCCACAGATTTCCATTCTTTTTTCAAACAGTTCTACTATCTGCCGGTCAATCCCGTCCAGTTCTTTTCTGCACTCCAGTAAATCCACTATTTTCCAGACCTCCGAATCTGCTGCTCCGCCTTCAGCATTTCTATAATTTTATTTCGCGTGTAGGCCCCTGCATGCTTTCTTTCCTCCAGAGGAAGCTCCTTTGCATAAAACGGCTCTCCAAATTCAATCGTCACTTGAGAACGGCGGATAAAAGGAATATGCTTCTCAAAAACCTCTGAGGTGCCGGTAATGGCTACCGGAACAATGGGACAGCCTGCCTTTTCCGCAATTTTCAGGCTTCCCTCCTTAAAAGGAAGAAGCTCTGTCACATCCTCATTGATATTGCGCGTTCCCTCCGGGAAAATCCACACAGAAATTCCTGCTTTTATTTTCTGAATTCCATCCAGAATCGTCTTCATTCCTGCTTTAATGTCCGTTCTGTCCAGAAACAGACAGTTTACATTCCGCATCCAGTCTCTCAGCAAAATATAACGTTCCATTTCTTTCTTCGCAACAAAGCCCAGCAGGGTAGGAACTGTGGTATATCCCACAAGAATGTCAAAATAACTTTGGTGGTTTCCTACATAAAGTACCGGGCCTTCCGGAATCCGCTCCTGCCCCCTGACTGTAACCTGCACTCCGCTGATACGCAGAATCAGACGAAACATCGCCTGCACGATCTTCAGGCTATGCGCCTGCTGCTTCTCCGGATCCTGTTTCCCTACGTGATTTTCCCACAAAAGCAGGGGAATACTGAAAATCAGAAATCCCACAACCAGCAGAGCCACTAAAATAAATCGTATCATGTCTTACCTCTTCTTCTGACGTTGCTGTCATTTTCTTTTTGTCCTGCCGCCGTCATTTGATCCATTCCTCGACAGATTGTTTATTTTTCCAGTATATAAAAAAAGAGAAGCAAAAACAAGTCATTTGCTTCTCTTTTTTGTAATTTGTTCAAACAACAATCCTGTGGCAAACCACAGAGGCGCAAAATCCAGACGGATCAGACCGTTGACACTGGCGCGGCTTGCGCTGTAATCCCAGGGACACATTCCTCTCGCCCTCAGCCAGGCACCGGAAATGTATTCCGCTGTAAAAATCAGCACCATGTCAATCATACCATGGCGAATCAGCTGTTCCGGAAGGCTGACCTTCTGATCCCCAATCCAGAAATCAATCAGCTTCAGTGCAGGAGACAGAAAGGCGCCGCAGCCATAAATAGGAAACATCAGAAGAGAGGTTCTTCCCATAAGCCGCCAGTCCCTGGCCAGCACTGATTCTACAGAGGTAAACATCACCTCCAGGCACCAGCCTGCAATGCCGCATTTCATAAAATTACCGGGCAGTTCTTTTAAAACATTCAAATATTCCATAACAACAGTCTGCCCCCAAAATCCCGTTCCTATACCTGCTCTTTATTCTTTATAAGTAACGGTTCAGGTCGGGGCAGTTACCTTTATAAAAGAGGTGACAGCAGACGGCAGCCCTGCTCACGAATTCGAATCCAGAGATTTCTGGATGCATAAACCTCCTTTGTAATCTCACGGCAATCATCCAGATCCCTTAAAAACGCCTCCTCCAGAGTTTCCGTCGTATTCTCATCATAAATCGTAGCATTGACCTCAAAATTCAACTCAAAGCTGCGAATATCCATGTTGGCAGTACCGCAGCAGCTAACCCGGCCATCTGTCATCAGGCATTTTGCATGAAGAAAGCCCTTTTCATAGGTATAGCATCTGGCCCCGGCCCCTATCAGCTCACCGATATAAGAATAAGTGGCCCAGTAAACAAAGGGATGATCCGGCTTACAGGGAATCATAACCCGTACATCCAGACCGGAGCCGGCTGCCATTTTCAGAGCGCTCAGCACTGCGTCATCCGGGACAAAATAAGGTGTCTGAATATAAATATGATGGCGGGCTCTGTGAATCAACTGAAGATAGTTGTCACGAATCTGCCGGTTAGAGGAATCCGGTCCACTGGTAATGATCTGAATCCCCAGAGGCTCCCAGGCAGGACAAACCGGCATACCATCCGCCTTCTCTGCCCTTATCCCATAAAAGGGGGTTCGCTGATCCATAAAATAACGAATCTGCTTAAAAAGATTCTCTCCTGCTGCATAATTCCAATCCAAAGCAAAACGGATCTGAAGGCTGATCACCGCATCTCCCGTAATCCGCAGATGAGTATCCCGCCAGTATCCAAACTTGGGATCCCGCCCCAGATACTCCCTTCCCACATTGAAACCGCCTACATAGCCTGTATGACCGTCAATTACAACTATCTTTCTGTGATTTCTGTAATTCACGCGGAGATTTAACCGCCCCAGCACCGGCGGAAAGAAGCAGGCTGTGCGGATTCCTGCTGCCTCCAGCTCCTTCCATTTTCTCTTTGGCATAAAGCGTCCGCCCATTCCGTCATAAAGGATTCTGACCTCCACTCCAGCCCGGACCCGCTCCTTTAATATGGGAACAATCGAATCAAAAAGCTCGTCATTTTTTATAATATAATACTGAATATGGATAAAATGAGACGCCTTTCTCAGCTCCGTCCGCAGATCTTCGAATTTTTCTTCTCCGTCTGTAAATACCCTGACCTGATTGGCTGCCGTCAGCACAGCGCCAGACTGCTCCAGATTATAGTAAATCAAATCTGAATAATCCTGCGCCAGTTCATCTCTCGAAAACGGACCGACCCGCCGCAGATATTCTTCCTGGGTCCGGATAGGACGCCGGAACCGATCCTCGACCTCCTTAACCCGAAACATTCTGCTTTTTCTGAAATCCTGGGCAAAAATCAAATAGAAAAAGAATCCAAAAACAGGAATAAAATACAGCAGCATCAGCCAGGTCCAGACGGCCTTGGGATCCCGCCTCTGAAAAAATACAATCACTACGGATAACACCAGATTGATATACAGAAGATGCTCCATAAGCCATCCCCAAATCTCTGCTGCAAACTCCATTCCCCCACTCCTCTCTGCCGATTCCCGTTCCTCGCAGCTTCTGCTTCTTGAGGCTTGCTCTTCTCTCCTTCCACAGCTTACTGCTTCTCGCCGATTCCCGGCTCTCACAGCTTCTGCTTCTTAAATCTTCACTTCTCGAGCCTTGCTCTTCTCGCCCTGCTTTCAAACCTCTACACAAATTGATTTTTTCCAGGATCATACCGGTAATCTATAGTTTCCAGCTTTTTTTCCAGCTCCGCCTGATCTGCCTCCAGATCCTGGCAAAGCTCCTCCAATGACGAATACCGATCACGAAGCTTTGTATTTAAAAAGCTCATCAACATAACCGGATCCTTGGGAATTCCTGCCATACCTATCCATCCTTTCCTCTGGCGCCTAACAGAAAATCCCTCTGTTCTGCGTCAATTTTCTGTGATATGATGTAACAGTTCAAACTTGCGGGAATTCGGTCAGAAAAACTCGTTGAAAGCTTGCTTTCATAAGATTTTTTCTGACCGAATCCACATAAGGCGGACGCCTAAAGCCTCTTGTCCGCTGTAAGCAGACAAGAAGATGCAAAGCTGAACTGTTACAATATTATGATGAATCTGTCCGAAGCAAAAACTTTCAGACAGTTCTTTATCAGTTTACAATGTTTCCAGACAAAAAACAAGAGACATTCCCTTCCCATTCGAAATATTTACCCAAAGGAGCCCTATACCATGAACCAGGAAAATAAACGGATTCTGATGATTGCCACAGGCGGAACCATTGCCTCCAAACGAAGCGAAACTGGGCTGAAGCCGCTGATTACCTCAGACGAGCTTTTGAGCTATGTGCCTGACGCCCGCCATTTTTGTCAGGCTGATGCCATTCAGGTCCTGAACATTGACAGCACCAATATCCAGCCGGAGCACTGGCTGCTTATAGCCCGCACGATTGAGGACCACTATAACCAGTATGACGGCTTTGTTATCTGCCACGGTACAGACACCATGGCCTACACCGCCGCAGCTCTTTCCTACCTTATCCAGAACTCACCCAAGCCTATCGTAATTACCGGCGCCCAAAAACCGATTGATCTGGAAATTACAGATGCAAAAACAAATCTGCTGGACAGCCTGCGCTTTGCCTCCTGCAGCCGCGCCCACGGTGTAAATCTTGTCTTTGACGGCAAGGTTATTGCCGGAACCCGCGCCAAAAAGGAACGAACCAAAAGCTACAATGCATTTTCCAGCATTAATTTTCCCTATGTGGCAGTGATTCATGATGACCACATTATTTTCTATCTGGACGACAAGGATCATGTTACCGGCCCGGCAGTCTTTTATCACCACCTGGACAGTAAGGTGGCTCTGCTGAAGCTGATTCCTTCTATGGATGCCGGAGTTCTTGATTATATGGCAGAACATTACGATGCCGTCATTATTGAATCCTTCGGCGTCGGCGGTATTCCCGCCCGGGAAACCGGAGATTTCCACAGCGCCATTGAACGGCTTGTCCGCTCCGGAAAGGCCCTCGTTATGACAACCCAGGTCACCAATGAAGGCAGCAATATGTCTGTTTATGAAATCGGGAAAAATATTAAACAGGAATTCGGACTTTTAGAAGCCTATGACATGACTCTGGAAGCCGTTGTTACAAAGCTGATGTGGATTCTTGGCCAGACCCAGGATCCGCAAATGGTGCGGGAACTGCTGTACCGCACCATTAACCGTGATATTTTATATCCTGTATAGCTTCAGGCGTCTTTTTTCTCCATGGGCAGGCGGCCGCGGAAAAACCGTTTCTTCACCTCATTCCACTGGAAAGGAATCAGAGGATAGATATAGCTTTTTCCTGCAATGGTTTTATTAAACACAACTGCACATATGGATAAAACCACCCCGACTCCGTATCCCCATACATCAAAGATACTGGTAAGAATCAGGATCATTACCCGCATAAACTTCAGAGCATAGCCCAGTTCAAAACTGGACTGACTGTAATTGGCTATGGTTACAAAAGCCATATACAGCATCGTTTCTGAATTGAACCAGCCGGACTTTACGGAATATTCCCCCAGCACAATACCAGCAATCACACTGAGAGGCGTTGTCAGCATATTGGGCGTATTGATGGCCGCCAGCCGCAGACCGTCAATGGCAAATTCCAGAATCAGAAGCTGAAAAATCAGAGGAACATAGGTCTGATCCGCCAGCTTGGTAAATTCCAGCCAGTCCGGCAGCGCCTCCGGATGCATCATCATCAAAAGCCAGGTAGGCGTCAGAAACAGTGAAAGCACAGCTGTCAGCATTCTGGAAAGCCGCAGATAGGTTCCTGTTATCGGCGGAAAATAATAATCATCTGCCTCCTCAATAATATCAAATACCGATGACGGTAGCACCATAGCCGCCGGAGAATTGTCCACCAGAATGACAATATTTCCCTCCAAAATACAGGCTGCCGCTGTATCCGGCCGTTCTGAAAATTTGAATTTCGGAAAAGGGTTATACCATTTATAGGGATAAATTCCCTCTGCCAGACTCTCCTGATTCATGGTCAGCGCATCGGCATGAAGCTGCTGGATTCGCTTTTTCACTCCTTTCAAAAGATTTTCATCTACTCTCCCATCCATATAACAGACTGCAATATCTGTATGAGAGCTTTCTCCTGCTGACAAAATCTCCATTATAAGTCTGGGATCCCGAATTCTTCGCCGGATCAATGCTGTATTAAATATAAGAGTCTCTACAAATCCATCTCTGGAGCCCCGCATCACCTTATCTTTTTCTGGCTCTCCTACACCTCTGGCCGGATAAGTCCGGCAGTCCAGTGTCAGGCATTTGTCATATCCATCCAGAAAAATACAGGTAATTCCCGACAGAAGCTGAACAATCACATCCTTCTCCTGTTCCAGAACTCCTACCTCGCCATAAGGCATATATTTCTTGGAAAACCCATCTGCATCCTCCGGCATATCCTCCGGCTGAATGCTCCACCAGGACTGCAGCACCTTTAACAGCACCTCATCCTTAGTAAATCCGTCTACACAAAACAGACATCCCTTTCGCCCCGCTATATCAATTACTCGATATACTACATCAAAATTTTTATCTGTCTGAAGAATCTGTTTAAAATGCTCCAGATTTTCTGTCATCTGTTTTGAAAATGCCATAGCCTTCTGCTCCTCTCGCATTATTCTCTCTGCTCATTATGTACCGCTTCCTGACAAATTATCCAAAGGCAGACAGAATTGGCGTTTCTATCGAAAATCCTCCTCCGATTCCCAGAAAATCCTATGTATTTTTTGCACACTTTGTCGATTTGTCGGGAAATTTTCTGATAAAATATGCACAAATATCATTGACTTAAAAAGAAAGAAATGGTATATTATACCATGTAAGAAATAAAAGCGAACGTTGATTTTTCGACATCCTTAATTTTCTTAAGATTGGTATGGGGATACCAGCGTATAATGTACGGTTTATTGTTCGTGACCGGAGGAGCTGCTTTCTGTGGGGGAAAGGCAGCTCCACTTTTTATGTATTATTTTTATATTCCATTCCAGAAAATAAAGAAAGAACTGTCGCTTCACGATCAATCATAAAACAACAGTTCCCTCTCCATTTCTATTAATAAAACAATCACATTCTCTCAGACAACAATAACTGTAAGCTTACACAATTTCCTCATAGGGCACACGGTTGATTCCCTCTTTGACAGCCTCCTGCGCCACTGCATTGGCAACTGCCAGGGCTACCCGCTTATCAAAGGATGACGGAATCACATACTCCGCCGTCAGCTCTTCCTCCGGAATCACTGCTGCAATGGCATGAGCTGCAGCAATCTTCATTCCCTCTGTAATATCTCTCGCGCGCACAGCCAGAACTCCCTTAAACAGTCCCGGGAATACCAGCACATTGTTAATCTGGTTTGGATAATCTGAGCGTCCAGTTCCCACAACAACCGCTCCGCCTGCCTTTGCCTCATCTGGCATAATCTCAGGCACCGGATTTGCCATAGCAAATACAATTCCCTGGTTCATAGACGCAACCATTTCCTTTGTTACCAGATTTGGACGGGAAACGCCGACAAAAATATCCGCTCCCTTTAAGGCATCTGCCAGAGTTCCATGCTCCTTGTTCCGGTTGCTGATATGAGAAATCTCCTCCTGTCCGGAATTTAAGTTTTCATCACCCTCACAGATAATGCCATGAATATCACACATAATAATATTTCCAAAGCCCATAGCAATCAAAAGCTTTCCAATAGAAACACCGGCTGCACCTGCGCCGTTAATTACCACACGCAGCTGTCCCATGGTTTTCCCGGTCACTTTCACTGCATTCAGAAGAGCTGCTCCCACAACAATCGCAGTTCCATGCTGATCATCGTGGAACACCGGAATATCGCAAACCTCTTTCAGCTTCTTCTCAATTTCAAAGCAGCGAGGCGCCGCAATATCCTCCAGATTGATTCCGCCGAAGCTCTTAGAAATCAAAGCAATCGTATTCACAATCGTATCTACATCCTTGGAATTCACGCATAAAGGAAATGCATCCACATCCGCAAAGGTTTTAAACAGAGCACACTTTCCTTCCATAACCGGCATTCCTGCAGAAGGGCCAATATCCCCCAGTCCCAGCACTGCCGTACCATCTGTGATAACAGCAACCAGGTTGCCCTTTCTTGTATAATCATAAGCCTTCTCTTCATCCTCGGCAATCAACAGACAGGGTTCTGCCACGCCAGGCGTATAGGCAAGAGCCAGCTCCTCTCTGTTGGTTACAGGCGCCCGGGAAATCACTTCGATTTTCCCTTTCCATTCTTTATGCGTCTCAATTGCCAGCTGTTTTTTATCCACAAAAGTATCCTCCCGTAAAATGTAGATTCGCCTGATTCTTGGCTGACTTCATTTTAATACAAATGCATCCCTGCGTCAACGCAAAAACGGGGCGCCGGACAACCCGGCGCCCCTGAAAGGACTTCTCCTCTAATGCACTTTGTCAGCGCTTCTGTCAGCCTTCGATAGAAATATACTTTCTCTCTTCCACTGCTGGCTGAACCTCCTTTTTCGGAATATGCAGTTTCAAAATACCATGTTTAAACTCACCTTTAATATCCGCCTCTGTCACATCCTCACCTACATAGAAAGAACGCTGGCAGGCTCCGGCATAACGCTCTCTGCGAATATATTTGTGGGTTTCTTTTTCCTGCTCATCCTTATCCACGCCCTTGGCCGCAGTAATCGTCAAATAACCATTTTCCACAGAGGCAGAAACCTCGTCCTTCGTAAATCCCGGCAGATCCATCTCCAGCTCATATTCTGTATCCGTCTCCTTCACGTCAGTCTTCATCAGATTTCTGCCTCGGCGGCCATACAGCTTTTTCTCCAGTCGGCGCTCCGCCTTATCATCGAAAAACGGAAAATCACTCATAAAATCGTCAAACAAATCTTCTCCAAAAATACTAGGCATTAACATAAGTCATCTCTCCTTCTCTATTGATACAAAATCACCTTGTTTTTCTGGAACCGGAAATCCGGAGGAAGAAAATCCATCGACCAATGCCGGTCATTGAATTCTTATCTCTTCCTTTTGTTCTATCTGTAATATAACACTTATTTCTGTGAATGTCAAGCGCATCTCTGTGAATTTTCTGTGTCTTTTATCGGCATTGTACCCATTTTCAGTCAGGCCTGTGAACCATAACCTGACACCTTCCGTCTGCTGCAGCCTTCTCCAAAAAGCACTTACTCCACATAAGCAATCAGCTTTTGTCCATCCTGGGAACTGTCAATAACAATGGTCTGTCCCTCGCTGATATTACCTTCCAGGATAATCCGTGCTGCCAGGGTTTCTACATGCTTCTGCAGGTATCGTCTCAAAGGACGGGCGCCATAAGCGGGATCGTATCCATTTTCCGTAACAAAGCTCTTGGCTCCGTCTGTAAGTTCTACCTTCAGCTCCCGATCTGCCAAACGCCTGTTTACATCTGCCACCATCAAATCTACGATATGGCTGATATTGTCTTTGGTCAACGGCTTAAATAAAATCGTTTCATCCAGCCGGTTCAAAAATTCCGGGCGGAAATGAGCGCGCAGCTCCTGCATTACCATCTGTTCTGCCTCCGAACGAATCTGTCCGGCCTCATCAATTCCATCCAGCAGATATTGAGAACCTATGTTGGAGGTCATAATAAGAATCGTATTCTTAAAATCCACCGTCTTGCCTGTGGAATCTGTAATACGGCCGTCATCCAGCACCTGAAGCAGTACATTGAATACATCCGGGTGAGCCTTCTCCACCTCGTCAAACAGCACTACCGAATATGGTTTCCGGCGCACAGCCTCTGTCAGCTGGCCGCCTTCATCATAGCCCACATATCCTGGAGGCGCTCCGATCAGACGGGCTACCGAATGCTTCTCCATGTACTCACTCATATCAATACGGACCATATTGTTCTCATCATCAAACAACGCCTCTGCCAGAGCCTTGGCCAGCTCTGTTTTTCCCACGCCGGTAGGTCCTAAAAACAGGAAGGAGCCAATCGGCTTGGTAGGATCCTTGATTCCGGCCTTGGAACGAAGAATGGCCTCTGTTACCTTCTCCACGCCCTCGTCCTGGCCTACTACCCGTTTGTGTAGCACATCATCCAGATGCAGAATTTTGCTGCGTTCGCTTTCATTCAGCTTGCTTACAGGAATTCCTGTCCACCGGGAAATAATCCGGGCAATCTCATCTTCTGTAACACTTTCATGAACCAGACTCAAATCCTGAGTTTTCACCTTCTCTTCCTCTGCCGCCAGCTCCTTCTGCAGCTGAGGAAGCCGTCCATACTGCAGCTCTGCCGCTTTATTCAAATCATACTGCTGCTGGGCTGTGGCAATATCCCGGTTCACCTGCTCTATCTCTTCACGAAGAGCCGACAAACGGTCTACAGAAGATTTCTCATTCTCCCACTGTGCCTTCTTTCCTGCAAACTCCTCATGAAGCTCTGCCAGATTCTTCTGCAGCGTCTCCAGACGCTCCTTACTCAAATGATCCGTCTCTTTTTTCAGAGCCGTCTCTTCAATCTCCAGCTGCATAATTTTACGGGACAGCTCATCCAACTCTGCAGGCATGGAATCCAGCTCCGTCTTAATCAGAGCGCAGGCCTCATCCACCAGGTCAATGGCCTTATCCGGCAGGAATCGATCCGTAATGTAACGATCCGACAAAACAGCTGCAGAAACAAGTGCAGAGTCCGTAATCTTCACTCCGTGGAAGACCTCATACCGCTCCTTAATTCCACGAAGAATAGAAATCGTATCCTCTACTGTCGGCTGATCCACCAGAACCGGCTGAAAACGACGTTCCAGAGCCGCATCCTTTTCAATATATTTTCTGTATTCGTCCAGAGTCGTCGCACCGATACAGTGCAGCTCACCACGAGCCAGCATGGGCTTTAACAGATTGCCGGCATCCATGGAACCCTCTGTCTTTCCAGCGCCAACAATGGTATGAAGCTCGTCGATGAACAGAATAATCTGCCCCTCGCTCTTTTTTACCTCCTCCAGAACTGCCTTTAAACGTTCCTCAAACTCGCCCCTGTACTTGGCTCCTGCCACAAGCGCACCCATATCAAGGGCAAACAGCCTGCGGTTTTTCAAGCCCTCCGGCACATCACCACGGACAATTCGCTGAGCCAGTCCCTCTACGACAGCCGTCTTTCCGACGCCAGGTTCACCAATCAGGACAGGATTATTTTTTGTCTTTCTGGACAGAATCTGAACCACATTCCGGATCTCACTGTCACGGCCAATCACCGGATCCAGCTTCTGATCCCTGGCCCGCTCCACCAGATCATATCCATATTTTTCCAAAGTGTCATAGGTTGCCTCCGGATTGTCACTGACCACCCGCTGATTTCCCCGCACCGTAGACAGGGCCTGCAAAAACGAATCCCTGCTGATGCTGTACTGCCTGAACAGCTCCTTCAAGGTTCTGTCTGCATACTTCATCAGAGCCAGGAAAATATGCTCTACCGATACATATTCATCTCCCATGCCCTTCGATTCATCCTCTGCATGAATCAGCACCTTGTTCAGATCACTGCTGATATATACCTGACTGCTGCCGCTTACCTTCGGAAGTCCCGCCAGCTTCTGCTCTGCCTCATTGACAATCATCTCTTTGGAAATTCCCATTTTCGTCAGCAGTTTCAGAATCAGGCTGTCCTCCAAAGTCAGAAGGCTGTAAAACAAATGCTCCTGCTCAATCTGCTGATTTCCGTACTCATAGGCATATTTCTCACAGTTCTGTACCGCTTCCATAGACTTCTGAGTAAATTTATTAATATTCATAGCTGTTCCTCCTTTCGGAACATGTGCATTTCTTGCATTTCCTTGTTCTATACGAAATATAACACATGTTGTTAGCCATGTCAAGAGGTGAGTGCTAATTATTTTGTGAAGATTTTGTGAAGCCTTGATTTTATGGGCTTCACAGGGATTGTTCAACCAGAACCTGGCTCTCGGCCTAGGAAAGTTTTACAAAATGAAAAAACTTCCCCGGAACCCGTCCCACTGCCGTAGTTCCATTATCCAGAGAATGTATCAGCCTCCCGTTCTGGTAAACCTTTACGGTCTGCCTGGGAATACAAAAAACCCCAACAAATAAGAACTGCTCCGATTATCCCAGTAATAATAATAATTTTTTTATATCTGTCCACATGAAATCCTTTCTGACGACATTTCCTTTTCTAATATTTTACCTTATTTTCTCAGAACATACAATGAACTCTTTCTTTCCCTAATGCCGCTTCTTTCTATTGAAGCTGTTCCGGACTTGTGATAAAATGTATGGGTAATATACTCAGAAAGAGAGGGTGCAAATTATGCGAAAAAATCGTCTTGTTGCGCCTGTTGTAAAGTGGGTTGGCGGGAAACGCCAGCTTTTAGATGATTTAACACCGCTGTTTCCAAAACGGGTCTCCTCCTACTGCGAACCTTTTTTAGGAGGCGGCGCCGTTTTATTTCAGCTTCAGCCCAACACTGCTCATGTTAATGACATCAACTCCGAGCTGATTCAGATGTACGAGGTAATCCGCGACAACGTAGACGAGCTGATTGAAGCCCTTGGAACCCACCCCAATGAGGCGGAACACTTTTATCAGGTTCGAGACTGGGATCGGGATCGGGAAAAATACCAGCAGCTCAGTCCTGTGGATCGAGCTGCCCGGATTATTTATTTAAACAAAACCTGCTACAACGGGCTTTTCCGGGTAAACAATGCCGGACAGTTTAACACGCCTTTTGGTCATTACAAAAACCCAAATATTATCAATGAGCCGACCCTGCGGGCTGTCAGCTCCTACTTTCAGAAGGCCAGCCTGACCTTTACCAGCATGGACTATGCCGAGGTTCTTTCCAGTGTAAAAAAAGGAACCTTTGTCTATCTGGATCCGCCCTATGACCCTGTTTCTGATACCGCCAACTTCACTGGCTACGCCAAAGGCGGCTTTGGGCGTCCGGAGCAGATTCGCCTTCGGGAATGCTGTGATGAGCTGAATCGCCGGGGAATCCGGTTTATGCTTTCCAACTCAGCCACAGACTTTATCCGGGAACAATATGCCGCCTATGATATCACCATTGTTAAGGCCAAACGCGCCATCAACTCCAACGCAGCCAAGCGGGGGCAGGTAGACGAGGTGGTTGTAAGAAACTACAAATAAAAGAAAAAGCTGCACAGAGCCAGGTCTGGCAGTAAGCCGGACTTTCCAGGTTCTGCCGCTTAGGAGTAAGCCCATGAGTGAAAAAGCAAAAGGCCAGAATGATCGGGCCTGGGAGGCTCTGTTCGAAAAATATAATATTCTTTCCCACATCCGTCAGGAGGGAAAGTTCGTGATTTCTGCGGCGCAGATCAAAGAATACCGGGAACCGCGGCTTATGGCCAAATTTGATCACCGGATCAATCTGCCGCAGATTTTTTCTGAACATCAGCTGGCGATTCTTCCCATTTCCCGAGGCGATTATGTCATTTCCCATTTTGACGCCTACCAGCCATTTCCGGAACCAGTCTCTTCCATCATCCATCTGTCTCTCCCCTCAGGACTTCAAAGCCTGAATGCCAATCACATCCCCAGCGAAGCCATCGCCATCAACTGCGCCCTGGCATCTGGAATGCTGGCAGATTTTCTGGAGGAGGATGGGCTTTTACCTACCGTTTCCGGACGGATGGGTTCCGGACAGTTTGATTTTCATATTCAAAACCGTATAACCCAGCTCCCTGTTCCTGTCTCTGTCAATAATTCACAGATTGAAATTGATGCTGCCTTTGAAAGCGCCTTCAGCCTCTCTCTTCTGGAGGCAAAGCGGGATCTTTCCGAGGATTTTCTGATCCGCCAGCTGTATTATCCATTCCGTACCTGGTCTGGCCGGATGACAAAAAAAATCAGGCCGATCTTTCTCGTCTATTCCAACGGAATTTTCAGCCTGTACGAATATAAATTTGAAAATCCGGAATCTTACAATTCCCTGATTCTCGTTAAACAAAAAAACTATTCCATAGAAGATACTGCCATCAGTCTTCAGGATTTAAAGGAGGTACTCCAGAGGACAAATACGGTTCCGGAACCGGAGATTTCCTTTCCTCAGGCAAACAGCATGAAACGAATCATTAACCTGTGCGAGCTTCTCTCCGCCCAGGAGCTGAGTCAGGATCAGGTAACAGAACAATATGCCTTCGATATCCGGCAGACCAGCTACTACACCGACGCAGCCCGGTATCTCGGTCTTCTTGACCGCCGCTACGGAGACGGACGCCGGCCTGTCTACTTCCTCACTCCTCTGGGAAGAAAAATGATGAACCTGGGCTACCGCCAACGTCAGCTGGCTCTCTGCGAAGCCATTTTAAAGCATCGGCCTTTCCGGGAAACCTTTCGCCTGTATCTGGAAACCGGCATCATGCCGGACGCCTCAGCCATTGTTTCTGTCATGAAGCAGTCCGGCCTTTACAAGGTAGAAAGCATGAGCACCTACAAACGCCGTTCCTCCACTGTCAGCGGTTGGATTCACTGGATGCTGTCTCTTGCAGAGGGGTGAAAGCCCCTCTCACATTCACATCTACCTGGTTAAACGGAATTTCAATTCCGTTCTTGTCAAATTCCTCCTTAATGCGCTCAATCATCTCCCAGCGCACAGTCCAGTAATCCGCTGTTTTTGTCCAGCCCCGGATTCCCACAGTCACGGAGCTGTCTCCCAGATTTCCTACATAGGCTGTGATCCCATCCTCCTTCAGTACCAGCGGATTATTTTCAAACAGACGGTACATAATCTCCTTGGCCAGCTTCATATCAGAGGTATATCCAATCCCTACTTCCAGATCGACTCTCCGTTTTTCCTGACCGGTTACATTAACTACCACTCCATTGGAAATGCTGCCATTGGGAATCGTGACCTTTTTATTATCTACGGTAAGCAGTGTTGTATAAATCAGTCCTACACTGACAACTGTTCCCTCAATATCTCCAAAAATAATATATTCTCCTATAACAAAGGGACGGCTGATCATAATCATCAGACTTCCTGCCACATTTTTCAGGCTTTCCTGCAGCGCCAGACCGATTGCAAGGCCTGCGGAACCTAACAGGGCAATAATCGATGCAGAAGGAATGCCCATATTGTCAGCTGCAATAAATACAGCCAGCGTATAAATCGCCACCTCGGTCAAGGTGGTAAGCATCCGCATCACATTCACATCCAGGGACGCCCGCTCCATGGCATTGTTCATAATACGGCTGATAATCTTCACAATCCGGCTGGCAATAAAAAGAATCAGCAGGGCAATCAAAAGTCTTACTATAAAATCAAGGATTCCCGGGCCCCAGCCCTTCATTGTGTTCATCATCGCTTCCGTATCCAGCCTGGGAAGCGTCCGATACCAGATTCCTGTTCTCAATCCATTCATATTGATATCTTATCCCTTCTCGTTTTCCACAAAGAGCAGGCGGCTGCCTTGTGTTTTCCACATGCTCTCTGTTTTCTCCACATTACTGTCCCAAAACCTTCCCCAACAGCTCCTCTTCTCTGGAGAACAGCAGGTTTTTATTATACTGATAATACCGTTCACAATCATATTCCTGCAGAAACTCAATACTATAGAAGCCCGTATTCAGCTCCGTTACAAACAAAACCATTTCCTGGCTTCCCCCAAAGGCCGCCTCCATAAAATCAAAGGCATGTTCTAATTTTTCTCCGGCAGCCTCTGCCATATCCTCATATCGATCACTGTCCTGCCCGAAATTTTTCCGCAGAGCTTCCCATACCTGCATCCCATCTGCAAAATCTCCGGCACGAAGCTTTTGCAGATCCTCCTCAAAATACGCCAGCACCGCCCGCCGGGTACGGTATTCCATTCTGGAAATCAGCCCCTGCTCCAGGCGCGTCTCCATTTGCTCCTGAAACTCTGCCGTCATGGCTGCAAAGGCCTCAATGCCATTTCCTTCAAAAGCTCCGCTTTTGTGCAGCTCCTTCATCCATTCCATCCGCATAGCCATAATCCGCCCCATCCGGCTTACCTGGCGAAACTCCTCATTCAGTCCGGAGAGAAGAAGCCCTACCACACTGATCCGCTCGTCAAAGGCCGCCCGCTCCAGCTTTTCCACTGCTGCTTCGGAAATTTCTCCCTCCAGAATCCGCTCTACCTGATAATCATTTTTATACTTATAATGAAGCTCCAGATAATTGGCAAAATCCTTGGCAATTTTGGGGAACTGGATATATTCCTGGATCAGCTCCCGGTCTGCCTTTTTCCCCAGTTCCTCATACACCTGAATCAGCTGAGAAAGATCCTCCCAGCCCCGGGGCGTGACAAAAAGCCGCCCATCTACCGTTGTTTCAATCTGACAGAAGTTCTGCCGGCGGATATTCAGATATTCCCGCACTGCCGGATGAATGTCTGCCTTTACTGCATATTCCTTCCAGACGTCAAAATCCGGCTCCACATCAATTCTGCGGATACGATCCAGGGTTACAATATCAAAATCCCGTACAGACTTATTGTATTCCGGCGGATTTCCTGCAGCCACGATGATCCAGCCCTCCGGAATCCGGTGATTGCCGAAGGTCTTTCCCTGAAGGAACTGGAGCATGGTCGGAGCAAGGGTTTCTGATACACAGTTAATCTCATCTATAAACAGAATGCCCTCAGCCAGCCCAGTCTGCTGGATTTTATTATAAACAGCCGCCACAATCTCACTCATGGTATATTCTGTTACTGCATACTCTCTGCCTCCATACTCTTTCTTCTCAATAAAAGGAAGACCGATGGCGCTTTGCCTTGTGTGATGAGTAATGGTATAGGCCACCAGACCGATTCCGCATTCCTGGGAAATCTGCTCCATAATCTGTGTTTTTCCTACTCCCGGCGGCCCAATCAACAATACAGGTCTTTGCCGGACGGATCCAATGACATAGGAGCCAAACTCATCCTTTTTCAGATAAGCCTCTATGGTATCCTTTATTTCCTGCTTTGCACGTTTAATGTTCATTTCTTTTCTCCTGCTATTCTATCTCTATAGGTTTCTCCTGTTTCATCTCCAACAGCTGTTCCGGCTCCAGAATTACCTTCATGGCCCAGGCCGGGACGGAAATGTCCGTATACTGCTCCTTCACAAACACAAAAGCAGTATCATACACAGGACGCTTTACCGGATAAATCCCCTCTCCATCCGTAAAATACAAAAGTCCTTTCAGCCGGTGAAACTCACCCCGACCAAGCATCTGATTTACATACTCAAAGGCCGGACGGAAATCCGTTCCGCCCTGTCCGATAATCGAAAACTCCTGCATATACGCTTCCATCTCCTGACGGCAGGTGATCCTTCTGTCCTGCTGCACCTGATCATCACATTGGATAATATGAATATTGGTCTTTTTAAAATAGCTGTCTGACTGACACAGCACACTGTAGGTTTCCTCCAGAAACCGCCGAACCAGATCTCCAGAACAGGACATGGAGGTGTCAATCACCAGAACAAAATCCTCAATCCGGCTGACCTCCTTTGATTCCAACGGCTCTACCAGCGGCATGTTTCCGTACAGGGAAAGACCATAGGTATAAAACACATAATCAAAGGAATCCTCATCCACCAGCATTTCTTCCCGCAGTACAGAAAATTTCTGCAGAAATCTGCGATAATCATAGCGGCTTCTGTTTTCCACCTGCACCTGCTCCAGAAGGCTTTTTGTGTCCTCATCCTGCCGGTTTCCCATGGTCTCCATTTCAGTCTGAAGCTTCTCCCGGTTATTGCTCCACTGGTTCTGCCGCACAACACCTGTTTTCGGCGCATCTGGCGGAAGCTGCCAGTACTGATGATCATCCACCAGAAATTCCGCCTCCAGACGCTCCAGCTGCCGTTCTGTCAGCTTCATTTCTTCCAGGGCCTTATACACGCCTTCTGCGTTCAGAACCTGCAGACGCTGCCTCAGACGCCCGTACCAGTCCATCCGAAAGGGCGGTGTCTGTATATGAACGCATTTTAGATAAAGACCGTCTATCACAGATTCCGCCGCAATATCACAGGCCAGATTCCACATCCTGCCATCCCGCCTGCCCATGGTATCCATATGGCAAAACAGACAGTGAAGTACCATGTGAAGATATGCCCGATTCACGAGCACCCGGCCTCTCCGGTACAAATCACAGAGATATTCTCCATGATAATAGATCACAAAGCCATCTGTTCCCAGCCCCCGACAGGCCGGATCCATCTCAAAGCCAAGGCTGCTGAGTGAAAGATCCAGATAGCGCATATTCAAATATAATTCATTTCTGGAATTCTGAAGAATCCGCGTACACAGTCCCACTACATCCAGCTCCTGGAGCTGCCTGTGTCTTGTAGGATCGATCATATATTTGCCTCCGTCCTTTATGATTTCTCTCTGCTGCAGCTTTCATGCTGGTTTACAGTTCAAATCTTCTGCGCCGACGGCCCTTAGAACCATCCTCTGCCGCCTGTCCCCCGGCATTTTCTCTGCCGACCTCACCAATCTGCTTTTCGTCTTTCCGTTCATGCCGGTAATCCATCAGCCAGCTGACCATCTCCGTATCCTCTGCCTCTCTGGCCAGAGCAATCAGTGCTTCTATCCGATCCGTCAGCTGATTTTTTCCCTCTTCCGCTGGACCCGACTCTTCACCGTCTCCTGCCCTCTCCAGAATTTCTGTTACCAGCCATGGCAGCCGCCCCGGCTCCAGACTGGCTCTCCGCCCTTTCTGAGGACTGTCCGCTTCAATCAAAAGCCGCCCTGCCGCATTCCAGTGCTCTTTTACATATTCCCGGTACATAGCTTCAAAGCGAGGTGTCAGCTCCACAGGATATAGAAGACGTCCCAACGCCAGCTCTGTCACCAGCTCTTCTGATTCCTGTACCTTCACATGAGGAAACAGCTCATCATAGCCTCGAAACTGAAACTGACGGTTTACAAAACAGTAACGGTACCGATGACCGCAGCCATGGGTTTCAATAAACAAAATGCGGGCTGGTGTATTTTCCACAGACTCCTCATAATACTCCGGAAAAATAAGCCGCGCCTGGGTGGTTTTTCCATCTGCCTCCCTCCGCCAAAGCGTTACCCGGAGAGTCTGACGAAGTTCTGACAAAAGCTCCTTAAAGCCGGATCGTTCTCCTGCAAATTCTGTAAATTCCAGATGTTCTACGCCCTGAACCCCGGCAAACAGTCCGGTTCCCAGATCCGTAAGGCGACCATAAGCATGAAGCCGCCTCAGCTCCTCACAGCCGTAAAACCCGTAAGCACCGATTTTCACCAGATGAGACGGGAGATAAACCTCCTCCACGCTGCTCCCTGAAAGCACATAAGCGCCCAGTTCAGTTACCGGACGCCCCTCCACTTCCTCCGGGACTACCACAACAGTCCCGGGATTTTCTATTTTATCAATACAAACCGTTTCTTTTACAATCCGGTAAGAAATTTCCATCTTCCTGCCTTTCTGTCCTCTGCTGCCTTTTTATGCAGCTTATATCTATTTTATATCAGAATCCGAACAAAAAACCAACCATTTTCTTCCCCGCAGTCCAGAATTCCGCCCCATTTCTCTACACAGGAAGCAACGCTTCCCATGCCCAGTCCGTGTCCTTCTCCCCGCTGGGACAAAGGAAGCCCTGTCTCTGAATCAAATTGAATTCTTTCTGCATAAGTATTTCGGATCTCAAAGATAATCTGTCTGCGGATCTGCTGTACCTTAATGGTCAGCTTTCTGCTTCCCCATTTTTCCACCTCAGTACAGGCCCGCACTGCATTGTCCAGAAGATTGCCCAGCATCACTGCGATTTCCCACTCATATTCCCCGATATTTTCCGGAATCTCTGCCTTTACAGTTACATGAATCCAGTTTTTTCTGGCCATTCTGACATAGTAGGAAATCACACCGCTGATTGGAAGATTCTGGCAATAGCGCTTTACAGAAAGTCTGGCAGGTAGCTCCTGCATCTGCGCCAGAAGCTGATCCATCTGTTCATAACAGCCTGTCTCCATCAACGCTTCCGCTTTGGCAATAAACTGGCGGTTATCCAGGTTAAACTGCGTAATCCGCCGCTCCACCCGCTGAATTTCCTCTGTTTCCTGCTTCAGAATCTGACCGCTTGCCTCTAACACCCGCACAGCCTGCTCCCGGCTCTGCTCCCGTTCCAGGCGATCCAGCATCCAGAAGGCCATTACAATCATTCCAAATACATTCAGCAAATATAAAAGCGGAACTACATTGCGGATACAGGCTATGGGCAGTCCCCGCATAGCACCAAGCATCAGATAATTCCCTGTAATAAACATGATAAGAATTAAACTGAAAAGTCCCCATTCCTTCCGATACACCTCCTGAGCTTTCCAGTAGGCCGGACGAAAATGGTAGCATAAAATCACCAGAAGCAGTACATGAAAAATTACCACAGCTGTAATTCCCAGACTCAGGGAATGATTGAGACAGTAAACGGTTCGAACTACAAGTCCCCCCAGATTTCCATAAAACACTCCGGCCAGCGCCGTAAAAACACCTCTTGCATCCCAATATTCTGACAGAAAAATTCCCACAACTATCACCGGCAGCCTTCCTATCAGAACATTTTCATAACAATGCTCCCCTGTTCCGTTTATATATCGCATATACTCAAAAAACCAGAGCCCCAGCTCCATAAAACTCAACGCAGCTATGGTTATTTTCCAGCTGAATCTTCTCTTTAAAAAAAGAGCCATATAGATCCCCAGAAATACATTCGTCAGACAGAATGTGATCAAACGATACTCTGCCATCGCCGTCCTCCTCTACAACACAATCCGGGCCAGAAAGGTTTCATTTTCCCGCCTGCACTGAAAATCTGCTCTATTTCTTTCTGCATAATAAGCCGCGCTTTGAAGACCGCTTCCATAATCCACTCCTCTCTTCGTGACAGGAAGCCCTGTTTCCGGATGAAGCCGGATATCATTTCTGCAGCTGCAGGAAACCTCTATTCCCAGCATATTCTTTCTTCCCCACAGCCTCACATTCATCCAGCGCTTCTCCGGATTCTCCAGTTCTCTGCACATTCGGATGGCATTGGCCATCAATCCCCCTGTGATAGCAGCCGCATCCCAGTCATCCAGCTTCAGTTCATCTGAAAACTCAATGCGCAGATCCGTCCGAATTCCCAGGTCCTTTGCCTCAGCCTCATAGGACGCCATAATTCCGTTGATAGCCGGATTGGCACATCGTCTGTTTCCTGCCGTCAGCTCTGTCATCTGCTTCATCTGATTTAAGACCTGCTTCACCTGCTCATAGTCTCCATCTGCCATCAGCTGCTGCATCAGGCGGATAAGATGTCTTCTGTCATGAACGTGAACTGCGATTCTGTTTTCCGTTTCGTGCAGCTCCTGAAGCTCGTATTTCAAAGCCCGGATTCCCCGTTCCAGCAGTTCTCCTGATTTCATAGCCTGACGTTCCTTATGAAGACGCCACACCATCCAGAACATTATGACATAAAGGCTGTATACTGTTAAAATAACAAACACCACTGCCCAGAAAGCCTCCGCTGCCCGGGATGTTCCATACATAACCACCCCGATTCCCCATGCTGCGAAGTAAAAGCCTGCTGTAGCCACACAGCTTTTTCCCCAGCCGCTCTTCGAAGCTCTCTGGTTTTCCCGGTAAACCGGCACAAAAAAATGCCACAGTAAAAACAGGATACTCAGATGAATGGGAATTCCCAGAAACGGAATCCAGACCGGATATCCCACAGCTGCTCCCAGATACTCCGGAATCATCATCCCCGCCAGCAGACACATGCTGGACAGGACTCCTGTAAATATGCCTCTGGAATCTCTGTATTCTGAAAGATACAGAGCCACCCCCTGAGCTGCAAGAATCCGCAGTCCCGCCATCAGGAAAAAAAAACCCTTATTACTGTCCCACGGGAGCGCCGCGATCTCCACTGCTATCAGAAGGATTACAGTTCCCAGAAGAATACTCCCAGTCTTCTTCAGAGAATATCTCCTCGCAGAAAAAATCATCAAAAAAAAGCCGAGGAAAATATGGGCAATGCAGCTTATAATAAAATGCCTGATTTCCATGTTTCATTCTTCCCCCATAAACCAGAAAGGCCGGAACGGAAAATCCGCTTCCGGCTGTCCTGTAAATGTCCCATGCTCTTTCCTATCTGCGATCCATTCTGGAAAGGAACTCCAGATATCCCCGCTTTGTTTGAGACAGACTGTTTCTGCTGATTGGAATAATACTTCCATCTGACATCAGAAAATCATGAGCCATCATTTTTTCTACATGATCCATATTCACTACAAAGGATTTGTGCGGCTGAATGAAGCGGCTGTCCCGAAGAAGCCGATCCAGCTCCTGCTCAAACGGTTTACGAATATATACACTTTCATACACCTTTCCCTGTTCCATATAAAAATGCATAACCCGAGCTACATTCTCCACCGCAATCAACTGCTCCAGTTCAATGCTCACAATTCCATTGCGTCCCTTAAAGGTATAAATATCCTCTTTTTTAGGACGCAGCTGAGATACAATCCGATCCATGCATTCTGTAAATTTCTGCGGCTCTACCGGCTTTAACAAATATCCGCTTGCAAATACATCGAACGCTCCCATAGCGTATTCCGGCGATCCGGTCACATAAACAATCGCACTGCGCAGGCTGTATTTGCGGATTGTCTGCCCCAGACTGATTCCATCCTGCTCATCCATGATAATATCCAGAATATAAATATCATACCGTTTTCCCCGTTCCAGCTGTGCTACCAGCTCAGATGCTGTATCAACCCGCTCTACAGAAAACGGCTGTTCCTGATGGGTACTGCGATACTCATCAACCAATTCTGTAATCTGATTTAAGTCGCGTTCGTCATCATCACACACGATAATCTTTAGCATAAGTCTGTCCCTTCTCCAAAACTGTGTTAATATGCTCGTATTCTCCCCATTTCACTCTATTGTACCATTGCATCTCTATATTTGCAATCGGAGCAGATTCTGTCTGTTTCCCCGCCCGCAAGCTTCTCCGCCTGCGGCGGATCGCTTCTGCGACGAAATTCTCTACCGCCGCATGGCGATCCCCGCAGAGTGTTTTTATTTCATAGGACGTAATTTGTTCCTATGAAATAAAAAAATACAGACTCCTGAAACAGAAATCTGTATTTTGATAATAAAAAAAGCGCGAGACGGGACTCGAACCCGCGACCCCGACCTTGGCAAGGTCGTACTCCACCAACTGAGCCACTCGCGCATTATGTTTTATCCGTTGTTTATTGAATCTCCGGACGCTATTTATAATAACACAGATTCTGATTATTTGCAAGCGCTTTTTATTTAATATTTGGTTTAATTAGCTTATGGCTTATTTACCTTTTCCCTTCTATTTTTCAATTTCTGGCCAGGCTGCCTGAATGCGTCTTTCCTTCCGCATCAAACCGCCTGACCAAAAATCGCTTAAGTCCTGTCAGACTATTCTCTTACTGCTTTGCAGCCTCAACAATTGCTGCAATGTAGCCCTGAGTATCTACCAGAGTTGCACTGGACACGGCATCTACTACTTCCTCCGGGGTCTTTCCAGAGAAAGCCTCCAGTTCTTCAATAGCCTTACCGTTTACAAAGCTCTGAATCTCATCAAAGTTCTCTGCAATATTCTTAGTGGAGCCTGCCTTCTTCATCATCTCAGAATAATAGGCATCGTTTACTCTTTTAGATGCCAGAACCTTGCCCTCTGCTACTGCACCGCTCTCTGCAAAGCTTTCGCTGTTGGGAACGCCTACTTCATTTGTTGTCAGGAACTGATACTCATCCAGGTAGGAAAGTACTACATTTGTTCCATCTGTCAGTGCTGCTGCAACTGTAAAGCACTTGTCGCCATGGGCAGCTGCCTCAATGCGCTTCAGGCTCAGGCTGTCCACATCACCCTCATAAACCACTGCATCATTTTCCTGAGCTGCCTTTGCTGCATCAACAATTGCTGCCACATAGCCCTGAGTATCTACCAGGGTCGCGCTGGACACAGCATCTACTACTTCCTCCGGAGTCTTTCCAGAAAGCTCCTCCAGCTCTGCAATGGTCTTGCCGTCTGCATAATTCTGAATCTCATCAAAGTTCGCTGCAATATTCTTGGTGGAACCTGCTTTCTTCATCATCTCAGAATAGTAAGCATCGTTTACTCTCTTGGATGCCAGAACCTTGTCTGCTGCCACAGCTCCGCTCTCTGCAAAGCTCTCGCTGTTGGGAACACCGGTCTCATTGGTAGACAGGAACTGATATTCATCAATATAGGACGCTACAATGGTGTCGTTGCTGTCAATAACTGCTGTCACAATAGCAAAGCACTTGTCACCATGAGCAGCTGCCTCAACCTGGCCAATTCTCAGCTCCGCTGTGCCTTCTGTCTTTTCCTCTGCCTCTGTGGTTTCTTCAGCAGCTGTCTCTGCTGCAGTTGTCTCCTCAGCAGTTGTCTCTGCTGCCGCAGCTGTTGTTGCTGCTGCAGTTGTTTCTGCCTTCTGTCCGCCGCCGCATGCTGTTAAAACCACTGTGCCTGCCAGAACTGCCGCAGCCACTGCCAGATTTCTTTTTTTCATATACTGTCTCCTTTAACGAAAAATTTATGCAGTTTTTAGTATACACTATATTTCCTATCGGATCAATCATAATTATTTTCAAGCTTTATTGATTTTCTTTGCTTGCTCACGAGCTTCTCCGCCTGCGGCGGGTCGTCTCATCAGCCCAATTCTCTTCCAACCCATGGCGATCCCCGCGGAGCGTTTTTATGTCATAGGATGAACTTTCCTATGACATAAAAAAAAGTCCTGCTTAAACAGGACTTCCGTCTTTCATATACAAATAAAAAGAGCGGGTGATGGGAATCGAACCCACGTATCCAGCTTGGAAGGCTGGTGTTCTACCATTGAACTACACCCGCATACTTATGAGAAACGCTGTATCTCAAATATCTTTACAGACATTCCGCCTTTCTCAATGCCTTGGACCGGAATCGAACCAGTGACACGAGGATTTTCAGTCCTCTGCTCTACCAACTGAGCTACCAAGGCCCGTTTGTCAAAACCACAATGCCGCAGGCCGGAATCGAACCGGCACGGGAGATTAGTCCCGCAGGATTTTAAGTCCTGTGCGTCTGCCAGTTCCGCCACTGCGGCGAAATGGGCGGAGATGGATTCGAACCATCGAAAGCACTGCTAACAGATTTACAGTCTGCCCCCTTTGGCCACTCGGGAACCCGCCCATACCGGCTTTAACAAGCAGAGTTATCTTATCACAGCATGGATAAAAAATCAAGACGTTTTTTCAAATACTTTTTTTATTTTTCAAACATTCCTGTTATTTTATTATTCTGCTCTGTTTTTTTCATCCGATCCTGTTCCTGCCTCGTCCACTCCAGCCACCAGCAAAATGCTGCTGTGAGCAGGCATTTCCAAAGCCAGAATGCCATCTCTGGCATAATATTCCAGAAATCCCGCATTGTATCCCTTTTCTTCCGTCAGCATGACGCGCATGATTTTTTCCTCATCCGTAATTCCCAGTTCCCATACCGGAAGCTGAATCTCGCGTCTGTTGTTGCGGTTATTGACTGCTACGACACATTTGTTCTTTCCGCGAATCCGTCCGTAGGCAATCAGCTGGCGATCAGCCAGAAGCTGTTTTATCGAGCCCCGCCGAAGAGCCGGCATTCCCTTATGGATCCGGATCATGTAGCTATAAAATTCTATCAGTTCAAAATTCTCATGGCCCCAGGGATAGGTTCTCCGATTATCCGGATCCGTCCAGCCGCACACGCCTGCCTCATCGCCATAATAAAGAGTAGGAGCACCCGGCCAGGTCATCTGTACCATCACTGCTTCCCGAAACACACCGTAATGAATGCCCTCTTCTGCTTTCTTCGCTCCGGCGGTAGCCAGACGTCCCACCGTCTGGTTGGTTCTGGTCAGAAAACGGCTGTGATCATGATTGGAAAGCTGATTCATTGCCGTAAGAAGAGACGGCGTTTTCATTCTCGCCATATGATAATTCATCGAACGGAAAAAGCTTACTCCATCCCCGAACAGAATTCCATTATACTCATCGCTGTGCTTTTCCATTCCCGTAAGAAACCAGGTAAGCGGCTCCATAAAAGCATCATAATTCATCACCGTATCCCACTGATCCCCGGCAAGCCAGCTTCCCGGATCTCCGTAATGCTCTGCCAAAATGATTGCCTCTGGATTGGCCTCTTTCACATTCTTCCGGAAATCTCTCCAGAATTTGTGGTTATACTCGCTGCTATGGCCCAAATCTGCCGCCACATCCAGCCGCCATCCGTCCACGTTAAAGGGCGGAGACACCCATTTGCGGGCAATGGACATTACATAGTCATATAACTGGTCAGATTCCTCATAATTCAGCTTAGGAAGAGTATCATGGCCCCACCAGCCGTCATAAGAATCATTGTCCGGCCATGCTGTCTCATCATTAAACCGGAAAAAGCTGCGGTAAGGGCTGTCCTCGCTGATGTATGCCCCTGTTTCATAGCCGCCCATTTTCTCATAAATCTTTTCCCGATCCAGCCATTTATTAAAAGAACCACAGTGATTAAACACACCGTCTATGATCACCCGCATTCCCCGCCGGTGAAGCTCTTCCACAAATTCTGCAAAAAACGCGTCGCTGGCTGTAAGATTTTCCGGCGCTGCGCTGCGGAGTCTGTAACGGGACGCATCCTCATTAGATACAGCTCCCTGGGGAACAGCCTGTCCTCCATCACGGACAATCACACCAAAGTGCGGATCAATATGCTCATAATCCTGGCTGTCATACTTGTGATTCGATGGGGACACAAAAAGTGGATTGAAATAAATCACCTCAATCCCCAGATACTGCAGATAATCCAGCTTATCCCAGACACCCTGCAGATCTCCTCCGTAAAATCTTCCCACATCCATTGCCTCCGGGCCGGCATTCCAGTCTTTCACCTGCTGCACCGGACATCCAATATAAATATATTCGTCATCCGTCACATCATTGTCCGGATCTCCATTGCAGAAGCGGTCAATGTAAATCTGATACATAACCGCACCCTTGGCCCACTCCGGCGTATGAAAGCCCGAAGTAATGCAGAAGGCATGACTTCCTTTGGGATCCGCATCCGTTCCCAGTCTGTCATAAAAGCAGACCTGACCATCCTTTTCTGCCTGAAAATAATAATAAAGGGGGTTCTCCCCTGCTGTTATCTGAATTTCATAATAATCAAACAAAGAATCGGATGAGGTTTTTTTCATCTGCATTTTTCCCTCATCCGAAATACAATACACATGATCCGTATTATCTTTTCCTGTACGGAACCGGAGGACTACACTGTCTCCTTCATCCGGCTCTTCCGGTATCCGGTAGTCCAGAGTCTCGTCTGCGAACAGCGCCCGCTTATTCAGTCTTTCCATCTGTTGTTCTGGCATCATCTACAATACTCCCTCTGCGTCATTACTGTTATTTTATCCCATTCCCTGACAAGATACAACTGTTTTTTCACAGAACGCACTTTCCTATGACATGAAAAAGAGAAAGAGCCGACGGGGCAGTCGGCTCTTTCAGGAGAAGGTATTTCGTTTCTTATGGGGTGTAGCAAAAACTATATAATGTATTGGGGGGTTTACGTTAATTATAGTACCATAAAGATGAAAATAAGTGTGCACAAACTTCCATAAATTTCATTTTATTTTTTATGCAGAATGACGGAACGGTATTTCATATATAAAATTTCTGTGAAATTTTCCTGCACTCCGCATAAACTCAGCACTCTTTCGCTTCCCCTTCTGCCTCTGCAAACAGACCTTCAAACTCCTCCTGCCCAATTTTTTCTTTTTCCATCAGTAGGCTGCAGCAGCGTTCCAGCACATCTCTGTGCTGTTCGATGATTGCTCTGGCCTCTTTGTAGCAGTCGTCAATAATCCGCTTCACCTCGCGGTCTATCATGGATGCTACCTCCTCGCCATATCCCTTGGTGTGTCCAAAGTCACGGCCAATAAATACCTCATCATCATCGCCGTAATCAATCATACCCATCTGTTCAGACATTCCGTAACGGGTTACCATCGCCCGGGCAATCTTGGTTGCCTGCTTAATATCCTGAGACGCACCGGTTGTCACATCATCGAAAATAATCTCCTCGGCAATTCGGCCACCCAGAGATACCATAATATCCTGGAGCATTTTTCCCTTGGTATTAAACATCTCATCTTCCCCAGGCAGCGGCATGGTATATCCGGCTGCGCCAACTCCTGTAGGGATAATAGAAACCGTATGCACCGGTCCCACATCCGGCAGAACATGGAACAAAATTGCATGGCCGGCCTCATGGTATGCCGTAATTTTCTTTTCCTTCTCAGAAATCACACGGCTCTTCTTCTCCGCGCCGATTCCCACCTTAACAAAGGAACGATCAATATCAGACTGGCGGATAAAGCTTCTGTTTTCCTTGGCAGCCAGAATCGCTGCCTCATTCAGCAGATTTTCCAGATCTGCGCCGGTAAAGCCTGACGTAGTCTTTGCCACCCGCAGAAGATCCACATCCTCGCCTAAGGGCTTGGACTTGGAATGAACCTGCAAAATTTCCTGACGGCCCTTCACATCCGGCCGTCCTACCATTACCTTCCGGTCAAAACGGCCTGGCCTAAGAATCGCCGGATCCAGAATATCCACCCGGTTTGTAGCCGCCATAACAATGATTCCCTCATTTACACCAAAGCCGTCCATCTCTACCAGAAGCTGGTTTAAGGTCTGTTCTCTCTCATCATGGCCGCCGCCCATTCCGCTTCCTCTGCGGCGCGCTACGGCGTCAATCTCATCGATAAATACAATACAGGGAGCATTTTTCTTAGCATCCTCAAACAGATCGCGGACACGGGACGCACCCACACCCACAAACATTTCCACAAAATCAGAACCAGAAATAGAGAAGAAAGGTACGCCTGCCTCTCCTGCAACCGCCTTGGCAAGAAGGGTTTTACCTGTTCCGGGAGGGCCCACTAAAATGACACCCTTGGGAATCCGGGCGCCTACGCTGGTATATTTCTGAGGATTCCGCAGGAAATCTACCATCTCCTCCAGATCCTCCTTCTCCTCCATCAGGCCAGCTACATTCTTAAAATTGATATTGCTGGTATGAGTCATCCGGGCGCGGCTCTTTCCAAAATTCATCATCTTGGCATTGGCTCCGCCGCCTCCGGCCGCCCTCATATTCATCATAAACACCAGAACCAGCACGGTTCCTACCATCATAATCACCGGCAGCGCCAGGCTGATCCAGTAATTGACCCGCGGTACATCTCTGGTAACATAATCAACGCCCTTTTCATCCAAAAGTTCCTGGGCAGATCTTACATCCGGCACATTAACTTCGTAGTAATTACCGTCATTTAACATCATCCGAATCACTCCGGTAGGCGCCTGCTCATTCTGCTTAATCTCTGCCGCCATAATCTCGTTCTGCTCCAGAACCTCCTGGAACTGCTGGCTGCTCAGCTCATTTTGTCTTCCGCCGGATGTATAAAGCATCCAGGCAAACATTCCAAACAGCAGCAGAATAAATAACCAGCTGCTGCGAAAATAGGTCTGCTGTTTCACTTACTTTCCTCCTTACTGCTCCACAACTCCAATATACGGCAGGTTGCGGTATTTCTGGGCATAATCCAGGCCGTATCCTACTACAAATTCATCCGGAATCGTAAAGCAGGTGTAGTCTACAGTCACCTGTTTTTTCACGCGGCGCTCCGGCTTATCCAGAAGCGTACACAGACGAATGCTTTCAGGCCCTCTCTGCTTCAATACCTCAATCAGATAGGACAGGGTCCGTCCAGAGTCAATAATATCCTCTACAATCAGCACGTCCTTTCCTGCCAGCGGCTCATCCAGATCCTTTACGATACGAACCACTCCACTGGATTTGGTGTCATTGCCATAGCTGGATACAGACATGAAGTCCAGAGTAACCGGAAGCTCCAGTCTTTTCGCCAATTCACAGGTGAAAAATACACCGCCCTTTAAAATACAGATCAGGTGAATCTCTTTTCCCTGATAATCCCGGCTGATCTGTGCGGCAACCTCGCTGATTCGTTTGTTTACTTCATCTTCTGACAACAATACTCTGATTTTATCTGCCATGTTCTTCTCCTCCATTATATGTGACCTGTAAAATGGTTTTTGTCTGGTCTGTTATTTTATAATATTCACTGATACGGCCTCCCACCACCCAAAGTACGTGATTTCCTTCAGCCAGCACAGGAATCTGCTCTCTCTCACCGCGGGGAATCTTGTCATCAATCATACAGCGGGCCACGGTCTTTTTTCCGCCGCCTCCCAAGGTAAGAAAATCCCCTGGACGCCGGTGCCTGTAAGAAAGCATATTTTTAATCTTATCATAATCAAACCATTTCGTATACTGGTTTTTGGGAATTTCTCCTGCTTTTTCCCTGGAAAGCGTACAAATCTGAATACGTTCTTCAGGAATTTCCAGTTCCAGGCACAACGTCCCGTCTGCTGTGATATATCTTCTTTCTAAGGAAATCCGCTTCCCTTTCTCTGCGTTTTTTTCATTCGTATTCTTTCTGAAAATGCGAAGAGTCTCATAAGTTTTTTCTGCTGCCAGACCACAGGGCAGATCCAGCCTGCTTCCTGCCTGATTGCGGGCCAGAGCTGCCAGGGCTGCAAAATGGCGGCTGGTAATATCCTTCCAGCCCGGCGCTGTCACATCCAGCATTCTTCTGAGAAGGTAGGTCTGGATAATCTCCTCCTGCTGAAGAAACAGCTTGCCGTCTATTTCCGCAAAAATCTGGGAACAACTGCCTTCCGGATTCTGCCTGCTCTCCGGATCTGCACATCTGTTTTCCAGCTCTGCATGTCTGTTTTCTGGCTCCTGTCGTCCGCCCTCTTCCCAGACCCGTTCTGCCTGCTGCTCCAGATACCGATCCGCCTGAGCCATAATATCCGCCGCCCGAAGAATGTTTTCCTCTGCCCTTTGATTCACTGTTTCTCTCATCAACGGAAGAATCCTGCGCCGGATAACATTGCGGGTATACTCCTCTGACTGGTTGGTTGAATCCTCGCACCAGGAAACTCCCTCTGCTTCCAGCCATGCGCAGATCTCCTCCCTGCTCACAGAAAGCAGAGGGCGAATCAACCGTCCCTGTACCGGGCGGATCCCCGACAGCCCCCGCAATCCGCTGCCCCGCAGAAGATTATGAAGAACCGTCTCTGCACTGTCCTCCCTGTGATGAGCCACTGCGATTTTCACCGGACAGTCAGAAACAGCGCCAGTCTCTTTCTCCCAGCATTCCGCAGCCTGCTCCAGCGCCTCATAACGCAGCACACGCCCGGCCTCCTCTGTAGACATTCCATGGTCTCTGGCATATTCTGCCGCATTGCAGCGCACAGTCTGAAAAGGAATTCCAAGTTTCCGGCACAATTCCTCCACAAACCGTTCGTCCCGGTCAGCCTCTGTCCCCCGCAGTCCATGGTGTACGTGAACCACACGCAGAAATGCCGGGAACTCAGGAGCAATTTTCTGCAGTGCCCACAGCAGGCAAACTGAATCTGCCCCTCCTGACACTGCTGCAATTACCCTGTCTCCCGGCCTCAGCATTTTATAAGCCTCCATATAAGACCTGATTTCCATTATCATTGATTTCTGCATGTATCTCTCCATTATTCATAACCGTTCAGCCATGCACCTTCCTGCCCGCTTACAGCGGACAAGAGGCGCCGGGCGCTTGTCCTCTGTCTTTTCTATTTCCACTATAGCCCACACTGACCGCAAAGTAAAGACCCTTTTACCTCTTCCAGATTCCCGCTGTCAGAATCGTCATGTCATCCTTTGGGCCATCTCCCCACTGGCAGGCAAACTGAAGCATTTCCTCTGCCATCTCCTGCGGGCCTTTCAGTATCATCCCCTCCAGATACTCCTTCACCGCTTTTTCCTTGTCTTCTCCAGGCCAGGAATCCAGCACACCATCTGTCATCATAACAATCCGATCCCCGTCCCACAGCTTTTTTGACAAAAGCAGCGGCTCTGCCTGACCAATCACACCAACCGGCACCTGACCGGCCTCCAGAATGTCCGCACTCCCTTCATGAAGCAGAAAAGCTGCGACAGCCCCCATTTTCATTGCTTCCAGAACCCCTGTATGCAGATCCACACAACACAGATCCATCGTAGCCGGATGCTGCTGGGCTCCTGTCAGAAGCAGAATGGTATTCACCATTTTCAGCGCTGATCTGGCAGAAAAGCCGGCTTCCAGAAGCTGTTGGGTCAGCTCCACCACACGACCGCTTTCCCGGCATGCCGTTTCTCCGCTTCCCAGACCATCTGAAAGGCTCAATACTGCCTGTCCTGGCAAATTTATAAAGGTATAATTATCTCCAGACACGCGCTCTCCTTCTCTTGGCAGACGGGCAGCTCCGCAGACCATCCGATACTGTCCTGTTTCAACAAATCGAATCGTTCCAAGCTGCCGGGTAATCAGATTCCTCGTATCCGCAGGCGCATACCAGGTTCCGCTTCCCATAGCCTGTCCAAACAGCTCCGCCGCATCTCTGGCAGTCATACATTTGCCGCCCAGCATCCGAACCGTAAGGTAAGCCTCCCTGCGCCTGTTTTCATATTCCAGCACCAGCATATTTTCCACCACGGCCCGGTGAAGCCGAAATGTCCGTGTGACCGCAGCAGCTCTCCTCTCAGTAATATCTGTGGCCTGCTCCATCTGATGAGCAAACTCATCCAGTATGAGAGCCAGTTCCCGAAACTGTACCATCACTGTATCACGGCTTTCCAGAAATCGGTTCTTCCATTCCAGATTCATAGTCGCTCTGCCCAGATTTCTGTTTAGATGCATCATATAATCATCCTTCTGACGGCAGGTTTCCAAAAACAGCCTGGGCATGTCCTCGTCCTCAACCCGCCCCTTCTGTTCAAAAGCCCGAAGCAGATAATAGATATAGTAGCTGTCCTCTTTTTCACTGTCTCGGTACAGATTGCACCGGCTGCAGCCCCCGCACACCAGAGCCCCCGCCATCTGCATGGCTGCCAGCGCATCCTCCCTGGTAAGCCCGTTTTCCTCTTCCAGACTGTCCGTGCAGGATCTGGCTAAAAGCCCCAGTGAACGGGCCATCTCACTGAGACGTCCTGCTGTATATACATTCACATCCGCCATATCGCGGCGTCTTGTCCGTTTCCACACAAAAATCCCCTCCTAAGCCACATTATATGCGGCGGAAGGGGATTCTATGCCTGTCCTTATTCTTTTGGCGCCGGCTTTAACAGAATCTCATCAGGATTCACCAGTCCCAGCTTCTGTTTGGCAATTTCCTCTATGTACTGCTTTGTCTGTACATACACCCGGTACTCCTCCAGCTCTCTGGCCCGATTTTCCTCCTCGGTCTTCTGCTTCTCCAGAGCCTCCTCGCGGATTTGATACTCCAGCTCCTTCTTCCTCATAGAGGTGCTTTTTAAATTCACTACAACCGCCAGGCTGGCCACCACCACGGTGATTCCCACAATGGCCATCCGGTTGCCCCATCGATCCCTTTTCTTTCTCCGGGTGTTTCCGCGTCCTCTCATACTAATCACCAGCCTTAAATCCTCGTTGCCCTGTTACCTCTTACGTTTTATTTTAATCCATCTCCCAGCCTTTTTCAATAGCTTCATAAAATTTGCGCTGAAAACCCGGTCATATGCAATCATTGCAGCCAACACTCCTCCAATTACGCAAAAACGCAGGCCTCCGTCATTCTCCCTGTAAAGGAGATAAAAGGTGGCAAAGCCTGCAAAAATCCAGTATAAAAAATCCTCCAGCCCTACCCACAGCCAGCTGTGGCGTACCAGAAGACGAAAAATCCTCAGACAGTCATAAACTGCCATCAGCCCTGCTCCGGCTGCTGCGCTGACTAAAATCAGCCTTGCCTCTGTCTGAATACTGGGACTCATGCTTCACGCTCCTGACAATTTATTTAAACAGGCGAGAAAGCAGCGACTCTCCGGCCTTTCGGTATGCTTCATTAGAAGAGTAAACCAGACTGTCCACAGTTCCCTCCAGATCCACCTCTCCCTGCTCTACCGTCAGACGGCTTACATGGAGATCCTTTCCCTTTATCGTCAGAAGCCCCATATCTGTATCCATAACAGCCTGCTGCTCGTCAAAAGATACCACCTCACGAATTCCGGTCAGCCTGACTGACGAACGGTTCTGTACCTGACAGGAGTGAGGACGGATTCCCTCTTTTTCTTCCATATAAATCAAAACCTCCCCATATCCGAACCTCTGGTTCAGTATATGGGGAGATGAAAAAATTTATGATAATGACTTTTAAAGATAACGGTACAGTTCTTTGGCATCGTCCTTGCGCACGGTTTCCTGCACATCAAGAACCTCCACTTTTACGGAGCTTGTTCCAAACTGTATTTCAATAATATCCCCGGCTTTTACACTGGCCGATGCCCTGGCCGGCCGGTCGTTGAGCAGCACCCGTCCTGCATCGCAGGCTTCATTGGCCACCGTCCTGCGCTTAATCAGTCGGGAAACCTTCAGATATTTGTCCAGCCTCATAAATTATGCGTTTACCAGATCCTTCAGAGCCTTACCTGCTTTGAACTTCGGAGTCTTGCAGGCTTCGATCTTCATGCTCTCACCAGTCTTCGGATTTCTTCCTTCTCTTGCTGCTCTCTCAGATACCTCGAATGTACCAAAGCCTACCAGCTGAATCTTATCACCATTCTTTAAAGCATCAGCAACCACATCTGTGAAAGCCTTTACTGCTGCCTCTGCATCCTTACGAGAAAGACCAGCCTGCTCAGCTACTGCTGCAACTAATTCTGTCTTGTTCATTATTAATTCCTCCTGCAATGGTCCGACAAGCCCTGCCGGACACTAATCAAATAAAAAATGTACTCTTCCATTTATATATGGTTTACTGCTCTTTGTCAAGTTTTTTTGGCTTTTTCCTGCTTTTTAATCTCATTCCATAAATCCAGACTTTCCTCCGGTGTCGCGGCTACTGCATCTCCAAATACATGGGGGTGGCGGCGAATCATTTTCTCGCATAAGCCATCGATCACATCCTCTACAGTAAAGAGTCCCTGCTCGCTGGCAATCTGGCTCTGAATCATAACCTGATAAAGCACATCCCCCAGCTCCTCACAGAGATTTTCCATATCGTGATGATCAATGGCCGCAAGCACCTCCCCGCTTTCCTCCAGCAGGTAAGGCTTCAGACTCTCCAGGGTTTGCTTTCTGTCCCAGGGACATCCGTGATCCGAACGCAATACCGCAACGATCTCTTTCAAATCCTCAAATGTGCGCATCTTCCTCCCCCTCCTGCTTTCCCGGTTCTGCCTCATTCACAGGTTCTTCTGCTTTTGCGGGCTTTCCCATTTTTCCCGGCTTTGCGTTCTTCCTGCACCTCTCCTCTTTCCCCTGATCCGGCACCGGTTTTCCTACAAATACAATAATCGAACGGTAGGGTACCATATACCGCTTCTGATTTTCCAGTTCCCGTTCCTGCCCCGCTTCATAATACCCGCTTCCGCTGCTGTCGCTGGTATCAAAAGCAATCTTCCACTGCTGGGATCTGGGCAAATGAGGAAGGGCAAATTCATGAGGCTCCCAATGCATATTATATGCGACAAAAAAGGTTTCATCCGCGGTTCCGTCTGCTTTTTTCCCATAAGGTCCCCAATACATAATGCCGATCTGCCGGCGGAAATTCTCAAACTCCGGCTTCCAGGCATTGACTCCGTGGTAGGAAATATCCGGCTTTCCTACTGCCCGATAATCCATTACCTTGGGCTCTTCCTTCATGTGAAATACAGGATGGGCTTTTCTGAAAGCAATCAGATACTTTACAAAGGCCAGCAGTTCCCGGTTGGTTTTCTGGAGCTTCCAGTTCAGCCAGGAAATCTCATTATCCTGACAGTATGCGTTATTATTGCCGCCCTGACTGTGGCCAAATTCATCTCCTGCCTGAAGCAGCGGCGTACCCTGGCTTAAAAATACCATCAAAAGGGCATTGCGAAGCTGCTGTCTGCGCATTTGAACCAGCTTTTTCTTCCGACTGGGGCCTTCCTCCCCGCAGTTCCAGGTGTAATTATAATCCGTCCCATCCTGGTTTTCTTCTCCATTGGCCTCATTATGCTTCCTGTCATAGGAAACCATATCCATCAGCGTAAACCCATTGTTGGTAGCCATATAGTTGATCACGCCGTGACCAGCCGGATTGCGGCGGCTGCGGAAAATCAGATTTTTCATCTGATCCTCATCTCCCTTTAAGGCCCGCCTCATATCCACCAGAAAACCATCATTGAATTCGCCAAGATTTTTCTGATATCCCGGTTCCTTATCTCCGTCATCCCAATAGGTAGCCCACAGCTTCGTGTCCGTCAGATAGGGATCCTTTGCCAGAATCCAGGCAGGTGCCTGTCCCGTCAGATGAACTCCGTCTACATGGAATTCCCGAACCCAGAACCGCACCACATCCAGAACTGCCGCTGGCGTCTCCCTGCCTGTGAAAAACAGTTCGATAACCACTTCCATTCCTGCCTGGTGAAGGGCCTTTACCATCTGCTTAAACTCCATCGCCGGATTTCTTCCCGTACCTGCATAGGAGGCCTTCGGCGCATAATAGAAAGCAGCTCCACAACCCCAGTAATTTAATCTTCCCGTAGGCTTCGGGCCGTCTCCATAGGGATTGCCGTCCGCTACATCCGGCATCTCAATCTCCTGAAACTCCGCGACAGGCATAAGCTCCAGCGTCGTAATTCCCAGTTCCTTCAGATAGGGAATCTTTTCCACAACGCCTGCAAAAGTCCCTTTATTCCGGACACCAGATGAGCCGTCCTTTGTCAGCCCCCGCACATGAGCCCTGTATACAATACACTCCTCATAAGGAATCCGCAGAGAAACATCCCCCTCCCAGTCAAACTCCGGCTGACTGACCGGCGTTGTAAGAAGTCTCTCTCCATTTTCCAGACATCCCCATGCTTCATTTCCCAAAAAGCTTCTGCCGCAGGGATCCGAAAACCGTTTTCCATCCGCCTCAAAAGCATACTCATACTGCTGTAATCCCTCTCCCTCTACTGTCATCTCCCATACCTGACCATGACGTCCTGCTTCCGGAAATCTGATTCTTGCCGCTTCCTGTTTTTCGCCCCTGCCCTTTTCCGGCGAAAACAAAAGCAGGCTGCACTCCTTTGCAGCCGCTGCAACCGATACGTGAATTCCTTTCTCCGTTGGTGTAAGCCCCATCGGATATACCCCTGCGCTGTCAATGCAAATCTGATACTGTCTCATCCTTCCACCTTTCCATTTCACGTCCCCGTTATTAAGTTACAAAGAAGAAATCCTATTCCCGCAGCTGCCCCCAATCTGCCGCAGGAATATCCTAGGACCAAAGAAAGAAGCTTGCAAGCAAGCTTCTTCGCCTGTGGCCAGTCGCTTCTGCGACAAAATTCTCTGCCGCCGCATGGCGATCCCTGCGGAGCGTTTTTAGGTCACAGGACACAATTTCCTATGACCTAAGAAATCACCAGCTCTACCGGACAGTGATCCGAGCCCAGTATCTCCGTGTGAATCGCCGCGCTCTCCAACCGGCTCTTCAATGTCTCTGACACACAGAAATAATCGATTCTCCATCCTGCATTTTTCTCCCGGGCCTTAAACCGATAGGACCACCAGGAATACACCCCTTCCTGCTGCGGATAAAAATATCGGTAGGTATCCACAAAGCCCGCTTCCAGAAGCCGGGTAAACTTCTCCCTCTCCTGATCAGTAAAGCCTGCATTTTTTCTGTTTGTCTTTGGATTTTTTAAATCAATCTCTTGATGGGCCACGTTAAGATCTCCGCAGAAAATCACCGGTTTTCTCTCCTCCAGCCCTTTTAAATAACCAAGCCAGGCGTCCTCCCACTCCATACGGTAATCCAGACGCGCCAGCTCGTTCTGGGAATTGGGCGTATAGCAGGTTACCACATAGTAATCCGGAAACTCTGCTGTAATCACCCGTCCCTCCCTGTCGTGATCTGGAATCCCGATCCCATAAGTCACGGACAAGGGCTCCTGTCTGGTAAAAAGCGCAGTGCCGGAATAGCCTTTTTTCTCTGCATAATTCCAGTACTGATAATATCCAGGCAAATCCAGCTCCAGCTGCCCTGCCTGAAGCTTTGTCTCCTGCAGGCAGAACACATCTGCATCTGCCTGACGGAAAAAGTCCAGAAAGCCCTTGCCTGCGCAGGCGCGGATTCCATTCACATTCCAGGAAATCAATTTAGTCATATAATTTCTCCTTATAAACACCTTCCTCAATCAGACGGCGGATAGAATCCACGACAGCAGCCTTATCCTCCTGGTAGGTAACGCCGAACCATTTATCTCTGGTTTCCAGCACCTTTACCTTGCCCTTGCCGCTCTTGATCAGCTTATCAATAATTCTGGGAAGCAGATATTCTGCCTTTAAATTTCCCTCTGGAATATTGTCCAGAAACTCCGGGAAGCCTGTCTCCAGCTCCTCCAGGAAACGGGGCGGAAGTCCCCACATATTCATGGATACATGCTGATCCGGATTTACAGAAACGGGATTTCCCTGCTCATCATTGGCCTTTAAGCTGCCGTCCTTCCACTCAATGTCAAAGGTCTCTGTCACATCCCGAAGGGTACCGTCCTCATTCACCTGGCACACACCGCGGGTCACGGTTCCGTTCTCACTTAAAGTATTTTCCAGAATAAATCCGCCCATACACATATCATAAACGTCAGACTCTGTATCCATCTCATGAACCATATAATCATGAATTTTGGAAAAGCCCTCTTTGCCGTAATAGTCATCTGCATTGATTACCAGGAACGGCTCATGAACCATGCCCTTTACAGCCAGCACTGCCTGTCCGGTACCCCAGGGCTTTGTCCGGCCTGCCGGAACCTGATATCCTGCCGGAAGCTCCTCCAGCTCCTGGAAAGCATATTCTACACGGGCAATCTTTTCAATTCTATTGCCGATAATCTCCCGAAAATCCTTTTCCAGATCCTTGCGAATAATAAAAATAATCTTATTAAAGCCTGCTTCCAGCGCATCATGAATGGAATAATCCATAATAATCTCGCCATTGGGCCCCACCGGAGCCAGCTGCTTGATTCCTCCGCCAAAACGACTGCCAATACCAGCTGCCATAATTACCAACGTCGTATCTTTCATCTTTTCTCTCCCTCAGATTCTTCGGTTTCCACACCGTTTTTTATAACTAAACTATATCATAGGAACCTCAAAAAGGCAATTCATAGGAAAAGAGAATCCCGGCCTGCAGGATTCTCTTTAACGATTTTTATGAACTTCAACAATTCAGCCAGTTTCGAATCATGGCCTCCAGGATTTCCGCGCTTCCTTTCACCCCGAAGGAACCGCTGTTTAAGGCAACATCCTTATAATCCAGCTCACTGTGATATCCCTTGCTGTATCTCTTGTGATACAGGGTTCTGGAATGATCTGCGTCTACAATCATCTTCTCTGCCGCAGCCTTTTCCATCTCAAAATATTCACAGCAGTTTTTCAGCCTGTTTTCATAAGATGCGTAAATATAAATGCTGAAATGATTCTTTCTCTCTGCCAGAATACTGTCCGCACATCTGCCTACCAGAATACACGGCCCCTTATCCGCCAGATCCATAATAATATTTTTCTCAATCTGAAAAATCTCATCCTGCATACTGGGAACCACCATTCCCAAAGGATACAGATACCGCAGGTAGGGAAAATTGGAAACCTCTTCTTTGTCACTGACAACGGAAATCGGAAGTCCCATGCGCTTTGCCGTTTCCTCTACAATATCCCGGTCATAAAAAGGAATTCCCAGCCGCTGTGATAATTCACAGGCAATCGGTCTTCCCATACTTCCAAACTGCCGCGATATGGTAATTACGTATGAATCCTTCATTTCTGCCTTCAGGCCCTCCTTTTGAAATCTTTGTATCCATCAGGCCTCTGATGTGCGAATCGCAGCCTGGGCTGCCCTGTCAGCCGCCGGAACAGCCTTGATTCTCCTCTGCTGCATGCTTCTTACAATACAGGACAGGGTAAAATTAATAATAAAATAAATCATGGCTGCCAGGCCAAACAGAACAAAAACATCAGATACATTGGTCGTTCCCAGCCCATTATACTGATAAGATGCGTTCATAACCTGACGCACTCTGGCCATCAGCTCAATCACTGCCACATTGGCCAGATAAGAGGAGTCCTTAATAGTTGTCACTACCTGGCTTAACAGAGTCGGCACAATATTGCGGTATGCCTGCGGCAGCACAATATAGTACATAACCTGAAATACATGAAAGCCCTGAGAATGGCCTGCTTCAAACTGCCCCAGCGCAACCGAGTTCAGTCCGCCTCTTACAATCTCTGCAATAACAGAAGAAGTAAACAAAACCAGCGCTGCGGCTGCCTTAAACAGAAGCTTTACCTCTACAGAGGTCAGTCCAAACATTTTCCTCTGGAGAAAGGACGGACAGGGACAGAAAATCAGGCAGACAAAAATCCACAAAAGCAAAGGCGTATTTCGGAATATCTCAATATACACAATTGCCATCCATTTCAAAATTCTGGCAACGCCTCTATTGCAGTAATTGCGTACCAGCGCCAGAATCGATCCCACAAAAATTCCCATAAGCACTGCCACTACAGAAATAATCAGGGTAAATGCCACGCCTTTCATAATAAACTTCAGGACTGCCGGATTGGTAATAATCCGCAGACTTCCTTCTATTGTACTCATAGACTCATTCTCCCCTTTCTTTTATGCTGCAGCTTCTTCTGTCACAGTCACTCTTGCATCCCGCTTCTTTAACGAGTTCTCCCACACGCTTGCCAGTGTGGACAGAGGGAAGCAGATAACAAAGAAAAGCAGGCCGCTGAGCAGATACGCCGGCGCATAAGCGCCGCCGGTACTGGCTCCTGTTACAAAGCTGTAGGTAACAGAAATCAAATCCGTTCCTCCAATAATGTAGAGGCAGGAGGTGTTTTTCACCAGATTCACAACCTGATTCACCATGGGAGGCAAAATAATCTTCACGCTCTGAGGCAGAATAATATAATACATTTTCTGAAAATAATCAAAGCCCTGAGACTCGGCTGCCTCAAACTGGCCTTTGGGAATCGCTTCGATTCCTGCCCTGATAACCTCGGCTACATAAGCGCCGTGATACACTCCCAGAGCAATAATTCCCGTTGCAATAATGCCAATACTGTTTCCGGAAAATGCCAGAGCGTAATACAGAAAACAAATCTGCAGAAGCAGCGGCGTGTTCTGTATAAATTCCACGTAAACCCGGGCAATAGCCCTCAGCGCCTTGTTTCTTCCTGTAGACATCAGTCCAAATGCGATTCCCAGAAGCAGAGATATGAAAAGCGCAAACACTGCGGTCATCAGCGTATGCTCCACTCCCAGAAAAAACGTTTCGCGAAAGGTCCACACCTTCTCCCATGCATCAGCTGAAAATAAACCTGCCATTTTTTACCTCCCCTGCCTCACCTGCCGGTATTTTTCATAATCACTGTTTTAGTTGAGTCCGTAATTGTCAATCAGACCCTGGATGGTTCCGTCATCCAGCCATTTGGTTACCAGATCCTCGCAAACCTTGGAGAAGCCGGAGCCCTTTTTCGTTACAACGCCATACTCCTGAGGAGCAAATTTGTCTTCAATGTAAGAACGTCCATCTGTCTTATAGATTGCCAGAATAGATTTATCAACACAGAAAGCATCTATCTCACCTGCGCTGAGAGCGGTAGAGATTGCCGGATAATCCTCATACTGACGATAGCTGATGCCCTTAGTCCAGGTTGCTGCGTCAAAGGTATCACGGTCAAAGCCCTCGCCGTCTAACACGCCAGCCTCAATCATGGCTGCTGTCAGCTCTCTTGCAGAAGTAGAACCGGAGGAAACGCCTACCTTTTTGTCTTTCAGATCTGCCAGCGTTTTGATTCCGGAAGCATCCTCAACCAGAACAGTAACCGCATCAGTATAATATGGGGTTGTGAAATCCCAGGTCTGTTTTCTCTCCTCTGTAATCGTAAAGGTAGCCAGAACACAGTCAATATCGCCGGAATCCAGAAGCTCTCCTCTGGTTGCTGCGGTAACGGTTGTATACTCCACGTCCACGCCCAGCTCCTCGGCAATCTTTGCGCCCAGATCAATTTCCATTCCTGTATACTCGCCGGTCAGGGCATCCTGAAGACCAAAGCCGGGAACTGCATTTTTAACGCCTACACGGAGAACGCCTCTGTCCTTAATGGCCTGCACATCTGCGGAAGCATCTGCCGCTGTGGTATCTACTGCTGTAGTGTCTGCTGCTGCGGTGTCTGTCGCTTTCGTATCTGCTGCTGCAGTTTCAGCTGCCTTTGTGTCTGCCGCTGTGGTATCTGCGCTTCCTGAGCCTGAGCATCCGGTCACCATAGCTGCTGTCATCAGTCCTGCCAGTAATAATGCGATTTTCTTTTTCATAATGTCTCCTCCTCATTTTCCTTTTTCTTTTCTCTGTCTGATCCTTCCCTGTTTTCAGATATGGCGTCTGGAGATTATCTAAAGCATAAAAGATATGCCCTAAATCATATTCCTTTTCTTTCCGGAAATTCTTTATCTTATAATTTTTCCAAGGAACTGCTTCACTCTATCATGCTGGGGATTGGTGAAGAAATGCTCTGGTGTTCCTTCCTCAATAATCTCCCCGTGATCCATAAATACAACCCGATCTGCCACCTGTCTGGCAAATCCCATTTCATGAGTAACCACCACCATGGTGATATTTTCATCTGCCAGTTTAATCATTGTATCCAGAACCTCCTGAATCGTTTCTGGATCCAGGGCCGATGTGGGTTCATCAAAAAGAATAATCTTTGACTGCATACAGAGCGCTCTTGCTATTGCAATTCGCTGCTGCTGTCCGCCGGAAAGAGTCGTGGGATACACATGGGCCTTATCTCTCAGTCCAACCACATCCAGATAATGGTAAGCCAGCTCTTCTGCATCTACCTTGCTCTTGTGGTGCAGCTTCATCGGCGCCAGCGTCAGATTCTTCAAAACCGTCATATGCGGATACAGATTAAACTGCTGAAACACCATAGATGAGGTTTCCCGAATCACATGAACCCTGTTTTTGTGGTTCAGCTCCTTTCCATCTACCAAAACCCTGCCGCTGGTAGGCTCCTCCAGAAAATTCATACAGCGAACCGTAGTAGATTTCCCGGAACCTGACGGACCGATAATAACCAGCTTTTCTCCCTCTTTGACCTCCAGATTCACATCCTTCAGCACATGAAGATCACCGAAATATTTATTCACATGCTCCATTTTGATCATCGCCATGATTTTTCTCCCTCCCGGTTCCCAAACTTTCTATTTCCCTCGTCCGCCTATCTGCAAATCCGGAAAAGCACAAAGGCGCCTTGAAGTTTTACCTTCAAAACGCCTTCGTTTTGTGTAAGTGCCATTTTAAACTAAATTTTATTAAATGTCAATTTATTTTCTTCCGTAAAAACCTATTTTTCTTCCAAATGAACTTAACAAAATAAAGTTTTGTTCTTTTCATCTAAAATATTATATATTTTCTGAAATTTTTCAAATTGTTTTAATTGTTTTTACAAAACAAAATATTCATCTTTTTTCACAGGACGTATTTCCTATCAAGAAAGAAGCTCGCTCGCGAGCTTCTCCGCCTGCGGCGGGTTTTTATTTCATAGGATGCAATTTCCTATGAAATAAAAAAATGCAGACAACGCCTTCGAAGCCTAACAACCTCTCTTTGCATCTGTCTGCATTTCTATCATTTTATCGCGAATATGTCTTCCTGCCCTACTTTATTCTGCTGGGCTTGGGGAAGTAGCGGAACAATACCTTTGCTACCAGCTTTTCCCGCTTCACATAGGTATTCTTCCATCTGCGGGCATCTGAGGAATAATTCCTGTTGTCGCCCATCATAAAATAACTGTCCTCTGGAACCTCAAAATGCATAGGCTCCTCTGGAATCATCGGCTCCCTGATATAAGGCTCATCCAGGGGTGTTTCTGACCCATTTAGATAAACATGGCCGTCTACAATATCAATGGTATCTCCCGGAAGTCCGATAACCCGCTTGACATAATAAATCTCTTCATTGTCCGGGAAACGGAAAATCACAATATCTCCACGCTCCGGATCTCCGAATTTGTAAGACAGGCGGGAGCCAATTACCCGATCTCCTGTCATAATCGTATTTTCCATGGAACCGCTGGGAACCTCGCTGTTGGCGATGATACAGGTATTCAGGAAAAACGCAATCGCAGCTGCGGAAATGATAATCTTAAACCACTCCCAGACCTCCTGCTTCCAGCCGCCCTGCTTTTCTTCCTTCTCTGGCTGCTGTCTGCCGGCCTTTTTCCCTGCCTCGGTTCCGGGCATATCCTCTTCCCGGACAGTGTCCCTGCCAGAATCCGATATACCGCCAATCTCCCTGGAATTAACCGGCTCTTCCATAGGGATATCTTCCGTAAGCTTCCTCTCCGGCCCTGTCCAGGTTTTATTTTTTTCCATAAATGAATTCGCCTCTGTCCGACTATCTGCTGCGATATTTCTCCAGCAGCTTGTTGATCCGCTTGGTCGGATTCAGCAGCTCGCTGAGAGAATCATCATGATTCAGATTGTCAATAATCAATGCAATATATTTGCTCATGTCTACATTAATGTAGTACGGTCTGGACAGCAGCTCCGGAGTCTGGTAAACCAGGTTGGTGGTCAGAATCCGGTCAATAATGCCGTTGTCATAATACTCATCAAATTTGTTCAGTCCATTGGTGAACAGACCAAAGGTTGCACAGATAAATACCTTTCTTGCTTTTCTGCGCTTCAGCTCCTTGGCTACATCCAGCATACTTTCACCGGAAGAAATCATATCGTCAATAATCAGAACGTCCTTGCCCTCTACGCTGGAGCCCAGGAATTCGTGAGCTACAATCGGGTTGCGTCCGTCTACAATGCGGGTATAATCGCGGCGCTTATAGAACATACCCATATCCAGACCCAGAACGTTGGCAAAGTACACAGCACGGCCCATACCGCCTTCGTCCGGGCTGATAACCATCATGTGATCGCTGTCAATATCCAGCTCTGTCTCTGTCTTCAGAAGATATTTAATAAACTGGTAAATCGGCTGTACAGTCTCAAAGCCCTTTAAAGGAATCGCATTCTGCACACGGGGATCATGAGCGTCAAAGGTAATGATATTCTCCACGCCCATATTGGTCAGCTCCTGCAGAGCCAGAGCGCAGTCCAGAGACTCTCTGTTGGAACGCTTATGCTGACGGCTCTCGTACAGGAATGGCATAATGACATTGATACGGCGCGCTTTTCCTGCTGCTGCCGCAATCACTCTCTTCAGATCCTGGAAATGATCATCCGGAGACATATGGTTTGTCATTCCGCACAGGGAATAAGTCAGGCTGTAATTGCAGACATCCACCATAATGTACAGATCATCACCGCGGACGGAAGCGTTGATTGTTCCCTTTCCTTCGCCGGATCCAAATCTTGGTGTAGCAGCTTCGATAATATAGGAATCTCTCTGATATCCTGCAAAAGCGATGGTGGATTTGTGATCGCTCTCCCGCTCTTTTCTCCACTCTACCAGCCAGTCATTTACCTTTGCGCCCAGCTCAGAGCAACTCTTTAACGGAATCAGTCCCAACGGCCCTACTGGAATGGTTTCAATGGTTTTTTCTTCGTATATCATGGTGTCCTCCAAATGTGTATGGTAATTTTCTTATTGTTCTGGCGACAATTCAGCCATGCTTTTTCTCTCTGCATTGCTGCATAGCAGAACCGTTACTTTTATTGTTAACGTATTCTTTATAACATCAGGAATCATTTAAGTCAAGTTAATCCCGGTATCTTTGCCGTTTTTTCACCCGAATATCCCCTCCGTACAGGGGAATGGTGGCATAATGGCTCATAAGCCGTGACGCAACCCGGTCAGAATAGGTGTCTCTCAGCATATCCATAGAAAGATTGGTTGAGATAATAGTTCCCAGCTTTCTATTGATTCGCTCATTGATACAGTAAAACAGCTGAGAGGAAACAAAGGAGTTGTTTAATTCTGTCCCCAAATCATCAATAATCAGCATCTGACAGTCCAGAATATGGCGGCAGGTCTCCTCCGCCTCGTCCTGACCATCCCGGCCGAATCTGCATTTGGAAAACAGCTCAAACAGATCCTGGGAGGACAGATAAATAACAGAAATCCCCCGGTCAATCAGCGCCTTTGCAATACAGTTGGTCAGAAAGGTCTTTCCTACGCCTGTGCTTCCCGTAAAGAGAAGATTTTCTCCCTTGCCCGGAAACTCCGCCGCAAATTCCCGGCACCGTCTGGCAACCAGCTTCATATAATCCAGTTCCGTCATTCCCAGCTGGGGAACCTTTTCCCGGCTGTCGTACCACTCAAAGGAAAATGTGGAAAAATTCTCCCGCTCCAGCGCCTGTTCAATGCCGGACTGGGCGTACAGAATCCTCATTCTGGCCCGTTCAAAGCAATGGCACCGCTTCCCGTCTGCAAAGCCTGTATCTTTGCAGTCCGGACAGGTATAGCGCATCTCCATATAGTCCTCAGGGAAACCGCTGTTTTTCAACAGCTCCTTTCTTCGGAGCCGCATTTCCTCCAGCTGCGCCTTCATCTCTTTTGTCCTTTCCAGACTTCCGGAAAGGCTCTGCCTTGCGCAGGCCGCCGCCTGAGCGCTGATTTCCTGTTCCAGCTGCTTTAACTGGGGAACCTGCTGATACACACGGGCAATCCGCGCGTCCCTCTCATGCCGGTTCTTCAGCTGGCGCTTCTCATATTCTCTCATTACTGCATTGTACTGCGAATTGCTCAGGGCCATCCCTTATGTTTCCCCCTTTCCTCTGTTATGATTCTCCGATCCAGCCGCGGACCTGCTCTAAAACCATAGAATCATAGTCCGTATCTCTCTGTTCAAAATTATGAAACTGGTTGGTCTGAGGCCGGGCAGTCTCGTTTCGTCCCCCGGATCCACCCTTTCGCTTCTGGCTCCTTCGTTTCTCATCCAGTTCCGATACATCCCGCAGGTTTTTCACTCCGGCCTTGTTCCACTCAGAAAGAATTCGATCTGCATAGCGGAAGCTGGGATTGTGAGTGGCTTCCATCGTCCTGTTGCATGCCTCCAGCACCAGCTCTCTGGTAAATCCGTAGGTTCCAAACCACCGTTCAATCATCTCCTTTTCCGCATCCCCCGGCTTCCGGTCAGTCAGACCAAAGGCCCGCATAACAGAAAAAGAGTCCTTTGTAAATCCGCTGGCATAGGCCTTGGCCTGCTCTACTGTGCGAAGCTCCTTTTCATGCCAGTTCAAAGCCACTGTTTCAATATAGCGGATACTGGTATGCCCGCCCTGAACGCAGTATTCCACCAGATACTCCAGAAGCTCTGCTGACATATGAAGACCGTCATACAGATAGGCAAATACCTCCAGCTCCCTCTGTGTAAATATCTTATTCAGGTACCTCTGGGCAATATACAGAAGCTGAGAAAATTCTCCGTCTCCCTGCAGGCGGTTCACCTGATCCTGACTGTACACCGGACGCCCGGAGGCTGCCGCTGCCTCTGCACCTGCCTGACCGGAGCCCCCGCTTCCGGCTGGCAGAATGCCTCTCGTCTTCTCACTGGCTGCCCCGCTCTGGTCTGACTCTGACCTGCCGCCTGCCTGACCGGAGACTGCGGGCTGTACCGAACTTTTCCGGGAATCGCTGTCTCTCCAGATAGCCCCCTGGTTCTCCATGGCGGAGCGCTCTGGGCTGCTTACAGTCAGCGCCCCCAGCTTCTCCCAGTAAGACAGGGCTCTCCGCACATCTGCCTCTGTATGATTCAGGGCATCGGCAATCTGTCCCACATCCGGCTTCTCCTGATGGTGCCTCAGCAGGTACAGATACACCTTCACATATTCTCCATTAGCATCTGCCATATAACGGTCAATAAACTCATTTGCCACCAGGGTGGCCTCCACTCCAAATCTGCAAATCGCGTCCATAACTCCTCATCCTCTCCTGTCTGTATCTTAACACATCCGGCTCTAAAAAGAAATAGGCGGGATTATCCACAGAATTCTTTGTGGATAATGTGGATAATGTGGATATCCAGTCAACATAATTCGAACTGCATCTGTCGAATCTGGTCGAAAACCACGAAAATACTAGGTTTTTTAAATTTTTTGACATTTTCTTATGTAAATCAAAAAATCCACATAGTCCCTTTACATAAAAAGTGGAAAACTATGTGGATAATGTGGATAACTTATAATCCCAACAGTCTTTCCCCAACTTTTACAATGTCTCCGGCCCCCATAGTTATCAACAAATCGCCTGTTGAACAATTTTCTAAAAGAAATGTCTCTATTTCATCAAAAGTAGGGAAATAATGGACGTTTCCGCCTGCAGCCTGGATTCTTGAGGCAATATCTCTGGAGCTGACGCCCAGAGTATCTGTCTCACGGGCTGCAAAAATATCAGCCAGCACAACCTCATCTGCTGCAGAAAGAGCCTGGGCAAACTCATCCAGAAAGGCCTTTGTCCGGCTGTAGGTATGGGGCTGGAATACGCACCACAGCTTCTTATGGGGATAATTGGCTGCAGCCGCCAGAGTTGCCGCTATTTCCTGGGGATGATGAGCATAATCATCAATAATAGTAACTCCGTGCATCACACCCTTTTTCTCAAATCTCCGCTCTGTTCCCGTAAAATTTCGAAGTCCCTGTGCTATTCCGTGGACAGAAATCCCAAGAGCTCTGGCCGCAGCAATCGCCCCCAGAGCATTGTATACATTATGCTCTCCAGGAACACTTAACTCAATTCGATCTCCCGGCTGTCCATTCTCCACCAATGTAAAGGAAGGTCTTCCAAAGCTGTCATAAGAAAGATCTGCTGCGCAAAAATCACTGTCCACTCCATGTCCAAAGGTCACTGTCCGACAGGGAAGTTCTCCACAGATCTCCTGGTAATTTTCAATATCACTGTTTATAATCAAAAGACCTTCTGCCGGAAGATTCTCAGCAAACAGCCGGAAGGAATGGCGAATATCTGCAAGATCCTTGAAAAAATCCAGGTGATCTGCCTCAATATTCAGAATCACTTCTATAGTAGGATAAAATGACAGAAAACTATTCGTATACTCACAGGCCTCTGTCACAAACAGCTCTGAGCCCCCCACCCGGATATTTCCTCCGATAGAATGAAGAATTCCGCCTACGGAAATCGTTGGATCTGTCTCTGCTGCCAGAAGAATCTCTGTCAGCATCGAGGTAGTTGTTGTCTTTCCATGAGTTCCTGCCACAGCCACAGCCTGTCTGTAATTTTTCATCATCTGGCCCAGAAGCTCTGCGCGGCTCAGCATGGGAAGTCCTCTCTGCACAGCTGCCGCATACTCCGGATTGTCCGAATGAACTGCTGCCGTATAAACCACCAGCCTTACACTGTCTGAAATATTTTCCGCTCTCTGTCCGTAGAAAATCTGCGCTCCTGCAGCTTCCAGATGATTCGTCAGTTCTGTTTCATGGGCATCTGATCCAGTAACCGTAAAGCCCTCCCGCAGAAGAATCTCCGCCAGACCGCTCATGCTGATTCCTCCGATTCCAATAAAATGAACCGCCAGTGGCTGATTAAAATCTATCTGATACATATAAATTCCTTCCTTTATCGATTTTATAATAGCTCTTTCTTTTCTTATGTTTTCTCTACCTTTTTACTTCTTTTTAACGGGAAAGTCAATGTTTTCCGCTTATTTTTGTTGTTTTCCGCCGGATTTGTATTATAATCAATGGTAACCCAATACAACCAGACAACGAGGTGCAACATGAAACGAAATCAACTGCTCCGTTCCCTGCCAAGAGGATTGGCAGGCTTTTTTATCAGCCTGTTCGGAATCATCGGCTGGCTGCTTCAGAGCTTTCTCCATCTTCTGACCGGCTGCCTGATTCTCGGCGCGCTGATTGCTCTGTTAATCTATGCAAAGGTAAAGCCGGATCTGGATTACTGCCGGGAGGTCGCCTACGACAAGCTGGCTCAAATGCAAAGGCAGGACTTTCAGCTGCTTTCCGACACAGAGGTCTATGACAAAAACAATCAGCTCATTGGCCTGATCAATGCCGGTCACTATGAATATGTCCCCATTAAGGATATCAGCATGAACCTGCAGAACGCCTACATTGCCCAGGAGGATCGGCGTTTTAAAAGCCACACAGGAGTAGACTGGATCGCTACCTTCCGTGCGGGACTTGCTCTGGTAAAAAACCGTGGGGAGATCACCCAGGGCGGCTCCACCATTACCCAGCAGGTCATTAAAAATACATACCTGACTCAGGAACGGAGCTTTACCAGAAAAATCGTAGAAATTCTTCTTGCCCCGGAGGTAGAAAAAAAATATTCCAAGGCAGACATTATGGAATTCTACTGCAACACCAACTTTTACGGCAACCACTGCTATGGAGTCCAGGCTGCCAGCCGCTACTATTTTGGAAAGGACGCCGCGGATCTGGAAACCTGGGAAGCCGCTGTGCTGGTTGGTCTGAGCAACAGCCCTTCTGCCTATGATCCCATCCGCAATCCCGATGATTCTCTGGAAAAACGAAACGACGTACTCCAGAGTATGCATGAAATCCAGTACCTGACGGATGAAGAATACCAGAACGCCATTTCCCAGCCTCTGAGTATTGTTCAGGAGGAAGCTGAGGGCACAGATGAGAACTACCAGAGCAGCTACGCCATCCACTGTGCCGCTCTGGCTCTTATGAAAATGGAAGACTTCCCCTTCCAGTACACCTTCCAGGACAAAGAGGATTATGACTCTTATATGGAAAATTACCAGACCGTCTACAAGGCAAAAAATGAGGAAATCCGCGCAGGCGGCTATCGTATTTATACGTCTCTGGACAGTCAGCTTCAGGAAGTTCTCCAGACTCAGGTAGATACTGTTCTCGAGTCCTATACAGAACTTCAGGAAAATGGAAAATATGCCCTTCAGGGCGCTGCAGTCATTGTAGACAACAAGACCAATTATGTCGCTGCCATTGTGGGCGGAAGGGGAACTGACGATCCCTTTAACCGGGCCTATTTAAGCGCCAGACAGCCCGGCAGCACCATTAAGCCTCTGATCAGCTATGGTCCCGCCTTTGACACCGGAGAATATTATCCGGCCCGCATGGTAGACGATCACAAATGGGAGGGCGGCCCTTCCAACAGCGGCGGCCATTACTACGGAAACGTTACTGTCCGGGAAGCCCTAAACCGCAGCTTAAATACAGTTGCATGGCAGATTCTTACCGATATCGGCGTCAACTTCGGCCTGGATTATCTGGGACAGATGGAATTCCAGAAACTGACCTGGGTAGATAATAATGTTCCTTCTCTGAGCATCGGCGGTTTTACCAACGGCGTTCGTGTTGTTGATATGGCAAAGGGTTACAGCACTCTGGCCAACCGGGGCGTATACGATGAACGGACCTGCATTGTTCGAATTGAGCATCAGCAGCAGGGAGAAGTGACGAAGCATTACAAGCCCTTTGCAAAACAGGTCTATCAGGAAGATTCTGCATTTATGCTTACAGATATTTTAAAGGGAACACTTACTGAAAGCTATGGCACCGGACGAGGACTGGCTCTGGAAAACGGAATACCTGCCGCCGGAAAAACAGGAACCACCAACAGCAGCAAGGATACCTGGTTCTGCGGCTATACCCGTTACTACACCACTGCAGTCTGGGTTGGCTATGATATTCCCCGGGCCATGCCTGGAATCTACGGCAGCACCTACGCCGGAAAGATCTGGAAGCAGGTTATGGATAAAATCCATGAAGGACTGGAGCCTCTCGACTGGGAACAGCCCGCTTCCGTAGAAATGCAGGCAGATTCCCGCAGCGGCATTACTGATTATGTCAGCACAACTGCCCAACTCCGGGCTCAGCAGAGCATCCACGACAAGGAGCAGCGCAAGCTGGCCGAACAGCTGGAAACCGCTGTTTCCCTGTTCGAAAATAAAATCATCGAAACTGTGGAGGATACCTACTGGGTAAAAGAACAGTATCAGACTATTATTACTCAGCTGAACCAGATGGATGAGGGAGACATCCGGGGAACCCTTCTGGAGCGAACAACCTCTAAATACGAGGAATTTGCCCCCATCATGGATCAGATGCAGGAGACCATCACCCTCTATGAACAGCAAAAGGCAAGAGAAGCAGCCGAAGCCCAGAAAAAGGCTGAAGAGGATGCGATAAAGGCAAGAGAGGATCTGGAAGCCCAGACCCGCAAAAATACGTTCCTGACTGCTCTTATGGATGTGGAAAATCTGGAATATCAGGCTCCCAACGCCCAGCAGCTGGTTCAGACAGCGATTGACCGGCTGCCTCTGGTTGCAGATTATCAGGAAGCTGTCTCCTACAGCCAGCGTCTGGAAGCCGCTATTGCCCGTATTTCCACGCTTCCTACTGCTGCCGAATGGAAAATGATGGAAGACAAAAAAGCCGAGGAAGAAGCCAAAAAACAGGCGCAGGAGCAGCAGCAGCTTCAGAGCAGACAGGCGCAGCTTCAAAGCTTTCTTACTCAGGAGCGAATGAAATGGAGTATTTCTTCTCCTGTTATTGCAGGGCCGGGAGTTCCTTCCGGAGAGGCCGGAACTCCGTCCGGCCCATTACCGGCAGGTCCCGGCAATGAAAAACAAAATCCCGCCGCTCAGGCAGAAGGAGGAAGCGCAGAATGAGCGATCACATAGATGATACCAAAACAAACCTCCGGCTTCTGGAGGAAGCACAGACCTGTGAAGCCTCCCCTGCCGATGACACCTCCGCAATTCAGGAGGCGCTGGCTCAGGAAATCCAGAATGTAACAGCCGATATTCCAAAGCTGGATTTGACCGGAATATCCGAAGAAGAACCACAGCCATCCCTTCCAGAGGGGGCCTCCAGTACCGGTTCTGTTTCAGAGCAGGAACCTGTAAGCTCCTGGTTTCTTACCTTTATGTGCATGAACATTCCCATTGCAGGCTGGTTCTATCTGTTCCGCCTTGCATTTAATAAAAAAAATACCCAGAGGCAGAATTTTGCCCGGGCTTATCTGTTTTACAAACTGATTTTCCTGGCCATATCCGCCGTTATTCTGGGCATACTCATTTATGTTGGGCTGGATCTGCTGGATCAGGTTCTGGCATATATGGAGATGCTTTAAAAAAGCAGGGGGTTCATTGATCGCCCCCTGCTTTTTAAAGTTTTGGATATACCGCTCTCTTTTAAGCAAACTCCTCAAAAAATCCCTCTGGAATCTCATAGGAAATCTCATAACTGGTTCCTGCCTTTGGATCTCCGCCCGTATAGCGAACCCACCCCGGGAATTCCGCCATCGGCATTTCTCCCCCTGTCTCCGCAATTTTTCCATACAGAGTTTCTGACGGGTAGATTCCTGTGGTACACCAAGTATCCAACCATTCCAGATAATCCATAAAAATTCCACTGCAGTGTGTTGCCGACGGCATACAGTAAAATTTTAAAAAGCGATCCACCTGCTCCTGACCGTATTTTTTCACATATCCCTGATACTGAGATATGATCTGCCAGGGACTGATAGACATATCATTCCAGCTGGTAAATAAAATCATTTTTCCTCCATGAGCAATAAAATCATCCAGCTCCGGCTGGTTCACATCATAAGATAAGGATGCCTCCATCAGCATCCTGTACAATTCAGGATCCGGTCTGCGGTAATCATGAGCAATCAGCTTCCAGTTTTTGTCCTTTGTAATAAAATATTTAAATACACCATCTGAACGGTCTCCATGATGAACATTGTACCTGGTATCTAATGGCTCCCGTGGAACTGGATCTGGCCCCAAATCCATAATCCCGCCCTCAAGAGCTGAACATCCATGATAGGTATTTACGCCATTTGGCATTGCATACTCCAGCTCAAATCCTTTCTCATAAATTTCTATTGTATGCAGTTGAGCCTCTGTCAAATGATATTTTTCCCGAATCATCTCTATAAAAACATGGCGATTCGCCCGGGCAGCATAAATATTTGATACAATCCCGTCCCGAATTCCATCCAGTTCATCATACCATTCAATGGCATCCTTCTGAATCCCTGCAAGTGTTTTCTCATCGATAAAACCATCAGAATACGGGTGAATATTTTCCTCGTAGCTATCGTATACAGCTTTGGAAAGCAATGCTCCCCATATCCTCAAAAGCACAAAGCTAGATGCCGGATCCGCACAGAAAATACCATCATAATCCTTTCCATAAGAAACTGCACACTCCAAAGCCTCTCGTCCTCCTGCAGAACCGCCTACAAAATATGTCCGTTCGGCATCCTCCCCATAGCATTTCTTTACAACAAAGTGCATAACTCCATTGGTTTTTATTAAATGCAGACGAATATAATTTTGAAGGGCCTCTTCATTCGATGCAAAGTCTGCCGACATGGGATCGCGAGACTGATGGCCTGAATCATCTCCAAAGACTACAAATCCATGCTCTGCCGGGTTGTATTCTGACATCAGGAGTTCTTTTTCCAAAGCAGGAATCTGTCCGTTATTTGCCCCACCGCCAACCTGTACGCTTCTTTTATTCCAACAAAACGGCAGAAGAATTTTCCACTCAATATTCGGAGCATTCCTATCAACAGGATAAATCACCCCTGTCACTTCCAGATATTTCTCCCTACTTATCCGGGTTTCTTCTTCTCTGACAGCAAGAATCCTTCCTCCTCCTGTCTCCGCTTTCATTGCCTCTCGGGGTATCTCTGTCCCTGCCAGTTTCATCGCTGCCTGTCTGTCAAGGACACCCCATGTCTGCGTCATTTTTTTCTCTGATACCTGATAATCTTTCATGGCCTTTTCGCCTATTCCTTTCAGGCATTTTAATTCTGATAAATCCTTTTCGTTATATCAATCATATCCTGAACCGGAACAGAACGATATCCTCCAACCCTCGTCATAATGATAAATTCCCATGTAATTGGCTTAGACCCCACAGAAAACAGTTCTACCTCCTCATCCTGAGGAACTTGAAAATCCGATGCCAATGCAACTCCAAAGCCCTGGCACACCATTTTCCAAATGGTATCTATAGAAGAAAATTCTATAGTTTTGGGAGACATTCCATAGGTCCTTATAACCTTATCTGTTACAGCCCGAAGTCTGGATCCATTATTCAGCAAAAGAAACAGTTCCCCCTCCAGCTGCCGGATGTCTATCCAGGGATATCGAAATCCATATTTATGAACCCCCTGCAGGTTTCTATTTTTAGGAACCACCAGACAAATTTCCTCTGAAGAGACAATCTCTATATGAAACTCTCCCCTCTGCTCTTCTCTGCTGTTTCCAGTCATCATTGCAATCTGTATTTCACCGGTTCTAAGCATTTCCTCCAGTTTAACTGCCGTTTCCTGATAAATGTGCAGATCAAATTTGGGATATTTTTTATAAAATTCAGGAATAATTTCAGGAAATATATTTTTTCCTCTCCCATAAGTGGAACCAATCGCAAGAGAACCGCTCTTCAGCTCCTTAATATCTGCAATCTGCTCACGAAAGCTTCGATCCTGCTCCAGTATTTGCTTTGCATATTTTAAATATTGCTCACCTGCATAGGTCGGAATCATCTTTTTTCCGATCCGCTCGAAAAGTAAAATGCCGTATTCTTGTTCTGTCCGTGCAAGAAATTTGCTCAGTGCCGGCTGAGAAATAAAAAGATTTTCTGCCGCTTTTGCAATTCCCTGCATTTTCGCAATTTCAACAATATATTTCTGTTCTTTCAAATCTGCCATAAGCCACCATCCTTTCCTCTGCAGAAAAGCCTGCCCTTGAAACAGACAGGCTTTTTCTTCTTGTCCAGTAAATCTTCAAGACGAGACATCTTCTTGTCCGGCAAAGCCGAACAAGAAGCATCGGAGATTCCTCCGATGTGAGATCTGGCAGGAAAATCCCTTTACAAGCGAGCTTGACAAGAATTTTTCTGTCAGATCTCCCGCCGTCCTGAATAGTTACATTTTATTCAGCCAGAACAGCGTCGTATGCCTTGCTCATGCCCTCAGTCTGAATCATGTTGTACCACTTCTCTACAACAGGAAGCATATCGCTCAGATCCTGGCCCCAGTACTCGGTCTTAGCCAGAATATCAGCAACAGATGCATCCTTCATAAATGCCATAATATCCTCACCGTCATTGGCTTCATCTGTGCGGTAGAATGCAATCAGAGCAGCCAGAGAGAAGGTCAGGCCCTGCGGATAAGCACCCTTTTCTTCTTTATACTCCAGAATGGTCGGCAGAACTCTTGCTTTGAACTTGGAAACAGAGTTCAGCGCAATGGACAGAAGCAGATGTTTAATAAACGGGTTGGAGAAACGCTCCAGAACGGCTGCTCCAAATGCCCGGTTGTCCTCAGTATCTCCGATGGTGGGGATAATCTCCTCGAAGATGCACTTCTTCAGAAGAGCAGATACTTTCTCATCCTTCAGGCACTCACCAACAGTCTCCAGACCGTACAGACGGGCACCCAGTACCATAGAAGTATGAGCACCATTCAGAATACGCACTTTTCTCTTCTTATAAGGATCTACATTGTCTGTCCATACAACATTAAAGCCTGCCTTCTGCAGAGGAAGCTCGTCCTCATGATCGCCCTGGATTACCCACAGATGGAAGATCTCAGCGGTATCCATCATGTTATCCTGCTGACCGATACGCTCGCACAGAGCTGCATGCTCATCTCTCGGGAATCCGGTTACAATACGGTCTACCAGTGTAGAGCAGAAATCATTTTCATTCTTCAGCCATGCCTTAAAATCATCGCCCAGGTTCCACAGATCTGCATACTGCTCACAGCACTTCAGCAGCTCCTCACCATTGTGGTCAATCAGCTCACAAGAAAGGATAATAAAGCCCGGCAGTCCCAGCTGGAATCTCTTATAAAGCAGCTGAGTCAGCTTGCCCGGGAAGGAATGAGCCGGAGCATCCTCAAACTTGTTATCACCTTCAAAGCAAATACCTGCCTCAGTGGTATTGGAAACGATAAAGCGGAAATCCGGGTTCTCAGCCAGAGCCATATAGGCAGCGTTGTCACTGTAGGGATTGACACATCTGGAAATCACATCAATATGAGTATGCTCATCTACAACCTTACCGTCATTGATGCCTCTTAAGAACAGATTGTATTCGCAGCCCTGCTTCTCTAACATCTCGCACATACCTTTTTCAATCGGCTGCACAATCACTACAGAACCGTCAAACAGCTCCTTCTCTTTTAACTTCTGGAAGAAATAATCTACAAATCCACGCAGGAAACCGCCTTCACCAAACTGAATTACTGTTTCTTTCTTGCTCATCGTCTGAAACCTCCACCTTATAATTTGTTATGATTGATTTACTCGTCTTTTCGCCGCTGTTCTTGTCTTCTTCTTCTCCACCCCGGTTTGAGACTGTTCTTAAGGACGGCAGAAAACTTTTCTTTTTTGTAAGTGCTTACAAATTTTCAAAAAGACAAGATTGCGTTTATTTCATGGATTTATCATACACCATTTGATCTATTATTGCAATAGGTTTTCCAACTTTTTTGTAAGCGTTTACACTTTTTCTTGCAAAAACAATTTTGTCAAAAAGCCTGTGCTGTGTAAATATCTAAAAGGGATTCTCATGAAAAAAGTTCACGAAAATAAAATCTAAAAAGAAGATCGCCGTATACGACGATCTTCTGTCCATGTCTTATTATCCAGACTGCCTGCAAAAGCAGCCATTCTGTATCAAAACAAGGGGTCTGTCAGCGCTCCAATTAAGCTACAACGTGAACATTAACAGCCTGGATACCGCGGTTGCCCTCGGTGGTGTCAAAAGTAACCTTCTGACCATCTTCCAGAGTCTTGTAGCCATCAGCTACGATACCGGAGAAGTGTACGAATACTTCCTCGCCAGTTGCATCGTTGGTGATGAAACCATAACCTTTAGTAGCGTTGAACCATTTAACTGTACCGTTATTCATGAGTGGTACCTCCCTTTATAAAATAGATTTAATTATTTTTGTATTTTCTCTGAATCAAAAAAATCACATATTTTTGTAAATCATGAAATGGTCTTCATGACTTACAAAAATATGTGAATCAAAAGCTCATATCAAAATACATCGTAAGTTTAGCACCTGAGTGCCAATCTGTCAAGTAAATTCTGTCAATTTTGTCCCAACTTTCACGGTTGTGCGCGGTTCTTGCTGTCGCTTCTGCGACAAAATTCTCTTCCAACCCATGGCGATCCCTCGCGGAGCCGAAACAAAAAACGCTGCAGAAAAGCGGTTTCCCGCTTCCTGCAGCGTCCATCTTCTGATGAAGTTAATTACTTCAGGGTAACCTTTGCGCCCTCAGCCTCAAGTTTAGCCTTGATGCCCTCAGCCTCTTCCTTAGAAGCAGCCTCTTTCAGGATCTTCGGAGCGCCGTCAACTACGTCCTTAGCCTCTTTCAGGCCCAGACCGGTAGCTTCACGAACAACCTTGATAACTTTAACCTTGTTCGGGCCAACCTCGGTCAGCTCTACGTCGAACTCGGTCTTCTCTTCAGCTGCCTCAGCTGCCGGGCCTGCTGCTGCTACAACAACACCTGCTGCTGCGGATACGCCAAACTCTTCCTCACAAGCCTTTACCAGCTCGTTCAGCTCTAATACGGATAACTCTTTGATAGCTTCGATAAACTCTGCAGTGGTTAACTTTGCCATTTTATTTTCCTCCATTTGATTAATGTTTTTCCTGGCGCTTCCCTTTCCGGAAGGGCCGAAATAAATTCACAGGAATATATTCCTATCAGTAAAACTTATGCCTCTGCGCTCTTCTCAGCGATCTGATTAAGCACACGAGCGAAGTTTGCAATCGGAGACTGCATGCTTCCCAGCAAACGGCCCAGAAGAACTTCTCTGGACGGGATGGTTGCGATAACCTGCATTCCCTTTGCGTCGTAATAATTGCCTTCTACAACACCGCCCTTGATTTCCAGCTTGTCAGCCTTCTTTGCGAACTCAGCCAGAATTCTAGCAGCAGCAGTTGCATCTGTCTTGGATACAGCGATTGCAGTCGGTCCCTCTAAATGCGGATCCAGAGCAGCAAATGCAGTACCCTCCGCAGCACGTCTGATCATGGTGTTCTTATATACTTTATAAGTAACACCAGCTTCTCTTAACTGTTTACGCAGCTCAGTATCCTGAGCAACGGTCAGACCACGATAGTCAACCACTACTGCAGTTGCAGCGCCGTCCAGCAGTTCAGAGATCTCTGCTACGATTGGCTGTTTTAACTCAACTTTTGCCATGAATCTTTCCCTCCTGTTTTTTTATATAACTGGAGACTGCAAGGAAAAAGCCTCTCTGTCTCAAAGACAGAGAGGCGCTACAAATTCAAAATTAAAGAAATTGTACGTTCCTCGGCAGGTGGAATAACCTTTATGCCTTACGGCACCTGCTGTCTTCGGCAGTCAATACTTGTGTATGATAACATACTATATTGGAATTGTCAACCGTTTTTCGCAACGATTAGCCAATCATCTTAGCTACGTTCAGCTTAACGCCCGGGCCCATGGTAGAGGTCAGGGTAACGCTCTTTAAGTAAGCACCCTTCAGGGTAGCCGGTTTTGCCTTAACGATTGCATCCATAAGCGTCTGGAAGTTGTCCGCTAACTGCTCCTCAGTGAAAGAAGCTTTACCCACTGGCACGTGGATAATGTTGGTCTTGTCAAGTCTGTACTCAATCTTACCAGCTTTGATATCGTTGATAGCCTTGGTAACATCCATGGTAACGGTACCAGCCTTCGGGTTCGGCATTAAGCCCTTCGGTCCCAGTACACGACCCAGACGTCCAACAACGCCCATCATATCCGGAGTAGCTACAACTACGTCGAAATCTAACCATCCTTCGTTCTGGATCTTCGGGATCAGCTCCTCAGCGCCTACAAAGTCAGCGCCTGCAGCCAGTGCCTCGTCAGCCTTCGGTCCCTTAGCGAATACCAGGATACGAACTACCTTACCAGTACCGTGCGGCAGAACAACTGCACCACGGATCTGCTGGTCAGCGTGACGTCCGTCACAACCGGTTCTGATATGAGCCTCAATGGTTTCATCAAATTTAGCAACAGCAGTTTTCTTTACCAGTGCAATGGCATCTGCTGTATCATAAAGATTCGCACGGTCTACAGATTTAGCCGCTTCTACATATCTTTTTCCATGTTTCATGATAAAATAACCTCCTAGTGGTATTGTCGGGGATGTCCCTCCCACGTCTTTAAATTGTCATCTCGCGTCTATGTGGAATACTGAATTATTCCTCAACAGTGATACCCATACTTCTTGCAGTACCTGCAATCATGCTCATAGCTGCTTCCAGGCTTGCTGCATTTAAGTCAGGCATCTTAGTCTCAGCGATCTTCTGAAGATCAGCCTTGGAGATGGTAGCTACTTTTGTTTTGTTCGGAGTTGCAGAACCGGATTTCAGCTTGCAAGCCTTCTTTAACAAAACAGCAGCCGGCGGAGTCTTAGTAACGAAGCTAAAGCTTCTGTCTGCGTATACGGTAATAACAACCGGGATGATTAAATCGCCCTGGTCTGCAGTTCTTGCGTTGAACTCTTTGGTGAACTGCACAATATTAACGCCGTGCTGACCCAGTGCAGGACCAACTGGCGGAGCAGGAGTAGCCTTGCCTGCCGGAATCTGTAATTTGATGTAACCAGTTACTTTCTTTGCCATGATAATGACCTCCTATATTGTGGTATTGTCGGGGATGTCCCTCCCACGAGCCGGCAGCCTGCCAGCTCAGTTTCATGTTACATTTTCTTCACTTCTGTGAAATTCAGTTCAACCGGAGTCTCCCGGCCAAACATCTCGACATTGATAGTAAGAGTTTTCTTACCCTCATTGATGCTCTTAACCGCACCAATGGTATCTTTCCATGCGCCGGCAGTAACCACAACGGTATCGCCCAGCTCATATTCCACTGCAATCTCTTTTTTACTGAAGCCCAGGCCTGCCATCTCCTCCTCACTGAGGGGAACCGGTTTGGAACCCGGTCCGACAAATCCGGTCACGCCGCGGGTATTGCGTACTACATACCATGTGTCATCATTCATGACCATGTGAATCAGCACGTAGCCGGGGAACATCTTCTTGTCCGCCAGCTTTTCCACGCCGTTCTTCAGCTCAGCTACCTCCAGCATCGGAACGGATACTTCCAGAATCTGATCCTGAAGATTGCGGTTTTCAATGGTTTTCTCAATGTCTACTTTTACCTTGTTCTCGTAGCCCGAATAGGTATGAACTACATACCATTTTGCTTCTGACATCTTATCACCCTCGCCTTATTTAATAATGAAGCTGAGGCCCCATTTGATAATGAAATCCAGGACTGCGATAATCAGTCCAAGAACAGCAGTTACCGCAAGAACAACTACAGTCTGCTTGCCTACGGTTTCCTGGTCAGGCCATACGATTTTACTGAACTCAGCTTTTACACCCTTGAAAAAGCTCTTCTTCGGGGCTTTCTCAGTTCCTGTAGCTTCTCCCATATTTCACACTCCTTATTTGGTTTCTTTGTGTAAAGTATGAGTTTTGCAGAATCTACAATACTTCTTAGTCTCCATGCGATCCGGATGAGTTTTCTTATCCTTCGTCATGTTGTAGTTGCGTTGTTTACATTCTGTACATGCCAGTGTAATTCTTGTGCGCACGACTTCCACCTCCACTTGATTTTTCGTTGTTTCGGTCTCATTCTCACACGCCTCAGCCTTTGCAGCTAATTTTACGCATAAAAAAAAGACCTAAGTTCTTCCATTCGCCAGATTACTATACCATATGAAGAAAGATTCGTCAACGGGTTTTGCGAAAAAAAGAGGGGACGGAAAAGCCGTCTCCCTCTGATACTGCGTCTATTTTCTTTCTTCCTCCACTGCCCGTTTCAGCTCCTCCGGAATCCTTCTTTCATGCATTCCCGGCGGAAAACTTTTTCCTATGGTATTTTTTGCAATGTTCTTGAACAGTTTCTGAATCCCCTTTACCAGTTCCAGCTTCATATACGTTTCCTCCTTAGTTTTTGTTATGTATTTCAGGAAGCAAAGTCATCGCCTCCAAAACCACCGCACAGACTGCCACGTTTCTCACTTGTTCCAGAAACAGCAGAATAAAATAGTAAACAAGAATGGTCAAAACAGCATCTATCTTTTTTTTCAGAATTCCCTCTGCCGTATAGCAGTCTCTATTCACTGTAACTGGCGCCCTCCATGCCACGCAGGCAGAGACTGCTGCAAATATCCAGCCCATCGCCAGCTCTGATACCGGCGCCGCTTCTCCGCTCAGAATAGAAACTGTCAGCAGCGATGCCATCCACAGACCGCAGCCCCAGCCGGTCGCTGCATGAAGCCCCCCTGCATGGATCCGCAGGCATCCGAATATCAGCAAAAATACAATACACTCCCACCCTTTTCCAAGAGAAAAGCTAATGAGAAGCAGCAAACTCATCCTGGCTGCATTTTCCGCCAGCAGTTCTGCTCCGTACTGAATCATAAGCTGCTCTCCCTCGGTTGTAGGGCTTATTTTCCCGCACCAGGCTACAAACTGTTTTATCATTTGCCCATCCTCACTTCTTTCTCCTATGATTAATCATAACACAATTTTTTCGTTCTGAATGTTTTCGCAGTATTCGCATGTTTTTTACTCCTAACTGCAAATTTTTTCAAAAACACACACAATTCACATTTTTCTGGACGTAATTTCTCGCTGAAAAGTCTCTTGACGAACCTCTGATTATTCAGTAAAATAGCACCATTGTTTTAAGCTTTATCTGGATTTTCTGATTTTAAAAGGAGTGTTCCCGTTCCATGTTTTACTTTATCTACACAATGCTCGGCTCTCTCTGTATATTTTTTTCCTGCATCAACCTTCTGCCTGAAAAGCTGTCCCTTTCCTGCAGGCTGCTTCTGCTTTTTTGGACGCTTCTTTCATCCCAGATTCTGAATCAGCTCCTGGGACAATATTTTGTTTTTATCACGCTTCCTGTCATTCTGCTTATCCTTTATCACCGCACCTCTTCCAAATGGCTTTGCCTTTCATGCTCCATATTTGGATATCTTTTTGCAGTAACCTTTAACTATCTATGTATCTGGAGCCTCCAGAAAATTACTGGAATGACGCTGAGTCAGATACAACATATTCCCGCTATTGCGCTTCCCTTCTCTCTCCTGTATTGTGTGCTGTGCTTTGTCCTTACCAAAACTGCCGGAGCTGCTTTAAACCAGAAAATCGGGATTTCCCGAATTTTCTCCAACCCCCGGCTCTGTATGACCATATTTCTTACCCTGTCGATTCTGGGTATCCTGTTTGTATTTAATTTTTCTTACGGCGAATCTATTGGCTACGGATACGGCGCTATTGCATTTAACGGATGTTTATTCCTTGCCGCCTTCATTGCCATCACTATTCTGCTTAGGACTCTGTATCAGGCCATTCGCCGTCAGGAGGAAAACAACAGTATGGCCGAACAGTATGAAAATCTTCAAACCTATACCCGTAAGCTGGAAGAGCTGTACAATTCCATGCGAAGCTTCAAGCACGACTATGTCAATCTCCTGGCCACTATGTCCGGCTATATGGAAGAAAACAACATGAAAGAGCTGAAATCCTATTTTTACCAGGAAATCCTCCCCATCAGCCATTCCTTTTCCGAAAACAATTCCCGGCTAAGTTCTCTTTCCTTTATAGAAAATCTGGAGCTGAAAGGACTTCTTTCCTCCAAGCTGATCCGGGCAATGGAGCTGGGGCTTCATGTAGAGCTGGAAATCTCCAAACCTGTATCCGCCTTCTCCATGCGTCCTGTGGATCTGGCCCTTGTTATGTGGATTTTTCTCGATAATGCTATAGAAGCTGCAGAGAATACCGACGAAAAACTCATTCGCTTCGCTGTAATTACTGCGCCTGAGTATCTGCGTTTTCTTCTGCAGAATTCCTCTCTCCCGCCGGAATGTCCTATCAGCAGACTGACGGAATGGGGTGTTTCCACCAAAGGAAAACACCGGGGAATCGGACTTTACAACGCCCGCACCATTCTGGATGCATATCCCCAGGTTCAGTGGGACTTTCATCATGAAAATACGCGCTTTACGCAGGCGCTGACTATATTCAGCACCGCAAAGGAGGAGTTATGATATCTGTTTATTTATGTGAGGATGATAAAAGACAATTAGAACAGTATTCCCGGCTGATTCGCAGGTTTCTTGATTTTGAAGGCTATGAAGAAATACCTGTGTATAATTTCCAGGGACCTCATGCCCTTTTAAATGCCGTCAGAAAAAATAGCGGCACCGGACTTTATTTTCTCGATATTCAGCTGAACTCTGATATCGATGGACTGGAGCTGGCCCGGCAAATCCGGCTGTTAAATCCTCTGGGCTACATTATTTTTCTCACAACCCACAGTGAAATGATGGCTCTGACCTTTCAATACCATGTAGAAGCCCTGGATTTCATTACAAAGGATGATCCCAGGCTGTTAGAGCAGAGGCTCAGAGACTGTCTTCGCACTGCAATTTCCTATGAAATCACTGCCAGAAAACAGCAGGATCCATCTGTCGGAATTAAAACAGAAAACATGATCCTCTATATAAATCCGGATGATATCCTGTATATCCGCTCCGATTCCTCTCCTCACAAGGTCACCATCTGCAGCCAGAACGGCATACACCGGGTAACTGGTTCACTCAAGGAATTTCAGGCGCGTCTGGGGCCACGCTTTGTTCGATGCCACACATCTTTTCTTGTGAACATGGATCACGTTTCCTCCTTCTCTGCAAAAATGAGACAGCTTGTTATGGACAATCAGGATGTCTGCCCTGTTGCCCTCCGCTCCCTTCCGCAGATTACCAGGCTCTCTGCCGGAAAGCTTCCTTCCTCCCAGTCAGAATAGGTCAAAGCCCTTTTCCTACTCATCCTGATAAGGCGTATTTTCCAGTCCCCGCTTTTCCAGAATTTTAACAAGTCGGTCTAACAGACGCCTTCCGTTTTTTCTAAGCAGCCTGTTTTTTCCGAAATACACAGCCATTTTCGGGCTGACTGCATAATAAAACCGGATAAAGGCTCTTCCCCATCCGTATTTCTCCAGAATTTGATCCCGAAACCGCCGCAGCACCCATACCTGCGGACAGTCATAGGAGCCATATACAGCTGTGGCAATGTAGCACCCCCGCCGTTTCTTCTCCGGCAGAAAGTGATGAATCCGCTCTGCCGGAAGGGAGGAAAGCGTCTCCATAATTCTCCGCTCAATATAATCTGGCTGAACGCCATAGCTTGTCCAAAAGGTAATCAGAGGAATCCCCGCCTCTTCACAGATATCTGCCACCTTTCTGTCCCGTTCCCGCCGTTCCTGAGCCAAATGGGTCTGATCATTAATTTCAATCAGAAAAACCGGACAGTAATCCAAATCCGTCACAATAAAATCAATATTCCGAAACAGCTCTCCCCGGTATCTGGCCTGATCCGTTCTTGTAATAAAAGCCGCCAGATTTGCCTGAGGAAGCACAAGGTATCCCTCCGGAAGAATCGACTCAATACACTCCAGATATTCCATTTCTGTATCTGTCACCAGAGATTCCTTTAATTCATAAAGAAAAGGAATCTCTTTTTTCTTTTTTCCAAAAATCATATGTTTTCTCTCCCAATCTTTTTTCTCAGTCAGCGTCCCTTTCCAATACAAATCGACATGATATACACCTGCTTTACTCCTGCCGCTTTCAAAACCCGGGTACAGGCTTCCATCGTGCTTCCTGTCGTATAAATATCATCAGCCAGAACCACCCGCCGGGGAATCTGTTCCGGATGGGCTTTGTAAAAATCTGATACCGCAAAGGCTAAACGAAGATTATTCAGCCGTTCTGCAGGATTCAATTCTTTTTGGGGAAGTGTTTTTCGGATGCGGATAAGAAGATCCGCCCTGACCGGGATTCCGGTAAGTAAGCTGATTCGTTCTGCCAGCTCCTCCGCCTGATTAAATCCCCTCTTTCTCCGTCGGGCCGGATGGACCGGAACCGGAACCAGGGCATCAGGCTGAATATGAGACAGCCATTTTCCATAGCGGGAAACCAGTGCCTGACTGTAAAAATCAAGATACTCCCGCCTGTTTTTATATTTTATTGCCGCCATAGATCGGCGGGCTGCTTCGTTATAGTGAAACAGCGCCGCCCCTCCGTCAAAGCTGCGAGGATGTCTCATACAATCCGGACAGTATTCCATCCGACTTCCTGTCACTTCTTTCCCGCACCGCATACAGACCGGCTGGCGAACCGGAGACAGACTGGCAATGCACTCGGGGCAGATTAGATGCTCCAGAGGAGGCAAAGCCCTCCCCCGGATATTGGATACTCCCGGCACAATATCCCCGCACACAGGACATCTCCGGGGAAACAAAAGCATAATCAGCATTTCCTTCAATCCATATCCTCCTCCATTATCTCCTTCAGCCGTGCCTTCAGTCCCGTATATCTGCGCTGTTCCATTTCATTATTGACCATAGCCTGGAAGGTTTCCGGAATTCCCACCAGGCAGACGCAGGAACGTGCCCGGGTCACTGCCGTATAAATCAGATTTCTTGTCATCAGCATCCGCGGACCGGAATGGACAGGAACCACGACTGCCGGATATTCACTCCCCTGAGACTTGTGGATGGTAATGGCATAAGCCAGTTCCAGTTCCTCTAACTGCCGGAAGCTGTAATCCACCATCTTTCCTTCGTCAAACTCCACGGTCAGATGCTCTGCAAAAGTATTGATAGAACGGATTCTTCCAATATCACCATTGAACACCCCCGTTCCTCCGTCCACAGGAATCCCGTATCGGTTCCGAATTTCCCACTCAATCTGGTAATTGTTCTTAATCTGCATAACCTTATCCCCAACCCGATAAATCACTCCGCCGGATTCCCGCTCCGCCTTATCTGGAGATTTGGGATTTAAGTATTCCTGAAGAATGGAATTCAGACGCTCCACGCCCAGAGCCCCTTTCCGCATCGGCGTCATAATCTGGATCTCGAACGGATCTGCATGGACATACCCTGGCAGCTTTTCCCGGATCAGGGTGATCATCGCGCTGATAATTGCATCCGGATTCTCCCGCCGGATAAAAAGGAAATCCCGGCTTGGTTTTCCCAGAGGAATCTGCTCGCCCCCATTGATCCGATGGGCATTTACAATAATATCGCTTTCTGCCGCCTGACGGAAAATGCGGGTCAGCCGCACCACATTAAAACAGCCGGAAGCAATCAGATCCCGCAGAACATTCCCCGGCCCCACGCTGGGAAGCTGGTTTACATCCCCCACCAGAATCAGCCGCGTTCCCGGATTAACCGCCCGCAAAAGCGCATGCATCAAATAAATGTCAACCATAGAGGTTTCATCAATAATAATTGCATCTGCATCCAGGGGATTTTCTTCATTTCGTTCAAAATGCATCCCTGACGAGGAGCCGCTGTCATCGGGAATCCCTGTCAGCTCCAGCAGCCGGTGCACCGTCCGGGCTTCATAGCCGGTAGCCTCTGTCATCCGTTTTGCCGCCCTGCCTGTAGGCGCTGCCAGAAGAATTTCCATTTCCTCCTGTTCAAAATACCGGATAATCGTGTTGATAGTCGTGGTTTTTCCCGTTCCCGGTCCTCCGGTAATAATCAGCAGTCCACTGTTTACCGCTTCAATCACGGCCTGTATCTGAAGCTCATCCGGCTCAATCTGCTCTTCTGCGCAGATCCGCTCCAGCTTTTTCCTGATTTCCCCCTCTGGCTCCGAACCTCTCAAATTCAAATCGTGAAGCATTCTGGCTGCATTCAGCTCCATGTAATAATACTGGGCCGCATAGATCTCCTGCCCCTTCACCACGATTTTCTTTTCCATCTGCAGATCCACCAGATGCTTTTCCATACTTTCCGGAGCCACATGAAGCAGCTCGGAGGCTCCTGCAAAAAGCTCCTCTTTTGGAAGGTATGTATGTCCGTTTGCCACAGACTGAAGCAGGGTATAAAAGATACCGCTGCGAATCCGGAAATCCGAATCTGTAAAGATTCCTACCCGCTGAGCAATCTCATCTGCCATCTTAAATCCCACACCCTGAATGTCGTCCGCCAGCTTATAGGGATTTTCTTTAATAATGCCGTACAGGCGGGGACCATATTCGTTGTAGATTTTCAAAGCCAGATTCATGGAAATCCCATATTCCTGCAAAAACATCATCGCCTGACGCAAATCCTTTTTCGCTTCCATCTGCTCAGAAATCGACATGGCCATTTTCTCACTGATTCCCTTTACCTCAGCCAGCCGCTCCGGCTCCTCCTCAATAATGCGAAAGGTATCTGCCTTAAACCGGCGGACAATCCGGGCCGCCAGAGCCGTTCCCACACCTTTCACAGCGCCGGATCCAAGATAGCGTTCCATAGACGCCGAATCCTCCGGCGCTTTCAGCTCATAGGTCTCTACCTGAATCTGATCACCGTATACCGGATGCTCTACGCTACGGCCGCTGGCTTCAATAAAATCACCCTCACTGATATAGGGAAAGGTTCCCACCAGCACATATTCCTCTCCGTCACTGTTGACAGAAAGAATAGAATAGCCATTTTCCTCATTTCGAAATTTAATTTTCTCCACATATCCATTTACTGTTGCCATAGACCTGCTCCCGTAAAGACAGAAAAAGCCCCGCGCCAAAAACGGGCCGCGAGACTTTCTTACTGCCATATCTGATTCTGCATCTGCGGAATTCTCAGAAGCTTAAAACTCCTGATTCTTTCCGTCTCCATGCTCAAACTCAATGAACTTACCGGTTCCAACCGCCACAGCCGTCAGAGGATCCTCTGCCACCATAGTAGTAATACCGGTCTTCTCCTCAATCAGCTGATCCAGTCCGTTTAACAGAGAACCGCCGCCGGTCATTACAATACCCCGGTCGAAAATATCAGCTGCCAGCTCCGGTGGTGTCCGCTCCAGTACGTTGTGTACGGCGTCCACAATCTGCATCGCCGGCTCGCGAAGGGCCTCCAGGGTCTCCTCAGAGGTCACCACAATGGTTTTGGGAAGTCCCGTTACCAGATTCCGTCCCCTAACCTCCATGGTCAGCACCTCCGGACGGCGGTAAGAGGAACCGATATTGATCTTGATCTCCTCAGCCGTTCTCTCACCAATCAGAAGATTGTGCTTCTTTCTCATATAGCGCACCAGAGCCTCATCGAAATCATCACCAGCAACCTTGATAGAGGTGCTTACTACAGTACCGCCCAGAGAAATCACGGCAATATCTGCAGTACCGCCTCCGATATCTACGATCATATTTCCACATGCCTTGGAAATATCAATTCCTGCTCCGATAGCGGCTGCAACCGGCTCCTCAATAATCGTTACCTCTCTGGCTCCTGCCTGATAAGTCGCATCCTCGACAGCCTTCTTCTCTACCTCTGTAGCGCCGCTGGGAATGCAGACTGCAATGCGGGGCTTGCGCAGAGTTCTCTTTCCCACAGCTTTATTTATAAAATATTTTAACATCTTCTCCGTCACAGTGTAATCAGAAATCACACCCTGACGCAGCGGGCGAACTGCAATAATGTTGCCCGGAGTTCTTCCTATCATCAGGCGGGCTTCCTCGCCAATGGCCTTGATCCGATTGGTGTCGCGATCAATAGCAACCACGGACGGCTCCTTCAGCACCACGCCTTTTCCCTTGATGTATACTAATATGCTCGCAGTACCTAAATCGATACCGATGTCATTGGATACTAACATTCATTCTTCCTCCTGCCTGTTCCTTGCGTTCCCAATTCTTTCCAAAAAAGAGCAATTTATCCCTGTAAAATAACTTTAATCCCTCTTATTATATACAAACATCGCCTATTTTGAAAGGGTTTTTTTATTTTTTATTTTGTTTATATATTTTTTATAACAGAGACACATTTTTGACACAATTGTTTTTTATACTGTAGTTACATTACTTGAGAGAGTAATGAATCTTATTTCAAGGACCCACTTGAAATAACAAAGCTTTTTCATACTCATACCGGGCAATGAAAATTGCCCGGCCCCCCTAAAAACCATTTTCTTTAATTTGTATACCTACCATTCCCAAGCTGACGCGGTGAGAAAGGACTCCCATCCTTTTTCACCGCGTCAGTCATTTTCCTTATCCTCTCAGGCAGAATTCACTGCAGTCCACTACTCTGGTAGCAAAATCCGCATAAAAATCAGGCTCATGGCAAATCAGAAGAATACTTCCCTTATATGCCTTCAGCGCCCGCTTCAGCTCTTCCTTGGCATCCACATCCAGATGGTTGGTCGGCTCGTCCAGGAGAAGCACATTCGTTTCCCTGTTCATCAGCTTGCATAGGCGTACCTTAGCCTGCTCGCCTCCGGAAAGAACCCGCACCTGGCTTTCAATATGTTTGGTAGTCAGTCCGCATTTTGCAAGAGCAGAACGAACCTGATACTGGGTATAAGATGGAAATTCCTTCCAAAGCTCCTCAATACAGGTATTGGTATTGCCCGGCGCCATTTCCTGCTCAAAATATCCTGTATACAGATAATCTCCCAGCTCCACCTGACCGGATACAGCAGGAATCAGCCCCAGAATACTTTTTAAAAGGGTAGTCTTTCCGATTCCGTTGGAACCCTTCAGGACAACCTTTTCTCCCCTCTCCATAGAAAAATTCAGAGGGCTGGTCAGAGGCTCATCATAGCCAATTACCAGATCCTTGGTCTCAAAAATCATCTTTCCGGCTGCTCTTGCCTCCTGGAAAACAAACTCCGGCTTCGGCTTTTCCTTTGCCAGCTCAATCACTTCCATCTTATCCAGCTTCTTCTGACGGGACATAGCCATATTTCTCGTAGAAACCCGCGCTTTGTTTCTGGCTACAAAATCCTCCAGATCTGCAATTTCCTGCTGCTGTCTCTTATAAGCTGCTTCCAGCTGAGCCTTCTTCACTTCATACACCTGCATGAAATGATCATAATCCCCTACATACCGATCCAGCTTCTGATTTTCCATGTGATAAATCAGATTAATCACACTGTTTAAAAACGGAATATCATGGGAAATCAGAATAAAGGCATTTTCATACTCCTGCAGATACCGCTTCAGCCACTCAATATGCTGCTCATCCAGATAGTTGGTCGGCTCGTCTAAAAGGAGAATATCCGGCTTCTCTAAAAGCAGCTTTCCCAGAAGCACCTTGGTTCTCTGACCGCCGGACAACTCGGAAACATCCTTGTCAAGGCCAATCTCCTGCAGTCCCAGAGCCCGTCCAACCTCCTCTACCTTACTGTCGATAATATAAAAATCATGGGCCATCAGAAGATCCTGGATGGTTCCCAGCTCTTCCATCATTTCATTCATCTCATCCTCGGAGGCCTCACCCATCCGATCACAGATAGCATTCATCTGAGCTTCCATTTCAAACAAAAAAGAAAACGCGCTTTTCAGCACATCGCGGATGGTCATCCCCTTTTCCAGCACTGTATGCTGATCCAGGTATCCGGCCCGCACATGCTTTGCCCACTCTACCTTTCCTTCATCTGGCTGCAGCTTTCCGGTAATAATATTCATAAAAGTAGACTTTCCCTCACCGTTTGCCCCTACCAGGCCAATATGCTCGCCTTTCAGAAGCCGGAAAGAAACGTCCTGAAAAATCGCCCGGTCACCAAATCCGTGGCTTAAATGTTCTACATTTAAAATACTCATCAATTTCTCCTTTATCTCACAGTGGTTCTCGCCATCTCCGGCAAGTATGCTTTCTGTCTCTGTGCTGTACCTGCACTCGCTTTTCATTCTATAAGGAAGTCTGGAGAAAAGCAAGCAGAAAAAGAATGTGCCTTGGCAATTTCCCATGAACTAAAAAATGGAGCCGGGCACTTTCATGCACTGCTCCACCTTAGAATCCGTCTCTGTCTACTGCTCCTCACCGTCTTCATCGTCAATAATGCCGCCGATTGAGCTGAGCATTGTAGACACCACCACAGCCACTACAAATAAAACCAGCAGAATCAGTCCGCCACCGGCTATTAAAAGAAACTCCATCTTCCAGCCTCCTGTTCCAGATCATTCTTATTTCTGCAATCTGATGCCAGTATAGCACATATTTTCAGCAAATTCAATAACCTCAGATCATCCCTTTCGGTTCTTCGCTCTGCTGAGTCAGCCAGTTACTCCATTCCCATTTCTTCATTGATTTTGTCTTCACAATCCCGCATAGCCTGAATTGTCTTTTCCATCAGCTCATCTAACTCCCATCCAAGCCGCTCTGCTCCCTGGCGAATCACATCTCTGGAACAGCCGGCTGCAAACCGTTTATCCTTAAATTTCTTTTTTAAACTGGATAATTCCATATCCTTTGTACTTTTTGACGGTCTCATACGGGCTGCTGCTCCAATCAGTCCAGTCAGCTCATCTGACGCAAACAGCACCTTCTCCATCTCATGCTCCGGTTCAATATCGCTGCAAATACCATATCCGTGAGAGCAGATGGAACGAATCATGTCTTCTCCCACTCCGGCCGGACGTAAAAGCTCCGGCGCTTTTACACAATGCTGTTCTGGATACTGCTCAAAATCAATATCGTGAAGCAGTCCCACAATCCCCCAGAAATCTTCTTCCTCTCCATATCCCAATTCTCTGGCATACCAGCGCATTACGCCTTCTACAGTAAGCCCATGTAAAATATGAAACGGCTCCTGATTATATTGTTTCAGCAGATCTAAGGCCTCATCTCTTGCGATTGTACTTTTCTTTATCATTATGCTCTCCTCTTCTCCGGTTTTTATACATTCCGACTTTGTCGTTTTAATAGATATTTTATCGCACTTTTTTTCATTTGTTAAGTTGAATTTTCCAGTCAACTGTAGTATACTAAGCAGGTACGCAGATGTAGTTCATCGGTAGAACATCAGCTTCCCAAGCTGAGGAGGCGGGTTCGATTCCCGTCATCTGCTCTTTTAAAACAGAGGAGCCTTCACTGCAGGACTCCTCTGTTTTTTCATCATATCTGGAATTTTTATCCTACGAGACCGCCGGAATCATCGGCTGCACATCTTCCTTCTCTGCCTTCCGGTAAGCCAGCATCAAATCCACCATTCGCCCGTAGCTTTTCACCCCGTCTGTCTGGTTATTCATTTTCAGGTAGGTGTCATTCCACTGGTTCGCCGCCTCAGCAACCTTGCCCTCATACCCTTCCCAGAAAACACTGTTCTCTCGCAGATCCATACGGGCACTTTCACATAGCTTTCCATGAAGCTGCACATAGGTCTCCATATCTGCCTCTGCCAGGGCATTTCCTGCATACACCCACCCGGTCAGATAGCCGCTGTACTGAAAAGCAGGATTTTGCGAAGCAATACAGGCCAGATAGCCGATAAAATTTGCCTCATCCTCCCGCATAAAGCCTTTTAAATGGGACAGCTCGTGACACATGGTATGGGGAATATTATAATCAGGCATATCACCATTGTAATTCGCCTCTATTGTAAATGGTGAATAAACTCCACACAGCTGCTGCACAGACAAAATCCAGGAAACAGCCACCTCCTTTGGTCGGGGATAATATCCCCCCAGCACAGGATACTGTTCTCCGGCCGCCTGCATGGCAGCAACACTTTCCTGACGCCACTGACTGCGGTTTTCCTGATATCGATAAGCCTGGTTCTTCTCATTGCCCCTTTCCGGCAATTCCGGAGCTGTCTCATTCACCCTTTCCGTCAGATATTCACACAGCTCAACCAGCTCCTCCCTGGTATATTTTCCCGGATCCAACCCTGCATATTCGGAAAACGCCCCAGCATAATAATTGATTCCACAGCAAGTCATATAGGAAAACAGAAGGATTCCTGACAAAAAAATACCACGGCACGCAATCCTTCCAGGTTTGGAAATATGCTTTACCAGGTACCAGAGTGAACCTGCCGCCAGAGCATACAGCCCGATCTCCACAACAGAAACGGGCAGAAATCCCGAAAAGCCCCCAATCCCTTTTACAAGAACAGGATAAATCCTGTGGGCATACCAGTCTGCAAAGCTTTGTGCATACCGGGCACACAGCTGAAGCAGTGCCGCAGCTGTCAGCAGAAGCAGTCCCGCGGCTGCATACCGGATTGATTTTCTTTTTTCCGGATTCATTCTTCTGTTTTCCTGCTGCCCCTTCTTTTGTTCTTCCGTTTTCTTTTCTCCTTGCTCTCTCATTGTTTTCTGGTATCTCTCCATCCTTTTTGCTGTTTATCTCTGCAATTTTGCCCGTTTCGCCTGTTTCCGGCTCTCTGCCGCCTTTTTCTGTCCTGAAGTTCTTCCTCTGCCGTCTTTTTCTCCCGCATTCTACGCGTCTAGCTCTCTGCCGCCTCCTGCCGCTCTATCTGTTTATTGTAGCAGGGGAAAGGACGAAACACCAGTTATTTTTCAAAACAGTTCTCATCTCCAATCCGTTTTTCCGCCTCCTCTTATCTCCCTTCCTGAAATCCTTCTCCGAACACTTCCTTTGTCGGAGATACAATCACAAAGGCTCTGGGATCATGGCGATCAATGATTTCCTTTACCTGATAAAACTGCTTTCTGTCTACAGCGCAGGTCAAGGTTTCGCATTCCTTCCCGCTGTATCCGCCAATACTTTTATAAAAGGTAGTTCCCCGGTTCATGGTGCGCATAATCTCCTCTGCGATTTCTCTGTTTTTATCTGAATGAATCGTAATCATGCTTCCCCGGTTCATGCCATAAAGCAGCATATCAATCGTCTGCGTCGTGCAGACAATCGATATCAGGCCATACATTGCCGCTTCAATCTCCCGAAATACCAGGACAGAACCTCCTACAACAAAAAAATCAATGACCATAATTGCATATCCCGTCTGCATATAAGGGCGAAATTTCTGCAGCAGCTTCGCGAGAATATCCCCGCCGCCTGTAGTTGAATTCCGCATAAATACCACAGCCATTCCCGCTCCTGTAAAAATGCCGCCAAAGGCAGCTCCAATCAGCCGATCCCCCGTATACTGCGGTATGCCCAACCAGCCAAATCCGTCCAGTATCACGCTCATCCACACTACAGTACCTATCGTTTTCCATGTCATCCGGCGTTCCAGAAACAGCCAGGACGCAGCAAACAGCGGAAGATTGATCAGCAGACTCAGAGCTCCGATTGGAAGCCCTGACACATAATTGATCATCAGCGCAATTCCGGATACGCCTCCCGGTGCAATCTGGCAGGTATCAATAAAGCACCACATCCCCACTGCCTGCAAAATTCCTCCTGCAATATCGTAAACCAAATCCTTTCCCCGCTCCCACAGACTTGACTGAAACTCTCTCTTCATTCTGTATCCCCTCCTCATTCTCTGTTCTCCGCCTGCGCCGGCCGCTTCAGAAACCAAATCCATTTTCGTCCATAGCCCTCCTGGCGAAGTATATTCCTATCACAGGCTCTTTTCCTATCACAGAAAAAAAGAAAAGGACAGAAATTTTTCCTTCTCTGTCCTTTATCATACACCAATATTTGTTTATTGATTCTTTTTCTTGTTTTCCGCAAATTCTTCTTTTACCTGATCCATCAGGCCATCTGTCATAATTAAATCCATAGACGCGCCGGCAATAGCCTTAGCTCCGTATAAGATACAATTATGAGCCGCCTCTGTCTTTCCGGCATCTACAAATTCCTGAGAATGGGACGACGTTCCTTCCGGCACAAATGCCACACGAATACAGGAGCCGGGAATCTCATACATTACATTGCCGAAATCTGTGGATCCTGTCTTCTCTCTGGGCGGCGCCAGCTGAGGCGCACCGGCCAGCTTGGCATTGTTCATCAGCAGCTCATTTAACTTCAGCACTGGAATCTTATTAAAGAAGAAGGTTCCCTCCTTGATTTCATAATCCACTCCGGCAATCAGAGATGCGCCCTTGATAATATCCAGGAACCGTTCGCAGACTCCCTCCAGAGTCTTTCTGGAAAAGGAACGGATCGCAAATTCTCCCTCTGCCTCTGCCGGAACCACATTTGCCGGTCCCGGAAGCTTTGCTACAGTATAGTGCATTCTCACATCATCCGGCACATGCTCTCTTAAAAATTCAATTCCCTGGAAGGCTGCAAGCAGCGCATCAAAAGCGCTTCTTCCCTTATCCGGAGCCAGCGCTGCATGAGCGCGTTTTCCATGGAAGGTAACATGAAAGCTTCTCTGAGCCAGACAGCGCACATCCGTACAGGTGTTGGGGCCTCCATGCATCATAAAGGCCACATCCAAATCATGGAAGCACCCTTTTTTGATCATATCGCATTTTGAGCCCAATGTTTCCTCCGCCGGAGTTCCATACACCACAATCTGGAAGGGACGATCCGTATCCAGATTTTTAAGAGCAGCCGCAGCGCCCAGACAGCCAGGCCCCTGCATATGGTGGCCGCATCCATGGCCCAGTCCACGCAGCGCATCATATTCACAAAGAATTCCAATCACCGGACCGCCTTCTCCGTGACTGTACACTGCCCGGAAAGCTGTTTTATAGCCGCCAACTCCCATTTCTACGGAAAATCCGTTTTTTCTTAAATAATCTGTCAGCAGACCAGCGGCAAAAACCTCTTCTCCCTCATACTCCGGATTGTCGAAAATCTGATCCGCCATAGACCAGAGTTCCTCTCGCTCCTCGTCAATCCGCTGGAATAACTCTTCCTTTCTCATAACAGTTCCTCCTTACATAGGTCCAAAATGAATCAGCTGCGCTCCGATTAGCAGCACAGTTCCCACAATCAGCCACAGAATGAAAATCTTCCACATAAACCGCATCCATCTGTCATAAGGAATATTGCAGGCGCTGATAATTCCCATCAGAGCAGTAGAAGTCGGAAGAATATAGTTACAGAATCCATCGCCAAAGTTAAATGCCAGAATCGCTGTCTGTCTTGTTACCCCAATCAAATCAGACAGGGGAACCATAATCGGCATCACCGCTGCTGCCTGACCAGAACCGGAGGTCAGGAATACATTGATAACGGTATTGGCAATCAGCATAGCCGGAGCCTGGAGAATAGTAGGCACGCTGCCAAGTCCGCCTGCCAGAGTATGAACAACCGTATCAATGATTTTTCCATCGCTCATGATCGCGCTGATAGACTGAGCCAGTCCAATGATGATCATGGCAGACATCATTTTCTTGCAGCCCTCCAGGAAGTTTTTAGAAATTGTTGCGCTGTCAAATCCCGAAATAACGCCAACAATAATTGCCAGCCAGATAAACATAGCAGCCATCTCCGGCATATCCCAGCCCCATTTGATGCTGCCGAATACAACAACCACCAGAGAAACCACCAGCGCAATTACATTCAAAATCTTTCTCAGATCGATGGTTCCAAAACTTTCCAGATCTCCGCCCTTATTCAGCTCATTATCCTTATCCAGATCATACATGGGGCTGACAGTCGGATCTTTTTTCACCTTTAATGCATACCGGATCAAGGCAATATTGGTGAATACATAATACACAGCAAAGCAGATCCAGCGGTATCCGATACCAGAATACGGCGGAAGCTCTGCAATCTTCTGAGCTACCAGGGTTGTGTTGGGATTCAGGGTACCGGTAGAAAATCCAATGGCACCGCCCAGCAGAATAATCGCCGCACCTGTAATCGAATCAAGACCAATGGCCAAAGACAGCATCACCATAACCGGTGCAAAAGCAATAAACATATTAACGCCCTGAGTTGTACAGATCAGACCAAACATCAGCGTCAGAATCGGAATAAACACATAGAGATTGTTGGAGAATTTCTTCGCCAGCTTTGCAATCACAGCCTGCAGAGAACCGGACTGGGTCAGCATATGAAAAGCTCCGCCGGAAAACAAAATGACCAGCATCAAATCTACCCGCTTAACAAATGCCTTCACAATGTACATGGGAATCAGCAGCGGATTCACCGGAGAGCGCTCCAGGTACTGGAACTGAGTCGGATCAATGACCTTGATTCCGTCTGCATTCTCAATCCGGACATATTCCCCTGCCGGGAGAATCCAGGTCATGGCTACTGCCGCAACAATGATCGTAAACACAATCACAAAGCTGTGCGGCATCTTAAAACGTTTTTTCTTTTTCTCACTCATAAAAAGCCACCTCCTAAGTATACTGTTTTTATTATACCTAGGGGCGGCTTTCGTGACCATTAGCAAAAACTGAAAGCAAGATTAAATTTTTTATATTGTAGAAACAAAAATGAATTTTTAGTATTGTTTCCGCACGGTTTCGTACAGAATCTCAATCAGCCGATTTTCACATTCCGTTAAGACACGTCCCTTCCGGTAGGCAAGAATCAGTCTGGAATAAAAGGAATCTCTTCCTATATAGTAATATCTTACATTCTGAAATCGGGACATATTTTTTATGTACCCAAGACGGTTAAATCCTATTCCCAATCCCAGCTCAACCATACTGATAATAATATCAAAATGGGCTACCTCCAGGATTCTTCTGGGCCGGATATGGTTCTGCTCAAAAATCCTCTCCGCTGTTTTCCGCATACTCTGTGCCATAGTCGGAAGAATAAAGGTTTCTCTGTCCAGATGGATCATATCCAGATGCAGATAATCATCACCGTCTTCCTGGTATGCATATGCGTTAGCCGGATGATCTGCCGGAAGCGCTACCAGAACCTGCTCCTTTGCCAGTTCCCGGTAGGTTACATCGGCCAGTTCATCCCGGTACATAGTCACCACAAAATCCACCGTTCCTTCCCGATACATGGCTGCCAGTTCCTCCTGGTTTCCATCCCGGAAAATAATTTCCACATCCGGATATTCTTCCATAAACCTCTTTAGCAGCTCCGGCGCTATAGAGATTGCCCGCCTCTGCTGAATGCCAATTCGAATGGACGGATGAGCCTTGCGCCTGGCATGATCCACCAGACAGTCAAACTCATCCTTCATTTCCAGCATTTTTCTGGCTCTGGACACATATTCCTCTCCAATCGGCGTCAGCACAAAGGAGCGGCCTGTCCGGAGAAAAAGAGAAATGCCCAGATATTTTTCCAGATTACTGATATAAACACTGAGAGCTGACGGAGAAATATAAAGCTCTTCTGCCGCTTTAGAAATTGTCTGGCACCTGGCCAGAGTACACACATACTGCTGTTCCTTTAAGTTCATACACACTCTCCGAAGGCGTCCATTTCCGCCCAGTCTGTCATTTGCTTACAGGATTTGTCATAATCCATATTCCAACATGGCCCCGGCTGAAAAGCCGGGGCCATAAGTCTTGCTTCATTTATCAGGTTCTTTGCCTCTCCTGACAAAGAACTCATTCTTTCATTTCCAGACGTACCAGAGCTCTCTTTAAGGCCATCTCTGCGCGAAGCACATCAAGATTTGCATCTTTAGAAGCCAGCCGGTGCTCTGCACGGCTGCGGGCTTCTTCTGCACGCTTAAAGTCAATCTCATCCGGCCATTCTACCACTTCAGCCATAATCGTCACTGTCTCCGGCAGGATGGTAATAAATCCGGAATGCAGGGCAGCCACTTTGACTTCTCCTGCCTCATGGATCTTCAATACGCCCGGAGCCACAACCGCAGTCAGCGGAATGTGGTTGGGATAAATACCAATATCGCCCTCCGTAGTTGTCAGCTCTACCATAGTAACCTCTCCATCGTAGAACCGCTCCGTAGGAGTGACAATCTGTAATTTCATTCCATCAGCCATAGACGTACCCCCTATTTCACACGGGCAAGAACGTCATCAATATTTCCGGCATTGAGGAAATACTGCTCCGGAATATCATCATGCTTTCCTTCCAGAATCTCCTTAAAGCCCTGAATCGTCTCGCTGAGAGGTACATAACGTCCTTCCAGACCAGTAAACTGTCCTGCAACGAAGAAGGGCTGAGACAGGAATCTCTGAATCTTTCTTGCACGGGATACAGTCAGCTTATCTTCCTCAGAAAGCTCATCCATACCCAGCATAGCGATAATATCCTGCAGCTCTTTATATTTCTGAAGTACCTCCTGTACTCCACGGGCTACCTTATAGTGCTCCTCACCTACCACACGGGGATCCAGAATGCGGGAGGTAGACTCCAGCGGATCCACTGCCGGGTAAATACCCAGCTCAACGATGGAACGGCTCAGTACGGTGGTTGCATCCAGATGTGCAAAGGTATTTGCCGGAGCCGGGTCAGTCAGGTCATCTGCAGGTACATAAACAGCCTGTACAGATGTGATAGAACCGTTCTTGGTAGAGGTGATACGCTCCTGAAGAGCTCCCATCTCTGTCTGCAACGTCGGCTGATATCCTACTGCGGACGGCATACGTCCCAGCAGAGCAGATACCTCAGAACCTGCCTGAGTGAAACGGAAAATATTATCAATAAACAGCAGTACGTCCTTACCGCCCTGATCACGGAAATACTCTGCCATAGTAAGTCCTGTCAGACCTACTCTCATACGTGCTCCCGGCGGCTCGTTCATCTGACCGAATACCATGGTGGTTTTATTGATAACTCCGGAATCAGTCATCTCATAGTAAAGGTCATTTCCTTCACGGGTACGCTCGCCTACGCCGGTGAATACAGAATATCCGCCGTGCTCTGTGGCGATGTTACGAATCAGCTCCTGAATCAGTACGGTTTTGCCTACGCCGGCGCCGCCGAACAGACCGATTTTACCACCCTTCTGATAGGGGCACAAAAGGTCAACGACCTTGATACCTGTCTCCAGAATCTCTGTCTCTGTAGACTGTTCCTCGAAGGTAGGAGCTTTTCTGTGGATTGGAAGATATTCTTCCACCTGTGGCTTTTCTTTATTGTCAATGGGCTCGCCCAGCACGTTGAAAATACGACCCAGCGTATTCTCACCAACCGGAACCGTAATCGGCGCTCCGGTTGCAATGGCGTCCATACCACGTCTTAATCCGTCGGTTGTTCCCATAGCGATACATCTGACCGTATCGTCACCAAGATCCTGGGCAACCTCAACAACCAGCTCACCGCCGGTTTCCAGCGGAATTTTGATTGCCTCGTTGATTTCCGGGATCTTGCCCTGGGAGAACTTGATGTCCATAACCGCACCGATAATCTGTGTGATTTTACCAGTATTTTGCTCTGCCATCTTGCTTCTCCTTATATTTATTGTAACAGCTCAGCCATGCATCTTATTGTCCGCTGTAAGCGGGCAATAAGTACCGGGCGTCTGCCCCGTGAACCGTTACGATTTATTGGTTTCGCAGCAGCCCGTTTTTGTCGGACTGCCGCTTTCTTGTGCATCATTTATCAGCTGATTGCATTGGCGCCTGCAATAATCTCCGTCAGTTCCTGAGTAATGGAGCCCTGACGGGCGCGGTTATACTGCAGCTCCAGCTTGCCCAGCATCTCTTCTGCATTGTTTGTTGCCGAATCCATGGCCGTCATACGTGCGCCGTTTTCACTGGCTACTGCCTCCTGAAGCGCGCCGAAAATCAGACTGCTCATGTATTTGGGAATAATCATATCCAACACAGTCTCTTCATTGGGCTCATAGTTCATAAGAGCCTGAGCCTTCTCTGTCTCATGTTCTCCGTCTTCTCCTGCCTCCATAGTAAAGGGAAGGAGCTTAATCAGCTTCGGAATATGGACAACCGTATTTTTGAAAGAGGTATATGCCAGATAAATTTCGCCAATTTCGCCCCGGCCAAAGGAGCCCAGCAGTTCTTTTGTCAGATCCGCCGCATCCTGATACACCGGTTCATTGATTACCTCAGAGTAATCTCCCTTGATCTCGTAGCCTTTTTTTGACAATCCGTCACGGCCCTTCCGTCCGATTGCGTACACACAGGTGTCTTCTGCCTTCAGCTCCGGATTTCCCACAATCAGCTTGACGATATTGTTGTTATATCCGCCTGCCAGACCGCGGTTAGAGGTAATGGCAATCACTGCCTTTTTCCCGCTTCCGCCGGCCTTTAAATACTTGTGGTCAATATTTCCGGATCTTTTCAGCATGGACGAAATGGTTCCATACATCATGTCAAAGTAAGGTTTGGAATTTTCCGCCTTCTGTCTTGATTTCTGCAGCTTTACTGTAGAAACCAGCTTCATGGCCTTGGTAATCTGTCCGGTGCTCTGGATACTGGCTTTCCTGCGTTTTATATCTCTCATGGATGCCATGATATTTACCTCACTTTCGTGTCAGCTCACAGCTTTCACGGCTTTTGTCCGCCCGGCGTTCCCGTTCTGCCGCTTCCGGCCTGTTCTGCCTGACGCGCCTTTGCCTACCGCTGTGCCTTACACTCCTTGATTGCCTTTACCAGAAGCTCCTCTGTCTCCTCCGTCAGTACCTTGGTATCGCGGATAGAAGCCGGAATCTCAGGATATTTTGTATCAATGTATTTGAATAATTCTTTCTCAAAACCAAGTATATCTGCAACCGGAATATCCAGAAGATATTTCTTGGTAGCTGCGTAAATGATGATTACCTGGTACTCAACCGGCATGGGCTGATACTGAGGCTGCTTTAAAACCTCACGGATACGCTCACCCTGAGCCAGCTGCTCCGTAGTAGCCGCATCCAGCTCGGAACCGAACTGAGCAAAACTTGCCAGCTCACGGTACTGAGCCAGCTCTACACGGATAGGAGCTGCAATCTTTTTAATTGCCTTAATCTGTGCTGCACCTCCTACACGGGATACAGACAGACCTGCATTGATTGCCGGACGGAAACCAGAGTTAAACATCTCAGTCTCCAGATAAATCTGACCATCTGTAATAGAAATTACGTTGGTCGGAATATATGCGGATACGTCGCCTGCCTGGGTTTCGATAATCGGCAGTGCAGTCAGGGAGCCGCCGCCTAAATCGTCAGAAAGACGGGAAGCACGCTCCAGCAGTCTGGAATGCAGATAGAATACGTCGCCCGGGTAAGCCTCACGTCCCGGCGGTCTCTTCAGCAGAAGGGACAGGGTACGGTAAGCAGCTGCATGCTTGGTCAGGTCATCATAAACCACCAGCACGTCCTCTCCGTTTTCCATCCATTCCTCACCGATCGCACAGCCGGAGTAAGGAGCAATATACTGCAGAGGAGCCAGATCGGAAGCAGTGGATACTACGATAGTAGTATAATCCATGGCGCCGAACTCCTCTAAGGTTCTTACAATATTGGCTACTGTGGAAGCCTTCTGGCCAATCGCAACGTAAATACAGTGTACGCCCTGGCCCTTCTGGTTAATAATGGTATCAATGGCAATCGCAGTTTTACCAGTCTGACGGTCACCGATAATCAGCTCACGCTGTCCTCTTCCAATCGGAATCATGGCGTCAATCGCCTTGATACCGGTCTGAAGGGGGGTGTCTACGGATTTTCTCTCAATAACACCGTGTGCCACACGCTCAATGCGGCGGAATTTCTCAGTCTCGATGGGACCCTTGCCGTCAATCGGCTGTCCCAGAGCATTGACCACGCGGCCGGTCAGGGCATCGCCTACCGGAACCTCAACTACGCGGCCAGTGGTCTTTACAATGTCGCCTTCACTGATGCTGCTGCTGTCACCTAACAGAACAACACCTACGTTATCCTCCTCCAGGTTCAGGACCATGCCGTAGTTCTCTCCCGGGAATTCCAGAAGCTCACCCTGCATGGCTTTTTCCAGACCATGGATACGGGCGATACCGTCCGCAACCGTGATAACTGTGCCGACATCCGAGACTTCCAGTTTGGTAGAATATTTCGCAATCTGTTCTTTAATTACCGAACTGATTTCTTCTGGTCTCAAATTCATTTTGCAGTTTCCTTTCTGACTGTTTATGCTAACTGAAGACTGGAAAGCTCCTTCTTCAGTTCATAAAGCCGTGTTTTAATGCTGCTGTCCACTACGTGATCTCCAATGCGGATTACCATACCGCCCAGCAGAGCCGGGTCTACAGAATAGTGCATCTCAAAGGCCACATAGGCGGTTGTTTCCAGCAGCTTCTTTTCCAGACCTGCCTTCTGCTCCGGCTTCAGCTCCACCGCGCTTGTCACGTAAGCGGCGCCGATTTTCTTGTACTCCTTCACCCGCTGGATGAAATAGTCCAGTACCGGAATCAACTCACTTTGTCTGTCTTTTTCGACAATGATTGCTAAAAAGCCCATCAGCTCGATTTCCACCCGGTTTTCAAATACCTGGCGGATAATCGCTACCTTATCCTCCTTCACAATCTGAGGATTGCCAAGAAGAGCAAGGAGCTCCGGGTTCTCCTTTAAAATGGGAATCAGGGCGTTTACTTCCTCATAAAGGGTGTCCACCTTATTATTTTCCATGGCGGTCTCAAACAATGCATCGCCGTACACCTTTGACACTAGCTTTGCCATGTGCTCTCACCCATCTCTTTCAAAGTCTCATCAATCAGCGCATCCTGAATCTTTCCATTCATGGAGCAGCCTACAACCTTTTCAGCCATCAGAGCAGCAATGTTGACAACCTCCTGTTTCATGTCGTCAACAGCTTTCTTCTTCTCCAGCTCAATCTCACGGTTTGCCCGCTCAATGATTCTGGCTGCCTCTGTCCTGGCCTCTTCCAGCATTTCCTCCTCACGGGCTTTTGCTTTTCTCCGTGCGGTTTCCAGAATGCTCTCTGCTTCTTTGTTCACGTCCCTAAGCTTTGCTTCATACTCTTCTTTCAGAGCTGCCGCAGACGCCTGATCCTGCGCCGCCGAAGCCAGTTCGCCGGCAATCTTCTGTCTTCTCTTTTCCAGCACGTCACGAACCGGATTGAAAAGCAGATAGGACAGTGCAAAGAACAGGATAAAGATATTGATACCAGTCAGCACCGCATCATGCAGAAGCTGCGGGTCAAATCCTATCAGTCTGTCCAAGTCTTTAGCCTCCTTTCGCTACATTCTCCTGTCTGTTCTGTCTATTAAGCGGAAAACGGCTTAACGAACATCAGGATGATTGCAACAACCAGGCCGTACAGACCGGTGGTCTCGGCTACTGCCTGACCAAGCAGCATGGTAGAAGTAATATCAGACTTTGCGCCCGGATTGCGGCCTACTGCTGCAGCGCCGTGTCCTGCTGCGATACCCTGTCCAACACCAGGTCCGATACCGGCGATCATTGCCAGACCTGCACCAATTGCGGAACAACCAAAGATAAAGTCCTGTCCTGAAATATTCATAAATGTAGTCCTCCTAAATCAATTTAAACGTAAAATATGAAGTGTTGTATTTCACTGCATGTTCCCGCCATTATTCCATCTTATCATTAATATATACCATCGTAAGCATACAGAATACGTACGTCTGGATACATCCTGAGAATAAATCGCAGTAAACATGGAGTGCTGCCGGAATACCGATGTTTGCGAAAATTGGCATCATTCCATACCACAGTCCCATAATGATAACGCCTGACAGCAGGTTCGCAAACAGACGCAGGGAAATGGATAGCGGGTTGGCCAGCTCACCGATTAAGTTAATCGGGAACAAAATAGGCGTAGGCTCAAACAGGCTTGTGAAATGACGCACGCCGCGGTTTTTGATTCCCTGGTAGTTCACAATGAAGAAGGTGACCATACCAAGCAGAAATGTAACGCCATAGTCTGCAGTGGGCGCACGAAGTCCCAGCATACCGCTCAGGTTGCAAAACAAAATAAACAGGAAAATCGTACCAATATAGTTGATAAACCTTCTTGCATTGCCGCCCAGAATACCGCCAGCCATATTGGCAAGGGCTTCATAGGCCATCTCCAGCGCATTCTGGAACATCCCCGGTTCATCCGTTGCCTTTTTCAGGGTCCGGTTTGCCAGAAATGCAATCAGCAGAATTAAAGCAGAGACAATCCACATTCCAATGGTGGTTGTTGTAATCCAAAAATCCTGTCCGAACATATGATACTCAAAAACGCCATGTATCATAAAGTCAGGTTCATTGGACATCAGCATTCCCATTCCTATTCTCATACACTGTCCTCCTTTCTTCTGTATTCCAATACTTTTCTACCGGTTTTTCAGAGCTGCCTGAACTAAACTGCTCCCGGATACTTCTGATTCTCCGTCTCTGACGGCTCTTCCAGCTCCTCCAGAATGGCTTTTGCAGGCTCCTCCTGATATCCCGATATTTTGCGGACCAGCGGCTGCAGATAAGCTCCCGCCTTCATTCCCATGGCTCCCAGCACCGCTGCCAGCAGGTCAATCTTCAGCACACGCCAGAAGAAAAACAGGGCAGCTACAAACATTACCTTCCGGAGAAGGTTCTGAGCCACAGTAAGCTTGCTGGCGTAGTTTTCACTCTGACTGTCCAGGGCCCGCTCTGTTATGACAGCCATATGAACCAGCATCATCATGGCACCTGCCGCTCCCACTATAAGCCCCAGAATTACCGGAACTACCGGATAGGAAAATCCGGGAAGAAACAGGACTGCCAGAACCGCCAGAATCACATTCCACAGGATCACTCCTACAGACATCTCCAGAAGCAGCCGTTTTGTTGGTCTGCTAAGCCATATCATCTTTCGTCTGCCTCCTTCATTCTATTCTTCGGTTCCTCCGACTGTCCTGCCGCAAAAATACGGCTGGACTGCTTTGGCTTGCTGATTCCCGTTCTTGATGTCAGAGCTCTGCTCTCCTTTCGGATGCGTTCGTCCTCCTTCTTCTCCTGTTCCAGAGTCCGCTTTGCCATCCCCCAGGCACACCGTCCCCCTGACAGCACACCGAGAATCACCATTGGAATCATCACACTTCCCCCCAGATGGGAGTCCACCTGATATCCAATGAAAACACACAGAAAGACAGGTGTGATTACGCACAGGCCAAGCTGCGTTATCATCGCAAGGCTCCGAAATACACTTTTTTTGTAATGCATCACTGTCCACCCTTCTCTGTATTTTTGCATGTACCTACTATTATACCCAATACTTTTTATTTTGTCCATTATTCATAGGAATTTCGTAAAAATAACATTCAGATTGTACAACACTTTAAAGATTGTCACAAATTTATCATTATTATCACCAATCCTGTCCATATTATTTTGTTAATTTTCCATAGAAATCCAGAAAGTTTATGGATTTTACACTTTTTAAATCACAAAATTTTTCAGGTACACCGATAGTTTTTTCCTTTTCCAGGCCATATATCAAAATTCTGTTAAGGTTCCTCTCTGATTATATGATTTTTGTCAACAAATCATACAGGTTCCGTTAAGAGTCCGGAAAACCTATTTTCATCTGAGGGATTACCGTCTAAAATACAAAACAGTGATTGCCGATATTTCATTCACATAAATCCATATTTTGAGAGAGGAGATTTTGTCTTATGAACAGTATTTTAATCTGGATGATTACTATTTTATATGGAGTAATCGGAGGCGTTTCCACCCTGGCTCTTGTCGCAGGTATTCCAGCCATCATCTTCTGGAAATTCTACCGCCGGGCAGCTCTGAAAATCTCTATTATGGATTAACGATTTGCCTATTTCTACACTTCCTTTCTTTCGGAACATCCGAAAGACAAATTCGCCGGAGAGACAAAGAGGTGCTTTTATACGCACAGCTTCGTTTCTCCGACGAATTTTTATTTTTCATAATTATAACCGTTTTACAGAGCCTGACGAATCTTCTCCGCAATCTCTTCGCACTGGGCATCGTCAAATACGACTCTTCCCGGATTCATCTCAAAGGTTCCGCCATACTCGAATTCACCCTCATACTTGGGAACAAGATGCATATGCAGATGGCAGCCGGTATCTCCGTAAGCGCCGTAGTTTACTTTCTTAGGATGGTAAACCTTGTGAATGGCGCGGGCAGCTTTTGCCACATCTGCAAAAAATGCATTTCTCTCCTCGTCCGTCAGTTCAATCATCTCGCTGATATGCTTGTCATGAGCCAGAATCAGACGTCCCGGATGACTCTGCTCCTTAAATACATACAGAAAGCCTGTATCCATCTTACAGATAGGGTAAGCGAACTTTGCAACCAAATCTCCCTGCATACAGTATGCGCAATTTACATCTTTCATGTCTTGTACCTTCCTTCTTCAGATTAGCCGTAGCAGCTGTATTACTGCTTCTATTCTACTCCTGTTCCCGCTCATGCGCAAGTAAAACTGGCGAAAAGAAAAGCCGAAGTCTTCCGACTCCGGCCTTTCTTGATACAGGTCTTTTTTATCAGCCTGCCATGGGATGTACTCCCTCATTATTTTCTTCCTTCTCTTCAGACTCCTCAGTCGGCTTAACTGCCTTTTTCCAGGCATGCATAGCCAGTGCCATAGCGATAACGCCATAGGATACGAATACACGGAAATACTCACCGATGACCGGATCGCCGAACAGCTCCTTACCAGCCAGCGGAGATACGATAAACAGTGTATGGAACAGGACAATACCCAGCAGAGCCTGCTTATTGGTAGCCTTCTGTACAGAAGCGCCTCCTACCAGAAGAGCTGCAATCGCAAACTGTCCCACCTGAGTATGAGCGCCGTAGGTGGACAGGGTTCCCACATTCTGCAGGAAGATCAGCTGTCCCCAGCTCGCCAATACCGTTGAGAAAATCATGGCAATGATACGGGTTCTGTCTACGTTGATACCGGAAGCGTTTGCCACGGCACGGCTCTGACCTACCGTTCTCATATTCTGGCCCAGACGGGTCTTCAGAAGAACATTGTTAAATACGCAGAGAGCTGCAATACACAGGTAAGTCATAACCGGAAGCTTCACCATAATCAGCACCTTGTACAGGGCCGGAATATAGGTCAGACCATATACGACTGCTGCTGCCGCGATATATCCAAGAGCTTTTTTGGTATTAAACGGCTCGCCGCCTTCCTCAGATTTGGCCGCCAGCTTTGCTTTTACAAACTGCGCTGCCTGAACAATCACAGTCAGGAGACAGCAAAGCTCCACTGCAGAAAGCAGAAGCAGACGGTCAGCAGATAAGAACCGCTCAACCGGACCAATAAAGCTGATTCCATAAATCACAACTGCTGCTGCCACCGTGCTTCCTGTTTTCTTCCAGTTGTTCTCCTGCTTCTTAGCCAGCTTAAAGGCCAGGGAGCAAACCGTTCCAATCAGGAACAGATAGAAACCAACCTCCAGAATCGTCAGCATGGGAACATTGTCCAGAGCATATTTTACGGTATCCTTTAAGTCAATGGTATTCTTAACACCAACACCTGTAGGAATCATCAGCTTGGTATTTACCATAGGAATAATACCGCCGAATACAAACAGGAAAATAAACTGATAAATTCCTTCTGCAAAATATCCCAGCACCAGACCGCCGATCATCTCGCTGCCCTTCATATGGTTAAACAGCTTACCTACCAGATAACCAAAAAGAACAGAGAACGGAGTTGCCAGAGCTGCCGTCACCAGAAATCCGCCGAAACCGGTCAGACCCCAGTATGTTGTCAGAAACAGAGCAATCTGCGCAGACATGGCTCCGATAACAATACCAAAGTTCAGTCCCATGCCGGCAATAACCGGAATAATCAGGGAAAGTACAATAAATGAGTTACGCGCAATTCGAGTAAACAGCTCCGGAATAACAAAAGTCAGCGGCTGCTTTGATGCAATGGTTGCGCCTACACACAATAATATAAACAGAATTACTACTTTATTCTGAAACAGAATATCCTTCAGCTTCTTATTCACGGCCGTCACCTCCCTTTGCCTGAGTCAGAGCGTAGATAATAATACCGTTGGAAATAATCATACGCATAACCTCGGACAGGTTTCCTTCCGGAATAATCTGGTTTACAACCGGAAGTCCCAGCGTCATGATACCCTGGAACAGGAATGTACCAATCAGTACATGAACAATCAATGCCCTCTTCGGTGTTGCACCGCCAATCAGCACTGCGGCTACAGAGGTAAAGCCCATCATCATCGGTCCGTTATACAGCTGCATAAAGCCGAAGCCCTGCGCGTACACCAGAATACCGACTGCCGCCAGCACTGTGGAAATGGTGGTTCCAATCAGGCGCATCTTATTTACATTGATTCCTGCTGCTTTGGCAAACATGGGATTAGCGCCTGCAGCAGTCATTGCCATACCGGTTTTGGACCGCATAAACAGCCATACCAGGAAGCACATCAGGAAGAAGAACAGCAAAAGACCGGTCGGGAACAGGAAATCACCCATTCCGAAAGCCATTGTCTTATTCATAACCTCACTGAAAGAAGATGCCAGAGAAATGGTATTACGCATACCTTTACCGGCATTGGGCCAGATCAGCTCACCATTATCAAAAGGAAGCAGCATCCAGACCATATTCATAAATGCGATAACAGAGAATCCCACATAAGTGGTAACTGTCATCTCAGAGCCCTTTACCCGGTTTAACAGCAGTCCATAAAGATAGCCGATTCCCGTAGCCAGAACCACACCAATCAGAATTGCCACCAGAATTGCCACCCAGGCTGCAAACAGCGGATGAATGGCTACCAGAGACGGATTCTGTGCAATATTCAGCTGAATGACAATAATACCGCCCAGCAGGCCTCCTACGATGCCCATGGAGATACCAAAGTTCAGGCCGATTCCGCACTGAACCGCAGGAACCATAGCCAGAGCCAGAATTCCAAACATACCCCAGCGGCGAAGGATATCACCGAAAAACTGCGGCATATTCATCTGAAAGGCTGATGCCCCGATAACCAGCAGAATAAAGAATCCTGCAATAATAATACGCGGCAGGCCGAATTTATTTATCATCTTTTTTAATGGATTATCCATTGTTCTGACCTCCTTTCCATGCTCCGGACATTGCCAGTCCAAAGTTTGCATCTGAATCATTCGGAGACAGGATACATGCCAGCTTTCCGTCAGAAACGATGCCTATCCGGTCAGAAATGGACCGCAGTTCTACTAATTCAGAGGAAACAATAATTACTGTTAATCCGGTTTCCCGGTTCAGCTTTGTCAGGTACTCCAGCACCAGCTTTTTCGCACCGATATCAATACCACGGGTCGGCTCTGATACAAACAGAATATCCGGCTCCAGAGTCAGCGCACGAGCCAGACACACCTTCTGCTGATTTCCGCCTGACAGCCTTCCTGCTGCCTGACGAATTCCAGTACAGCGAATATCCAGGGTCTTTACCATATTTTCTGCATGAGCCTTGGCTGCTGCAGAATCGTAAAGATGCATCCAGCCGATTTTCTTTAAGAACTTGCCATTGGTGTACATGGCAGAGAAGATAATATTCTGCTCAATGCTTTCATCCAGCAGAAGACCTACGCCCCGACGATCCTCAGAAACAAAGGCAACCTTGTGTTCCAGGGCATCGCCCAGCTTATCCAGATTCAGAAGCTCGCCGTTGATCCTGACCTCGCCAGATGCCTTGTACAGCCCCATGATTCCATTGGGAATTCCCAGCTTACCCTGTCCTGCCAGGCCGCCAATACCGAAAATCTCACCTTTCCGGATATCCAGGTCAATTCCTTTTACCTGCTCACCAGGCATATCTACCTTGTAGTTGCGAAGACTTACAGCAATCTCCTTGTCACTGATCTTACGGGTATCCGGCTCAGAGCTTTCATCTACCAGCTTCTCTACCTTACGGCCAATCATCAGCTCTGCAATCTCAACTACGTTGGTATCTTTAATCTCTTTTCTTGCAACGAACTCGCCATCTCGAAGAATGGTCATACCGTCCGCCACTGCCATAACCTCGTCCAAACGGTGAGTAATGAAAATAATAGCAATGCCCTGGGATGAAATCACCCGCATGGCTTCCAGAAGACGATCTGCCTCAGACTCTGTCAGAACTGCTGTCGGCTCGTCGAATACCAGAATCCGAATACCAGTCTTATCCAGCTCACGGGCAATCTCAATAAACTGCATATATCCTACTGGAAGACCTGCCACCTTCACATAGTCCTCAATCTGAAGTCCTATGGTCTTTAACGCCTTCTTGGCATCCTTTCTCATGGCCTTTGTATCCAGGGTTTCCATGGATTTGCCAAAAAGACGGCTTGCCAGGTTCGGCGTACTGATTTCACGTCCAACCTTAATATTCTCTGTAACAGTAAATCCCGGAATCAGCATAAATTCCTGATGCACCATACCGATGCCCAGCTCCATGGCCTTTAAGGGGGTATCGATGACTACATCCTCGCCGCCTACCTGAATCGTTCCCTCATATCCTCCCGTATTGTGAATCACAGGCATACCAAACAGGATATTCATCAGTGTGGATTTTCCTGCTCCGTTCTCTCCCATCAGCGCATGAATCTCGCCGGGACGAATATGCAGGTTTACTCCTTTTAAAACACGGTTGCCGTAATATTCTTTGGCAATGTTGTCCATTTTAAGGACATAGATTTCGTTCGTGTTCTCCAATTCAATAACCTCTTTCTACATTCATTTGTTATAAGTCTCACAGGGCACTTCCTGTAAGGAAAAAGAGTTCCTCTCTGCACTCCCCATCAGGCGAAACGCTTTTTCTTTACAGAAAGCATCTCCTGTACAGAACCGCCGTCCCTTTCAACCGTTCTGTATACAGGAAAAGGTTCCGCCAACTTTCGCCGTAATGCGTCTGTTGGCGAAACCCTGTTGCTCCTGAATTAATATGGTTTCAGCCGTTCTTTATTCAAAAGTAACAAAATCAGACATAACCAGGAAATGATTGTCCTTAGCATTGCCACTGTCATCTACATAGTGAGCAATGGTCATCTTTGCATCCGGAGTATACTGCTCTGCACATTCCTGGATGGTGTCACGCAGAACCTGCTCGTCCAGAACCACACCATTGGTCTCGCCTTCCAGAACCTTCTTTGCATACTCAACGCCTGCATTTACGAACAGCATATTACAGGGAACGCCCCAGGTGGAAACACGTCCGCCCATGTTGTACTCGTCAACCTTGGCCTGCAGCTGCTCCATCATGTAGGTTACATCAGCCTCATGACCAGCCATGTCGATATTAAGAGCTGCCGGGAATGCGTGGAACGGAGACGGACAGCACTGTAAGCTGTAGATAGCGCCGTTCTCAAATACGGAACGAATCAGCGGCTCCTGCATACCACAGTTGGTGGTGAAGAATACAGTGTCCTTGCCGTACTTCTCGATCTGACGCGGAACATCCTCCAGGATGAACTGCTGAGCACCGGTAATACCAGAGTCACCGGTCGGGTCCGGAGCGGTGACGTCAACCATCTCGATACCGTTCTCTTCACAGTACTTCTTCATGTTCTCGTGACGTGCAACGATCAGAGCGTAGCTCATGTGACGCGGGAAAGAGTAGTGAATCAGAGTCTTTGCACCCTGCGCCTTTGCCTGCGGCGGAATCACAGTACCGCATCCAGGCTCGTCAACCTGCAGAACGATATCAGCCTTCGGGTTAATAACGCCCGGGTCCTCACCAGGAGTACCTGCAATGAAGATCATGTCAGGACGGGTCTCACGTACTTTGTCGATTGCAGCTGCGGTTCCCGGAACTGCCTGACACCAAACAATTGCCTTAACCTCTGGATCAGAAGCCATTGCTACTGCATTGGAAATCAGAGTCTCGGTTTCAGTGGTAAAGTTATCCGGATAGGTAGCGGTAACAATCATGTCACCGTACTTCTCTTTCATCTTGTTGGCCTGAGTAATCTCCTCATCACCCTGAGATGCTGTACCGGTAAGAATACCAATCTTAAAAGGCTCAGCCTCTTTCTGCTCCTCTGCTTTGGTCTCAGCTCCCTCTGCTGATTCCCCTGCTGCTGCAGTAGTTGCTGCCTCAGTCGCCGGTGCTGCTGTTGTTGCTGCCGGCTCTGCGCCGCGACAGCCTGCCAGAGACAATACCATTGCCGCTGCCATTGTCAGACTTAAGAAACGCTTTTTCATTTTTCTCCTCCTTATAAGTGTCTGTATTTATTTCAATATACTCCTGCGAGCATACAGAAATCAAATTTGGCAAAAAATAACACATCCGCCGGATCTCCTGTAAAACTAGTCACCTTTTTTGATTTCACTAAGTATAGCACAAGCAAGTGTCTTTTGTCCAGCTACTTTTGTATGCGACAGGCGAATTTTTTCTGAAAGATTGTCTGAAAGTCATGAAAGTCACGCTATTATAAAACATATTTTCTGTTTTTCTTCTGCTGACAGATAGTTTTTTCGATTCGCCTGTAGTTATGAAACAGGCAGCAGCCTCTCCAGAGTTCTTCTTTCCGGAGAGGCTGCTGCAATTTCAAAGCCCTATCTCTTATTTCTGTACCCAGACACCCTGGCTGTCTACCTGATAGCCGTCCGGCGTCATGCCTGACTGATACAGCGCTCCCTGAGGCATTCCTGGGTTCTGCTGCTGATTCACAATCCATGCAGACTCCTGGCGGGTCCAGCCAGTATTTCCACGGGTAATGTCATTGAG
>OHCA01000045.1_pt1 | contig 122303 bp, 107 predicted proteins | sample 1577541 | NCBI WGS metagenome assembly OHCA01 (sample SAMEA3879598, study PRJEB24766) | human gut metagenome | biome: human-associated habitat; feature: feces | place: USA | collected 1985/1987 | reverse complement strand
CGCAGGCGGGGAAGCTCGCAGGGAGCTTCTTTCTTGTTTCATAGGAAATTCGCAGGGAGCATCTTTTTATTCATTAGGAGGAAATTATGGCAAAGGAAAAGAAACTGGTAGAAGCCATCACATCTATGGACGTAGATTTTGCCCAGTGGTATACCGATGTGGTGAAGAAAGCAGAGCTGTGTGACTATGCAAGTGTAAAGGGCTGTATGGTAATTAAGCCGGCTGGCTATGCAATTTGGGAAAATATTCAGAAGGAGCTGGATCGCCGTTTTAAGGAGACAGGTGTGCAGAACGTATATATGCCTCTGTTTATCCCGGAAAGCCTGCTTCAGAAGGAAAAGGATCATGTGGAAGGCTTTGCCCCGGAGGTAGCCTGGGTAACTCATGGCGGTCTGGATCCGCTGCAGGAGCGGATGTGTGTACGTCCGACCTCTGAAACTCTGTTCTGCGATTTTTATGCAAAGGATATTCATTCCTATCGGGATCTGCCAAAGGTTTATAATCAGTGGTGCTCTGTTGTTCGCTGGGAGAAGACAACCCGTCCCTTCCTGCGTTCCAGAGAATTCTTATGGCAGGAGGGTCACACTGCTCATGCGACTGCTGAGGAAGCAGAGGAGCGTACCATTCAGATGCTGAATCTCTATGCAGATTTCTGTGAAGAGGTTCTGGCAATTCCGGTAATTAAGGGTCAGAAGACAGAGAAGGAAAAATTTGCAGGAGCAGAGGCAACCTATACCATTGAGTCCCTGATGCATGACGGAAAGGCTCTGCAGTCCGGTACCAGCCATAACTTTGGCGACGGATTTGCAAAGGCATTTGGTATTCAGTATGCAGCAAAGGACAATACTCTGCAGTATGTGCACCAGACCTCCTGGGGTATGACTACCCGTATGATTGGCGCTCTGATCATGGTACACGGTGACAATAATGGCCTTGTTCTGCCGCCGAGAATTGCGCCGGTTCAGGTTATGATCGTTCCGGTTCAGCAGCAGAAGGAAGGCGTTCTCGATAAGGCCTTTGAGCTTTGTGACGTTCTTTCTGGCTTCCGTGTAAAGGTAGATGATTCTGATAAGAGCCCGGGCTGGAAGTTCTCTGAGTCTGAAATGCGCGGAATTCCGGTTCGTGTAGAGATTGGACCGAGAGATATTGAAAATAATGTGGCTGTTCTGGTTCGCCGTGACACCCATGAAAAGCTGACGGTTTCTCTGGATGAGCTTGCTGAGAAGGTGGGAGAGCTTTTGGATACTATTCAGCATGATATGCTGGAGAGAGCAAGAGCTCACCGGGATGCTCACACCTATGTGGCAACCAATTTTGATGAGTTTGTAGAGACCATCAATGAAAAGCCGGGCTTTGTAAAGGCTATGTGGTGCGGCTGCAAGGAGTGCGAGGATAAGATTAAGGAAGCTACGGCAGCAACCTCCCGCTGCATTCCCTTTAAGCAGGAGCAGCTGTCTGATAAATGTGTTTGCTGCGGTAAGCCGGCAACAAAGATGGTTTACTGGGGACGCGCATATTAATAAAGAATCATAATTGTTTAGGACGGGGCAGCTTATTATTCAGCATTGCCGAACAAGAAGCATCGGAGATTCCTCCAATGTGAAATATAAGCCGTTCTGAACTGTTGCAATGGAGGATTATGCGGATACAGATTCCCTCCCATGTGGAGTATATTATTGGAAAACTGAATCAGAACGGGTATGAGGCTTTTGCCGTAGGCGGGTGTGTCCGGGATACCCTTCTGGGAAGAACGCCGGGGGACTGGGATATTACCACCTCTGCCAGACCAGAGCAGGTGAAGGCTCTGTTTCGCCGGACCATTGATACGGGAATTCAGCATGGAACTGTGACGGTTATGCTGGAGAGAACAGGTTATGAAGTAACGACCTACCGGATTGACGGCGAGTATGAGGATGGACGCCATCCCAGACAGGTGGAATTCACTTCGGATCTTCTGGAGGATCTGAAACGCCGTGATTTTACTATCAATGCTATGGCATACAGCCATGAAACAGGAATTGTGGATGCATTCGGCGGAATGGAGGATCTGGAAAAGCGAGTGATTCGCTGTGTAGGAGAGCCTATGGAGCGGTTCGAAGAGGACGCGCTGCGGATCCTCCGTGCGATTCGTTTTTCTGCCCAGCTTGATTTTTCCATAGAGGAAAAAACCAGAGAAGCGATTACCCGGATTGCGCCGAATCTGGCTAAGGTCAGCCGGGAGCGGGTTCAGATGGAACTGACTAAGCTTTTGTGTTCGGATCATCCGGAGCAGATTCGTCAGGTATATGAGACTGAAATCAGCCGGTATGTGTCAGAAGAATTTTCCTGCCTTCCCTGGGAGAAGGCGGAGATTTCCCCTGCTCTGCCCAAAGAAAAGTATGTGCGCTGGGCGGCATTTCTCCGGTGCGCATGTCCGACGGAGCAGGATTCCTGGCAGACCGATTTATCCTGTGAGAAAGCAGCAGGGAAAAATTTTTGCGAAGAACGGGAAAAGGCAGTTCGAGCTGGAGGAAAAATTCTCCGGGATCTGAAGCTGGACAATGAAACGATTGGACGGGTGAAAACGCTGACATCCTGGTGCGGAGAAAAACTTCTTCCAGAGGCGCCGTCTGTCCGCCGTGCTATGAGCAAAATGGAGCCGGAGGTCTGGGATGCGCTGGTGGAGCTGAATCAGTACGGGGACGAGATTCTTTGTCTGACAAAAGAGATTCGCGCAGCCGGGGACTGCCTGGATCTGAAGCATTTGGCTGTGAATGGCCGGGATTTGATGAGCGCCGGTGTCCGGCCGGGAAAGGATATGGGAGAAATCCTGAACAGGATGCTTCAGGAGGTTTTGGAGCGTCCTGAAAATAACCAGAAAGAGATTCTGATGTCTATGTTTGTGAAATAAGAGGGGGTTTGTTTTCAGCTGTTATTGTTTGAAAGGGAACCTGACACATGGTCTGAAACAGGATTTTTATTGGGAGGCATAATCGCCTCCCTTTTTTCATACTCTGGAAGTAGCTGACAGGCAAAATGATGTAACAGTTCATAGGGCGAACGTACAATGCTTCCTGTCCGCTGTAAGCGGGCAAGAAGATGCATGGCTGAACTGTTGCAAAATGATAAAGCAGAGAGCGGAGGGGTGGGCGTGAACGACAGTTATATGGAAGTTTTGCAGCAGTATGAGGGGGAAACTCTCAATGTGCGGAGAGGACGCGGGGCCTGGATTTGTGAGCAAAGCGACGGGATCAGGCTGTTAAAGGAATACAGAGGAACCCTGCGGCGTCTGGAGTTTGAGGAGGCGGTGTTAACGGAATTGGAAAACGCCGGATTCGACCAGGTGGATCAGTATGTGCGCAGCCGGGAAGGCGCGCTGATTGCCACAGGGGAGGATGGAAACAGATACATTCTGAAAAAATGGTTTCTGGATCGGGAATGCAGTCTGCGGGACAGCAGAGAAATCCTGACAGCCGTAAGCAGGATTGCGGCTCTGCACCGGGCATTTCGAAAAATTTCCTGGCGTGAGGAGTGGGATCTTGGTTCGATGGTTCCGCCGGGGGTGGATGAAGAGATGAAAAGACATAGCAGAGAAATGAAACGGGCCAGTGCCTTTATCCGGAAAAAACGGAAGAAAAGTGAGTTTGAACTGTGTGTGATGCAGCACTTTCACTGTTATTATGAACAGGCGCTGGAGGCTCAGGACGGACTGGAACTACTTGAGAAGAAGCAGGGACAAAGCCGTCTTTTTTTGTGCCATGGAGATCTGGATCAGCATCATATTTTGATAGGTTCTCAGGATGTAGCATTTATTGAATTTAATCAGATGCACCTGGGAGATCAGATGACGGATCTGTACCGTTTTATGAGAAAGGCTATGGAAAAGCATGGCTGGGATCCGCGGCTGGGGGCGTCTATGATGGAAAGCTATGATCGGGTGCTTCCCACCAGCCGGGAGGATCGGGCCTGCCTGTACTATCTGTTTCTGTATCCGGAGAAATACTGGAAACAGTTGAATTATTATATGAATACAAATAAGGCATGGATTCCTGAAAAAAATGTGGAGAAGCTTAAACTTCTGGAGGAGCAGGAGACAGGACGGCGTCAGTTTCTGCGGGAGATACGGTAAAATCTTCGGTCCAGCAGGTGGAGTAATGCTGCATTTGCCGTGTTCCGATTCCGCCTGAGGCTCCCTTCATCAGCGCCTGATCCATTCTTCGGTAGGGGATATGGAACGGGTGTCCAGAGTGATAGTAGTTAAAGGACATCAGATAGACACTTTGAAGGTCAGGAAGCTGTGTCTCATACAGGATATAGCCTCTCTGATGGATGGAGCCGAAGGGAAAGCTGAAGGCGGCGGAAATACAGTAGGAGGAGTTGGGGCCGAACAGGGAGGCGCTTGTACGTATGCCCTTTTGAAGTCGGGAGACAGGGGCTGTATAGTCGGTATCTCCTCTGGAAAACAGAAGCTGACCGGAAATCTGGCTGTTTTCTTCATTGGGAATGGGATCTGGAAAAAGGGCAAAGCCGTCCTGCCACAGAGGGGAGAAGCCATTTATACGAAAATGTTCAATTACAGCAGCTTTGTCATGGGAAAGTCGGACATAAACAGCGGTTGTATACAGGGCTTCTTCTGGTGGCTCCTGGCCGTAGGAATACAGCTGATTGGAGAAATAGATCTTCTGGGAATCAAATATTCTCTGGCAGAATAGAAGCTGCTCTGCGTCTGTTTTTCGCTTAGGGTCATGGTGTTATCCCTCCCTTTTTCTGAATTGCCGACGGTCAGGTTTCTATGATACGGATTGACAGATTTTTTAAAAAAGTGTATATTTAAGTTAGGAAAATTTGTGTTCCTGCACATATTTTTACTAAGAAATTCGGGGGAGACAGTTATGTATCTGGATGATTACAAACGCTGGCTTGCAGCAGATCTGGAAGACGCAGATCTGAAGCCGGAACTGGCAAAAATTGAAGGAAATGACGAGGAAATCAAAGATCGCTTTGCGGTAGCTCTGAAGTTCGGTACAGCAGGCCTGCGCGGCGTGCTGGGAGCCGGTACCAACAGAATGAACATTTTTGTGGTTCGTCAGGCAACACAGGGACTGGCAAACTGGGTGAAGACTCAGGGCGGCAACCAGACAGTTGCAATCAGCTATGACAGCCGTTTAAAGAGTGACGTATTTGCAAAGACCGCAGCAGGAGTTCTTGCTGCCAATGGTATTAAGGTACGTATTTACGATGCTCTGATGCCGGTACCGGCTCTGTCCTTTGCAACCCGTTATTACCAGTGCAATGCGGGTATTATGGTGACTGCGTCCCACAATCCGGCCAAGTATAACGGCTACAAGGCATATGGTCCTGACGGCTGCCAGATGACAGATGATGCGGCTGCCATTGTGTATGATGAGATTTTAAAGACGGATATTCTGGAGGGCGCAAAGTACATCTCCTTTGCAGAAGGAGTGGAAAACGGAATGATCCGTTTTGTTGGCGATGATTGTAAGAAGGCTTTTTATGAGGCAATTGAAGCCCGTCAGGTTCGTCCGGGTCTGTGCAAAACTGCCGGACTGAAGCTGGTTTACAGCCCCTTGAACGGTTCCGGACTGGTTCCTGTTACCACAGTCTTAAATGACATGGGAATTACGGACATTACCATTGTTCCGGAGCAGGAGTACCCGAACGGCTACTTTACCACCTGCAGTTATCCGAATCCTGAGATTTTTGCAGCTCTGGAGCTGGGACTGAATCTGGCTAAGGAGACAGATGCCGATCTGATGCTGGCAACAGATCCGGATGCTGACCGTGTGGGTATTGCCATGAAATGTCCGGACGGTTCCTATGAGCTGGTAAGCGGCAATGAGATGGGCGCTTTGCTGCTTGATTATATCTGTGCAGGACGAATCGAGAAGGGAACTATGCCTGAGCGTCCGGTTGCTGTAAAATCTATTGTTTCCACTCCTCTGGCAGACGCGATTGCAGCTCACTATGGTGTTGAGATGAGAAACGTGCTTACAGGCTTTAAGTGGATTGGAGATCAGATTGCAGGTCTGGAGGCAGCAGGTGAAGTTGATCGGTTTATCTTTGGCTTCGAGGAGAGCTACGGATATCTGGCAGGTCCTTATGTTCGTGATAAGGACGCAGTTATCGGCTCCATGCTGATCTGCGAGATGGCAGCCTACTACCGCAGCATTGGAAGTTCTATTAAGCAGCGTCTGGAGGAGATTTACGCAGAGTATGGCCGTTACCTGAACAAGGTTGACAGCTTTGAATTCCCGGGTCTGACCGGTATGGATAAGATGGCTGGAATCATGCAGGGACTGCGGGACAATCCTCCCACTGAGTTCGCTGGCTATAAGGTAGAGAAGGTAACAGATTATCAGAAGCCTGAGGAAACCGGTCTTCCGGCAGCCAATGTACTGATTTATGCTCTGGAGGGCGGAGCAACTGTTGTGGTTCGTCCTTCTGGTACAGAGCCGAAGATCAAGACCTACTTTACAACTCTGGGCAAGGACCTGGCAGAGGCTCAGGCTCAGAAGGACAAGCTGGCAGAGGCAATGAAGCCGATTCTGGCATAAAAGTCAAAGGGCTCAGACGTAAAATAACGAATGCAAAAAAGGTCTGAACGAAAAAACATAAAAAGATAAAAGGCGGCCGCTTCCAAAATGTCTGAGGACATCAGGAGGCGGCCGCTTCTTTTTGCGATTTATAATTGCGCAGGGATTTAAAGTATGCTACAATCAACGAAAACACAGGCAGCAGAAATTGCCGGAGGCATCTGCTGCAGGCGCAGACAGGAAAGAGAGGGAGAAAAAAGATGAATTTATCCTATCAGAGTACAAGAGGCACAGAAAGTGGCCTGACAGCATCCCAAGCTATTTTAAAAGGGCTGGCTGATGACGGCGGATTGTTTATGCCCACTTATATCCCGAAGCTGGAGGTTCCCATGGAGCAGCTGGCCAAGATGTCTTATCAGGAAACAGCATATCAGGTAATGAAGCTGTTTCTCAGTGATTTTACGGAGGAGGAGCTGCGTTACTGCATTAACAGTGCGTATGACAGTAAATTTGATACAGAGGAAATCGCTCCTCTGGTAAAGGCGGACGGCGCCTATTATCTGGAGCTTTTCCATGGAAGCACCATTGCATTTAAGGATATGGCACTTTCCATTCTGCCGTATCTGATGACAACCTCTGCGAAGAAGAATCATGTGGAGAATGAAATTGTAATTCTTACAGCCACATCCGGCGATACGGGAAAGGCAGCTATGGCAGGCTTTGCTGATGTGCCAGGCACCCGGATTATTGTTTTTTATCCCAAGGGAGGAGTCAGCCGCGTTCAGGAGCTGCAGATGGTAACTCAGAAGGGAGACAATACGGCAGTTGTTGCGATTCATGGCAATTTTGACGATGCTCAGACTGGCGTGAAGAAGATTTTTGGAGACAGAGCCTTTGGCGAGCGGCTGGCTAAGAAGGGCTTCCAGCTTTCTTCTGCCAACTCCATTAATATCGGACGTCTGGTTCCTCAGGTCGTGTATTATGTATATGCTTATGCAAAGCTGGTAGAAAACGGAGAGATCCAGAACGGAGATCCGATTAATATTACGGTTCCTACCGGTAATTTCGGCAATATTCTGGCGGCTTATTTTGCAAAACAGATGGGAATTCCGGTGAAAACCCTGATTTGCGCCTCCAATGACAATAAGGTTCTTTATGATTTCTTCCAGACAGGAGTTTATGATAAGAAGAGAGAGTTTATTCTTACCAGCTCACCTTCTATGGATATCCTGATTTCCAGCAACCTGGAGCGTCTGATTTATCTGAGCACAGGCTGTGATGCGGAGGCAAACCGCAGACTGATGGAGCAGTTAAATACCCAGGGTTCCTATGAGGTTACGGAAGCCATGAAGGAAGCCATGAAGGATTTTACAGGCGGATTTGCCACAGAGGCTGAGAATGCGGCTGAGATTAAGAAGGTTTATGAAGATACGGGATATGTGATTGATACCCATACTGGCGTGGCTTCTGCCGTTTATCGGGCTTATGCGGAAAAAACTGGAGATACGACACCTACAGTTATTGCATCGACTGCCAGCCCCTATAAGTTTTCTCACAGCGTGATGGAGGCTGTTCGGGGAGATGAGGGCAGTAAGGATGAGTTTGCCATTATTGATGAGCTGTGCTCTGTGTCTGGTGTGAAGATTCCGGCAGCAGTGGAGGAGATCCGGAATGCCGAGATTCGCCATAAGCGGGAAAGCGATGTGGAGGATATGGAGAAGACCGTAGCGGAGATTCTGGGACTGTAACAAACTACTTCCCAAATTTCGGAAAATGTATTATACTGTTATACAGAAATGCGGTGTGGACAGGTTTTCAGTCCACGCATTGGGGGACAATCCCGAATATAAAGGAAAACGGAGGATTTTGACATGTTAGTATCTGCAACAGAAATGCTGAAAAAGGCAAAAGAGGGGCATTACGCAGTAGGTCAGTTTAACATTAATAACCTGGAGTGGACCAAGGCAATCCTGGCAACAGCGCAGGAGCTGAACTCCCCGGTTATCCTGGGCGTATCTGAGGGGGCAGGAAAATACATGACCGGCTTTAAGACCGTAGCAGCTATGGTAAAGGCTATGATCGAAGAGATGAATATTACCGTTCCGGTAGCTCTGCATCTGGATCATGGTTCTTATGACGGATGCTATAAGTGCATTAAGGCAGGTTTCTCTTCCATCATGTTTGATGGTTCTCACTATCCGATCGAGGAGAACGTAGAGAAGACCAAAGAGCTGGTAAAAGTTGCACATGCTATGGGTCTGTCTATCGAGGCTGAGGTTGGTTCCATCGGCGGCGAGGAAGACGGCGTTGTTGGTATGGGTGAGTGTGCAGATCCGGATGAGTGTAAGGCTATTTCTGATCTGGGTATCGATTTCCTGGCAGCAGGTATCGGCAATATTCACGGAAAATATCCGGAGAACTGGCAGGGCTTAAGCTTTGAGACTCTGGATGCTATTCAACAGAAGACTGGCGCTATGCCGTTAGTTCTGCACGGCGGTACCGGAATCCCGGCTGATATGATTAAGAAGGCTATTGATCTGGGCGTAGCAAAGATCAATGTAAATACCGAGTGCCAGCTGTCCTTCGCAGCTGCAACCCGTGAGTACATTGAGGCTGGCAAGGATCAGCAGGGCAAGGGCTTTGACCCGCGTAAGCTGCTGGCTCCCGGCGCAGAGGCAATTAAGGCAACTGTAAAAGAAAAGATGGAGCTGTTCGGTTCTGTTGGCAAAGCGTGAGCCTGAACGGACGTAGCATACAGGGCGGTATGCCGCTTTGAATGGTTACGAATGAATTTTCATACGGAGCGATGGTGTTTTTTCGGCAGGAGAAGCACCATCGTTTTTCAGGTTTTAGATACTCGGAAGCTGTTAAACGCAGGATGCTTCTTGAACGGCTTTGCCAGACAAGAAGATGACCGTCCTGAACAGTTACTAAAAGACGAGAAATCACAGTAAGAAAGCACCAAAATACAAAGGCGCGGGAACAGAGCATCTGATACAGACGCGCGGAGAGGGATTCAAAAAAGGGGAAATTCAGTCAGAGGAGAGGAAGAAAAATTTATGAGCGAAGTATTGAATGCTGCAGAGATTTTCGGAAAAAACGTATTTAATGAATCTGTTATGAGGCAGCGTCTGCCAAAGGATGTATTTAAAAAAATGAAGAAAACCATGGAGGACGGGGCAGAGCTGGATCCGTCCATTGCAGGTGTAGTGGCTCATGCAATGAAGGAATGGGCGATGGAGAGAGGCGCTACTCATTATACCCACTGGTTTCAGCCGTTGACAGGTGTTACGGCTGAGAAGCACGACTCATTTATTTCTGTACCGGATGCTGCGGGAAAGGTCATTATGGAGTTTTCTGCCAAGGAACTGATCAAGGGTGAGCCGGATGCATCTTCATTCCCCTCTGGCGGACTGCGGGCAACCTTTGAGGCAAGAGGATATACTGCCTGGGACTGCACTTCTCCGGCATTTTTGAGAGAGGATGCCTGTGGAGTGACACTCTGTATTCCGACCGCGTTCTGTTCCTACCGGGGCGAGGCGTTGGATCAGAAAACACCGCTTTTGCGTTCCATGCAGGCTATTGACAAGCAGGCTCTGCGGATTCTTCGCCTGTTTGGGAATACTACAGCCAAGCGGGTTGTTCCTTCTGTAGGATCAGAGCAGGAATATTTTATGGTAGACCGGGACAAGTATCTCCAGAGAAAGGATCTGATTTATGCAGGAAGAACCCTGTTTGGAGCCATGCCTCCCAAGGGACAGGAGCTGGATGATCATTATTTCGGAGCTATCCGGGAACGGATCGGCGCCTATATGAGAGATCTGAATATAGAACTGTGGAAGCTGGGCGTGACAGCCAAGACACAGCACAATGAGGCAGCACCGGCCCAGCACGAGCTGGCACCTATTTATGAGCAGGCAAATCTGGCTGTGGATCACAATCAGATGACTATGGAGGCGATGAAAAAGGTTGCGGGACGTCATGGAATGACCTGTCTTCTTCATGAGAAACCCTTTGCTGGAGTGAATGGCTCCGGAAAGCATAACAACTGGTCTCTGATCAGCGATGACGGCATTAATCTGTTAAGTCCTGGCGATACTCCTCATGAAAATATCCAGTTTCTGCTGGTTCTGGCCTGTATTTTAAAGGCTGTGGATGTTCATGCAGATCTGCTTCGTGAGTCTGCGGCAGATGTAGGAAATGATCACCGCCTGGGGGCGAATGAAGCACCGCCGGCGATTATTTCTGTATTTTTGGGAGATCAGCTGGAGGACGTGATTGACCAGCTGTGCAGCACTGGTGAGGCGACTCATTCCAAGCAGGGTGGGACTTTAAGGACCGGCGTGGCAACTCTTCCGGATTTGGATCTGGATGCTACAGACAGAAATCGTACTTCACCCTTTGCTTTTACAGGCAATAAGTTTGAATTCCGCATGGTGGGAGCTTCTGATTCTGTTGCGCCAGCCAATGTGGTTCTGAATACCATTGTGGCAGAGGCATTCCAGGAAGCAGCCGACGAGCTGGAAAATGCTGAGGATTTTTCTGAAGCAGTTCATGACATGATCAAGAAGCTTCTGAAGGAGCACAGAAGAATTATTTTCAATGGCAACGGCTATTCAGACGCGTGGGTGGCTGAGGCAGAAAAACGAGGTCTTCCCAATATTGTTTCTATGGTAGATGCAATTCCTTCTATTACAACAGAGAAGTCAGTCAAACTGTATGAGCAGTTTGGTGTGTTTACCAGAGCGGAGCTGGAATCCCGTGCGGAGATTGAGTATGAGAATTACTCCAAGGTAATTAATATTGAGGCAAAAACCATGATTGATATGGCCAGCAAGCAGATTATTCCGGCTGTGATAAAATATACGACGCAGCTGGCTGGTTCTCTGGGGGCGGTGAAAAATGCCTGTCCGGAGGCTGATGTCAGTGTTCAGACAGAGCTTCTGGTGGAAACCTCTGCCCTGCTGTCTGATATGAAGGTTGCGCTGGCTTCTCTGGAAGAGGCCCTGGAGAATTGCTCCAGACTGGAAAGTGCAGAGCAGGCTCATGCATACCATGAGAAGGTAGTTCCGGCAATGGATGCACTTCGCGCTCCGGCAGATCGTCTGGAAATGATCGTGGATAAGGATCTGTGGCCTTTCCCCAGCTATGGAGATTTGATTTTTGAGGTATAACTGTAAATCAGAGGAAACATAGAGGAAAATAGAATAATCTAATACAACTATTCAGGGCGGCAGTAGATATGGCGGAAAAATCTGTATCAAGCTTGCTTGTAAGCGGATTGTCCAGCCAAATCTCACATCGGAGGAATTTCCGATGCTTCTTGTTCGACTTTGCCGGATGACAAGATGCCTCGTCCTGAACAGTTACAATCTAATGAAAAAACGGCGGAATATGTCTTGGTATAGGACAGGCTTCGCCGTTTTTTCTTATGTCATAGGACAGTGCGTCCTATGACATAAAAACGCTCCGCGAGGATCGCCATGGGTTGGAAGAGAATTGGGCTGATGAGACGACCCGCCGCAGGCGAAGAAGCTTGTGAGCGAGATTCTTTCTTGTTTGTTTTAAAGGACAAGCTTCTTTTGTAAAGCAAAAACACTTCGCAAGGATGAGGCGTGTGTGCCTGAGGAAAATGACTAATGACAAAAGCTGCGCTCTGGCGAGAGGAAATGCCGAGGAACATTTTCTGCTTTGCATAATTCCAGGGACTGATTGTGCATTTAAGGAGGAAAAGAGCGAATTCTGCACAATCCGGGGTTGAAATTGTGCATTTAAGGAGGGAAAAGCCGAATTCTGCACAATCTGGGGTTGAAATTGTGCATTTAAGGAGGAAAAAGGAGGAACCTGCACAATCCGAGGTTGAGATTTTGCATTTAAGGTGGGAGAAGACGGAACCTGCACAACTGCAGCCAAGGTTTTGCAGGAGTTGAAATAAATGCGGAATACAAAAGGTACAAAAGACAGAACGCAGATTAGATTGTAGGGGAAAAGGAACAGTGTTATAATATGAAAGCAGGCAGGACATATATCCTGCCTGTTACTGACAAGAAATGCATCATTGTCAGAATGTTCAAATAGAAAAGCCGGGGAGTGAAATACTTGAAAAGGGAAGATATTTATGAATATGTAAAAAAGCGATATGGTACAGTGCCAGAATACCTTTGGAAGGATTCTCCCAAAAGTGCAGTGCTTCGGCATAAGAATGGAAAATGGTATGGGGTGCTGATGGAGGTTGAGAGAGCCAGGCTGGGATTAGAAGGAGATACAAAAGTAGACATCATAGATGTAAAATGTAATCCTGACATGGTCGGTCTGCTGACACAGATCTGTGGATTTTTACCGGGATATCATATGAATAAAAGGCACTGGATTACAATGCTGTTGGATGGAACTGTGAGTGAGGAAAAAGTTTTAGATTTTTTGGATATGAGTTATGACTTGATTGAATAAGAGCATTACCAGAAATGAGAGACAGGAAAAATCTTATGAAAACAAGCTTTCAACGTTTTTTCTGTCTGAATCTTCGTATGGTTGTTACTTCAAATCAAGTGTGCCGGGGGATGCGTTTACATTTCCCAGGGATTATAGTATATTGTAAGTATTCATAATGAGAATGCAGCAGAAGAGGGAGACATGCTGCTGCATAGATTCAAAGTGCGGGAGATGATTGAGATTGATGAAACAGAATGCTCTGGAAGTAGTTTATGCTTCAAATGACGGTTACGCCAGACATTTAGGGGTATCTCTCTGTTCGTTGCTGGACAGAAATCAGGATATGGAGGAAATTCGAGTTCATATTTTAAGCATGGGAATTTCCAGGGAGAACCAGGCCCGCCTGCAGAGGCTGGCAGACAGATATGAGCGGAAATTGATTTTTGTGGAAATAGAGGCGTTGGAAGGCCGTTTTGATCACCCAGTGGATACGGGCGGCTATGATATCAGCATTATGCTGCGCCTTTTTATGGCAGAAGCGCTGCCAAAGGATCTGGATCGAGTGTTGTATCTGGACTGTGATACCGTGGTGGCTCAGTCCTTAAAGCATTTGTGGAATGTACGTCTTGGAGACAGGATCGCAGGCGCTGTTATGGAGCCTACGATTTATAAAGAAGTAAAGGAATCGATTGGCCTGGGGCCGGAGGACGGGTATTTTAATTCCGGTGTGCTTCTGGTGAATTTGAAGAAATGGCGGGAAGAGAACATTCAGGAAAAACTTCTGGAATTCTGGAAGGAAAAGGGAGGAAAGCTGTTTGCCAGCGATCAGGATGTGATCAATGGGACTTTAAAGGGAAGAATTCTGCCGCTTCCTCCCAGATATAACTTTTTTACTAATTATCGGTATTTTTTCTATCGGAGTCTGCTTCGGGTATCTCCTTCCTATCGGGCAGTTACCGGGGCTGAATTTCGGGAGGCAAAGCATCATCCCTTTATCATCCATTATATGGGGGATGAAAGGCCGTGGATTGCAGGAAATCTGAACCATTACCGAAAGGCCTATGAACGGTATCTGGCTCAGACAGAATGGGCCAAAACTCCAAAGGAAAAAGGAAAACGACTGTATATGCTGGCATATCATGGGCTGGATTATTTGACGGTGCTGTGCCCGTCGGCCAGGTTTGCGATCAGCCGGAGCATGGGAATGCGTTTTGTAGAGAATAGAAAGAAGGACAGAAAATAATACGCTTGGAGGAGAAAAAATGATTACAGTATTAATGGCAGCCTGGCAGGGAAAAAAGTATTTGGAGCAGCAGCTGGACTCCATTTTGGCCCAGACGGTTCCTGTGCGGATCTGGGTGTCTGACGATGGCTCAGATGATGGTACAAGGGAGCTTTTGGAGCAGTATTGTGAATGGTATCCGAAGCAGGTTTTTTTACATTCCAGAGAGAATTCCGGAGAAAATGGCGCTGCTGGAAATTTTTTTTGGCTGCTGTCTCTGGCAGCGAAGGAAGGAAAAAGTGATTATGTCATGCTGAGTGATCAGGATGATGTATGGTTCCATCATAAGGTGAAAACTCTTCTGCGAAGAATGAAGCAGCTGGAAAAGGGACTGGGAGAGGCCTGTCCGATTCTTGTTCATTCCGATATGGAAGTGACAGACAGCCAGCTGAATGTACTGGATCCCAGCTTTTTCCACTATTCTCATATCAATCCGACCAGAAGTACATTTGGAGAGATTCTGGTGGAAAATCCGGTAACAGGAGGCGCCCTGATGATGAACCGGGCGTTGCTTAAGCTTCTGGAAAAGGAACCGGCAGCCTGCTTTATGCATGACTGGTGGATAGCATTGACTGCATCCTGTTTTGGCGTGATTGATTTTGTGCCAGAGTCTCTTTCTCAGTATCGTCAGCATGGGGATAATGTACTGGGAGCCAGGGCGTCTGGAAGTCTGAAGGACTGCAGAGAGCGGATAAACCGCCAGAAAGAGGTAGAGGAAAATTACCGGAAAATGATAGAGCAGGCCCGGGCCTTTGGAAAGATGTTCTGGCAGAAGCTGGACGGACGGCAGAGAATGATTCTTCGGGCTTATCTGGCTCTTCCTTATCAGTCTGTGGCTGGACGATGTCAGAATATTGTTAGAAATCGTTTTTTCAAAAGCTCCCGGGTACAGACTGCGGCAATGTGCGTGACAATGCCTCATGCAGGGGAGAAAAGGACAGAGAAAAAATGAAGGTCAACGCAGTAATTTTAAATTACAATGACGCGGATACCGTCGAGACTTTGGTTCGCAGTATTTGTGGATATGAGGTTTTAGAATATATAATCCTTGTGGATAATCATTCTCAGGATGATTCCAGGCAGAAACTTCAGCAGCTGGCCTGTGAACATGAAAAAATCCAGCTGGTATTTCTGGAGGAAAACGGAGGCTATGGAAAGGGAAACAATGCAGGAGTTCGTTTTGCAGCAGAAGAAAACCAGGCTGATTATGTTCTTATATCCAATCCGGATGTGGTGTTTTCTGAGGAGTGTCTGAAGAAAATGCTTCGTATTTTTGAAACTCACAAAGATGTGGCAGCGGTGACGGCCCGGATGGAGGACGCCCAGTACGGAACCCAGAAAAATGGCTGGCCGCTGAGAGGCTTCTGGGGAGAACTGTTTTCCATGGGACCTGTAAGCAGACGTTTGCTCCGGCCTTTTCTTGAATATCCGGATCGACGCTTTCAGGGAAAAAAGGCTGTGTATACCGATGCAGTTCATGGCTCTCTTTTCATGGTTGACGGGAAGAAATTTCTGGATTGCGGTGGATATGACGAGGGAATTTTCCTTTATCAGGAGGAGGCAGTGCTGGCACAGCGTTTTCGGAAGGCCGGATACCGAAGCGTACTTTTGTTAAACTGTCACTACCGCCATGAGCATTCTGTGTCTATCAGTAAATCCTTTCAGGGAGAGCTGGAGAGGCAGCGTTTGCGGGAGAAAAGCGTGCTCTATTATATGAAGAATTATCTGTCAGCAGGTGTATGGAAAATCAGGGTTGCGAAATGCTGGTTCTGGGGAATTCGGATGGAGATTCGGGCAGTCAGGATAGCAGAGGCGCTCCTAAAAAAGATATGATTTTTAAGAAGAAAAAAGCCAAAGCCGTATTCAAGCGGCTTGGCTTTTTTCAATTTGGATAAATTCTGTTAATTACTGCCCTAGCTGTGCAATCAGCCGCTGGGTTTCTGCTGCTATCTGCTCCTGGGTCAGGTTGGGATCGGTAGGATCCCAGGTTTGTTCGAAGGGGATCTCGTACAGGATGGTAGGACGCTCAAAGGGGCCCGGATCCGGACTGTTGTAAACGACTACGGTTGTTCCAATCGCACAGTTGTCGTAGATCCACTTGGAATCAATGGTTGCCAGCCGGATGCATCCGGCGGAACGGGCAATGCCCAGATTGTTGTAGGTGCTGGCCCATACGCTGAACGGATTCTGCCGGTCATAGATAATAGAATGCAGCAGAATGGGCATTCCAGCATGAAGGCGGGTTGCGTACTGGGTATACAGATCGTGAATCATCAGACGCCAGCGGTATTTCTCCGGAGTTTTGAAGGTTCCTACAGGTGTATCATCGCCTACGGAGGTCAGGAAGGATTTAACAGGAATGATAAATCCGTTGCCGCCGTCTTGGGCGTAAACAGTCAGGCAGTTCATCTCCTTGTTGATTTTCAGAAGATAGGGACCTCCTGCCGGAAGGAGAGCTTCTACATCAGTCACCAAACGTCCGTCCTCGCCGAAGTAATATTTATAGCCGTCAATGTACTGCCAGCCTGTTACTGGATAGGAATCCTTAAAGTAATACTGGTTGTTTTCCTGCCAGCCCCAGCCAGTATAATTGGAGCCGTCAGCACCGTGGATATAGCGCATCACACCGTCAATATTCTGAATTCCGTCTGCAGTGGCAGCAGCCAGAGGATTGGAGGTATTCAGGTTTCCGGCAGTTCCTTTAACGAAGAATGCCAGACGGTACCCGGTCAGGTGAAGACCGCGGCCCATGGTACCTGCTGTCTGTCCATTTTTGGCCCAGCCGGTCTGAGTGCCGTCGCTTAATGTAGTCATGTAGTAAATATCATACTTATCAGCAACCGGACCCTTGAACCGGTACTGAATGGCTTCCACCGGAACCATAGTGGCTGCATGAGAGGTCTGCTGACCATTGAGCGCCCAGTCAGACCAGCCATTGGCGGCAGAGTAGGTACGGTAAAGCAGATCTCCGTGAATATTTTCCAGGAAGGTAGAGATGGCGCTGAAGCCAGTTCCCTCACTGGTAATCTCCTGATCGTTGACATAAGGAACAGACCAGTTCTGCTGGCTCAGAAGAAGAGCTGTTGTCTGAAGCCGGGGCTCTCTGCCAGGAACAGTCAGGGGATTGCTTTCCTGCTGTGCTTCCTGCTGCGCTGCCTGCTGCTCGGCCTCCAGCTGTGCGCCTTGCTCCTCGGTCAATTCTCCGGTTCCTGCTCCAGGTGCCGTTTCACCGGAAGGAGTCTGGGTACCCTCGGGCATGGCGGTATTGCCACCCGGTGCTGCAGCACCGCCTCCAGAAGGAGCGGGAGAGCCGGTTCCCTGTTCTATGGTGCCGGAAGAAGAAACGCCTGGACCCCCGGCAGAGGTTTCATCCTGCTCAGTCTGGCCGACGTGAATGACGGGGCTGCCATCCGGGGAATTGTCTGAAACAGATGTTTCCGGAGCGGGAGAAGCTGCTCCAGGTCCCTGAAGAAGAACGGTAGGGGAGCCGTCTGTATTGCCTGCTGCAAACGCACAGGTGACTGTGTTAAGCATCATGGCTCCTGAAAGAAGCATGATCATGCCTGCTTTTGTATGTCTGTGCATAAAATAAATCCTCCTGTGATCATTCTATTGTTAATCTATCACAATACGGTGAAAAATACCATATGAGATTTACATTTTCAGGCCATTATTGTAAAATAAAAGGTAATGGCAAGAAAAATGTAAGAATATCGTTATGGATTTGGAAATGAATGGAGATTAAGATGGAAAAGAAACAACCAGAGGTGATGGTCAGCATCTGCTGTATTACCTTTAATCAAAAAGATTATATCCGGGATGCACTGGAGGGATTTTTAAAACAGAAAACGGATTTTTCTTATGAAATTCTGATCCATGATGACGCCTCTGGAGACGGAACCGGAGAGATTATCCGGGAGTATGTGCAGCGTTTTCCGGAACGGATTTTTCCTATTCTTCAGACGGAAAATCAGTATTCCAAAGGGCTGACCAATATCAGCGGAACCTTTAATTTCCCCAGAGCCAGAGGCCGCTATATTGCTATGTGCGAGGGAGATGACTATTGGACTGATGAGAATAAGCTGCAGCAGCAGGTGGATTTTATGGAGGCCCATCCGGACTGTTCCATCTGTTTTCACAGCGCAGCTGTAGAGGTACAGGGAAAGGCAGTAACAGAGCGCATGATGCGCCCATACCGGGGAAACAGGCGGGTGACGCCGGAGGAGATTATTGACAAAACCTCCGGTTATCCGACGGCTTCCCTTTTGTTTCGCCGGGAAATGGTAGACCATTTGCCGGAATTTTATGTAGAGGCGCCGATTGCGGATATTCCCCTTCAGCTTCTGGCTGCTGCCAGAGGATGGGGGTATTATCTGGATAAGCCCATGTGTGTGTATCGCCTGGGCGGAGCGTCTTCCTGGACAACGCTTATGAAGCAGGGGAATTATGAGCAGAAGCAGGCAGATTACGCCAAAGCTATGGAGAAGATGTATCGGGGCTTTGACCGGGAAACAGGCGGTCGGTTTCAGGAAACTGTGGAGCGTGCGATTTTGCGGCTTGTTTTTCTGACCAGGGTAAATACAAAGAAATACGAAGAGGTTCTGGATCCGCGGAACCGGGAATTTTTCCGGGAGCTGAATCTGCGGACCAGGTTTTTTATCCGTTTTGAGGCAGGCGCGCCGGGGATTTACCGGAGGCTTCAGAGCTGGTTTCACAAAAATGGATAACAGAAGATGACAGGAGTGAAATTGTGGCAGAGACAGAGATGAAACAAAAGGTGGCAAAGGGGCTGTTTTGGAAGCTTCTGGAAAATGGCGGAGCCCAGGGAGTGCAGTTTGTGATTGCCGTTTTGCTGGCGCGGCTTCTGACCCCGGCAGAATATGGTGTAGTGGGAATTATTATGATTTTCATTACGATTGCAAATGTATTTGTACAGAGCGGCTTTTCTACGGCTCTGGTGCAGAAACGGAAGGCAGATGAGGTGGATTTTTCCTCTGTCTGCTATTTTGAACTGGCAGCAGCGCTTGGAGTGTACGGTCTTTTGTATGGAGCGGCGCCATCGATAGCAGATTTTTATGGACTTCCAGTGCTTTGTGATATTGTACGGGTTTTGGGAGTGGTTCTTTTTCCCGGAGCAGTTATTTCCGTACAGACAGCTTATGTGTCCCGGAACATGGAATTCCGGGGCCTGTTTTTTTCCACTCTGGCAGCGTCCCTGGTGTCCGGAGGGCTGAGTATTGCCATGGCGGCTGCAGGCTGGGGCGTGTGGGCAATGGTGGGACAGCAGATCAGCTATTATATCAGTCTGATGGCAGTACTGTTTTTGACGGTTTCCTGGAAGCCGCGCAGATGTTTTTCCATGGAACGGGTGGGAGGAATGTTTTCCTTTGGCTGGAAGCTTTTGTGTGCCTCCCTTTTGGATACAGTTTTTAATAATCTCTATGGACTTTTAATTGGAAAGATATATAATGAAGAATTATTGGGAAGCTATACCAGAGGGGAGCAGTTTCCAAAGCTGATTGCATCGAATCTGGGGGCGGCGATTCAGGCAGTGCTTCTTCCGGCTTTTTCTGCCAGTCAGGATAGCCGGGAAACGGTTCGTGATATGGTTCGCCGTGCAATCCGTTTAAGCTCCTTTGCTGTGCTTCCTATGCTGATAGGGTTATTTGCTGTGGCAGATACCCTGGTTTTAGCTCTTTTGGGAGAGCAATGGATGGTTTGTGTGCCGTTTTTGCGGATTATGTGTATCTCCTACTGTTTCTGGCCGATTCATATTACCAATCTTCAGGCTATTAACGCGGTGGGAAGAAGTGATATTTTCCTGAAGCTGGAGCTGGTGAAGAAAGGGCTGAGCCTGGCTGCTCTGCTGGTGGGAATACAGTTTAATGTGTTTATTATGGTATGTATCAAGGCTTTTCAGGATTTTCTGTGCACCTTTGTCAATGCAGCACCCAATCAGAAACTGCTGGGCTACAGCATTGCTCAGCAGTGGAGAGATGTGGCTCCGCCGGCCTTTTTATCAGCTGTTATGTGTGCAGCTGTTATGGCAGCGGGGAGATTGCTTCCTGAGATGTCCGTGTGGCTGAAGCTGGCTGTGCAGATTGTATGTGGCTGCGGCGTTTATGCGGGGCTGGCGTGGATATTCCGGCTGGAGAGCTTTTGCTATCTGGTGGGAATGGTGAGAGGAGAAAAGTAGGATGATGAAAAATACAGTGCTTGTGACAGCTATCGGTTCTTTTTCTGCAGATGCAGTGATTCAGTCCTGCCGCAGAGAGGGCTTTCGGATTGTGGGCTGTGATATTTATCCGGCAGAGTGGGTGGTCAGCTCCATGGATGTAGATGTGTTTTACCGGGCGCCCTATGCCACAGATACAGAGGCCTACCGGAGCTTTATCAGACAGATATGTGAAACGGAGCAGATAGATTATGTGCTTCCTCTGACCGATATAGAGATCGATGTGTTTCAGCAGTGGAGACAGGAGGATCAGAATTGCCCGGGAGGAAGGGCTGTGGTCTGTATGTCTGATCGGGAAACCATTCATCTATGCCGGAACAAAAGAAGAGCGGCACAGCTTTTGGATGCGCAGAAAATATGCCGGACCATTCCGGGAAAACGGCTTTCCGAGCTTTTAGAGACTTTGGAAAATTCTGGGCAGGAGGGACTTGCCGGGCTTTCTTATCCGCTGGTTATCAAGCCGGAGGATGGACGCAGCAGCCAGGGTCTGCGGCGGATTTTTGATTTTCGGGAAATGGAGCTGGCAGTCAGCCAGCTGAGGGAACAGGCAGAACATTATCTGGTGCAGCCGATGATTTCTGGAGGGATTACTACAGTAGATGTAGTAAGGAGCCCGGAAACAGGAAGATGTGTGTGCCTTCCTCGAAGAGAACTTCTGCGTACACTAAACGGAGCTGGAACCTCTGTACAGGTATTTCGGGATCCGGTTCTGGAAAAAATCTGTGAAGCGATTGCAGGCGCTTTGAACGTAAAGGGCTGTGTCAATTTTGAATTTATTGAGCATCACACAGAGCAGGGAGAGGTCTTGTGGTATTTTCTTGAGTGCAATCCCCGGTTTGCCGGGGGCGTAGCTTTTTCCTGCATGGCTGGATACGATATGGTGAAAAATCATCTGCGGTGCTTTGCGGGAGAGGAGCCTGAGCCTGCGGGGAGGATCCAGAGTCAGTATATTGCAAGACGGTATACAGAGTACCGGATGAAGGAGGATACCAATGAATAAGGAGCATGAGACTCCAATTATGGTGACCAGGTCTTCCCTGCCGCCTTTGGAGGAATATGTGGAAATGTTAAAGCCTATCTGGGAAAGCGCATGGCTGACCAATATGGGCGAGTATCATGAGGAACTGAAGCGTCAGCTGAAACGCTTTTTGAAGGCAACGGAGCTGGAGCTCTTTGTCAATGGTCATATGGCTTTGGAGCTGGCGCTGCAGGCCATGAATCTGCAGGGAGAGGTGATTACCACCCCGTTTACTTTTGCATCGACAACCCATGCGATTGTCCGAAATGGTCTGACTCCTGTATTCTGTGATATTAATGACCGAGATTATACCATGGATGCAGAGAAGATAGAAGGACTGATTACAGAGAAAACCTGCGCCATTGTGCCGGTTCATGTATATGGAAATATCTGTGATGTGGATCGGATCCATGAGATTGCTCAGAAGCATGGTCTGAAAGTGATTTACGATGCAGCCCATGCCTTTGGAGAGGAATTGGATGGAACGGGAGTGGGGCAGTTTGGCGACGCTTCCATGTTCAGCTTTCATGCCACCAAGGTTTTTCACAGTATTGAAGGCGGGGCAGTCGTGTTTCAGGACGAGGCGCTGAAGGATCTCCTGTATCAGCTGAAAAATTTCGGAATTACAGGCTATGAAAGCGTGGAGTATGTGGGGGCCAATGGAAAAATGAATGAATTCCAGGCGGCTATGGGACTGTGCAATCTTCGTCACATTGAAGGAGAGATTGAGAAACGGAGCCGTCTGGCCAGACATTACCGGGAACGGCTTTCCGGGATACCGGGCATCCGGCTTTGTGAGGAGAATCCCCGGATAAAATATAACTATGCCTATATGCCTGTGGTATTTGACGGCTATGGCGCAGATCGGGATCAGATTTTTGAGGCCTTGAAGGAGCACAATATTTTTGCTCGAAAGTATTTTTATCCCTGTGTCAACAGCTATCAGTGCTACAGAGAACAGTTCCAGGCGGAGGATACTCCGGTGGCGGCACGGATTGCCTCTCAGGTACTGACGCTTCCCCTGTATGCGGATATGCCGGTGGAGGTGGCAGATGAAATCTGTGATGTGATCCTGGCGCAGGGAAACGGGAGGAATGAATGAACAGGGTGCTTGTAGTGATTCCAGCTTATAATGAAGCGGAAAATATTGAGTGGGTGGTGGACGAGCTGATCACGCACTATCCGGAGCTGGATTATCTGATAATCAATGATGGTTCCAAGGACCAGACTGCGGAAATATGCCGAAGCAGAGGATATCATCTTCTGGATTTGCCGGTGAATCTGGGGCTGGCTGGATGCTTTCAGGCTGGGATGAAATATGCCTGCCTGAAGGGATATCAGTATGCCATTCAGTTTGACGGAGACGGACAGCACAGGCCGGAGTATATAGAGTCTATGAGGCAGAAAATGGACGAGGGCTATGATATTGTGATTGGAAGCCGTTTTGTTGATGAGAAAAAAAGCTTTTCCATGCGTATGATTGGAAGCCGCATGATTGCAGCAGCCATTCGCCTGACTACGGGAGTCCATGTGGCGGATCCCACATCCGGTATGCGGATGTTTAATCAGAAAATGATTCGGGAATTTGCTCTGAACTTAAATTACGGGCCAGAGCCGGACACCGTATCCTTTCTTTTAAAGCAGGGAGCCCGGGTGGCAGAGGTTCCGGTGGTGATTGGGGATCGTCTGGGCGGGGAAAGCTATCTGAAGCCTGCTGTAGCAGTCAGCTATATGGCGCGGATGATGATTTCCATTTTACTGATACAAAATTTCCGAAAGAAGAAAGGATAGAGCCATGAATCAGTGGACGGCGGCCCTGTTAAAAACCGGATCCAACCGGGAAAAATCAAATATGCTCTGGAATATGGCAGGAAGCTTTTGCTATGCCTTTTCCAGTATGGTACTCTCTTTTCTGGTGATGCATCTGGCCGGAGAGGAACAGGGAGGGATTTTTGCATTTGGGTTCAGCACAGTAGGACAGCAGATGTTTCTGCTGGCGTATTTTGGAATCCGTCCCTTTCATATTACGGATGGTACCGTTCAGTACCGGTTTGGTGATTATCTGCATCACCGGTATCTGACCTGCACAGCAGCTATGCTGCTGGGACTGCTGCGGCTGGCAGTCAGCGGATACCGGGCAGAAAAGGCAGCGATTATTTTTCTGCTGATTGGATATAAGGTGATTGACGGCTTTGCAGATGTATATGAGTCAGAATTTCAGAGAAATGGCCGTTTGTATCTGACGGGAAAATCCAATACCTTCCGAACAATCCTTTCTGTGGGTGTATTTCTGATAACACTGACAGTGGGAAAGAATCTGGCTGTGGCCTGTGTGGCGGCAGTCTGCGGACAGGCTGTGGGTGTGTATCTGTTTGACGTGATAGTGCTGCGCTGCCTGGAGGGAGTGGATTACAGCAGAAGAAAGGGAAGCCTGCGGGAGCTGACTATGTCTACGATTCTTCTGTTTGTGTCTGTATTCCTGGACTTTTATATTTTTTCTGCATCGAAATATGCCATTGATGCCCATATGAATGATGCGGCTTCCGGGTATTTTAATGTGATTTTTATGCCGACCTCAGTGATCAATCTGGCGGCAGGCTTTGTGATTCGGCCGTTTCTGACCAGCCTGACCGATTGCTGGAACAACCAGAGATTTTCCGAGTTTACGCAGAAGCTTCGGCGGCTGACGGCAGTCATCGCAGCGCTCAGCATTCTTGCGGTAGGGGGAACTTTGATTCTGGGCCGTCCAGTGCTGTCTGTACTGGAATGGATTCTGGGGCCAGTGTATGCCGGAAAGCTGACGCCTTATTCGGGGGCGTTTGCAGCGATTGTGCTGGGAGGCGGCTTCTATGCGCTTTTAAATCTTTATTATTACGCTTTGGTAATCATGCGCCGGCAGAAAACGATTTTGGGAATTTATGTGGTTATGACAGGGGCGGCGGCTGTTCTGGCGCCGGCGGCGGTCATCCGAAACGGAATTTCCGGCGCGGCTTTTTCGTATCTGATTTTAATGGCGTTTATGGCAGCGGGCTTTGTCCTTTGGACCCTGATTGGCCTGCGTCAGGGAAAGCGAGGTGTGGAGCATGACGGTTGATGTGTTGATTCCGGTGTACAAGCCGGATCGGGTTTTTGCAAGACTTCTTCAGATGCTGCAGCAGCAGACGCGAAAACCGGACAGAATTATTGTGGTAAATACAGAAAAGGAATACTGGAATCCAGGAGGGTATCAGGGGATTCCGGGACTGAAGGTGTATCACGTAAAAAAAGAGGAATTTGACCATGGCGGCACGAGAAATCTGGCAGCCTGGTATTCGGATGCAGATATTATGATTTTTATGACAGATGACGCGGTTCCTCAGGATGAGCATCTGATTGAACGTCTGACAGAAGCATTCGATAAAAAAGGGCCGGAGGGAGAGACGGTGGCTGTGGCTTATGCAAGACAGCTTCCGGCAAAGGACTGCCGTTTGATTGAGCGGTATACCAGAAGCTTTAATTATCCGGAGGAGGGGCGCATTAAGACGAAAAAGGATCTGCCGAAGCTGGGGATTAAAACGTATTTCGCATCCAATGTGTGCTGTGCCTACCGAAAGGATATTTTCGAGAAGCTGGAAGGCTTTACCGGAAGAACCATTTTTAACGAAGATATGATTTACGCTGCGGGAGCCATTCAGGCTGGCTATGGAGTTGCTTATGTGCCGGAGGCGCGGGTAATCCATTCTCACAATCTTTCTCCCATGCAGCAGTTTCGGCGTAATTTTGATATGGCTGTGTCTCAGGCAGAGCATCCGGAGATATTTGCGGAAATCCGTTCTGAGAGCGAGGGAATCCGCCTGGTGAAGCAGACCGCTTTGTGGCTGTTAAAAAAGGGCAGGTTCTGGCTCCTTCCGTCTCTGGCAGTGACCAGCGGCTGCAAGTATCTGGGTTACCGTCTGGGAAAACAGTATGAAAAATTACCCAGAAAAATGGTTCTCTGGTGTTCCATGAGTCCTGTTTACTGGGAGAAGAAATGGAGGAAGCGGGGATGATGACAACGACTCTGCGGGCTGCTCTGATTTTCGTTTCTCTGGGCACCTGCTGTCTGATTATGCGGAAAATCCGTCAGTCAAAAATGCAGATCGAAAGCGCCATTTTCTGGATTGTGCTTTCTCTGGTTCTGGTAGTATACAGTCTGTTTCCCCAGGTGGCAGATTTTTGCTCTGGCGTTCTGGGAATTTATGCAACCACAAACTTTTTGTTTCTGTTTGCGATTTTTGTTTTGATTGTAAAGGTATTTTATATGTCTGTTCATATTTCTCAGCTGGAAAGCCAGGTAAAGGAGCTGGTTCAGAGAATTGCTCTGGATGAGAAAATGCGTCAGGAGAAGGAAGCCGAGAAAACGGGAGGGGCGCATGAAAAATAAGTGTATTTGGCCTGTAGCCCTTCTGGCTGTGACCGGGGCAGGTCTGTGGCATTTTTTGGAGGTGCAGGAAGGAGCTGTGGCTGTAGGGGACGCCTGGATGAGGGGGTGGTATCTGGCGCTTCTTACAGCAGTGCTTGTGTTTCTGGCTGGAGCCGGACTGGCTTTTTCAGGAAAATCCCCTGCATCTTTTAGCTGGATATTCCGGAAAAAGTCGAAGACAGAGGCGGGCTGGAGACTGGAGCAGATTTATCCGGCAGCCGGTTTGATTCTGGGACTTCTCTTTCTTTTTGTCCTTCCTCCATTGTCAGCGCCGGATGAAATCAGCCATTATGTCAGCGCCTACCAGCTTTCCAGCAAAATCCTGGGAATGCCTTCCAATGCTCCGAATGGCCGTGTGCTTTTAAGACCTCAGGATGTGTGGGTGGAGGATCTGGACGGTGTTTATGAATATGAACCAGATGAGGCAGGCAATTTAAAAGTGGTTCTGGAAAGCTCTGAGGGCAGCAGAAAGCTGGGAGATCCTCTGGATCAGTCTGTGTACCATCTGATTTGGGAGCTGGCGCCGGATAAGCAGTATGAACCGGGACGGGCTGAGGCGTTGGAGGGAAAAATGGTGGGTTCCATGTATCCGCCGGTTACAACCACGCCGGTGGCCTATGGACCCCAGGCCCTGGGAATGGCTCTGGTAAGGGCCATGGACTGGGGAACTCTGCCTCTTCTTTACCTGGGGCGTCTTTGTAATCTGGTATTTTTTGTATTTATGACCTGGCTGGCCATGAAACGGCTTCCCTTTGGAAAGGAGGTGCTGTTTGGAACAGCCCTTCTGCCTATGACCCTTCATCTGTCATCCTCTTTTTCCTATGATGCGATGATTATGGGATGTATGTTTTATTTCACTGCCGTGTGCCTGGATCTGGCTTATGAGAAGGAACGGGCAGAGTGGAAGGATGTGGCTGTCCTGTCTCTTGTTATGGCTGCGGCAGGTCCCTGCAAAATGGTGTACGCTGTCATGATGGGGCTGTGCCTGCTGATTCCTGTGAAAAAATTCGGCGGCTGGGGAAGGTGGTTTATTTCTGCCGCCTGTGTGGCGGGAGCCTGGGCCGGGGCCATGTATCTGGTCAACAGTCAGGTGATTGTTTCCTATGCCACAGAGACAGAGAGCTATGTCCAGTGGGCAGGGGAAAGCGGTTACAGTCTGAGCCTTTTGATTCACCAGCCCATGCGCCTGATTAAGATTTTTTATCAGACTCTGCTGTGGCAGGCCCAGCATTATCATCTGACTATGATCGGCGCCTACCTGGGAAATCTGGATCCGGTGCTGGATGTTCCCTATGTGCTGGTAGTTCTTTTTACTTTGTGCCTGTTGGGGCTGGCTCTGCGAAAGCCAGGAGAGAGTCTTTCCATCACAGGAGGAAAACGGATGTGGGTATTTGCAGTCTGTGCAGCCTGCGCTTCTGCAGTGATGCTGTCTATGCTGATTGCCTGGACACCTCTCAGCTCCCGGGTCATTAATGGTGTGCAGGGACGGTATTTTCTGCCCTTCCTTCCAGTGCTGCTTCTGGCGTTGAAAAATGACTGGGTGGTTTTGACAAAGGAGAGAAACCGTAGTATATTGTATCTGATGTGCTGTCTGAATGGGTATGAGCTGCTGCGTCTGTATGCCATTGTCAGCATACGGCTGTAGAGGCAGCCTGAGACGGCAGTAACGACAGGGACATCCGCTGTTTCCTGAAGGGATATCAGTTGGGAAGAGGAGCTTCCGGAATCGTTACGTTTTGATAAAGAACAGTCGGCAGGGCCAGAAGGCCAGCCGGCAGAAGAGGAGATAAAAAATGGGAAAAATTAAAGTAACAGCCTGTGATATTGAAGGATTGTATGTGATTGAGCCGGCTGTATTTAACGACGAGCGTGGCTACTTTATGGAAACCTACAATCAGAATGATTTTAAAGAGGCGGGACTGGACATGGTATTTGTCCAGGACAACCAGTCTATGTCTGTCCGCGGAGTGCTGCGGGGACTTCATTTTCAGAAGCAGTTTCCTCAGGGAAAGCTGGTACGGGCTGTCCGCGGTTCTGTATTTGATGTGGCAGTGGATCTGCGGGCAGATTCCAAAACCTACGGAAAATGGTTTGGTGTGGAGCTGACTGCAGAAAATAAAAAGCAGTTTTATATTCCGGAGGGCTTTGCCCATGGATTTTTGGTGCTGTCAGATGAGGCAGAGTTTGCCTATAAGTGTACCGATTTCTATCATCCCGGCGATGAGGGCGGCCTGGCCTGGAACGATCCGGAGATTGGTATTGAGTGGCCGCTGCAGGATGGTGTGGAGCTGATTATTTCCGATAAGGATAAAAAGTGGAGCGGCTTAAAGGACACGTTCCGATTCTGATGAGAGGAAAAGAACAGTATGAATGATGTAATTTCCCTTCTGAAGGAGATTGTAACACGCAGGAAGCTGATATGGGATCTGGCAAAGGCAGATTTTAAGAAGCGGTTTGTAGGCTCTTATTTTGGAATGGTGTGGATGTTTGTCCAGCCTCTGGTAACGGTGCTGATTTATTTCTTCATCTTTCAGCTGGGGTTTAAAAGTGTTCCTCCTGTGCCGGGAGTGCCCTATGTGCTCTGGCTGGTGCCAGGAATTGTGCCCTGGTTTTTCTACAGTGAGGCACTAAACTGTATTACAGGCTGCCTTCAGGAGTACAGCTATCTGGTAAAAAAGGTAGTGTTTCAGGTGGAGATTCTGCCCGTGATTAAACTGATTTCCTGTCTTCTGGTTCACGGCTTTTTCCTTCTGATTATGCTGATCATGGCGCTTTGCTTTGGAAAGCTGCCTATGGCAACCTGGATTCAGATTTTGTATTATTCCTTTGCGGCTTCCATGCTGGCTTTGGCTTTTGGCTATCTGACCAGCGCAATTCATGTGTTTTTTAAGGACATGGCTCAGATTGTCAGCATCTGCCTGCAGTTCGGAATGTGGCTGTCACCAATTATGTATCAGGAAACCATGTTTTCTACGGATTATCCATGGATTGTTACGGTTTTGAAGCTGAATCCTTTCTATTATATAGTTGCCGGATACCGGGACAGTATTCTGACAGGAAACTGGTTCTGGGAGCGTCCAACCCTGACCGTGTATTTCTGGGTGGTAACTCTTGTGATAGGATTTGCAGGTTTGAAGGTGTTTAAACGGCTGCGCCCTCATTTCTCAGACGTTCTGTAGGAGAGAGGCGGATGCCGGAATCAGGATAGAAATGGCGGCGGTGGCCGCCTTTTCTGATCATTCCTTTGCGATTGCTTACTATTTTATAAAGATAGTAGCGGAATCCTATGGAAAATGGTATAATGCAACATGATTATGGAGTTTTCTGCCCTTTTAGAAAACGGGCAGGACAGGAGGAAAAAATGCAGGCGATTTTACTGGCAGGCGGTCTGGGAACGCGGCTTCGCAGCGTAGTAAGCGATCGGCCTAAGCCCATGGCGCTGATTGAAAACAGGCCGTTTATGGAGTATGTAGTCCACGAACTGTCCAGATACGGCGTGACAGATATTATTTTTGCAGTTGGATATAAGGGAACCATGGTAGAGGAGTATTTCCAGGATGGAAGGAATTTTGCGGCGCCGGACGGAACGCCGCTGACGGTTCATTATGCCTACGAGGAGGAGCTGTTAGGGACAGCGGGAGCCATCAAAAATGCGGGCAGATTTGTAACAGAGGATCGGTTTTTTGTTCTCAATGCAGATACCTTTTATCAGATTGATTACAGCCGTTTGACAGCTCTCCAGGAGAAGGAGGAGTTAGACATGGCCCTGGTGCTTCGCCAGGTGCCGGATATTTCCCGGTACGGGGAAGCTGTGCTGACAGAGGGGCGTCTGACTGGCTTTAATGAAAAAACGGCAGAGGCAAGACCCGGCTCTATCAATGGGGGAATTTATCTGATGACAAGAAAGCTGCTTGAGGAGATTCCGGAGGGAAAGGTTTCTCTGGAAAATGAGATGATTCCCCGCTGGCTGAAGGAAAACAGAAGGCTGGGCGGTTTTGTTCACGACGGATATTTTATTGATATCGGGATTCCCGAGGCATACTATCAGTTTATTGAAGATGTCCAGAAAGGAGTTGTTGTATGGTAATCAGAGGACGGGCTCCTTTGCGGGTCAGCTTTGGCGGCGGCGGTACGGACGTGGCGCCTTTCTGTGTGGAACAGGGGGGAGCGATTATCGGAAGTACGATTAATAAGTACGCCTACTGTTCAATTGTTCCCAGGGAGGATGATCAGATTATTGTTCATTCTCTGGATTTTGATATGACGGTAAAGTACAATACCAGAGAAAATTTTGTTTATGACGGCAAGCTGGATCTGGTAAAGGCAGCTTTGAAGGCTATGGAGATTGACCGGGGCTGTGAGGTTTATCTGCAGTGTGATGCTCCTCCCGGATCGGGCCTGGGTACTTCTTCTACGGTGATGGTGGCGCTTCTGATTGCTATGGCCCGGTGGAAGGGCGTGGAAATGGACGGCTATCGTCTGGCAGACCTGGCCTATCAGGTAGAGCGGGAGGATCTGAAGATTGCAGGAGGCTATCAGGATCAGTATGCAGCTACCTTTGGCGGTTTTAATTTTATTGAATTCCATGGGCGGAATAATGTAGTAGTAAATCCTCTGCGCATTAAAAAGGATATTATTCATGAGCTGCAGTATAACCTGCTTCTCTGCTACACGGGAAATATTCATGTGTCAGCGAATATTATCCAGGATCAGGTTCAGAATTATGAGAAAAAGGATGCCTTTGACGCCATGTGTGAGGTAAAAGCCCTGGCCTATGCTATGAAGGACGAGCTTTTAAGGGGAAATCTTCACAGCTTTGGAAAGCTGCTGGATTATGGCTGGCAGAGTAAGAAGCGGATGAGCAGCAAGATCACTAATCCGCAGATTGATGAGCTTTATGAAGAAGCTTTGAAGGCGGGCGCTTTGGGCGGAAAGCTGTTAGGCGCCGGCGGAGGAGGATATTTGCTGATGTACTGCCCCTACAATGTAAAGCATAAGGTGGCAGCGCGGATGGAGCTGGTAGGCGGCCAGCTGACAGACTGGAATTTTGAACTGCGGGGCGCTCAGGCGTGGATCGCAGATGAGAACCGCTGGGATTACAGCAGCGTAAAGGTGCATCTTCCCAATGGAGATTATCATTTTGCACTCTGAGGATGAAAAGACAATGGAAAAAGTAATATTTCTGGATCGGGACGGAACACTGAATGCGGAGGTAAATTACCTTCACAGGCCGGAGGATCTGCAGCTGCTTCCCGGAGTGCCGGAGGCTCTTCGGAGACTGAAAGAGGCTGGCTATAAGCTTGTTGTGGTAACGAACCAGGCGGGGGTGGCTCGCGGATACTATAAAGAAGCGGATGTGGATACTCTTCACCGGTATATGAATGAAATTCTGGCGGCAGATGGGGCGGAAATTGACGCATTTTTTTACTGTCCTCACCATCCGGAGCATGGAATCGGAGATTATAAAAAGAATTGCCTCTGCAGAAAACCGGGAACAGGTATGTTTGAGCAGGCGGAGGCTCTGTTTGATGTAGATCGGAAAAGCTCCTGGATGATTGGAGATAAGCTGATTGACACAGAGGCCGGACGAAATTACGGAGTGAGAACTGTGCTGGTGGGAACCGGATACGGAAGAACTGAGGCAGAGAAAATCCAGGCTCAGAGAGAAAAGCCTTTTGATTTTTATGCAGAGGATCTGGAGACAGCAGTCAAACTGATTTTGGAGGATGCAGATATGATGACAGAACTGACAGAAAAGCAGCAGGAGATTTTTGATGAGCTGTTTTTGCGATACCCCTGTCTGGAAGCTGTCCGCGGGCAGCTTCTTGACGCCTACAGAATGATGGAGGAGTGCTATGCAGGCGGCGGTAAGCTTCTGGTAGGCGGAAACGGCGGAAGCTGCGCAGATGCAGAGCATATTGTAGGAGAGCTGATGAAGGGCTTTATAAAAAGCCGCAGGCTTCCGGAAGAGCTGCGCCGGCGAATGGAGGAAATCGGCGGGGAACAGGGAAGAAAACTGGCAGAAGGTCTCCAGGGAAGTCTTCCGGCGATTGCCCTGACCGGGCATCCGGGACTGTCTACAGCGTTTTTAAATGATGTGGACGGAGAAATGATTCTTGCCCAGCAGCTGTGTGGATACGGTGCGCCAGGAGATGTATTTCTGGGGATATCTACTTCCGGCAATTCCAGCAATGTGGATTACGCGGTGACGGTGGCTAAGGCGAAGGGGCTGAAGGTCATTGGGCTTACGGGAAAAGATGGAGGACGTCTGGGACAGAGGGCCGATGTGGCTGTGATTGTGCCGGAGAGAGAAACCTTTAAGATTCAGGAACTGCATCTGCCTATCTATCATGTTCTTTGCCTGATGCTGGAGGAGCGGTTTTTCTAAACAGAAGCACCGGAACGTTGTTATAAGAAATGCAGCCGTTGGGCCATGGAGTTTCTTGTCTGTATCCAGCGGACGGGAAACATGGCGGAGCTGTTATTTAGAATGAAGGAGTTTTTTATGCTGAGTCACACATATGCGATCTGCGCTTATAAAGATTCTCCCTGGCTGGAGGAGTGTATCAGATCCCTGAAGCGGCAGTCTGTGCCGTCAGAGATTATTCTGTGTACCTCCACGCCAAGCAAATATATTCAGGCTATGGCTGAGATTTTTGGCCTGCCTCTTTATGTGCGGGACGGGGAAAGTGATATTCAGGCAGACTGGAACTTTGCCTACAGCAAGGCAAAAACAAGACTGGTGACGATTGCCCATCAGGATGACTGTTATCATAAGAATTACGGAAAATATGTGCAGGAGTGCTGGGAGCAGTATCCGGATACAACGGTTTTTACAACAGACTGCGGAATTCTCCGTAATTCGGATCCGGTGAATCCGGGGATGGTTCAGTTTGTGAAGCATTTGCTGCGGGTGCCGCTGCGGTTCCATGGTCTGGCAGACAGAACCTGGATAAAGCGTCTGCCCCTGATTCTGGGGAATCCTATTATTTGCCCGTCCTGTACGTATGATAAGGAGGCCCTGGGGGAACCGCTGTTTGACTCTCCCTACAAATTTGCGCTGGACTGGGATACCATGTGGAAGCTGGCCGAAAGGCCGGGACGTTTTATCTGTGAGGAGAAGCCTTTGATCAGCTATCGGATTCACAGCGGAGCGACAACCAAGGAGTGTATAGAAAATCACAGAAGAGCACAGGAGGAAGAGGCCATGTTCCGGAAAATCTGGCCGGAGCCGGTTGTTCGGGTGATTATGTGGTTTTACAGGAAAGCCTACAGGGCGTACCAGTAACCGGAGTGAAACAGGAAGAAAGAAATTGATACAGGAGATTCAGGAGAACATGGAAAAAAAGTCTGAATATACGAAAATGAAAGGCTCAAAACAGCTGGAATCTGGCTGGATGAGGCGGGCTGCATTCTGGAAAATGGAAGTAATTATTATTCTTATGCTGACCGGCTTTGCTTTTTTTATTAACCGCCACATGAAGCTGGAATGTCTTTATATGGATGACCTTTACCAGTGGTACTGCTACAATGATCAGTCCTTCTGGGATGCAGTATTTACAATGGGAGGCACCCGGTTTCGGGTTTTGTATAACCTGGTTTCCTGGATTGAGATGGCTCTGTTCGGGATTCATATTAACTGGTATGTGCCCTTTAATATTATTTTGAATGTGGGGATCGCCTACACTCTTTACAGAATGTCCCGGCGCTTCAGTCACTCTATCTATGTGGGTGTGCTTTGCGCTGTGATTTTTCTGTCCTCCAGAATGTCTTACTATCAGATTGGACAGATTCTGGGACTGATGGAGTCCATGGCCCTTTGGATGGCTCTGGTGATTTTGTATCTGCTCTATGGATATTTGAATGAGGAGGATGGCAGAGAGGAAAAGCGCCTCTACCTGGCAGCAGTTACCTATGTGGCTGTGTGTCTGGTTCATGAACGCTATATGGTTCTGCTTCCGCTGTTTTTCTTTGTACTGCTGTTTAAGAAAACAAAGGACTGGAAGCTGTGGGCAGCTCCTGCCGGGGGATTTCTTCTTGTTCAGCTTCTGCGTTTTATCAGCATTGGAACCATTTCACCGCCGGGAACTGGCGGTACAGATGTGGTGGATACCATGTCCCCTGCTTCTGTGCTTCATTTTGTTCTGAGCCAGATTGCCTATCTGTTTGGAATCAATGCGGGACCGGAGCATTTAAACGGACAGAATTTCCGGGAAGCGCCTATGGGCATTATGATTCTCATTGGCGTAGCGGATTTTATGCTTCTACTTCTGGTGCTGGCTTTTCTGTTAAAGCTGATTCAGCTGAGAAAAAACTGTGTCCGTTATCTGCAGACGGCCTTTCTCTTTGTGGCGTTTATCGGCGCCTGCATTGTCTGCTCCAGCGTAACAATCCGTGTGGAAATGCGGTGGGTATATGTGTCTTACGGCGCTGCCCTGCTGTTTTTATCCTGGATGTACGGTGTTTTGATTGACGGAGAAGCCCAGAGAGGACACTGGATGCAGGGAATTCCCTTCCTGGCTATGTTTACGGCTTATGTAGTACTGATGCTGCCGGTGGAAAATTATTACCGGGGACTGTTCCCGAATCTCTATTACTGGGCAGATCAGGAGCATTACAATTCTCTGGCAGAGGAAACCTACGGCCAGTACGGAGATGAGATTTTCGGGAAAACCCTGTATATCATCGGGGATTATTTTGAAATGGAAGAGTTTACGGAAGAGCATTTCTTCCGTGTGTTTGACCGCCAGCGCCGGAAGGACTGTGTGAAAATCGTCCACATTGACGATGTGCGGGATATTGGTCTGGTAACAGATGACATGCTGGTGATTCAGGAGGATCCGGCCAACAACCGGTATCAGGATATCACCCATGTGGTGAAAACCATGAAGTGCCGTCCTATTTACGGCTTTTACGATGACGGATGGATTGACGAGCGGGCGCAGGTGCAGGTGATGGCCGGAAGCACCGGAGAGATTAACCTGACCTTCCACTATCCCAGAGATCTGACAGAGGATCAGTGGCTGACGGTTTATGTAAATGGAGAAGGCCGGGAATATATTAATTTTGATACCAATACAAAAGAAGTAACCATAAAGGCAGACCCTTATGAGCCGGTAATGCTTCGGTTTGAGACGAATTTTTATGTGCCCAATGCACTGGAAAAAAGAGGAACTACCAGACTGGCGCTGCTGCTGGAGATGAAGGCGGAGTAACGGAGGAGAGAATATGAAGGTTGTAATTCTGGCCGGAGGGCTGGGAACGAGAATCAGCGAGGAAAGCCATTTAAAGCCAAAGCCCATGATTGAGATTGGCGGGCGGCCGATTTTATGGCACATTATGAAATACTATTCTGAGTTCGGATTTCACGAATTTGTGATCTGCCTTGGATATAAGCAGTATGTGGTAAAAGAATATTTTGCAGATTATTTTCTTCACACCTCAGATGTGACCTTTGATTTGGCCAACAACCAGATGGAGGTGCTGAACAATTATTCAGAGCCGTGGAAGGTAACTCTGGTGGATACGGGACTGTATACCATGACAGGAGGAAGGGTGAAGCGGATTCAGCAGTATATCGGAGACGAGCCCTTTATGCTGACCTACGGAGACGGGGTATGTAATGTGGATTTAAACGGTCTGGTGGAGTTTCACAAGAGTCATGGAAAGATTGCGACCATTACCACGGTTAATATCGGACAGCAGAAGGGAGTCCTTGATATTGGCTCTGACAATGTGATTCATGCTTTCCGGGAAAAATCTGCCAATGACGGCGCGGTGATTAACGGCGGCTTTATGGTGCTGAATCCCGAAATTTTTGGATACCTGAAGGACGATACTACTATTTTTGAACAGGGTCCCATGCAGATGCTGGCAGAGGAGGGACAGCTGATGTCCTATTATCATGACGGGTTCTGGCAGTGTATGGATACTCAAAGGGAAATGAAGAAGCTGGAGGCGCTCTGGCAGTCAGGAAATGCGCCCTGGAAAATCTGGAAATAAAAAACGGACGGGAAGAAGGCGAAAAAAAGATGAGGTATAATCTGGAAGAATGCAGAAAGTTTTATGCCGGAAAAAGGGTGCTGGTAACAGGCCATACGGGATTTAAGGGAACATGGCTTTGCAGGATTCTCATGCTGGCTGGGGCGAAGGTTACGGGATATTCCCTGAATCCGCCGACAGAACCGTCAGTGTACGGGCTTCTTGATATGGAGGCATCAGGAATGACATCAGTGATTGGCGATGTACGGGATCTGGCGCAACTGCGTAAGGTTTTTGAGGAGACAGAGCCGGAGCTCGTGCTTCATCTGGCAGCTCAGCCGATTGTGCGAGATTCCTACAAAGAGCCTGTGTATACTTATGAAACCAATGTAATGGGAACAGTGAATCTGCTGGAGTGTGTGCGTCTGACTCCCTCTGTGAAGTCAGTTCTTAACGTAACGACAGATAAGGTTTATGAAAACAGAGAGTGGGAGTATGGCTACCGGGAGTGTGATCCCTTAGACGGATATGATCCCTATTCTAATAGTAAATCCTGCTCGGAGCTGGTGACACACAGCTACCAGAAGTCCTTTTTCCAGGAACGGGACTGTGCCATCTCAACAGCCAGAGCAGGCAATGTGATTGGCGGCGGTGATTTTGCCAATGACCGGATTATTCCGGACTGTGTCCGGGCGATGGAAGGGGGAAAACAGATTGGGGTGCGCAATCCTTATTCTACCCGCCCCTTCCAGCATGTTTTAGAGCCTCTGTTTGTATACCTGCAGATTGCCCAGAAGCAGTATGAGGATCCTGCATTCCAGGGATATTATAATGTGGGGCCGGATGACTGTGACTGTGTAACCACAGGCCAGCTGGTGACTATGTTCTGTGAACTTTGGGGAGACGGGGCAGCGTGGGAGAATCAGTCGGAGAACGGTCCCCACGAAGCGAATTTCCTGAAACTGGACTGTTCCAAAATCAAACATGTTTTTGGATGGCGGCCCCGGTGGCATATCCGGGAAGCGCTTGATAAGACGGTGGAATGGTCTAAGGCATACCTGGAGGGGCAGGAGCTGCAGAAAGTGACGGATCGACAGATTCTGGAATATTAAAGCTGTCTAAGGGCAGGAAAATTCCTTTACAAGCAAGCTTTACAAGAATTTTTCTGCCAGATCTCCCGCCGTCCTGAATAGTTGCCAGGAATAAAAAAGAAAGTTTATATAGAAACGGAGAAGAAATATGGAAAAATCACAGGAGCAGGACCGTCAGCAGATTCTGGATCTGGTTGCCGATTACTGCAGAAAATATCATTTGGAGAATAAGAAGCCTTATGAGCCGGGAGACAGAATTCCTTATGCATCCCGGGTGTACGATGAAAAAGAAATGGTAAATCTGGTAGACAGTGCCCTGGAATTCTGGCTTACAGCAGGGCGGTACACCGATGAATTTGAAGAGAAGCTGGCAAAATATCTGGGAGTCCGTTATTGTTCTCTGGTCAATTCCGGTTCTTCTGCCAATCTGGTGGCCTTTATGGCTCTGACCTCTCCTCTGCTCAAGGAGCGGCAGGTACGGCCGGGCGATGAGGTGATTACCGTGGCTGCAGGATTTCCCACCACAGTGACGCCTATGATTCAGTATGGGGCAGTGCCGGTATTTGTGGATGTGACTATTCCCCAGTACAATATTGATGTGACCCAGCTGGAGGCAGCTCTTTCAGAAAAGACAAAAGCAGTGATGATTGCCCATACTCTGGGAAATCCCTTTGATTTAAAGGCTGTTAAGGATTTCTGTGACAGACATGGGCTGTGGCTGGTTGAGGATAACTGTGATGCTCTGGGAAGCCGCTATACCATAGACGGAGAAGAGCGGTTTACGGGAACTGTCGGCGACATAGGAACCTCCAGCTTTTATCCGCCTCACCATATGACTATGGGAGAGGGCGGCGCTGTTTATACAGACAATCCGCTGTTAAACAGAATTATCCGCTCTTTCCGTGATTGGGGAAGAGACTGCGTGTGTCCGTCCGGACGGGACAATCTCTGCGGACACCGGTTTGATCGTCAGTACGGAGAGCTGCCTCTTGGGTATGATCACAAATATGTATACTCTCATTTTGGATACAATTTAAAGGCAACCGATCTGCAGGCGGCAGTTGGCTGCGCTCAGCTGGATAAATTCCCGGGCTTTGTAGAGCGCAGACGTCACAATTTTGACCGGCTGAAGGCAGCTCTCACAGGGGCTGAGGACAGACTGATTCTTCCGGAGCCATGTGAAAATTCACGGCCCAGCTGGTTCGGATTTTTGATTACCTGCCGGGACGGTGTTGACAGAAACCAGGTGGTTCAGTATCTGGAGGACAAGGGTGTCCAGACGAGAATGCTGTTTGCCGGAAACCTGACCAAGCATCCTTGCTTTGATCAGATGCGGGCAGAAAAGAAGGGATACCGGATTGTGGGAGATCTGCATGTGGCAGATCAGATCATGCAGGATACCTTCTGGGTTGGAGTATATCCGGGTATGAGCGATGAAATGATTGACTATATGGCCAAAACAATTCTTGAGGCGGTAAACCTTTCATAAGGAATCAAACAGGAGCGGTCTGACTGATGATTTAAGGGAAACGGCACGGACGAGTCCGCCGGAGGGCGGTGCGGACGGCGGAAAAGAGGAAAAGAATGGAATACGATCTGACCAGGGTCCATGAGACCAATCTAAAAATATTAAAGGAAATTGACCGGATTTGCCGGAAATATAAAATTCAGTATATGTTAGACGGCGGAACGCTTCTGGGCGCTGTGCGCCACCAGGGCTTTATTCCCTGGGACGATGATGCTGATGTGGCATTTACCAGAAATCATTATGAGGCGTTTTTAAAGGTAGTGCGCCGGGAATTGCCGGATACCATGGAGCTGATCATGCCCTGGAGCTTTCAGAAGGGCCGCGTATTTTTTGATTTTACGGCAAGAATTATTTACAAAAACAGCCGGACCCATGAGAATACAGAGGAGATGGAGTTTTATGAAGGCAAGCTGAATCATCTGTGGGTCGATCTGTTTATTATTGATGAACTGCCTCAGAGTAAGGGAGGAGCGGCGCTGACACTTCTGATGCATAAGGCAGTTTACGCTTTGTCTATGGGGCACAGATATCATCTGGATTATCAGAAATACAGTCCCTTCCATAAGCTGGCGGTAGGGTGCTGTTCTACTGTGGGAAGGCTGATTCCCATGCATTTTTTGTTCCGGCTTCAGCAGCTTGTGGCAAAGAAAGACAAAAAGGGACGCAGCAATCTGCGGTATTACAGTAATTATCAGCCGGATTATCTGTATGTGACTCTGAAAAAGGAGTGGTGCGAGGAGCTGGTAGAGTTGGACTTCTGCGATACAAAGCTTATGGCCTCGAAATACTGGCATGATGTGCTGACCTGGGTTTACGGAGATTACATGACTCTGCCTCCAAAGGAAAAACGGGTGCCCTCCCATTCCACCATTCAGATTCAGGTGTTCGACGAAGAAGTGTAGGCAGGAGTGAAGCTATGAAAAAAGTGCTTTCCGTGGTAGTGTCTGTATATAATGAGGAACAGGCGCTGCCGGCGTTTTATGAGACCACCAGGCCGATTCTGGAAAGTCTGCCCTGGGATTATGAGCTGCTGTTTGTAGATGACGGAAGCAGAGACAGGAGCCTTTCTATTCTGGAAAAAATGGCAGAAGAAAATTCCAGAGTGAAGGTGATTTCTTTTTCCAGAAATTTCGGACATGAGGCAGCCATGATTGCCGGTGTGGATCGGGCATCCGGGGACGGGGTGGTCTGCATGGACGCGGATCTGCAGCATCCGCCGGAGTGTCTGCCAAAGATTGTAGAAAAGCTGGAGCAGGGCTGCGGCGTGATCAGTATGGTAAGAACCAGAAATACGTCTGCGGGGCTTCTGAAGAATATTACATCAGCAGGATTTTATGCCGTCATCAATGCGCTTTCAGATGTGAAATTTGAAGTAAATGCATCGGATTTTTTTGCAGTTTCCAGACAGGCGGCTGATGTGCTGCGGACCAGCTATCGGGAGAAAATCCGGTTTCTCAGAGGATATGTACAGAACATCGGGTTTCAAAAGGCCCGCATCGAGTATGAGGCTCACGATCGGGTAGCCGGAGAGAGCAAATACAGTATTCAAAAGCTGCTTGCCTTTTCCATTAATACGATTATGTGTTTTTCTAACCTGCCCCTGAAGCTGGGAATTTATGCCGGGATTTTTGCGGCCCTCTTAGGGGTGGCAGTCATGATTTACACGCTCTGTACCAGACAGGGGGCTCCCAGCGGCTATGCAACCATTGTAATTCTGATTTGTTTTATGTTTGCTATGCTGTTTGTGATTGTAGGAATCATCGGAGAATATATTGCAATTTTGTTCAGCGAGCTGAAGGATCGACCGGTTTATATTGTGGAAAAAACCTGGAATCTGGAAAGCCAGAGGAGGGAGTAATTCTGCGGGAAGATCAAAGCGAGGGCAGAAGAGAGCTTTGAGAAAAGTTTGATAAAAATCAGGAAAAGTTTACTCAAAAATTACCCAAACGTTTGCGCAAAGCTGTCTTGACGGAAGACACGGTTTCGATTATACTTAAAAAAAGACAGCACAAGCGGTCAGAGGGTGCAGAAGCGCCGGATTATGAAAACTTATTTGAAAGACTTATGATAATAGAAAGCCAGGAAGGTGACAGGTGTTCCCAAGGAGCGCGTTTATCTTTCCTGGCTGTTTTGATTTCATAGGAATAGAAAATTAAAGGAGAAAAGAAGATGAAGAAAAAAATTCCGGTGCTTGCTGTGCTGATGGCAGCGGCAGTGACAACAGGGTGTGGCCAGAAGGAGGCCAATGTTTTACAGGGAGAGAGCGGTCAGGCTGACATTCTTCAGGGAGAAAGCAGTTCGGTTCAGGAAAACCGCGAAGATGTTATTGTAGTGATGGGACCCACCTCAGAGCCAGAGGCAGGCTTTGACCCGGCATATGGATGGGGAGCTGGAGAACATGTCCATGAGCCTCTGATTCAGAGTACGCTGACTGTAACAACCTCAGATTTGAAGATCGATTATGATTTGGCTAAAACCATGGAGGCCAGCGAGGATGGGCTGACCTGGACTGTAGATATTCGTGATGATGTGAAATTTACAGATGGGGAGATGCTGACAGCAGAAGATGTGGCTTTTACCTACAATACACTGAGAGATACCAGCTCCGTCAATGATTTTACGATGCTGAAGGAGGCAGAGGCAGTAGATGGAGACACGGTGGTGTTCCATATGAACCGCCCCTATTCGATCTGGCCTTACACGATGGCGATTGTGGGAATTGTGCCAGAGCATGCCTACGGTCCGGATTATGGGGAAAATCCCATAGGCTCCGGCCGGTATGTGCTGAAGCAGTGGGATAAAGGACAGCAGGTAATTCTGGAAGCCAATCCGGATTATTATGGAGAGGCACCGAAAATGAAAAAGGTGACAATTCTGTTTATGGAGGAGGATGCGGCCTTTGCTGCAGCCCAGTCCGGACAGGTAGATCTGGCTTATACGGCAGCGCCTTATGCAGAACAGAAGATAGATGGCTTTGAGCTTTTAAGCTTTGCAACGGTGGACAATCGTGGCTTCAATCTTCCTGCCATTTCCCGGAAAGAAGGGGCAGAGGTGTCGGGAGAGGACGGACTTCCTATAGGCAATGACTTTACCAGTGATGTGAATGTTCGAAGAGCCATTAATCTTGCCATTGACCGGGATGCAATGATTGAGCATGTACTGAGCGGATATGGAAGTCCGGCTTACAGTGTCTGTGACAAAATGCCCTGGTACAATGAAATGTCTCAGACCGCCTATGATCCAGAAACGGCGGCAGAACTTTTAGATAAGGCAGGATGGAAAACCGGCGCAGACGGGATTCGGGAAAAGAACGGAGTGCGGGCAGCCTTCCCGCTGCTGTATCCGGCCAGTGATTCGGTGCGTCAGGCTTTGGCAGCAGATACAGCAAACCAGTTGAAAGGAATCGGCATTGAAGTAACCATTGAGGGCGTTGGCTGGGATGAGGCCTATGACAGAGCTCAGAGTGAGCCGCTGATGTGGGGCTGGGGAGCGCATACTCCGATGGAGCTTTATAATATTTATCACACAGCTCCGGGAAAGGCGCTGGCAGGATATTCTCCCTATGCCAATGAGAATGTTGATCGTTATATGGATGAGGCTATGAGCTGCAGCGATCTGGAGGAATCCTATGAACTGTGGAAAAAGGCACAGTGGGACGGAAGGACAGGGATTACCCAGGATGGAGATATCCCCTGGATCTGGCTGGTTAATATTGATCATCTTTACTGGGCAAAAGAAAATCTTCAGGTGGCAGAGCAGAAGCTGCATCCCCATGGTCATGGCTGGTCGATTGTAAATAATGTAGATCAGTGGAGCTGGAAAACAGAGTAACTGGAAAACAAAGCTGAGACAGAAAAGAAGCAGAAAGCAGAGAGAAGGAGGAGCATCATATGGAAAGCAGCAAAAAAGGAAGGAGTTTTTTCATTTTTGCAGGAAAAAAATGCATACGTATGGCAGTGCTTCTTTTTCTGGTCAGCGCTGCTACCTTCTGGCTGGTATCCATATCGCCCTTGGATCCTCTTTCAGCCAATATAGGGCAGGCGGCTCTTGGAAGTATGAGCCAGGAACAGATTGCAAAGCTTCAGGAATACTGGGGAGTAGGGACTCCGCCGGTGAAGCGTTTCCTTTCCTGGTTTGGAGATTTGCTTTGCGGCGACTGGGGAATGTCTCTGCTGTACCGCCGTCCGGTGATGGAAGTCATTCAGACAAAGCTGGCAAACTCTCTGTGGCTTATGGCAGCGGCCTGGCTTCTGTCTGGCCTGGTGGGATTTCTTCTGGGAATTGCCGCCGGATTCCGGCGGGGAAGTGCTGCAGACAGGATTATTTCCGGGTATGCCCTTGTAACAGCCAGTACACCGTCCTTTTGGCTGGCTCTGGTATTTTTAATGGTATTTGCTGTGTGGCTGAAATGGCTTCCTATTGGGCTGAGTGTGCCGATTGGCGTGGAGACGGCCGGAGTAACAATCCAGGATCGGCTGGTTCATGCTGTTCTTCCGGTTTTAACTTTGTCAGTTACAGGGATTTCCAATATTGCTCTTCATACAAGAGAAAAAATGATTCAGGTTATGGAGAGCGATTATGTAATGTTTGCAAGAGCGAGAGGAGAGTCAGATTTTCGGATTCTTGTTCAGCACGGAGTTCGAAATATTCTTCTTCCGGCAATGACTCTGCAGTTTGCCTCTATCAGTGAAATATTTGGCGGTTCTGTGCTTGTGGAGCAGGTATTTTCCTATCCAGGGCTGGGACAGGCGGCAGTAACGGCGGGGCTGGGCGGAGATGTTCCGCTGCTGCTGGGAATTACTCTTATCAGTGCGGTGATTGTGTTTGCAGGTAATCTTGCAGCCGATCTGCTGTATGCAGCAGTGGATCCGCGGATGGCGGAAAAAAAATAAAGAGGCAGCGGGGAAGGAAGAACATGAAGAAAACGAAAAAAAGCAGTGTATTATCAGGAAACCGGAGGCAGCTTATGATGATCCTGTCTGCAGTTTGTCTGCTGCTTTTGGGGGGCATAGCCCTGGGGGGCTGGTGTTGGCAGGAGGAAGCTCTGGCAGTGGATTTTTCCAGAAAAAATCTGGCTCCTTGCCTTCAATATCCCTTTGGGACAGACTGGATGGGGCGAGATATGTTTGTAAGAACAATAGCAGGCCTGTCTTTAAGTATCCGCCTCGGGGCGGTAACGGCGGGAATCAGCTCGCTTATAGCCATGGCCCTGGGACTGGGCGCAGCGGTTCTTGGAAAGGCAGCAGACAGCGTGATTGGCGGACTGATTGATCTGGTTCTGGGAATTCCTCATATTCTTTTGCTGGTGCTGATTTCTTATGGAGCCGGAAAAGGCTTTCGCGGTGTCATTATTGGAATTTCTCTGACGCACTGGACCTCCCTTGCCCGTCTTCTGCGGGCAGAGGCTCTGCAGGTTGTTTCCAGCCAGTATGTACAGATTGCCCGCAGGCTGGGAAAGGGACCTTGGTATCTGGCCGGAAAGCATTTGATGCCCCACCTGATTCCACAGATGCTGGTGGGAACGGTACTTTTATTTCCTCACGCCATTCTTCACGAAGCCAGCATTACCTTTCTGGGCTTTGGTCTTCCTCCAGAACAGCCGGCAATCGGCGTGATTCTCTCGGAAAGCATGAAATATCTGTCTATGGGACGCTGGTGGCTGGCGCTGTTTCCGGGGCTTTTGCTTGTGGCAGTGGTTCTGATGTTTCATGCAGTGGGGCAGGCAGTATCTGGTCTGCTGGATCCGGGACAGGCGCAGAAGTAACGGAGTGATGAGAAGGGAGGAAGGAAAATGATGGAAAACAGGGAAAATGACATGGAGAAGGCAGGGAGCAGTCCTCTGCTGGAGGTGGAACATCTGGAGGTTTCCTTTCTTCAGTATGAACGGGGCTGGCGTCAAAAAACCATCGTGCCGATCCGGGATTTAAGTCTGAGTGTTCATTCTGGAGAAATGGTAGCTGTGGTTGGTTCCAGCGGTTCCGGAAAAAGTCTCCTGGCCCATGCAGTCATGGGGCTTTTGCCTTACAATGGAAGCTGGAAGGGCGATATTCGTTATAGGGGAGAGGCGCTGACGGAAAAGCGTTTGAAAAAGCTGAGGGGCAGGGAGATTGTGCTGGTTCCCCAGAGTGTGTCTTACCTGGATCCTCTGATGAGGGCGGGAGAGCAGGTGAGAAAGGGGAAAAGAGATTCAGAAAGCCGTGAAAAATGTCGTCGTGTGCTGGGACGGTACGGTCTGGGGCCAGAGACAGAGGAGAGATATCCCTTTGAACTGTCCGGAGGAATGACGCGGCGCGTTCTCATTGCCACAGCTGTGCAGGAGGAACCGCGGCTGGTGATTGCAGATGAGCCGACACCAGGGCTCCATATGGATGCAGCGCGGCGGGTTATGGGACATTTTCGGGAAATTGCCGATGGGGGAGCCGGAGTGCTGGTGATTACTCATGATCTGGAGCTGGCGGCAGAGACAGCAGATCGGATTGTAGTATTTTATGCGGGAACGAATCTGGAGGAGGCGACAGCCGGAGATTTTTCGTCAGAGGAATGTTTGCGTCACCCTTACAGCAAGGCACTTTATCGGGCTATGCCAGATCATGGATTTTCTGCTTCTCCAGGAACTCAGCCCTATGTGGAAGCTATGCCGGAGGGCTGTCCCTATGGTCCCAGATGCCCCTGGTTTGAGGAAGCCTGCAGACAGGAGGTGCCTTACCGAAACCTGAGGAAGGGAAAGGTACGGTGTAGGAGGGCTCAGTAAAGGAAGATAAAAGCAGAAGGGCGGAGCAGAAAAAAGAGGGGGAAACAGGAAGGCTGAAGAAAAGAGCAGAAGAGAATGGCGAACAGGGAAAAGGAGACAGAGTATGAAGCTGGAGGCCAGCGGTATTTCTTTCCGGTATCAAAAGGGAAACCGGGAAATTTTAAATAATGTGAGTCTGGAAATTGACAGTAAGGAGCGAGTGGGGCTGATTGCTCCCAGCGGCTTTGGAAAGACTACCTTTTGTAAGATTCTGGCAGGTTATCAGAGACCAGATCAGGGAAGTGTGTTTTTAGACGGCAGGCCGTTGGAAACCTTTCAGGGCTACTGCCCAGTGCACATGATCTGGCAGCATCCGGAGCTGTCTGTGAATCCCCGGCTGAAAATGAGAGAGGTTCTTTGTGAAGGGGATCGGATTCCGGAACGGATTGTGGAGGGACTTGGAATTGAACGGGATTGGCTGAACCGATATCCGGCAGAATTGTCCGGCGGAGAGCTGCAGCGATTCTGTATTGCCCGGGCCCTGGGAGAAAAAACGAAATTTCTTCTGGCAGATGAAATCAGTACGATGCTGGATCTGATTACCCAGAGCCAGATATGGAATTTTTTGATAAAAGAGGTTTCAGAGAGGGAAATCGGTCTGCTGGTTGTAAGTCATTCGGAACCTTTACTGGAACGACTGTGCAGCAGAATCATAAACCTATGGGAGGAAGGATAAATGGATGTAGGAGCATTGCTTTTGCAGGTAAAAAACGGACAGATAACAATAGATGAGGCAGAGCGCCTGCTGAAAGATCTGCCTTATGAGGAGCTGGGCTATGCGAAGCTGGATCATCACAGGAAGCTGCGTTCCGGCTTTGGGGAAACAGTATTTTGTCAGGGTAAGCCAGATGCTTATCTGGCGGAAATATTTCGGAAGCTGTGGGAACGGGACGGAGAGGTACTGGGAACCAGGGCAACACCAGAGCAGTATGAGCTGGTTCACAGGATCCTTCCAGAGGTGATTTATGATCCGATTTCCAGAATTTTAAAGGCAGAGAAAAAAGAAAAGCAGAAGCAGGGGCTGATTGCTGTCTGTACTGGGGGAACGGCTGACATTCCGGTAGCAGAAGAGGCAGCTCAGACAGCTGAGTATTTCGGATGTCGGGTAGATCGGATTTATGATGTAGGAGTGGCAGGGATTCATCGGCTTCTTGCGCAGCGCCACAGACTGGAACAGGCCAACTGCATTATTGCAGCAGCCGGAATGGAGGGCGCTTTGGGGACGGTGATTGCAGGACTGGCAGACTGCCCTGTGATAGCAGTTCCCACATCTGTAGGATATGGAGCAAGCTTTCATGGGCTGTCCGCTCTTTTGACTATGATTAATTCCTGTGCAAATGGAATTTCTGTAGTAAACATAGATAATGGATATGGCGCCGGATATCTGGCGACACAAATAAACAGACTGGCGGTGAGATAAAAATGAAAAAAATACTTTATCTGGAATGTAATTCAGGAATCAGCGGCGATATGACGGTAGGAGCTTTGCTGGATCTGGGGGCGGATCGGAAAGAGCTGGAACGGGTGCTTGACAGTATGAAGGTGGATGGATATCATCTGCACTTTGGAAGAAAAGTGACCTGCGGACTGGATGCCTTTGACTTTGATGTGCATCTGGAGCACGAACACAGCCATGATCATGAACATAGTCACGATCACAGCCACGATCATGAGCACGGTCACGATCATACACACAGTCATGCCCACGAGCACAGCCATGCTCATACGCACGGTCATGAACATCGCAATCTGCATGATGTCTATGCCATTATTGATCGACTGGATACCAATGAACATGTAAAAAATCTGGCCAGAAAAATGTTTCTGATTGTTGCGGAGGCAGAGTCTAAGGCTCACGGCCTTCCCATTGAACAGGTGCATTTTCATGAGGTGGGTGCAATTGACTCCATTATCGATATTGTCAGCACTGCTGTCTGTGTAGATAATCTGGGAGTAGATGAGGTTGTTGTATCTCCGCTGGCAGAAGGCCGCGGATATGTACGCTGCCAGCATGGAGTAATTCCAGTACCGGTACCGGCTACGGCCAATATTGCAGCGGCATATGATCTGGAGTTTCGTTTTACGGAAAATGACGGTGAGATGGTAACGCCAACGGGAGCTGCCATTGCAGCAGCCCTGTCAACAGGAAAGAAGCTTCCAACCGGCTGCAGAATCCGCAAAACAGGAATGGGAGCAGGCAATAAGGAGTTTCGTCAGGCAAATGTTCTGCGTGCTATGCTTTTGGAAGAAGAGGAGACACCTGAGCCGAGATTGATAGAGAAGCCGTCCGGAATGTGGGTGCTGGAAACAAATCTGGACGACTGTACAGGGGAAATGCTGGGCTTTGTGATGGAACTTCTGTTTGAGGCAGGAGCGGCAGATGTATGGTATACGCCGATTTATATGAAAAAGAACCGTCCGGCATATATGCTGTCTGTACTGTGTGACAGCCAGAGACGGGAGCAGCTGGAGGAGCTTATTTTTGCCAACACCACAACCATAGGAATTCGACGCAGTCCAGCAGAACGGACTGTTCTGGAGCGGAGAAAAACCACAGTGGATACAAAATTTGGACCAGTAGAAGTAAAACTCTGTACCCACAAGGGAAATACCTATTGCTATCCGGAGTATGAAAGTGTAAAAGCAGTATGCCAGGAAACGGGACAGAATTACCGAAGAGTGTATGGAGAAGCAGAGCAGGCGGCAAGAAAACAAAATAGCCAGGAAGAAGAATGACCGGAAAGAGGACAGCCGGAAAGACGCAATAAAGAACAGCCGGAAAAGGGATAACCGAAAAGAATCCCAAAAAGAAGCAGCAGGAAAAAGGGTAACGGAAAAGAACGATGCGGAGAAAGGGCAGAAATGATGAGGGAACAACAAGAGAACATAATGCAGAATCAAATATCAGAGCAGAAAGCCCGCCTGGAAAAGAGAATGAGAGAGCTGGCTGCCGGAGATATCTGTCTGGCCTTTTCCGGAGGAGTAGATTCCAGCCTTCTTTTGAAGGCGGCAGTAGATGCGGTGGCAGAAACAGGAAAAAAGGTTTATGCCGTAACCTTTGACAGCCGCCTTCATCCGGCCTGTGATCTGGAAATTGCAGGTCAGGTGGCAAAAGAGCTGGGCGGAATTCACCAGGTGATTTCGATTGACGAGCTGGAACAGGCGGATATACGGATGAATCCGAAAAACAGATGCTATCTGTGTAAGCGAAGGCTGTTTTCCAGCTTAAAGGAATTTGCAGAGGAAAAGAAAAGCTCCTGTATTCTGGACGGAACCAATGAAGATGATATGCATGTGTATCGGCCGGGGATTCAGGCTCTTGGCGAACTGGGAATTATCAGTCCTCTGGCAGAGCTTCACATAACAAAGGCAGAGGTAAAGGCTCTGGCGTCCCTATATGGAATTTCTGTGGCCTCCAGGCCCTCCACGCCCTGTATGGCTACCAGAATTCCTTACGGAATGGAATTAAACTATGAGATTCTTACCCGGATTGGAGAGGGAGAGGCCTTTTTGCGGGAATTGTTTTCCGGCAATGTCAGGCTTCGTCTTCACGGAAATGTAGCCCGCATAGAGCTGGATCCGGAATGTCTGGAGCAGATGCTGATAAAACGGGAGTTGGTGATTCGCCGGTTAAAGGAACTGGGCTTTCCTTATGTGACTCTGGATTTGGAGGGTTTCCGTTCTGGAAGTATGGATTTGTTTATAGAAAAGCAGACACCCGACAGCTCTGCTCTGCTGTAAGCGGGCAAGAAGAGCCTTGGCTGAACCGTTTCTGATTTTTCCGGCTTTTGAGAATGGGAGTTCACAATCCTTTCGCCTCATGATAAAATAGATGGTAACTATTCAGGACGGCGGGAGAACTGGCAGAAAAATTCTTGTCAAGCTCGCTTGTAAAGGGATTTTCCTGCCGGTTCTCACATGGGAGGAATCTCCGATGCTTCTTGTTCGGCTTTGCCGGACAAGAAGATGCCCCGTCCTGAACAGTTACAATGGAAATAATAAAAAGTAACAGTTCATGGGAGGGAGGCGGACGCGGTGACAGAATCAGAGTTCCGAAAAAAGGTGATTTGGTTCACATTTTTGTTCAGCCTTCTTGTAGTATGGGTTCATTCTTATAATGCGGAGCTGTTTCTGGGATGGTCAGAGGATGCGGCAGACGTGTACTGGGCAGAGCATCTGATAGGAGATTTTCTGGGGCAGGTTGCAGTACCGGGGTTTTTTATGATTTCCGGGTATCTGTTTTACCGGGGCTTTCGCTGGGAAATGCTGTGGGGCAAATGGAACCGTAGGATTCGCAGTCTTCTTGTGCCGTTTATTTTGTGGAATTTTCTGTATTATATAGGATATGTGATTGGAAGCCGTCTTCCCTGGGTGACAGATGTAGTAGGAAAGGGAATGATACCCTTTACTCTGGGAGCTGCCATAGATGCAGTGATCAATTATACTTATAATTATGTGTTCTGGTATCTTTATCAGCTGATTGCTCTGACACTTCTGGCCCCTGTGCTTTACCCGCTTCTGAAAAGATGGCAGACAAGAATCGGACTTATGGCGGTGTTGTGGTGGATGGCGTGGAAGGACATCCAGCTTCCGGCAGTCAATGTGGATGCTTTGATTTATTATGGGACAGCAGCTTCCCTGGCTATGGTAAAAAACAAAAGGATCTGGAGTCCAGAGGCGTCCTGGAGCCCCTGCAGGGCTTTTGTCGGGGCAGCTTTTGTGCTCTTTTCTGGCTGGGCGTATTTCTGGGGGCTGTCTCGGGCGATCATTCCGGGCTTTGTTCTGTGCCGTCTGCTGGCGGCAGCCGGTCTGTGGCTGATACTGCCGGGAGAAAGACTTCCAAAGCCAAGGGATTTTATGAATTACAGCTTTTTTCTTTATTCTACGCATTTTGCGCTTGTGCGTCTGATCAACAAAACAGCGGCCCGGCTCTGGAATCCGGTTAAATGGGAGCCGTTTGCGCTGTTTCTGGTTATGCCGGTTCTGGTGCTGGCGATCAGCTATTTGGTAGGGAAGTGGTTGCGCCGGTATCTGCCCTCATGCTGGAAGCTGCTGAACGGCTTTCGATAGAGCTGCGGAAAAAAGGACAGCTTTAACTGGCAGCGGAACTGTCCTTTTTCAGAAGCTGAAGGGCAGTGCCCAGAACTGCCTGATCGGCAATTTCAGCCAGCTGTTCCCTGGGAAGAGCCTGACCGGAGTCCAGCCAATGCTTCATCAGGCCAATGAGCCCGCAGGTAATAAATTCAAAAAAATAATCTACAACTGCGCCTTCTGTATCAGGAAAAAGCTCCTGAATGATTTCCTGGCCGTTTTCGTGGATTCCCTGGCGAAGGCGGCTGAGAAAATCAATAGCAGCACTGTTTTCGAAAAGGACCCGGCAAATGCCGGCATTCTCGCTGACATAATCAATCAGGGGATTCAGCATGGGCATGAGAGAGCGCTTCTGAGGCGCTTCCCGGTACTGATCCAGCATTTGCTGAAACTCCAGCAGGGTTTCATTTTCAATATCCTGCAGAAGATGGCGGGTGTCCTGATAGTGGAGATAAAAGGTTCCTCTGTTTAAATCGGCCCTCTCTGTCACTTCCCGGACAGAAATATTCATAAATTCTTTTTCCTGCATCAGTTGGATAAGACTTTCTTTCAAAAGTCTGCGAGTCCGGCGGATGCGGCGATCCTGTTTGCTTTCCTGCATAATACTCCTTATCTAAATATGAACGAAATATAAAAAAATGTTGATTAACGAATAATTGTATTATAAAGTACGAATGTTGAGAAGTCAACGCGGTTTCCTTTTTTCAGTGGGTTTCTTTTTGTCAGTAAATATGCTACAATCTTAGCATGGCTTTTGGATTTTGATGCAGAGGCGATATAGCAGGAGGAACAGGATGATAAAAAACATTGTTTTTGATATGGGAAAGGTTCTTGTGGGATATGACGGAATGCGTGTCTGCGAGCATTTCCTGCAGGATCCGTCTGATCAGCAGCAGGTGCATACGGCTGTGTTTGTATCTCCCGAATGGGTTCAGCTGGATATGGGCGTGATTCCTGAGGAACAGGCTCTGGCACAGATGTGTTCCCGGCTTCCTGAAAGGCTTCGGCAGCCGGCGGCCCTCTGTATGGAAAACTGGCACAGATATTGTATGTGGCCCATAGAAGGAGCAGGCGATGTGGTGAGAGAGTACAAGGAAAAGGGCTATGGGATTTATCTTTGCTCCAATGCATCTCTCCGTCTCCTGGACTGCTACCGACAGGTGATTCCGGCCATTGATTGTTTTGACGGAGTGCTGTTTTCTGCAGAGGTAAAATGCATGAAGCCGCAGAAGGAGATGTATCTTCATCTGTTTGAGCGGTTTGGGCTGAGGCCGGAGGAATGTTATTTTATTGATGATCAGCCGTTGAATATTGAAGGCGCCCGAAACTGCGGAATGGATGGCTTCTGCCACCGTGACGGAAGCGCGGCGACATTGAAAAAAGCCCTGGAGAAGGCTCTTGGGTCTTTCTGAGCAATTACAGGATACCGAAAGGAAAGGATAGAAAGAGGTAGTCAGAATGAAAGAATTTAATTTTGAAAAAACAAATCAGGAGCTGATGGAATTTCTGGACAACAGCCCCAGCAGCTTCCATGCAGTTGCCAATATGAAGGCTATGCTGGAGGAGGCCGGCTGCAGCTGTCTTCTGGAGGGAGAAAAGTGGCAGCTGGAGCCGGGAAAGGGCTACTATGTAACCCGCAATGACTCTGCTCTGATTGCATTCCGGATTCCCAAAAAGGATTTTACCGGATTTCAGGTTATGGCAAGCCACAGCGATTCCCCTGTATTTAAAGTAAAGGCAAATGCAGAGATCGAAGTAGAGAAGCATTATGTAAAGCTGAATGTAGAAAAATACGGCGGCATGATCTGCTCTCCGTGGCTGGATCGCCCCCTTTCTGTGGCAGGACGGATTGTGGTAAAAACAGAGAATGGAGTGGAAACGAGACTGGTGAAGGTGGATCGAGATCTGCTGATTATCCCTAATCTTGCCATTCATATGAACCGGAGCGTAAACGATGGCTATGAGTTTAATGCCCAGAAGGATATGCTTCCTCTGTTCTGCGGCGGCGGACAGGAGAAGGGCTGCTTCCTTGCTATGATTGCTGCAGAGGCAGGCGTTAAGCAGGAAGATATTCTGGATACAGATCTTTTCCTGTACAACCGGGATAAGGGAACCACCTTTGGCTTAAACGGCGAGTATATTGCCAGCCCGCATTTGGATGATCTTCAGTGTGCATTTTCATCCTTAAAGGGATTTCTGGCAGCAGAGCCTAAGGACAGCGTTGCCGTTCACTGTGTTCTGGACAATGAAGAGGTAGGCAGCGGCACCAAGCAGGGAGCGGCATCTACCTTCTTAAAGGATGTGCTTCACCGGATCAACAGCGCTATGGGACGGACCGAGGAGGAATTTTTGACGGCAGTTGCTTCCAGTTTTATGGTTTCTGCAGACAATGCTCATGGAATTCATCCCAATCAGGCAGACAAGGCAGACCCCACCAACCGTCCGTATTTAAATGAGGGTATTGTAATTAAATACAGCGCTAATCAGAAATACACCACAGACGCAATTTCAGGAGCTCTCTTTAAGGCTCTGTGTCAGCAGGCAGAGGTTCCCTTCCAGACCTTCCATAACCGGTCTGATATGCTGGGCGGCTCTACTCTGGGCAACATTTCCGGCAACCAGGTAGCCTTTAACACCGTAGATATCGGTCTGCCCCAGCTGGCTATGCATTCCTGTTTTGAAACTGCGGGAAGCAAGGATACTGCATATCTGGTAGAAGCAGCAAGGGTTCTGTTCTCCTCTTCCGTATATGGAACAGGAAATGGCAATTACCGTCTTTCCTTTTAAGTGACAGTGGTATATAATGTTGCCTGAAGAGGTACAAAAAGGGCGAAAGACCAGAGGAAAAGGGTCGAAGCTGCCCATAAGAAGATAAGGAGTGTTTAGACATGACAAAGATTAGAACAAGATACGCACCCAGCCCTACCGGCCGGATGCATGTGGGCAATCTGAGAACAGCGCTGTATGCCTATCTGATTGCCAAGCATGAAGGCGGAGATTTTCTGCTGCGTATTGAGGATACGGATCAGGAGCGCTATGTAGAAGGCGCTACGGAGATTATTTACAGAACTCTGGCTCAGACCGGCCTGATTCATGATGAAGGACCGGATAAGGACGGCGGCTGCGGTCCCTATATTCAGAGTGAGCGGCAGAAAGCGGGAATTTACCTGGAATATGCAAAAAAGCTGATTGAAAAAGGAGAGGCATATTATTGCTTCTGTACTCAGGAGCGTCTGGATTCCCTGAAAACCACAGTCAACGGCGAAGAGATCATGACCTATGATAAGCATTGCCTGCATCTGTCTAAGGAAGAGATAGAAGCCAATCTGGCAGCAGGAATGCCTTATGTAATCCGCCAGAACAATCCGACTGAGGGAACGACTACCTTTAATGATGAGATTTACGGCGATATTACGGTAGACAACTCTGAGCTGGATGATATGGTTCTGATTAAATCCGATGGCTATCCTACCTACAACTTTGCAAATGTAGTGGATGACCATCTGATGGGAATTACCCATGTAGTTCGGGGCAATGAATACTTATCCTCTTCTCCCAAGTACAACCGTCTTTATGACGCTTTTGGCTGGGAAGTTCCGGTTTATGTACACTGCCCGTTGATTACAGATGAGTTCCACAAAAAGCTGTCCAAGAGAAGCGGACATTCTTCCTTTGAGGATCTGATCGAGCAGGGCTTTGTGGCAGAGGCTGTTGTAAATTATGTGGCTCTGCTGGGCTGGTCTCCGGTAGACAATCAGGAGATTTTCTCTCTGGATGAGTTGGTTAAGTCATTTGACTACCGTAATATCAGCAAGTCCCCGGCAGTTTTTGATATTGTCAAATTAAAATGGATGAACGGCGAGTATTTAAAGGCTATGGATTTTGATCGTTTCTATGAGATGGCTGAGCCGTATATCCGTCAGGTGATCAAAAAGGATCTGGATCTGAAAAAGATCGCAGCTATGGTGAAGACAAGAATTGAGATTTTCCCGGATATTGCGGATCACATTGACTTTTTCCAGGAGCTTCCGGAATATGATGTAGCAATGTACACACACAAGAAAATGAAAACCAACGGGGAAAATTCCCTTCAGGTATTGAAGGATGTGCTTCCGATTCTGGAGGCCCAGGAAGACTTTACCAACGATGCTCTTTATGCATCTCTGGCGCAGTATGTATCTGACAATGGATTTAAGACTGGCTTTGTAATGTGGCCTATCCGTACTGCCGTATCCGGAAAGCAGATGACTCCGGCTGGTGCAACAGAGATTATGGAGGTACTGGGCAAGGAGGAATCTCTGGCCAGAATCCGCCGGGGAATTGAGCTTTTAAGCCAGTAGAGGAGAGACAGAAGCTTCATGGCATTTCATAAATCACAGCTGCAGGCCATCCGCCATCTGAAGGGGCCCATGATGGTTCTTGCAGGACCGGGCTCCGGAAAAACCACGGTAATCACCCACCGGGTCAGATGTCTGGTGGAGGGCTACGGGGTGGATCCGGGAAGTATCCTGGTTATTACATTTACAAAAGCTGCTGCCTCAGAGATGAGGCAGCGTTTCCAGAAGCTGATGGAGGGACGGAGTCTCCCCGTCAGCTTTGGTACCTTTCACGCGGTATTTTTCAGTATTCTCAAACATGCATACCGCTATGATGCCTCCAACATTGTCCGGGAGGAGCAGCGGATTCAGCTGATGCGGGAGCTGGTGGATCGATACCGGATTGATGTGGAGGATGAGGGTGAATTTATCAGCTCCATTTTATCGGAAATCAGCATGGTCAAAGGCGAGATGATGAGTCTGGAGCACTATTATTCCAAAAACTGTTCAGAAGAAATATTTAAAAAGCTCTACGAGGGCTATAACCGGGGCCTGGAGTCAAAGGGACTTCTTGACTTTGATGATATGCTGGTGATGTGCTACCAGCTGTTTGATCAGAGAAAGGATATTCTGGCGGCATGGCAGCGCAGGTACCGGTTTATTTTGATTGACGAATTTCAGGATATTAACCGGGTTCAGTATGAAATCGTAAAAATGCTGGCTGCACCGGAGAACAATCTGTTCATTGTAGGAGATGATGATCAGTCTATTTACCGGTTCCGGGGAGCAAAACCGGAGATTATGCTGGGCTTTGAAAAGGATTATCCAACAGCAAAGAGAACCCTTTTGGGGATTAACTACCGTTCCTCCTCCTCTATTGTGGATGCGGCGGGCCGTCTGATTCGCCACAATAAAATGCGGTTTGACAAAGAAATCCAGGCGTTTCGGGGAGCGGGCCGGCCTGTGGCTGTTATGGGCTTTGCGGATGCCCATACAGAAACCAGAACGATTGTGGAGGAAATTCAGGATTATGTGCGGATGGGATATCATCTGTCGGATATTGCAGTGCTTTACCGGACCAGCATGGAGCCGCGGCTTTTAATGGAGCGGATGATGGAATGGAACCTTCCCTTCCGGATGAAGGATTCTCTTCCCAACCTGTATGAGCACTGGATTACCCAGGATATCCTGGCTTATATCCGCATAGCAGGCGATGAACTGGCAAAGCACAGACAGGCTCGGAGAGCAGATGTGCTGCGGGTGATCAATCGTCCGAAAAGATTTGTCAGCCGGGATGCTCTGGAGGGACAGATTATCTCCTGGGATAGTCTGAAGTCCTGGTATCAGGACAGAGGATGGATGGTAGAGCGGATTGAACAGCTGGAGTATGACTTAAAGATGATTGGCAGAATGGCTCCCGTGGCGGCGGTGAATTATATCCGCAAGGCAGTAGGCTACGACGACTATCTTCGGGAATACGCTGAGAACAGGAGAATGAAGGCAGAGGATCTGCTGCAGATTGCAGATCAGCTTCAGGAGAGTGCTTCCTCCTACAAAACAATGGATGCGTGGCAGGATCATATGAGGGAATATGGAGAACAGCTCCGACAGCAGCTTGCTAATCGGGACAGCCTGAATACAGACTGTGTTTCTTTGATGACTATGCACAGCTCTAAGGGACTGGAATTTCCGATTGTCTATATTTTAGATGCGAATGAAGGCGTGACCCCTCATCATAAGGCTGTCCTGGAGGCAGATCTGGAAGAAGAACGGCGGATGTTTTATGTGGCCATGACAAGGGCCAAAGATCGGCTTCATGTATATTATGCCAGAGAGCGGTATGGACGTCCTCAGGAAAGATCCCGTTTTATTGATGAATATCTGGAAGCACCTGGCTCTGTGCCGGGAAACGTCAACTGGGAGAAAGGCAGAGGAAAGCAGTGAAACAGCAAAAAGGATATGTTCACATATACTGCGGAGACGGAAAGGGAAAGACCACGGCAGCGGTAGGGCTGGCGGTTCGGGCCGCCGGACGTGGAATGAGAGTTCTGATAGTCCGGTTTCTGAAAACAGAGGATTCCGGAGAGGTTTCCGTTCTGCGCCGGATTCCGGGGATAGAGGTGGTTCCCTGTGAAAAAACCTTCGGCTTTACATTTCGTATGACAGAAGAGGAGCGGCGGGAGGCGTCAGAGTGGTATGGACAGATGCTGGAAACGGCATGTGCCAGGGCAGTGAAGGAAAAATTTGATCTGGTTATTTTTGATGAGATTATGGCCGCCTGCAATACTGGACTGACGAAGGAAGAGAGAGTGGCGGAATTTTTAAAAACCAGGCCGGAGGGAATGGAGGTTGTACTTACCGGGAGAAATCCTTCGGACTGCATGAAAAAAATGGCAGATTATATTTCAGAAATCCACGCGGAAAAGCATCCCTTTGAAAAGGGAATTGGGGCACGAAAGGGAATTGAGTATTAAAAAGCGTCAGGCATGGCGGTGAAAGGCCGGTATGCCTGCGCTTTTTCTTTTTGGTGGAAGAAACATTTTTTTTGGAAAAATTGGAAAAATATGTCAAATATACGTCATATAATATCAAAATATTAAATCTATGTTCTGGTTATAAAATCCAATAAGATTAAGACGGACACTGTTAAGGATACAGTACCCGAAAAACAACAGATACATATCAGGCTTGCGCAGATGAGACATACGGATGAGAAGGAGAAAGAACATGGATAACGAGCGGATTCTCAGGAAAATAGAAGAATTAATGGAGCTGAGAGGGATGACCCGGTATCGGCTTTCTAAAATGAGCGGAATCAAGCAGTCTACTTTGACTACGATGTTAAATAAGCGCAGCGTAATCAGTATCAGCAGCCTGGATAAAATATGCAGAGCCTTTGGACTGCAGCTTTCAGAATTTTTTGCTATGATTGAGGAAAACCGCGAACAGGACGGATTGACAGACTTTCCGGTAGCAGAATGGGAACCGCTTCCCTCAGAGCACAAGCAGGTACTGGTGGGAATTATGCAGCTGTTTCGTAATTATCTGAAAAAATCGTAACTGTTCAGGACGGGGCATCTTCTTGTTCGGCAAAGCCGGACAAGAAGCATCGGAGATTCCTCCGATGTGAGAACTGGCAGAAAAATCCCTTTACAAGCGAATTCTACAAGAATTTTTTCTGCCAGTTCTCCCGCCGTCCTGAATAGTTACAAAAAATCTTGATTTCATAGGGAAAGTTTGATAAAGTGTAACTGTGAGACTATGGCGGCAAGCCAGATGAGAAAGAGAGGGACAACTTACATGGCACAGAATCCCAATGAAGAACTGGAACAGGAAGAGATGACTGTCACACTGACTCTGGATGACGGAAGTGAGCTGGAGTGTGTGGTGCTGACGATTTTCGAAGCAGGCGACAGAGATTACATTGCGCTGCTTCCGATGGAAGGCGCTGAGGCTGAAGAGGGTGAGGTATATCTGTATCGTTATACAGAGGATGCAGACGGAAATCCCAGCCTGGACAACATCATGGATGATGATGAGTATGAGATCGTAGCAGACGCATTTGACGAGCTTCTGGATGATCAGGAGTTTGATGAGCTGGTAGGCGAAGAGGATCTGGATTAATGCTATTTGAACGGCGGCAGAGAAAATTCTCTGCCGTTTTTCCATATTATAGGGAAGTGTGTTTTATAATGCAAAATGCTTCGCGAAGAATATGCACTGTGTGCCAGAGAAAAAGGTCTGCTGACGCAGCTGTGCTTTGGTTCGAGAATGTGCCAGGGTACTTTCTTTCCTGGGCTGGTATGGCTGTATGTCGTAATAGAGACAGGGAATTGTAAGGAAAAATTTATTGACAAACAAGACCCCAAAACGTATGATTAATCCATAGAAGAGAAGAAATGAAAAATGAGAAAGAGGTTACAGCGATAACCGCTGTTGGAAAAGGAGATGGATTTGCAATGAAGAAAAATATATTCCGGGTGATGGCCCTGACAGCAGTATTCGCATCACTGTCCACCACGGCAGCCTTTGCGGCACACTGGGGAACCGTTGGAAAAGACTGGTTTTATTATCTGGATGACGGTACGGTGGCAAAAAATATGTGGGTAAACACAACTGCAGAAGATGGAACTGTCACTGCTTCCTACTGGGTCAAGAGTAATGGCAAGATGGCTGTAACTGAGTGGCTCTATGATGGAGAATCCTGGTATTACGTAGACGGCAGCGGTCTGACCATGAAGGATCAGCTTTTAAAGCTGAATTCTGATCTGTACTGGCTGGATCCGGATGGAAAGATGGTTTCTAATGACTGGAGACAGACAGAAGATGGAAAGTGGTATTTTTTCCAGGAAAATGGCGTAGCGCTTAAGAATGGCTGGAAGGTTATTGACGGTGAAGAGTATTATTTCTTAAAGAGCGGTGTTCTGGCTGTGGATGCGCTGGTGCCCGGCGGGTATCGTGTGGATGCTTCCGGTCGGAAGATCATTCATTAAAAGGAGCGGATGGCAAGATGAGAAGAACAGGAACGGCACTGATACTGACAGTACTGATGGTTCTGGCTTCTGCATTTCCCGTACTGGCGCAGACCGGATGGGTGCGCAGCGGAGAATCATGGAATTATTACAAATCAGACGGCACGATGGCTTCCAATCAGTGGATTAAGAGCGGAGATGTTCTGTTCTGGATTCAGGAGGATGGAACCATGGCAGTCAATACCTGGCTGGAGTCGGGAGATGAAAAGTACTGGCTTGATGGAAGCGGCGCGGCAGTGACCGGCTGGCAGGAGATTGATGGAAAGTGGTATTATTTTCAGGAAGATAATACGATGGCTACTGACATGACTATTGACAGCTACTATGTAGGCAAGGATGGAGCATGGGTAGTAGGAAAGTAACCTTTATAATGTGAAGAATGAGGCAGAGAGGCAGCAAAGGCGGTCACTCTGCCTGTTTTTATGTCATAGGAAATTACGTCCTATGACATAAAAACGCTCCGCGGGGATCGCCATGGGTTGGAAGAAGAGGGCAGGGCTTTTTATAATAACCTGTAGTTATGGGAAAAATTCCATTCATGTATGGATTTCGTGAATAAATTCACGTTGATTAGTTGAAAAATGCTGTCAAATGCGATAATATGAAAAGAAACACCAGAAAGAAGAAAATAACAGGGATAAAAAGGGGAGAATGGCAATGAATTGTAAGATTACAACCATTCCGGGTGATGGGATCGGACCGGAGATTGTACGGGAGGCGTGCAGGGTTCTGGACAAGGCAGGCCAGGTTTTTGGTCATACCTTTACTTACACAGAGGTGCTGATGGGCGGATGTTCTATTGACAAATATGGAGTGCCTCTGACAGAGGAAGCCCTGGAGACAGCGAAAAACAGCGATGCGGTTCTCCTTGGAGCAGTAGGCGGAAATGTGGGAAATTCCAGATGGTATGATGTGGCTCCTAATTTAAGACCAGAGGCAGGACTTCTGGCTATTCGAAAGGGGCTGAATCTTTTTGCCAATATCCGTCCGGCCTACTTATATCAGGAGCTGGCCGATGCCTGTCCCCTGAAAAAGGAGATTATCGGAGATGGCTTTGATATGGTGATTATGAGAGAGCTGACTGGCGGTCTGTATTTCGGAGAACGTCATACAGAGGAGGTAGACGGAGTGCTGCAGGCAACAGATACCCTTACCTACAATGAGAATGAGATTCGCCGGATTGCAGTTAAGGCTTTTGATATTGCCATGAAGCGGAAAAAGCATGTGATCAGTGTGGATAAGGCGAATGTGCTGGATTCTTCCCGTCTGTGGAGAAAGGTTGTGGAAGAAGTTGCAGCGGATTATCCGGAGGTGAAGCTGGAGCATATGCTGGTTGATAACTGTGCAATGCAGCTGGTGATGAATCCGGGGCAGTTTGATGTAGTTCTGACAGAGAATATGTTTGGCGATATTCTATCAGATGAGGCCAGCATGATTACCGGATCTATTGGAATGCTTTCTTCAGCCAGCTTAAATGAGACAAAATTTGGCATGTATGAGCCCAGTCACGGCTCAGCACCGGATATTGCAGGAAAGGACATTGCCAATCCGATTGCAACGATACTTTCAGCAGCCATGATGCTTCGTTACTCCTTTGACTTGGATCGGGAGGCAGATGCTATTGAGGCGGCTGTGCAGAAGGCGCTTACAGAGGGCTATCGAACCAGCGATATTATGGCAGAGGGCTGTACCCTGGTAGGAACTACCCGGATGGGCGAGCTGATTGCCGGATATATTGAGTAAGTGCAGCTATTCAGAAAAACAGATACTTTAGTAGCATAGAAAATACAGCGGATCAAGCGCAAGACAGAAGGAGGATATGCAGCAATGAGAAGTGATAATGCGAAATCAGGGATGCAGCAGGCGCCGGCCCGCTCACTCTTTCGGGCCCTGGGACTGACAGATGAGGAGATGGAGCGTCCCCTGGTTGGTATTGTAAGCTCTTATAATGAGATTGTTCCGGGACATATGAACCTGGATAAAATAGTAGATGCAGTGAAGCAGGGTGTGGCTATGGCAGGAGGCACTCCGATTGTGTTTCCGGCTATTGCAGTCTGCGACGGAATTGCCATGGGCCATGTGGGTATGAAATACTCTCTGGTTACCAGAGACTTGATTGCCGATTCTACAGAATGTATGGCAATGGCTCATCAGTTTGACGCACTGGTAATGGTGCCGAACTGTGACAAGAATGTTCCCGGACTTTTAATGGCAGCGGCAAGACTGAATATTCCCACTGTGTTTGTCAGCGGCGGTCCTATGCTGGCAGGTCATGTAAAAGGGCAAAAGAGAAGCCTTTCCAGTATGTTTGAGGCAGTAGGCTCCTATGCGGCAGGAACCATGACTGAGGAGGATGTGAAGGAATTTGAGTGTAAGGTTTGTCCTACCTGTGGTTCCTGCTCCGGTATGTATACGGCCAACAGCATGAACTGTCTCACAGAGGTTCTGGGTATGGGTCTTCAGGGCAACGGAACCATTCCTGCCGTATATTCAGAACGTCTTGTTCTGGCAAAGCATGCCGGCATGGCAGTAATGGAAATGCTGAAGAAGAATATCTGCCCCCGGGATATTATGACAGAAGCGGCTTTTCGAAATGCTCTGACGATGGATATGGCTCTTGGCTGCAGCACCAACAGTATGCTTCATCTTCCGGCGATTGCCCACGAGGCAGGCGTAGAGCTGAACGTAGATATTGCCAATGAAATCAGTGCAAAAACCCCAAACCTCTGTCATCTGGCTCCGGCAGGTCCTACCTATATGGAGGATCTCAATGAGGCAGGCGGTATTTATGCAGTGATGAATGAGATCAGCAAGCTGGGATTGCTTAATCTGGACTGTATGACTGTTACAGGAAAGACCGTAGGGGAGAATATCAAAAACTGTTTCAATAAGAACCCGGAGGTCATCCGAACAGTAGAAAATCCTTACTCCGCAACCGGCGGTATTGCTGTTTTGAGAGGAAATCTGGCTCCGGATTCCTGCGTGGTAAAGCGCTCTGCCGTAGTACCGGAGATGCTGGTTCACGAAGGGCCTGCCCGTGTCTTTGACTGTGAGGACGATGCTATTGCAGCAATCAAGGGCGGAAAGATTGTGGCCGGAGATGTGGTGGTAATCCGCTACGAAGGTCCTAAGGGAGGTCCGGGTATGAGAGAAATGCTGAATCCCACCTCAGCTATTGCCGGTATGGGACTTGGTTCCTCTGTGGCTCTGGTGACAGACGGACGGTTCAGCGGCGCATCCCGAGGCGCATCCATCGGACATGTGTGTCCGGAGGCTGCAGCAGGCGGCCCTATTGGCCTGGTACAGGAGGGAGATATTATCGCAATAGATATCAATGCCAATACCATTAACATGAAGGTATCGGATGAGGAGCTGGAGAGACGGCGGGCAAACTGGACGCCAAAGAAGACAGAGGCGACAGGATATCTGAAACGGTATGCCCAGCTGGTTACCAGCGCAGATAAAGGCGCTGTATTGATGGGAAATTAATGCAAACAGAAGAGATAGCTTAATAGATAAGGAGTTTTTAACATGGCCGAAACCAGAGTATTGAACGGCTCGGAGATTCTGATTGAATGTCTGAAGGAACAGGGAGTAAAAACTGTATTTGGATATCCGGGCGGCGCAATTTTGAATATATACGACGCTCTTTACAAGCATCAGGATGAGATTACCCATATTCTGACTTCCCACGAGCAGGGAGCTGCTCATGCGGCAGACGGTTATGCAAGGGCAACCGGAAAGGTAGGCGTGTGTCTGGCCACATCCGGTCCGGGAGCCACCAATCTGGTAACTGGAATTGCAACTGCCTGTATGGATTCCATACCGGTAGTAGCCATTACCTGTAATGTAGGCGTGAGCCTTCTGGGACGAGACAGCTTCCAGGAGATTGATATTGCCGGTGTGACCATGCCTATTACCAAATACAATTTTATCGTAAAAGATATTAAAAAGCTGGCCTATACGGTGCGCAGAGCTTTTACTATTGCCCAAAGTGGCCGCCCGGGCCCGGTTCTTATTGATATTACAAAGGATGTGACTGCGGCAGAGTACGAATACACACCGCAGGAGCCGGAACCGATTGTCCGTCAGAAGGATACAATCCGGGATGAAGATATGGAAGTGGCTCTGGAAATGATCCGCAATGCGCAGAAACCTTTTATTCTGGTAGGAGGGGGCGCTGTGCTGTCCAATGCCAGCGAAGAGCTGCGGACCCTGGCGCACAGAATCCAGGCTCCGGTGGCAGACACCCTGATGGGAAAAGGAGCCTTTGACGGAGAGGATGAGCTGTATACCGGAATGGTGGGTATGCATGGAACGAAGACCTCCAACTTTGGTATTTCCGAATGTGATTTGCTGATTGTAGCTGGAGCGCGTTTCAGCGATCGAGTAACGGGAAATGCTTCTAAATTTGCGAAAAATGCAAAAATTCTGCACATTGATGTGGATCCAGCGGAGATTAACAAGAATATTCGTACCCATGCCAGTGTGATTGGAGATCTGAAGCTGGTACTCAGACGGCTGAATGCCCGTCTGGATCCGATGAATCATGAGGAATGGGTGGCCCATATTGAGCGGCTGAAGGATATGTATCCGCTGAGATACGATAAAACACAGCTGACCGGCCCGTTTATTATGGAAACCATTGATGAACTGACCCACGGAGATGCGCTGATTGTTACAGAGGTAGGGCAGCATCAGATGTGGGCAGCGCAGTATTACAAGTATAAAAAGCCGAGAACCTTTCTTACCTCCGGCGGTCTGGGAACCATGGGCTACGGCCTGGGAGCAGCCTTGGGAGCCAAGATGGGATGCGGCGATATGGGATGTCCCGACAAGCCGGTATTTAACATTGCCGGGGACGGATGCTTCCGCATGAATATGAACGAGATTGCAACAGCAACCCGCTACGGCATCCCTGTGATTCAGGTGGTTATCAATAACCATGTTCTGGGAATGGTTCGCCAGTGGCAGACTTTGTTCTACGGCAAGCGTTATTCACATACGGTATTAAATGACTCCGTTGATTTTGTCAAGCTGGCAGAGGCAATGGGAGCAAAGGCCTATCGGATAACGAAAAAGGAGGAGCTGAGGCCAGTGCTTCAGGAGGCCATGGCTTTAGGCGCTCCGGTGGTTATTGACTGCCAGATTAACTGCGATGATAAGGTTTATCCGATGGTATCTCCAGGAGCTCCGATTCAGGATGCTTTTGACGATACAGATTTAAAGATCCGTTAAGAAAGGATTCAAAAAGAATCCGGCGAGAGGGGAAAACAAACGGAAAAATCCGTTTTGTTTCTATATTGTTCCCGGGAAAGAATGTTTTCCGGGAGCGGAAGGCCCAGTTTCCGGGCAGGAAAAGAAAAAGAAAAAGAGGGAGGAAGAAACAATGGGAAGAGTCTACAATTTTTCTGCAGGCCCGGCTGTTCTGCCGGAGGAAGTCCTGAAAGAAGCCGCTGATGAAATGCTTGATTACAGAGGCACCGGAATGTCAGTGATGGAGATGAGTCATCGATCTAAGGCATTTGAGACGATTATCCAGGAAGCAGAACAGGATCTCAGGGATCTGATGAATATCCCGGACAATTACAAAGTACTGTTCCTGCAGGGAGGAGCCCATTTACAGTTCTCCATGATACCGCAGAACCTGATGAAAAATGGTGTGGCTGACTACATTATCACCGGCCAGTGGGCGAAGAAGGCATTTAAGGAGGCACAGAAATACGGAAAGGCAGTAGCGGTTGCGTCCAGTGAAGACAAGACCTTCAGCTATATTCCGGACTGTTCCGATCTGCCCATCGATGATGATGCAGATTATGTATATATTTGCGAGAACAATACGATTTACGGTACGAAGTTCAAAACACTGCCCAATACAAAGGGCAAAACACTGGTAGCGGATGTTTCTTCCTGTTTCTTATCGGAACCGGTAGATGTAAGTAAATACGGCGTAATTTACGGCGGTGTTCAGAAGAACATCGGACCGGCAGGAGTGGTTATTGTGATTATCCGTGAAGATCTGATTACAGAGGATGTGCTTCCGGGTACTCCTACCATGTGTCAGTATAAGACTCACGCAGATGCCAAGTCCCTGTATAATACGCCGCCGGCATATGGCATTTACATCTGCGGCAAGGTATTTAAGTGGCTGAAGAAGCGCGGCGGTCTGCAGGCTATGAAGGAATACAACGAAAAGAAGGCTAAAATTCTTTACGATTTTCTGGACGAGAGCAAGCTGTTTAAGGGCACTGTTGTAAAAGAGGATCGTTCTTTGATGAACGTACCCTTTGTTACCGGTGATGCAGATCTCGATGCAGAATTTATCAAGGCAGCGACAGCAGCCGGCTTTGTAAATCTGAAGGGCCACAGAAGTGTAGGCGGTATGAGAGCCAGCATTTACAATGCAATGCCGATAGAAGGTGTGCAGAAGCTGGTAGAATTTATGAAAAAGTTTGAGGAGGAGCATCAGGCATGAGAAAAATTCACTGTTTAAACGCCATTTCCAAATATGGTACTGATCTTTTGAATGACAATTATGCACTGACCGGTGAGATCCAGGAAGCAGACGGCATTCTGGTTCGCAGCGCCTCCATGCATGAAATGGAATTTTCTGATTCTCTGCTGGCAATTGCCCGTGCAGGAGCCGGTGTAAACAACATTCCGCTGGATGCCTGCGCAGAAAAGGGTATCGTAGTGTTTAATACTCCGGGCGCCAATGCCAATGGTGTAAAGGAGCTGGTTCTGGCAGGACTGCTTCTGGCTTCCCGTGATGTTATCGGCGGAATCGGATGGTGCAAAGACAATAAGGATGATGCCAATATTGCAAAAACTACAGAAAAGAGCAAAAAGGCATTTGCAGGCTGTGAAATCAAGGGCAAAAAGCTGGGCGTCATTGGCCTGGGAGCCATTGGCGTTCTGGTTGCGAATGCGGCAGCAGGACTGGGCATGGAGGTTTATGGATATGACCCATATATTTCCGTTCACGCTGCCTGGATGCTTTCTCGTGAAGTGAAGCACACCACAAGTCTGGATGTGATTTTCCAGGAGTGCGATTACATTACCGTTCATGTGCCGGCTATAGACAGCACAAAGGGCATGATTAACAAGGAAGCTCTGGATCAGATGAAGGACGGCGTGGTGGTTCTGAACTTTGCCCGCGATGTGCTGGTGAATGATGACGATATGGCAGAGGCATTAAAGTCTGGAAAGGTAAAGAAGTATGTAACAGACTTCCCCAATCCCAAGTCTGCCAACATGGAAAATACCATTGTGATTCCGCATCTGGGCGCATCTACAGAGGAGTCTGAGGATAACTGTGCCAAGATGGCAGTGGAGCAGCTGATGGAGTATCTGGAGAACGGAAATATCAGAAATTCTGTCAATTTCCCGGCCTGCGATATGGGCGTGAAGAAAACAGTATGCAGAATCAGCGTGCTTCATAAAAATGTTCCGAACATGATTGGACAGATTACAGGAGCTCTGGCATCCGGAGAAATCAACATTTCCGATATGACCAATAAGAGCAAGGACAAATATGCCTATACCCTGATGGATCTGGATCACAGCCCGTCTGAGGATGTGATTGAGAAGCTGAAGAAGATTGACGGCGTTCTGAGAGTACGCGTGATTTAATATTTGTAACAGTTCAGCCTTGCGTGGATTCGGTCAGAACAACTCGTTGAAAGCTTGCTTTCATAAGAATTTTTCTGACCGAATCCACATAAGGCGGACGCCATGCATCTTCTTGTCCGGCAAAGCCGAACAAGAAGCATCGGAGATTCCTCCGATGTGAGAACTGGCAGGAAAACCCGCTTACAAGCAAGCTTGACAGGAATTTTTCTGCCAGATCTCCCGCCGTCCTGAATCGTTACCGGAAAATTAGAAAAGAAAGAGGAATTTTATGGCGGAGATCAGACCATTCCGGTGTATCCGTCCCAGTAAGGAAGCGGCGTCAGCAGTGGCGGCGCTTCCTTATGATGTTTATGACCGGAAAGAAGCAAAGGAAATTGTGAAGAAAAATCCGCTGTCATTTTTGGCAGTGGATCGGGCGGAAACTCAGTTTGAGGATGGAAAGAATCCCTATGCCCCGGAGGTTTATGAACAGGCGGCCAGGACCCTAAAGAGATGGCAGCAGGAGGGGATTTTGACAGAGGATGAGTCGCCGTTTTATTATCTGTATGAGCTGGTGATGGAGGGACGTGCCCAAACGGGAATTGTGGCCTGCGCATCGGTGGATGATTACAGCAGCGGCGTGATTGCACGTCATGAAAATACAAGAGAAGAAAAGGAACAGGATCGGATCCGCCATGTGGATGTGACAAATGCCCATACGGGACCAATTTTTCTGGCATATCGTTCTCAGGAGGAATTGAACGGTCTGGTAGCTCTGGAAAAGAAAAAAACGCCTTTGTATGATTTTATTTCAGAGGATGGAATCTGTCACAGAGTCTGGAAAATCGAGGATCCGCAGAAGGCAGAAGAGATTCACCGTATTTTTTCAGGAATTCCAAGAGTTTATATAGCAGACGGCCATCACCGTGCGGCTTCTGCAGTAAAGGTTGCAGCTATGCGTCGGGAAGCGAATCCATCCTGGACAGGAAACGAGGAGTTTAATTATTTTCTTTCGGTGCTGTTTCCGGATGATCAGCTGATGATTATGCCCTATAATCGGGTAGTGCAGGATTTGAATGGTCTTACCAGGGAAGAGTTTCTGAAAAAAACAGAACGATATTTTGTTGTAACGGAAAGAGGAAGGAAGGCCTTTTCTCCAGAACAGAAGGGACAGGTGGGAATGTATCTGGATGGGAGCTGGTATCAGCTGGATGCCAGACCGGAGATTTGCACCGATGATCCGGTAAAGGGGCTGGATGTATCCATTCTCCAAGACAGAATATTAGGTCCTCTTCTGGGAATTGGAGATCCCCGGACTGACAGCAGAATTCGTTTTGTAGGCGGAATCCGCGGACTTTCAGAGCTAGAACGGCTGGTGGACAGCGGTGCAGCTGTGGCCTTTTCCATGTACCCGACCTCGATCAGAGAGCTGTTTGAAGTGGCAGATGCAGGGCTTCTCATGCCTCCGAAATCTACCTGGTTTGAACCAAAGCTGCGCAGCGGCCTGTTTATTCATGCAATAGAGAAATGAGAATGCAGATGTGGAGGACTTTTGTAAGAACGGTTCTGGCAAAGCGGAAGGAAAGCGGCGGATTATCGAAGCAGTTCCCCAATATCCACCAGACCCCAGCCCTGCTGATTGCGGGGAAGCCCCAGATCTACGGCTCGTTCCCGGAGAAGGAGCTTGACATCACGGTTGCTGAGTTCTGGACATTTTTCCAGAAGAAGAGCCAGGGCGCCGGATACATAGGGTGTGGCCATACTGGTTCCGCTTTTGCAGGTATAGCGTCCGGGGAAGTTGGCGCAGCTTAAAACAGAGGCTCCGGGAGCTACTACATCTGGCTTGCAGATACAGGAACAGGTGGGGCCTCGACCGGAATAGTCAACCATCCGGCTGCCCATAACATTGACCTCCTGGTTATCGTCAGAACAGCCTACGGTGATTACCTTTCGGCTGATGCCGGGAGTTGTGATGGTTCCGCTGCGAGGTCCCATATTGCCCGCGGCAACGACTACAATCAGCCCTTCGTCCCAGGCGGCGTTGACGCCCCGGACGAGGGCTGAATTTTCGTTCATGTTTTTTCTGGAAAAGGAGCCGACAGAGATATTGACAATACGGATCTGGTAAAGCTCTCTGTTTTCCCGAATCCACCGAAGGCCGGAGAGAACATCAGAGGCATATCCGTTTCCGCGCCGATCCAGAACCTTAACTGGAATCAGATGGCATTCCGGCGCAAGACCGCAGCAGGAGCCGGAGGAGGCATATCCATTTCCGCCGATAATTCCGCATACATGAGTGCCATGTCCGTTGTCATCATAGGGAAGCCGTTTCCGTCCGACTATGTCCCGGAAAGCGGCGATTCTGTTTTGAAGATCTTCATGGAGAAAGCAGCCGGTGTCCAGTACGGCAACACCGATGCCGCGGCCGGTAAGCCGGTGCGGCTCTGTTTTCCAGGCATTTCTATTTGTCCGACACACCAAAAGATACCTGTTATTTTTTTACTATTATGGTATTCCAGGCAGGTCTGAAGGTTGACAGGAGGATCTTAATAATTTCCTAAGAATCTATTTAAACAATATACACACATTTTCCGGGCATCTGTGATATACTTTAACCATAGAAAGAGAAAAACAGATAAATCCTTAATCCTTTTTTGAAATCCTAATTCCGAAAGAAAAATGCACCCTGTACCCATCCATCACGGTACAGGGCTTTTTCTTTTCCATAAAAGAGTTCTCCATGGCTGTAAATTTGATTTACACAAGTGCATACAGGAGAACTTTCAACTTTTTTTCTGCCTGAATCTTCGCACGGCTGAACTGTTACGGAATTGTCGAAAGGTGTCATTTTTTGCGATGGAAGAGGTTTGACAGGAAAAAAATTCCTGTGTTATAGTATTCATAAGACAGCAGATCCTGGAAAGGCAGCTGTGCCTTTCTGTCCGGCATATCGCCAGATTTCCTATTGTTATTATCTGATTTTTGAAAGAAAGAAGTGGTGCCTTTGGGCATAAGTTAATATTGACTTTTTTAGGGAAGTATACTATGATTAGGATAGAGAAAAAGAACGTCTGTTCGCTTGGAGGATAATATGACTAGAGATGATAAATTAAAGGCGCTTGATGCAGCCATTACCCAGATTGAAAAGTCCTATGGAAAGGGCTCGATTATGAAGCTTGGCGATTCCGGCGCGAATATGAATATTGAGACGGTTCCTACCGGCGCGCTTAGCCTGGATTTGGCCCTTGGACTGGGGGGAGTACCCAAGGGGCGGGTGATTGAGATCTATGGCCCGGAGTCCAGCGGTAAGACAACGGTTGCTCTTCATATGGTGGCAGAAGTACAGAAGCGGGGCGGAATTGCGGGATTTATCGATGCAGAGCATGCCCTGGATCCGGTTTATGCTCGGAATATTGGTGTAGATATTGACAATTTATATATCTCTCAGCCGGACAACGGTGAGCAGGCACTGGAGATCACAGAAACCATGGTTCGCTCCGGCGCTGTGGATATTGTGATTGTAGACTCTGTAGCAGCACTGGTGCCGAAGGCAGAGATTGACGGTGAGATGGGAGATTCCCATGTAGGACTGCAGGCTCGCCTGATGTCGCAGGCGCTTCGAAAGCTGACCGGTGTGATCAGCAAGTCCAACTGCTCTGTTATCTTTATCAACCAGCTTCGTGAAAAGGTTGGCGTTATGTTTGGCAATCCGGAGACTACGACCGGCGGGCGGGCCCTGAAGTTCTATGCATCTGTCCGGATGGATGTGCGCCGGACAGAGTCGATTAAGGTCGGCGGTGAGGTAGTGGGAAACCATGTCCGAGTAAAGGTTGTAAAGAACAAGATTGCGCCGCCTTTCCGTGAGGCAGAATTTGACATTATGTTTGGACAGGGCATCTCCAGAGAAGGAGACATTCTGGATTTGGCAGTGAAGGACAACATTGTGGAGAAGAGCGGAGCCTGGTATGCATATAATGGAGCTAAGATTGGGCAGGGACGCGAAAATGCAAAGGGATATTTAAAGGATAATCCCAGAATTTGTGCAGAGATTGAGCTGAAGGTGAGAGAGCTTCACGGACTTCCGGGAGACGTAGTGATTCCGGAGCTGTCTGATGAGGAAACGAAGAATGCTTCTGGAAAGGCAAATGGAGCGCCTACATCCGGAAAGGTCGCAAATTCTGCTGAAGAAGGACTTCTGTAGAGATGAGACAGGTGCGGACTGCCAGAGACTGTGCGCTTTCCCTTCTGGAATACCGGGACAGGACAGAGGCAGAGATGCGCAGAAAGCTGAAGGAGCGGGAGTATGCTCCGGAGGCGGTAGAGGAAACAATTTATTTTTTAAAAGAATACCATTATCTTGATGATCAGGAGTACGCCAGAAAATATGTGCGGACTGCCGGAGCGGGAAAGAGCATCCGGCAGCTGCGTCAGAGTCTGCTGAGTAAGGGAATTTCCAGAGAGATACTGGATCTTTGCTTTGAAGAGGAGACAGTAGATGAGGAAGAGGCTGTCCGGCGTTTTTTGAAGAAAAAAGGATACACTGCCGGAGCCGGAGAAGATCCGGAGAAGACCAGAAAGCTGGCAGCAGCTTTGGGACGCCGGGGATTTTCCTTTGAGACAATTCGCCGAGTGATGGAGGAATTGACAGACACCGTTCTTTGACGCAGCATAAATTTTGTCCAGTATTCCCAGTTGGGGATGTAAGATACTTGACATAATGCATAAAACAGTTTAAAATTGAAGTGTTGTATTGGTGTACAATGAAAACTAAATAAGGAGGTGCTCCTGTGTCAACGATAATAGCAGTTGTTATAACACTGGTTGTTGTGGCGCCTATTACCTGGATATCTGCTGTGAATCACCGGAAAAAAACTTACGAAAGTAAGGTTGGTACAGCAGAAATAAAAGCCAGAGAGATAATAGATGAAGCGTTAAAGACGGCAGAGACAAAGAAGCGAGAAGCTCTCCTGGAGGCGAAGGAAGAGTCTTTAAAGACTAAGAATGAGCTGGATAAAGAGACAAAAGAGAGAAGAGCTGAGCTTCAACGCTATGAAAGACGTGTACTGAGCAAAGAAGAGAACTTAGACAAAAAAGCGGAAACCATGGAACGGCGGGAAGCTGGTATTGCATCCCGTGAAGAAGCCCTGAACAGGCGGAATGCAGAAGTGGAAAGTCTGTACGAGAAAGGGATACAGGAACTGGAGAGAATCTCCGGCCTTACCTCCGAGCAGGCCAAGGAATATCTTCTCCGTTCTGTTGAGGCAGAGGTCAAGCATGACACTGCCAAAATGATCAAGGAGCTGGAAAACAAGGCCAAGGAAGAAGCGGATAAAAAAGCTAAGGACTATGTTGTGACTGCCATTCAGCGATGTGCGGCAGATCATGTGGCTGAAACTACAGTATCGGTAGTTCAGCTTCCGAACGATGAGATGAAGGGACGCATCATTGGACGTGAGGGACGCAATATTCGTACCCTGGAAACCATGACTGGTGTAGAGCTGATTATTGATGATACTCCGGAAGCGGTAGTATTATCAGGATTTGATCCCATCCGTCGTGAGGTGGCCAGAATTGCTCTGGAGCGTTTGATTGTGGACGGACGGATTCATCCGGCCAGAATCGAAGAGATGGTAGAAAAGGCACAGCGGGAAGTGGAATCAAATATGCGTGAGGATGGCGAGGCAGCTACCCTTGAGGTAGGTATCCACGGCATTCATCCAGAGCTTGTGAAGCTTCTTGGCAAGATGAAGTTCAGAACCAGTTATGGTCAGAATGCACTGAAGCATTCCATGGAGGTTGCGCAGCTGGCCGGCCTTCTGGCATCTGAGGTAGGCGTGGATGTTCGTATGGCAAAACGCGCCGGTTTATTACATGACATTGGTAAATCCATTGACCATGAGATGGAAGGATCTCATGTACAGCTTGGTGCAGAACTCTGTAGAAAATATAAGGAGTCTGCAATTGTAATTAATGCTGTTGAGTCCCATCATGGCGATGTTGAGCCGCAGAGTCTGATCGCATGTCTGGTTCAGGCTGCTGATACAATATCTGCAGCAAGACCTGGTGCAAGACGCGAGACTCTGGAAACATATACCAACCGATTGAAGCAGTTAGAGGATATTACCAATTCCTTTAAGGGTGTGGATAAGTCCTTTGCGATTCAGGCAGGCCGAGAGGTTCGTATCATGGTAGTTCCGGAGCAGGTAAGCGATGATGACATGGTACTGATGGCCCGCGAGATTTCCAAGCGTATCGAGGATGAGCTGGAATATCCGGGACAGATTAAGGTAAATGTGATCCGCGAATCCCGGGCTACAGATTATGCAAAATAAAAATTCAATGTAATAAGAATGGAGCAGGTCGGTATTCTATCAGAAGAGATAGAACACCGGCCTGTTTTTGTTTTCTTTCATGGGAAAGTTCGTCCTATGACAGAAAATGTTCCGCGTCTTTTTTTCAGTCTGTTTCTGAGTTGTTTCTTACAATTTCCGGTGGAAACTTAAGAATTCAGTTCCTGTATTGACAGGAGAGAAACAATGTAATAGAGTGAAAGCAGATTAGATGCAGCCTCTTTGGAGATAGAGGTTTGTACGGGCACAGAATGGGGGAAAGAAACATGAAACACAGAAAAAAGTTAGCAGCGGCGGCTATGACTGTTTTGATGGCAGCATTGATGGCGATGCCGGCGATGGCAGCCAGCAGAAAGAAGATCAGTTCTGTTAATCTGGAGATAGAAGCGGACATTCAGCCGGATACCCGTTACGGTGAGGAAACGATAGAGGTTGACACAAAGGGCGGGAAGTACTCCTTTGATTATTATGAGATTGAAAATACCGGTTTTGAGTGGACCAGAGAAGATATTCCTCAGATTGTGATTTATCTCAGAGCAGATGAGGGATATTATTTCTCGGTAAGCAAGGCCAGTTCAGTAAAGCTGAGCGGCGCTACTTATATTAAGGCGTCCAAACAGGATTCCTCTGAGATTTTGAAGCTGACAGTGAAGCTTTCTCCTTTGGCGGAGAGTGTAGGGGATCTTACAGAGGTAGTCCTTACAGACAATGGATATGGTATGTGGGACGCAGTTCCGGGGGCAGCTACCTATGAGTTCCGTCTTTATCGGAACGGGGAAGGAATCGGCGTTACCATGTTAAGTACAACAGGAACCGATTACAATTTCAAAGATATTATGGATCGCCCCGGAAGCTACCAGATAAAGATTCGTCCGGTCAATGGCCTGAATGTGTCCAATAAGGGCGAGTGGATGGAATCCAATATTGTAAATCTCTCCAAAGAGCAGGCAGCCGCTATCCGGAATGGAGAGGCAGGCAGCCGTCCTCTGCGGGGCGCGTGGAAGTCCAACGCTCAGGGAAGCTGGTATGAGCTGGAGGATGGTTCCTACCCGGTGAACCAGTGGATGGAGCTGGAAGGACAATGGTATTTCTTTGATGAAAATGGTTATATGAAAACAGGATGGATTGAATGGAATGGAAAGAAGTACTACTGCAATAAAGCAGGAGTGATGCAGAAGAATACCACCACTCCTGACGGCTATATTCTGGATGAAAACGGAACACTTAAGAATGATTAATATTCTGCTCTTTGGCCCCGCCGGGTACGGCGGGGTCTTTTATTTGCCACAAACGATAATATTCCTTGGTTTCCTGATTTTTTATGGTTTCTGAACGGTTCATGGAGAGGAAGCGGGCAAGCTCGTAGCAGTCAATCCAGATTTCGTTGTTTCCGTCCTTTTGAGATTCATCAAAAATCAGCTGGAGACCAAAGTGAAGATGGGGAGTGTCAATATTATTGGTGTTTTCCTCAGTGCTGTAGCCGGTGCGCCCAAGATATCCGATGACATCTCCGGCCTGTACAATGCTGCCTTGTTTCAGAGATTTGTGATAGGGATAATTTTTTCTCAAGTGTGCATAGTAATAGTAACGTTTTTTGTCGAAGCTTCGGATTCCCAGCCTCCAGCCTCCGTACTGGTTCCAGCCGATGGCCTCGACCTGCCCGGATTCCACACAGATAATGGGAGTCCCCACCTGTCCCATGAAATCATGTCCCAGATGACGGCGCTGAAATCCGTAACTGCGTGAAGCACCGAAATCGTCGTAATCCTCATAAGGAAAATATCGGGCAATGGGACTGAATGCCTTTAGTCCGTATCTGGACTGCCAGACAGGTTCAGAATATCCGCTGTCATCTGGTTTCCCCGGTTCCTGAATTTGATATTCCCCCACAAGCCCTCCTAAAACGGCTGTGTAGGCTTCCAGATAGTAAGGATAATATTTCATACCCCTTGTCACTTCCTCCATAGAGGAGCCATTCTGGAGCTTTTGAATAAGTTGTTCCAGATCGGCCTTCTGATATTGGGAAAAATCGCCGCCGTATCTGGCACCAAGAAAGGCGAGAAGGGAAATCCAGTCCCAATGACAGGGGGAAAGATAGCTGGTAATATCGTAATGAAGCGCCTGATTCATGGCTTCTGCGGTTACATCAAAATCAACCCATTGAATGAAGTTTTTCTGTTTAGAGGAATCAGGATTCTGGTTGGAAACAGGAGCTGAGACAGAGCGGGGCGGTTCAGGCTGGAATGGGGAAGCGGGCAGACTGGAAGACAGAAGGGCAAGAAAAAGGGCCACTGCAGCCAGAATCGGAAAAAAACAGTTTTTGAAAATCCGAAAAGGCTGATTCTGATGTTTTAATGACATAAAAAACCTCCCTGTACGACCGTGATTCTTCACAGTGTATGGGGAGGTTTAAAAAAATATGACAGGGTTCCAAAAAGAAATCCCCGGATGAAAACAAAAATTACAGCTCCAGAATCTCTCCGTCATCAGGAACGAACAGATTTCCATGATAATACTGTTTTCCTTCATTCAGGTAAAGCTCTTTTCTGCGTCCTACAGACTTGTCCTCCGTATGCCAGAGTACCAGATTGCCGATGTGGAGCTCCTCTGCCAGACGGGCAGCGTCCATAACCGTGCTGTGGTGCTTTTCATAAGGCTTGAATCGCTCCCGTTCACCGTAAAGACAGAAGGCCTCGTGAAGCAGCCAGTCGCTTCCCTCAACATAGGGAGCACAGATGGGATTGTAGGGCTCGTCGCCGACACAGGTCAGCTTTTTCCCATTTTTTAAAGTGGTAGTAAAGCCGAATTGCCGCGCTTTGGTAGAGTGAATATCAAAAAAAGTAACCTCGTAGTCCATGATGGAAAGCGTTTCCCCGTCATGAACAGGAATCAGATGAATCCGGTCACCAATGAGTCGGTAAAATTTGCCCTGAAGAGTCAGACGGCAGAATGTGTCAATCGTAGAGGTCAGCTGATCGTGGCAGTAAATGTTCAGATCGCCGTCGTAGGTGCCATTTAACATACGGGTAGCAATAAAGCGTACCATCCAGACTACGCCAAGAAGGTGATCCGTATGCTCATGGGTGACAAAGAGATCATGGATCTGGGAATACTGGACGTTCATTTTGTCAAGAATCTGCAGAATACCGTTGCCGCCGCCGGCGTCCACCATGAAAAAGCGATCTTCATTGCGAATGGCAAAGCAGGTATTGTAATAATGAATAACAGCGGCATTTCCCGTGCCGAATACGTATAATTGTTCCATAGGATGGGCTCCTTATCTTTTGATTAGAACTTTTCATTTACTTCAGATTATGTTACTATATTTGTTAGAGAAAATCAACCTGGGGAGGATTGAAAATGAGAGATTTGGCATATCTGAAGCTGCTGGCAAAGGAATATCCTAGTCTGAAGGCAGCATCCAGTGAAATTATCAATCTGATAGCGATTTGCGGCCTGCCCAAGGGCACGGAATATTTTTTCAGTGATCTGCATGGTGAATATGAGGCATTTATTTATCTGCTGCGCAGCGCGTCTGGAATTATCAGGGAGAAGATCCGGGCAACCTACGGCTATATTATTCCGGAGGAGGAGCAGATGGAGCTGGCAAACCTGATTTATTATCCAGATCGAAATTTGAACAAGATTATTCAGCAGGGGCGAGGTACGGAGGACTGGCAGAGGATTACGGTAAACAGACTGGTTCAGATCTGCAAGGAGGTATCTTCCAAATACACTCGTTCCAAGGTTCGTAAAAAAATGCCCAGAGAATTTGGCTATGTAATCGACGAGCTTCTTCATGTGGATTACAATGATGAAAATAAGCGGGTATACTATGAAGAAATTATCCGTTCCATTATTGATACAGGAATTGCTGATAAATTTATTGTGGCTTTGTGTGAGCTGATTCAGAATCTGGCTATTGACAGTCTTCATATTATCGGAGACATTTTCGATCGAGGGCCGCGGGCGGACATTATTATGAATGAACTGATGCATTTCCATGATGTGGATATTCAGTGGGGGAATCATGATATATCCTGGATGGGAGCGGCGACGGGAAACCCTGCATGTGTATGTAATGTGCTGCGGATTGCTATCAGCTACAACAGCTTCGATGTTCTGGAGGACGGCTATGGAATTAATCTGCGTCCGCTGTCTATGTTTGCTTCAAAGGTGTACCGGGATGACCCCTGCAGCCAGTTTACGCCGAAAATTCTTGATGAAAATATATATGATGCAGTAGATCCGGGGCTGGCAGCTAAAATGCATAAAGCGATTGCTGTGATTCAGTTTAAGGTGGAAGGACAGATTATTAAGCGTCATCCCGGCTACAAGATGGATGATCGGATTTTGCTGGAGGCGGTGGATTACAGCAGAGGTGTGGTTACGATTGAGGGAACAGAATATCCCATGCTGGATACGATGTTTCCCACCATTGATCCCAAGCATCCTCTGCGGCTGACAAAAGAAGAGGACGAGCTTTTGCACACTCTGATTATGTCCTTCCGACACAGCGGACTTCTCCACAAGCACATCCGTTTCCTCTACACCAACGGCGCCCTGTACCAGTGCCATAATGGAAATCTGCTTTACCACGGCTGCATTCCCATGCGGCCGGACGGAAGCTTTGAGGGAATGATCTGCAATGGGGAGGAGTTGACAGGAAGAGCACTTATGGATTATATTGGAGAACAGATCCACAAGGCATATTTTTTGCCGGAGGATGATCCGGAGAAGAATGGAGCCAGAGATTTTATGTGGTATCTGTGGTGCGGAGCCAAGTCGCCTGTATTCGGAAAAGATAAGATGACAACCTTTGAGCATTATTTTGTAGCGGATAAGGCAACACACAGAGAGCGGCTCAATCCTTATTATAAGCTGAGTCAGCAGGAAGATGTCTGTGATCGGATTCTTCAGGAGTTCGGACTGTACGGCGAAGGTTCCCACATTATTAATGGTCATGTGCCTGTAAAGATCAAGGATGGAGAAATGCCCGTTAAGGCTAACGGCAAGCTGTTTGTTATTGACGGAGGACTCTCCAAGGCTTATCAGAAATACACAGGAATCGCAGGCTACACGCTGATTTATAATTCCCATCACCTGGCTCTGGCGGAACATAAGCCCTTTAATCCAGAGCAGGAAAATACGCCCAGAGTTGCGATTGTAGAAAAAATGAAAAACAGAATCATGGTAAGCGACACAGATAAGGGAAAGGAGCTGATGGCTCAGATTGAGGATTTAAAAGAGCTTTCAGCAGCCTACCGCCGGGGCGATATTAAAGAACAGGCAGATTGAAACAGAAGGAGAATGAATGAGTAAAAACGAATTTATCCAGGGACTGGAAGCAGCCCTGTCCGGAAATGTACCGCCGGAAACAGTTCGGGAAAACCTGATTTATTATCGGGATTATATCCGGACAGAGTTGGAAAAAGGCAGAACAGAGCAGGATATTATGGATGAACTGGGAGATCCCAGACTGATTGCCCGAACGATTATGGATACAACGCCGGGAGCTGAGGAGGGGGCATTTGAGCCTTATCACTTCCGTGGTTTTTTTGGCGAAGGCAGTCAGACGGGCAGCTACAGCCAGGGAAGCGGATATGGTCAGGACAGTTCCTACAGCCAGAATGACGGCTATACTCAGGGAAGCGGTTCCCGTGGACATGTCCATTATTATAATCTGAATAAGTGGTACTGGAAGCTGTTGGCCGTGGTCGTGGTCGTTCTGTTTTTGATGCTGCTCTTTACACTGATTACCGGCTTTTTAAGCCTGGTGATTCCCATGCTGCCAGTATTGGGACTGATTGCAGTAATTATGTGGTTTGTAGGCGGCCGGCGCAGATGATATTCCTGTTTTTGTGTCATAGGAAATTGCGTTCTATGACATAAAAACGTTCCGCGAGGATCGCCATGCGGCAGAAGAGAATTTTGTCGCAGAAGCGACCCGCCGCAGGCGGAGAAGCTCGCGAGCGAGCTTCTTTTTCATGCCAATTGTCGGGATGTTATAAAATCTTAAAATAATTATTAACAATATGTAAACAATAACCAGGATCTCTTGACGGATATCCTGGTTATGTGTATAATATGCCTGTAACATATTTAACAATTATGTAACATTTGAAATAAAGCATTCATGATTGGAGAAGAAAATGAAGCGGTCCGTATTATACGCAGCAGCGATGATGGCAGTAACCGGAGTAATGATGTGGCACAATCCTATGATTTCCCATGCAGAACCTGTACAGGAGGAAGCAGTTCAGATATCGGAAGTATTGCTGGTTCCGTCAGAAGAAGAGGTTCTGGCACAGAGCGGACCGGATGCGGAAATTCAGAAAGCCCTCGCAGAAGCAAAGGCAGCTGAGGAGGCAGCAGCTCAGGCGGCTGAAGAGGCAGAGGCAGAACAGAATGCCCGTCAGAGCCTGGTGGATTATGCATTGCAGTTTGTAGGCGGCGCTTATAAAGCTGGCGGAAGCGATCCCCATACGGGCGCTGACTGTTCTGGATTTGTGAAATATGTGATGCAGTACGGCGCAGGAATTTCCATGAATCGCTCTTCTACTTCTCAGTCTACACAGGGACAGGCTATTGATGCCAGTCAGATGCAGCCGGGGGATTTGATTTTTTACGGAAATGGTTCCCGCATCAATCATGTTGCTATGTACATAGGAGATGGACAGATTGTTCACGCTTCCACTTATAAAACAGGAATCAAAACATCAGAATGGGATTATCGGGATCCGGTAAAGATCATTACGATGTTTTAAAAAGAACAGGATATTATAGATAGAAAAGGCAGTACCGCAAAGACACCAGAAGGTGACGGGGCGGCACTGCCTTTTTCTGTTATAGGAAAGAAGGCTATGCGGTGTGAAGTGTCTTGGGAAGAGAGGGAATAATTCTTTAACAAAAATCTAACGAATCTGGAAAAGAAATGGAAAAGGCATACAGGAAAACAGCCGACCAGGGGAGCTGATCGGCTATTTTTGAGGGGAGTATAAATAATTAATAAGGCTGAAGAAACGGATTTTAAGGGAAATCACATTTTTTCAAAATAGATTATAATGTTTTTTCGCAAAAAAATCAATCTATATTTTTGAATAATATTGCGCAGATCAGACATACTACTCCTGTAACCAAGTTCAGGAATCGCCGAATCAGGAGGTTAAACCATGAAAGACTATTACAAAGATATGGAAAACAGCAGAAACGACAGCCAGAATTGTGACAGAAATTCCAGTAAAAATTCTAGCAGAAATGACAGTCAGAATTCCAGCAAAAATTCCAGCAGAAACGACAGTCAGAATTCCAGCAAAAATTCCGGCAGAAATGACAGCCAGAATTCCAGCAGAAATTCCAGTCAGAACAACAGCCACAGATAAAGCCTTTCTTTTGTAAGAGAACAGCCGCAGGCATTTGTTAAGAAGAACTGGGAAAGAAATGTCATTGGAAGAATGACGGAAAGAACAGAGTATATAGAGATATGTACCCTGTTCTTTTTTTGTAGGTCATAGGAAATTGTGCCGCTATGACAAGCATCCCTGATTTTGTATATGATATAGTAAAGAAAAGAATAGAAAGGGATATCATGTGGTATCTGATAAGCGGAGCGGATCTGGAGGAATTGCTGGAACAGGAAAAGGATATGGTACTGGTCGATATGCGCGACAGGCAGTCCTATGAAAAAGGTCATATATGCGGGGCAGTTCATATTCCGGGAGAGGAACTGATGAGCCGTCTGGAAGAGCTTCCGAGGAATCGGCTGATTGTTCTGTATTGTTATCATGGACCAAACAGTATGAGGGCAGCAAGGCAGCTGGCACAGTTGGGGTATGAGGTGGCTGATGTGTACGGAGGCATTTTGGCTTACCGGGGAAAATATATGGTGCGAACTCGTTGACAACCCTATATCCAGGCTATAAAATAACAGTAACCATTCAGGACGGCGGGAGATCTGGCAGAAAAAGCCGTGTCAAGCTTGCTTGTAAGCGGATTTTGCCGCCAGTTCTCACATCGGAGGAATCTCCGATGCTTCTTGTTCGGCTTTGCCGGACAAGAAGATGCCCCGTCCTGAACAGTTACAATTTCGCAACATCTGGCATTATACCACTTGTTTTGTCATGTGACAAGACAGTTGTAAATCTTTCTATCTTCTTTTGATGCAAAAAAGGGGAGCTGTCGTGCCAATCCCGGTGTCAGCATCATTGGTGTATAGTCAGTCAGACAGAGCAAAAACCTTAAAAAGGGAAAAAGCAACGCTGCAAATTAGATGAGAAATCATCTATGGAGCAGCGCTGCTTTTTATATAAATGTGTATTTTGCATTTTTCTTCGAAAACGGCCTTTCATGCAAAACTGGCGGATACGCGTCACAAAGAGAATAGGGTTGTCAGGAAATATATAAATATTTGTTATCTGCTGTCCCCGCTCAAACAGCCACTTGCTCATAGCGTGGCGTCATACCATACCTTTTCAAAAGCGAAACAAGCTCCGGCTCCTCTTCAGAATAGAGCTTTTCTCTGTCAACAGATCATGTAAGCTTCACATCCTCTATCACGCCTTCGATATCATCTGTGCTTACAGGATAAGTCTGTGTAATCTCTGTTTTTCTATTTTTATCGTTCTCAACAATTTTTTTAATTGATAATATATTCGCACTAATTGTAATAAGTGAATAAAAAGAGACTGCCAGAAACGCAATCAAAATAATTATCCTTGCAGATTTACTCTTTAAAACACTTCTAAGTGCAAGAAAGAATCCCTCCATTCTACTTTTTCAGCCAATATTCGTAACTATTATACTGCGCGCTGGGGAAATGGCTGCATCAGCAGCCATTTTCCCAGCGCGCAGTATATATCTACGATTTCAAACTGATCCTATCTGACAAACGAGACCCTCGCATCCTTCTCCCTCCTATAAATCATAATACCGGACAAATTCTGCCGGATGAGGAATTCTGCTGATTTCCCTGCTGTCTGCCCTCATGGTTCGAATCCAGTTCTTGATCAGGCTTTCTGGGAAAACGCCGCCTTCTGTCAGATACTCGTGATCTGCCTCCAGCGCATCCAGAACCTCATCCAGACTGGCAGGCAGATGACCCAGCTTTGCCTTTTCCTCTTCAGAAAGCTCAAACAGGTTAAAGTCAAAGGGTCCCCAGTTTTGACCTGCCGGATCGATTTTTCTCCGAATGCCGTCCAGACCTGCCATCAAAATTGCGGCATAGGCATAATAGGGATTGCAGGTTGCATCCGGATTGCGCAGCTCAAACCGCTTCTTGTCCGGGGATTTTACATAGGCCGGGATCCGAACAACAGCGCTGCGGTTTGCCATGGCGTAGCCTATGGTTACCGGCGCCTCAATAAAGGGATCTACCACTGCCGTGGCAATATCCGGGATAAATACCATGTCACTGTTTTCTACCATGGCGTAGCCATAAAAACAAGAGCCATATCAAAAGCCTGTCTGCGTAAAACAGGCCTGATACAGCTCTCTCCAAAATACAAAATATCCGTTCAGAAGATACAGGGCGATCCACCCTTTACAGCTGCCGGAAAGACTTACCCTTCCCTCTCTGATTTACCTTCTGAAGGTAAATCTCTCCCTTTCAGCTGTCAGATCTGCTTTACAATCCGAAAGCCGTAAGGCTCCATCCATATTTCCTCCGCCGTTTCTTTCCCTCTGCCAAAGCAGTCCGTGCTTCCTTCCAGATCCTTTCGGAAAACCATCTGGCTGTCACTGGAAAAATTAAACACTCCCGTCAACTTCTGTCCGTCTTTTTCCCGCTGAAGACAAAGAATATGAGGATTTTCTATTTCCAGGACACGGCACCGGGCATCCTTGGCCATAACCGCCTCCTGACTGCGAAATTCCTCCAGGTGCCGCAGTCCGTCAAACAGACGTCCAGGAATGCTGTCTTTGTTTTTCTGTGCCTCCTCTGCCAGCTTCCAGGGGAAGCGTCCCCGATGAAGATATCTGGAGTCCCCGGCCTTTTTGGGATCCTGTTTATAAGAAGGATCATTCAGCTGCCCCACCTCATCTCCGCTGTAAAGCATAGGAATTCCCGGCTGCCAGAGCATCAGGGCATGAAGCATCAAATCCAACCGCAGTGCCTTTTCCATTTCCTCCCGGCTATTTTCCTCTGCTGCGGCTTCCATACCGCACATAGAAGCAGTGGTTCCGCAGAAACGGGCATCCATCGTCACCGGATCATCATTGTAAAGCTCTCCTCTGCTCCTGCTTTCCCCATAAATTCCCAAAAAATATTCATTGAGAAATCGCTTATGAGGAATTTCTCTCATTCCCTGCTGTTTCAGAAAATCATAATCCAGACCCCAGCCAATATCATCATGACATCTGAGATAATTCAAAAAGGTATAGACATCCGGAAGACTGTAAACAGCGGAAAGCTGACGCTTTAAAAGCTCCGTATTCTGAGAGGCCACGGTATGCCAGATGGTTGCCATGGTTGTCACATTATAAAGCAGATGACATTCCGGTTTTTCCGTAGTTCCAAAATAGGGAACTACCTTCTGGGGCTCCATAACAACCTCCCCCAGCAGCGCCACTGAAGGACAAACAATTTCTCCAATTATACGCATCATCCGCACAATTGTATGAACCTGGGGCAGATTTCTGCAGCTGGTTCCCAGCTCCTTCCAGATATAGGGAACCGCATCAATCCGGATAATATCAAGTCCCCGGTTGGCCAGATACAGGAAATGATACATCATTTCATTAAACACCCGGGGATTTTTATAATTCAAATCCCACTGATAGGGGTAAAATGTAGTTAAAACGTAATGCCCTGCCTCCTCGACCCAGGTAAAATTTCCCGGAGCCGTAGTAGGAAACACCTGAGGAACCGTCTGCTCATACCGAGCCGGTATTTCCCCATTGTCATAGAAAAAATAGCGGCTCATATACTCGCCGTCTCCCTGTCTGGCCCTTTTCGCCCACTCATGATCCTCCGATGTGTGGTTCATTACAAAATCCATACAGAGATTGATCCCCTTCTTATGACAGGCCCGGGAAAGAGCCTCCAGATCCTCCATAGTTCCCAAATCCGGACGAACCTTTCGGAAATCAGAAACTGCATATCCGCCGTCTGAACGTCCCTCCGGCGTATCGAGAAACGGCATCAGATGAAGGCAGGTTACGCCGCACTTCTGAAGATAGGAAAGCTTTTTCTTCACTCCCTTTAAATCCCCTGCAAAATTGTCAATATACAGCATCATGCCAAGCATATCCTGCTTCTGAAACCATTCTGGTGTCTCCAGCTTTTCTCTGTCACGTTTTTTCAGTTCCGTCCCTCTCTCTTTGTAAAAGGCCTCCATCTGGCTGCAAAGCTCTGCAAACATGGATCCATTGTCATAAAGCTCCATATAAAGCCATCTCAGTTCATCCAGATGCAGGTTCAGGCGGTTCAGAAATTCGTCCATATCCCGTGTCATTGTATTTCTCCTTCCCTGCTCTGCCCATTCTCCTGCTTCATCTCAGTCAGATGAATCCGGATACTGCCGTATTCCTGCTTCAAATCAGAAAGCACAATTCCTGCGCTCATCAGAGCTGCTCCAGAATACACAGTACCTGTCTCTCTGCTGCAGTACATCCGGTCTGCTTTCAGCCCCTTAAGCCGTACCCTTGGAACTGACGGATTTCCATGGGCATTTAAAAGAACTGCAAATACCAGAGCCTCTCTCTGATCCTCACTGACGTGCATCCAGGCCGCAGTCTCCTGATCCTGCTTCATACAGAACGGATTCGACAGCCGGTAATAGTCTCCGCTGTGGATCAAAGGCCACAGCTCCTTGAACTCCTGGTTATAGATGGAAATCTGCCGTTTATCCTCCTCAGAAAGCCGATTCAGATCCAGCTCATATCCAAAGCTTCCTGCCATTGCAAGATTGGCACGGGTTTTCAAAGGCGTGGTTCTTCCATTCTGATGATTCGGCACTGCGGAAACATGTGCTCCCACCGCAGATACCGGATACCCGAAGGATGTGCCATACTGAATGCAGACCCGATCAATGGCGTCTGTATTATCACTGCACCAGATCTGTGGTGTGTAATACAGCATTCCTGCATCAAACCGACCTCCTCCGCCGCTGCATCCCTCAATCAGTACCTGAGGATAATTTCTGTGGAGCCGCTCCAGAAAATCATACAGTCCCAGTACATACTGATGCAGTACCTTTCCCTGTTCTTCTGGCTTCGCCCCATTGGAATATACGTCGGCAATGCTTCTGTTCATATCCCACTTTAAATATTCAATGGGAACCGTATCCAGAAGGCTGCTGATCTGCCCGTAAATGTAATCCACCACCTCTTTTCTGGAAAAATCCAGTACAAGCTGGTACCGGCTCCGAACCGGCTTCTTTCCGGGCACAGCCAGCGCCCAGTCCGGGTGTGCCCGGTATAAATCACTGTCCTCCGATACCATTTCCGGTTCAATCCAAAGTCCGAATTTCATTCCAAGGCTGTGAATTCGCTCTGACAAGTCTCCAAGGGTGCCGCCCAGTTTTTTTTCATTTACCTGCCAGTCTCCCAGCCCGGAATCATCAGAATCCCGTTTTCCAAACCAGCCGTCATCTAAAACCAGCATCTCCACGCCCAGCTCTGCTGCCTGTTTCGCAATCTCATAAATTTTATTTCCGTTAAAGTCAAAATAAGTGGCTTCCCAGTTGTTGATGAGAATAGGCCGTCTGACCTCCTTGTACATTCCTCTGCACACATTATGGCGCAGAATTCTGTGATACTGGCGAGACAGCTCTCCCAGTCCTTTTCCTGTATAAGAAAGGATTACCTCCGGCGCTGTAAAGCTCTCTCCTGGCTTCAAACTCCAGGAAAATCCCTCCGGCGAAATTCCCATGCCCATCCTGGTCTGATCATACTGATCCCGTTCTGCAAAGGCCTGAAATCCTCCGCTGTAAACAAAGGACATTCCATAACAGGCTCCAAAATCCTCTGTTGTCTCTTTTTCCGCCAGAATTACAAAGGGGTTATACTGGTGGCTTGAGGTTCCTCGTCTGCTTCCAATTACATGAGCGCCGTGGGCCGCAGGAATCCTCTGCACATTCCTCTCCATGGCATGGCGTCCGTAAAACTGGATCCAGTCATAATCGCCGTAAATCAAATCCAGACTGGCGCTTTGTACAGATTCCAGAGTCAAAAGCTCCTGTCCCTCATTCTGAAGACGGACTGCCCTGGTTATCACATCCTTTTTGGGAAATACCCCATATAAAAGAGTAACCAGAAGGCCTGTTTCCATATCCTTTAAATCTACCTCCAGCGTCTGTACATCCTGATCCTGTTCTGCCTCATAAACTGCTGGAAGTCCTGAAAGCTCATACTTTCCGTCCAGAATCCGATATCCGGCATACCGTAAATCTGCGCTTACGGCGCCGTTTTCACGGCGCACGATCAAAGCTGGCATACGGAAATCACCATTTCCTCTTACTGGATATTCCTGAGGTAAGGCATCCAGAGAATAGGTTCTGTCACTTCCTGCATCATAGGGATTTCCGGAAAATCCCCTGTCTCCATAGTGAAGCAGATACTCCATAGAGCCCTCTGCCCGTTCCCCATAATACAGATGCAGCAGATAACCCAAATCGTCTGCTTTCATCTGATAAGTAGAATGATCCGTATGTAAGGTAAACAGATTTTTCTCTGCAACAATCGCCATTTTTTTCTCCTCCTATTTTCCGCCTGTCATGGCAATTCCTTCAATAAACTGTTTCTGGAACAGCAGATACAAAATAATCATGGGAATCATAGCCAGCATAGAACCGGCCATAAGAACCGGATAATTGGTTGTAAATTGTCCCCGCAGTGTGGACAATCCTGCTGACAGGGTCATTTTTCCCAAATCCGTATTGGCAATCAAGGGCCACATCAGATCTCCATAGGCAAATACTGCCGTAAAAATTGTCAGCGCCGCCATGGAAGCCTTTGTCAAAGGCATCATAACCTTTGTAAAGGTCTGCCACTGGCTGCATCCGTCCAGACAGGCTGCCTCTCCAATCTCATCAGGAATTCCCATGTAGGACTGCCGGAGAAAGAAGGTTCCAAAGGCACTGACAAGTCCCGGAAAAACCAGAGCAAACATCGTGTTTGTCAGTCCCATCTTTGCCAGCATCTGGTACTGGGGAATAATAAAAATCTGAGACGGAAGCATCATCTGCACCAGAACAATGGAAAACAGAAGATTTTTCCCCTTAAACCGAAGCTTGGCAAAGGCAAAACCCGCTGCGGAAGAAAAGGCCACAGCGCAAATTACACGAAATACAATCAAAAGCATCGTATTCAGATACAGTTTCACAAAAGGAAGGCTGGTCAGGGCCTTTGTGTAGTTTTCCGCCAGCCACCGGGACGGAAGAATCGTCGGCGGAATCTGTACGCTTTCTGCCGGTGATTTAAAACTGGTAAGAAGCATCCAGATAAACGGAAAGATCATCAGAACTGCGCCCAGGGTAAGGGCACCATATATCATTATTTTATTTCTGCGGTACTTTTTCTGCAGGGAATCCATGCTGCTGCCTCCTTTTATACTTCATAATTTACCCATTTTTTCTGTCCCAAAAACTGAACTGCCGTTACAATGCCGATTAGAAATACGGTCCAGATTACAATTGCAGATGCATATCCACGGTTGCCTGCTACAAAGGACTCCCGATAGAACAGATACATCAGAGACTGCGCGCTGGTCAGTGCAGGATTGGTCTGATCAACCATCATATAAATCAAATCATATACCTTCAGAGAAGCCATCAACCGCATGATCAGCACCACAAACAGCGTGGGGGAAACCATGGGAAGGGTGATGGAAAAAAACTGCTGAATTTTCGTAGCTCCGTCCAAATCAGCCGCCTCATAATAGCTTTTGGAAATATTCTGGATTCCGGACAAAAGCAGCACTGCATCGTAGCCTACAGAGCTCCACACTGCCACAGCTGCCGTTGCTGGAAGCACCAGCTTCGGATTGGTCAGCCAATTCACCCGGCTTCCCAGAATCTGATTGATAATGCCGTATTCTGCATTAAAAATCCATTTCCAAACCATAGCCACTGCTGCCGGCGCAACTACCATCGGCAGAAAATAGATGGCGCGGAAGGCAGTCTTTCCTGCAATCTTCGCATTCAGCAGCACTGCTGTTACCAGAGCCAGAAAAATCCCTACCGGCACCGTTAAAATACAGAAATAGACAGAGTTCCAGGTTGCTTTCCAGAACTCCTGGCTGGAAAACATTTTTACATAATTTCCAATTCCGCTGATCTCATAAAATCCAAATGGATGGGTGGTGGAAAAGCTTAAAATCAGGGTCTGGATAAACGGATATACATTCAGAACGATCAGACCGATGATTGTGGGCGCTACCAGCAGATACCCCCATTTTGCCTCATCGCTTAAACCTCTTTTTCTTCCCATGCTTCCTTCCTCCTTTACGGCTCTGCCGCTTCATCTACCAGCTGCTGCATCCTTGCCAGTCCCTCATCCAGGGTCAGACTGCCGCTGTAAATCTTCAAAAGCGTATCATTCACCTGTGTCTTCCAGTTCGGTCTGGATGCATTATTCACGCTCTGAACACCATATGCAAACATCTCTGTGCATTTCTCTACGTTCATTTTATAATCAAATTTGTCAAATGCGCTGATCCAGGTATCCTCCAGCCCCTCATAGGCCGGAATCGCCGCACCGGACAGTCCCTGCACTCTCTGTCCCTCCTCAGAACCACAGAATTTCAAAAAATCAAGGGCATGAGAAAGCTTTTTGCCATGAGCTCCTGTTGCATAGGAAAGCCCATTGGAAATCGTGGCTCTTCCGTCGCCTTTTTCCGGATCCGGACATTTTGGAAGCACAGCAACATCCCACTTTCCTTCCATTTCTGCATTATTCTCACGAAGAGACATCAGATTCCAGTTTCCTTCCAGATACATCGCTCCCTGTTCAGAAAAGAAGGCATTTCCCGGAGCTGTTTCTGCAAAATAATTCTGGTCCGGACACCATGGCTCCTTCTGAAGATTCACATAGAATTCCATGGCTTTTCTGGTTGCCGGTTCCAGAAAACCTGCCTTTGTCTTGTCCTCATTTAAAATACAGCCGCCTGCCTGATAAACAAAATTCCAGTATCCCAGCTGCTCATCTGCGTATGCCATGTAGCCGTATTTTCCGGTCTTTTCATAGATCTGGGCAGAGGCTTCACAAAGTGTGTCCCAGGTCCATGTTTCATCTGGATAAGCTACGTCTGCCTGATCAAAAAGCGCTCTGTTGTATACCAGTCCCACGGTATCCTTATCCTTGGGAACTCCGTAAAGTCTGCCATCAGAGCCTCTGGCATTTCCCAGAGAAATTTCAGAAAAATGCTTCTCATAATACTCTGGATCCTCATCGTCATAAAGCTCAGTCACATCAGCCAGCATTCCATAGTCTGCATATTTCAAAATCTGATTCGTATGCATCCAGAAAATATCCGGAAGCTGGTTGGATTCTGCTGCCGCATCCAGCTTTGTCCAATATTCATCCCAGCTGGTCACCTGAAGATCAATCGTTACATTCGGATGTGTCTTCTCATATTCATCAATCACTGCCTGCATTCCTGCTCTCTGAGCCGTATCCCATATCTGAAAAGACAGCTTTACTTTTCCGTCCGCAGTTTCTTTGCTGCCACATCCGGTCAGAGAAAGGAGTGCCAGCAGCACGACTGCACAAAATCTCATTCCTTTTTTTGCTCTCTTATGCATCATATACCCCCTGTAAGTGTGGTCTGATTCGTATTATTGAGAAATATCCGCGCGTTCTTTCTACCATCTATGATACCTGACCCGCTCTCAGACGTAAATACAGGGATTTTACTACTTTTATATCAAAATACAACTTTTTTCTTCTCTGCTTGATGTCTAGTCGCATTTTGGTATATAATAAAATTAATCCATATTTTTCCAACAAAAAAAGCTCCGATTCATGACAAATTCGTCAATTTTTCGGAGCTGATGCCCTTATTTTTGTGATGTTTTACTTTTTTCAGAAAGGAAGATCCCAGTTATGTCCGATTATCTCTTTTCCGTCTTTCCCAATGAAAACTTTGTTGATCTTGGTTTATACCAATATGGTTGGGAAGCCTGCTGTCCGCTTCACTCCTACGGGCCTCACATACGCAATCACTATCTTTTTCACTATGTGATATCCGGCACAGGAGTACTTACTGCCGAGGATTCCGGCGGTATTTCCCGAAGCTATCCTGTACGAAGCGGAGAAGGTTTTCTGATTTTTCCCCATCAGGTTACCACCTACTGCGCCGATCAGGAACACCCCTGGGAATATGCGTGGGTAGAATTTGACGGACTTCGTGTAAAGGAGGCTCTTGATTTAGCTGGCCTCTCTCCAGAGCATCCCATCTATCATTCCAATGCCAGAGATATTTCTGCAGAGCTGAAGCAGCTGATTCTTTATATCGCCCAGCATCCGGAAATGCCGCCTCTGCATCTGATAGGAAAGCTCTATCTGCTTTTAGACTGCATCACTCGCTCTTCTTCCAGCAGAAAGCCTCCAAAAACAGGAACACTCCGGGATTTTTATATCAGAGAAGCGACTTCTTTTATTGAACAAAATTTTCAGAATGATATTTCTGTAGAAGATATTGCTGCTTTCTGCAATCTGAACCGCAGCTATTTCGGAAGAATTTTTCGGGAAGCCGTAGGAAAAAGCCCCCAGGAATTTCTAATCAGCTACCGTATGACAAGAGCAACGGAGCTGCTGAAGCTGACAGAGCTTTCCATTGGCGATATCGGAAATGCTGTGGGCTACCCGAATCAGCTTCATTTTTCCAGGGCCTTCCGCAGTGTCTACGGTATCTCTCCCCGTCAGTGGAGAGCCGAAAATAAAACCGGCCGCTAGCTGAGCCCCTTGCAGTTCCAGGGAAAAACCGGATGTTTTCCCTTCTCCAGCTCCAGCAGCCATTTCTTTCGTTCCAGCCCTCCGGCATATCCAGTCAGGCTTTGATCCCTGCCAACCACGCGATGGCAGGGAATCAGAATAGAAATCTTATTATGTCCCACGGCGCCGCCTACTGCCTGAGCAGACATAGAGGTTCTGCCCAGCTGCGCTGCGATCTGTCCGGCAAGCTCCCCATAGGTTATGGTTTCCCCATAAGGAATCTGCAGAAGAAGCTCCCATACCAGCTTCTGAAATGGTGTTCCCTGCATATGCAGCGCAGGAAAAAAATCCGGCTGCTTTCCCTGAAAATACAGATCCAGCCATCGCTTTGCCTCCTCAAAAACAGGAAGCCCCCGGGGTTCCGTTTCTTCTCCCAGCCCTGCTGCAAAATACTTCTGTCCCTGAAACCACATCCCGGTTAAGCCTTCCTCATCTGCCGCCAGAAGAAGCTCCCCCAGCGGCGATTGATAGGTGCTGACAGCGTTCATTTTCTTTTCCTTTCTTATTCTGCGTACATTTCTGTAGACAGATACCGGTCTCCCGTATCCGGAAGCAGTACAACCACGGTTTTTCCCTCATTTTCCGGTCGCTTTGCCACTTCTATGGCAGCCCAGAGCGCTGCGCCGGAAGAAATTCCGACGAGAACACCTTCTCTTTTTCCCAGCATCCGCCCGGTCTCAAAGGCATCCTCAGAGGTCACTGGAATCACCTCATCATAAACCGTGGTATCCAGAATCTCCGGTATAAAACCAGCTCCTATGCCCTGAAGCTTGTGAGCGCCTGCCTTTCCCTGGGAAAGAACTGGGGAATCCGACGGCTCCACTGCCACAATCTGAACCTGGGGCTTCTTAGATTTTAAATAACTTCCTGTTCCCGTTATGGTTCCTCCGGTTCCTACTCCTGCCACAAAGAAATCCACTGCTCCGTCTGTATCCTCCCAGATTTCCGGCCCTGTTGTCTCAAAATGAGCCCTGGGATTAGCCGGGTTCACAAACTGCCCTGCCAGAAAAGCTCCTGGGATTTCCTTTGCCAGCTCCTCTGCCTTTGCAATCGCTCCCCCCATTCCCTTTGCTCCTTCAGTCAGAACCAGCTCTGCACCGTAAGCAGTCATCAGAAGACGTCTCTCCGCTGACATGGAATCTGGCATCACAATTATCACACGGTATCCTCTGGCCGCTGCGATTGCAGCCAGGCCAATTCCTGTATTTCCGGAGGTCGGCTCAACGATCACAGAATCCTTTGTCAGAATTCCCTTTTCTTCTGCATCATTCAAAATGTATTTTGCAACCCGATCCTTTGCAGAACCGGCCGGATTAAGATATTCCAGCTTTGCCAGAAGTCTTGCCTTTAAGCCAAACTGCCGCTCCAGATTTGTCAGCTCCAGAAGCGGTGTTTTTCCCACCAGCTGATCTACGGATGTATAAATATCTGCCATTTTCAAAATCCTCCTGTTTTCTTTTTTGTTCAAGAATTCTCTGCCCTGGATTTTTCTTCAGGCATTTCCTGCTTTGGTGGTATTATATTTCGGTTTCTGCCCTGTGTCAATTCTGGTTATTCTAAATTCTTACTCCAGCGCCTTTTCCTTCCACTTTCCCCAGCGATAGAACACAGCCGTAATCACAGCGCCCAGAACCCAAGAAACCAGAAGAGATATCCAGATGCAGGCGTACCAGCCTCCCGGCATTTCAGGCGTTCTGGTCATCCAGGCAATTCCGTAAGCCAGAGGCACCCGGATGGCTACCGTCGTAATCAGAGAAATCCACATAGGCGTCATGGTATCTCCGGCTCCCCGCATAACGCCGGACAGACTCTGGGTCACTGCCATGGCAAGATATCCCAGAGCAAGAACCCGCATCATGTTGTTGCTTAACGTAACCAGCTCCGAGGTGGAGGTAAAAATCGCCATCAGATGACGGCCGAAAAGCAGAATAACCGCTGTAATGGCAGCAGAGGTTCCCACTGCAATCAGAGTACCCTGTTTTGCTCCCGTCTTCACCCGATCCAGCTTTTTCGCGCCTACGTTCTGTCCAGAATAGGTAGTCATTGCTGTACCAAAGGAGAAGTTAGGCATCATGGCGAATCCGTCCACTCTCATAATAATAACATTGGCGGCAATCACCATTTCTCCAAAGCTGTTAGTCAGAGACTGCACTACAACCATAGCCAGAGAAAAAATGGCCTGGGTAATTCCGCTGGGAACGCCCAGCCGTACTACCGTTGCAATATTTTCCCGGTGAGGCTTTAAATAGCATGCCTTTAAATCAAATAAATGCTTCATTTTCCGAAGCTTCAAAAAACACAGAACTGCAGAAATCATCTGAGCAATCACCGTAGCCAGAGCTACCCCTGGCACACCCATATTTAATCCTGCTACAAACCACAGATCCAGAATAATATTGATCACTGTAGCGACCACCAGATAAACCAAAGCAGAAAAAGAATCGCCCAGACCTCTTAAAACGCCGCAGAGAATATTATAGTATGCGACTCCGGCAATTCCATACATCATAATAAAAAGATAATCAGAGCACCAGTCTATGATGCTGGCAGGCGTGTTTAAAAGTTCCAGAATCGGCCGAATCGCCACAGAACCTGCAATCACCAAAAATATGGAAGAGGCTGCTGTTAAAGTCAGCACGCTTCCAATTGTGCGGGAAAGATTTTCTCTGTCCCGTGATCCGAAATACTGGGAAACCATGATGCTGGCTCCCATAGAAATTCCGATAAACAGCACCAGCAGCAGATTCAAAATCGGGCTGGCGCTTCCCACTGCTGCCAGAGCATTATCTCCCACATACCGGCCTACAACAATACTGTCTACGGTATTGTAGAGCTGCTGAGCCACATTGCCGATAATCATAGGAATCGTAAATAGTACAATTTTTTCCCAGGGACGCCCTTCTGTCATATCCACCTGGGCAAATAGTTTTTTCAGACTGTTCATTCACTGCACCTCATTTGCTGTTTCCTTGTTTTTATAAAAAGGATGCGGAAAAGCAGCCTTCCTACAGCTGTAGGAAGAATCTGATCCTCCGCATCCTTGGATTTCCCTATAAGCTTGTTCGCCTTAGCTGCACAAATCTACAATAACCTGAGCAAAAATCTTTGCGCTGATTACCAGAGCGTCTGTCTGCGCAAACTCATTTGCTCCATGCATATTGTTGTCTCTACCCGGCATGGCAGCGCCAAATGCAACGCCGTTTTTCAGGTGATGAACATAGGTACCGCCTCCGGTAGACTGGCATTCACTCTTGATTCCAGTATAATCCTCAAATGCCTTTAAGAGTGTTCTTACAAAATCAGAATCACCGTCTACATGATGGGGAGGAGTCATGGTTTCGTTCAGAAGAACGCCTCCGTTCTCTTTCATCTTTTCCTGAATCACCTTCAGAACATTGTCTTCGTTTCCGCATACCGGAACACGGCTGTCAAACTCTCCGTCCAGGGAAGCTGCGTCAACAGTCAGCATAGTAAATGCCAGAGTCAGACGTCCTGACAGCTCGTCCTCCATATCCACGCCCAGTCCCTTTCCGTAGAAGTCCCCGTGAGGCATCAGGGCTGCAATCTTCTTCAGGCCATCCATCTGCGGGCAGGCAGCAAAGGGAAGTCCGGTCAGCAGCTCCAGAAGTCCGGTCAAAGCATTAACTCCCTCCTGAGGCGTAGATGCATGAGCTCCCTTTCCTTCTGCGGTAATCTCCACTGCTCCGTCTTTGGCTTCCATGGTAAAATGAACGCCTGTCTTTTCTTCTGCCGCCTTTGCCGCAGCCTCCAAAACGCCGTCCTCAAAGCCCTCTACCACTGCCTTCGCTTTTCCGGGAACCACATTGATCTTAGTTCCGCACTTAAGGCTTACCAGTCTCGGAAGAGCCTCAGAAACCTCAAAATTCATTGTGAAATGTCCTGGAAGACGTCCCTTTTCCACATTTACAACCGGGTATTCAATATCCGGAGAAAAGGTCATGGGAGCCTCTGGTTCTTTGCTGTAATAGTATTCAATGTCAGAGCTTCCGCATTCCTCATCGGTACCCAGGATCAGACGGACATTCTTCTTTAAGGGAATCCCCAGCTCTTTTACCGCGCGCATAGCATAAAGAGCAGCAATCGCCGGACCCTTGTCATCGGCAGTTCCCCGTCCATAGATCTTTCCGTCTTTTTCAACAGGCTCAAAAGGCTCTGTCACAGTCCAGCCCTCTCCGGCAGGAACTACATCCAGATGAGCCAGAATATCCAGGTGGCGGGGCTTGTCATTTAAATCAATGCAGCCTACATATCCGTCATAATCGGTGGTATCAAAGCCATATCCCTCTGCCATATCCAGCGCTGCGTCCAGGCATTCAGCCGCCCCAGGACCAAATGGCATATCCTCCTCAGCAGGCATTTTTTCGCTGTTAATTCTGCACAGTTCGCAGACGTCCTCCACCAGTTCCTGACGGTGGGCATCAATAAACGCATCAATTTTTTCTCTGTACATTGTAAAAACCCCTTTCTTTTTATTTCATCATGCCAGCCAGTGTCTCATTCACCAGCTTTCCGTCTGCTTTCCCCTTTACTCTGGGCATCAGAACCTTCATGATTTTTCCCTTATCTGCGCCAACGGGCTTTTCAATTCCCAGCTCTGCCAGCACCTCCTGAATCACCTGGGCAATCTGCTCCGCACTCATATCCTCCGGTGCAAACTCCTTGTAAACAGCGATTCTTGCTGCCATTTCCTCTCTGATATCCTGGCGTTCCTCAGGAGCCAGATCATAGGTTTCCTTACTCTGACGCAGTTCCTTTTTCACTACAGCATTTTCCTCTTCTTCTGTCAGGGGAGAACGCTTGTCAATCTCCGCGTTCTTTAAAGCAGACAGCAGCATAGAAAGAGAATCCTTTCTCACTTTATCCTTTGCCTTCATGGCTGCTACCATAGCAGCTCTTACTTCATCAATCTTGCTCATAATCTTTGTCTCCTTTCATGATGCCAATGATCTGTTGTCTCACTATACGGAAATACCTGTCTTCCAAAGCCTCTTAGCTTCTTCCAAACTCAGACAGCTTCAGTCCCGGATTTCTCTCTTCTACCATACCCACGCTCCAGCTGTTGACAAACAGAAGCAGCGGATTATCCTTCAGATCCTTGATCCGTTTCATATCGGAGGTACCCTGAATTCTTGCCACATCCACTTCTTCTTTATTCTCAATCCAGCGGATATATTCATAAGGCAGCTTTTCCAGCTTTACCTCTACGTTGTATTCATTTTCCAGACGATAGGTTAAAACCTCAAACTGCAGTTCACCAACTACGCCTACAATAATCTCCTCCATACCAGTATTAAACTCCTGGAAGATCTGAATCGCACCCTCCTGGGCAATCTGGCTGACGCCCTTTAAGAACTGCTTTCTCTTCATGGTGTCAATCTGGCGCACCCTTGCAAAATGCTCTGGCGCAAAGGTGGGGATTCCCTCAAATTCAAACTTTTCACTGGATTTGCAGAGGGTATCTCCAATGGAAAAAATACCAGGATCAAATACACCGATAATATCTCCGGCATAGGCCTCTTCTACAATCTTTCTGTCCTGAGCCATCATCTGCTGCGGCTGGGACAGGCGCAGCTTCTTGCCGCCCTGGACGTGATTCACCTCCATGCCTGCTTCAAACTTTCCGGAAACAATCCGCATAAAAGCAATTCTGTCTCTGTGGGCCTTGTTCATATTGGCCTGAATCTTAAATACAAAGGCGGAAAAATCCTCTTTAAACGGATCAATCTCCCCGGTCAGAGTTCTTCTCGGCAGGGGGGAAGAGGTCATCTGCAGGAAATGCTGCAGGAAGGTTTCCACACCAAAGTTAGTCAGGGCAGAACCAAAAAATACCGGAGACAGGTTTCCTCTGCTTACCCGCTCCATATCAAACTCATCTGCAGCGCCGTCTAACAGCTCAATCTCATCCAGAAGCTGTTCATGGTAGGAATATCCAATCACATCATCCAGATTCGGCGCATCCAGACCATAGTTCTGAGTCGCTACCTCCTTCGCGCCTCCCATAGCTGCTGTAAAGGTGGTAATTTCCTTGGTATGGCGATCGTAAACGCCCTTAAAATTCTTTCCGCATCCAATCGGCCAGTTAATGGGGCAGGTGCGGATTCCCAGGACATTTTCAATTTCATCCATCAGCTCAAAGGGATCTCTCGCTTCCCGGTCCATTTTATTGATAAAAGTAAAAATCGGAATTCCTCTCAGCACACAAACCTTAAACAGCTTAATGGTCTGCGCCTCAACACCCTTGGAGCCGTCGATTACCATGACGGCACTGTCTGCTGCCATCAGGGTACGGTAGGTATCCTCTGAGAAATCCTGATGTCCCGGTGTGTCCAGAATATTAATGCAGTATCCGTCATATTCAAACTGCATTACAGACGAGGTAACAGAAATTCCTCTCTCCTTCTCAATCTCCATCCAGTCAGAAACTGCGTGTTTGGCAGCTTTTCTTCCCTTTACGGTTCCTGCCAGGTTAATGGCACCTCCGTAAAGCAGGAATTTCTCCGTTAATGTGGTTTTACCTGCATCCGGATGGGAAATAATGGCAAATGTTCTTCGTTTTTTTATCTCTTCTGCTATATTTGACAAAAGTCTGTCCTCCAAATCTTCTGATTAAAGCTCTGCTGCACAGATCGATTGCTGCGCAAATTTCTCTTCAATCCATGATTGTACCAGAGAAATCCAGCTCTGGCAACAGGGTTCCAGGGCATAATGATCACTTCCTGAAGTTTCTTGCCTTTCAGCCTCAGAATCTGTCCATAATCCGGTTCAAAAGCTGATGAGCCACCTGTTCCTTTGTCATCATAGCCAGCTCCTCTGCCCCTTCTTTGGTAATTATGGTCACAACGTTCGTATCTGTTCCAAAGCCTGCCCCGGCTGTCTTTAAATTATTGGCAACAATCATATCTACATGCTTCTTCTCCAGTTTTGCCTGAGAATTTTCCAGCATATTTTCTGTCTCCATGGAAAATCCGCAGAGTACCTGGCCCGTCTGTCTGTGGTTCCCCAGCCATGCAAGAATATCATCTGTCCGTTCCATTTCCAGATTCATATCCCCGTCTTTTTTCTTTGTTTTCTCTGTTCCCACATATTTGGGGCGGTAATCAGCCACAGCTGCCGCCTTAATAATCACATCCTGACTGCTGCTTGCTTCAGTTACTGCCTGAAACATTTCCCCGGCGCTTGTCACCGGCACCAGCTTCACGCCAAGAGGGGCCTTTAAATTGACCGGCCCGCTTACCAAAATCACCTCGGCTCCCCGTCTGGCAGCCGCCTGCGCAATGGCATAGCCCATTTTCCCGGTGGAGTGATTGGTAATATAACGAACCGGATCAATGGCTTCCCTGGTGGGACCGGCTGTCACCAGGACTTTTTTCCCCGCCATATCCTTTTCAAAAGCCAGCTCCTGCATAATATATTCCATCAAAAGTTCCGGCTCCGGCATCTTTCCCGCTCCTGTATCCCCACAGGCCAGATATCCGCTGGCCGGTTCCACCACATGCATCCCATATCTGCGGCAGATATCCAGATTATCCTGAGTGATGGGATTTTCATACATCTGGGTATTCATGGCCGGAACAATGTATTTCGGTTTTTTGCAAGCCAAAAATGTAGTTGTCAGCATATCATCTGCCAGCCCGTGGGCCACCTTTGCAATCACATTGGCTGTCGCCGGGGCAATCATGAAAATATCCGCCCGCTTGGCCAGAGCTACATGTTCCACCTGGAACTGAAAATTTCTGTCAAAGGTATCAACCAGACATTTGTTCCCTGTCAATGTTTCAAAGGTAGTAGGAGTAATAAAATTCGTTGCATTTTCTGTCATAATCACCTGCACATCTGCATGCTGCTTTACCAGCATACTTGCCAGGCTGGCTATTTTGTAGGCGGCAATTCCGCCTGTTACGCCAAGAACTACTGTCTTTCCTTTCAGCATTAGTCCCTCCTGATTTTATCGCCGGAGCCTGCCCCGGCAAACATTTGCAATGGAATCAGTATAGCACAAAAATTGCGTATTTAAAAGGGATTCCGATTGTGTTTCCCTGTAAAATATGATAGGATGAGTGTGCAAAACAACTGCTTTTTGCGGTTCGTTTTCTGCCTGAAAATACACAGATTCTGCCGGTTCCCTTCAGGAATCGGGAAAGGAGCTTTTCCAATGATTTTAGCACTGGATATGGGAAACACCAATATTGTGGTAGGCTGCATTGACTCAGAAAAAACATATTTTGTTGAACGCCTGACCACCAATCACAATAAAACAAGCACAGAATATGCCATAAATATTAAAAATATTCTGGAAATTCACGGCATTTGCACAGCTGATATTGAGGGCTCTATTCTTTCTTCTGTTGTGCCTCCTCTGAATGCCGCCATTTCCTCAGCCGTAAAGAAAATCCTGGGCCATCACCCCATGCTGGTTGGATCCGGCATCAAAACCGGCATGAATATTCTTATGGACAACCCGAAAACCGTCGGCAGCGATCTGATTGTTGATGCTGTCGCTGCTATTCGGGATTATCCCTGCCCCATCATCGTCATTGATATGGGAACTGCCACCACTATGTCTGTGGTAGATCCGGCCGGCAATTATATCGGAGGAACCATTCTGCCTGGACTTCGTATTTCCCTAGATACCTTAAGCAGCAAAACCGCCCAGCTTCCCTCTATCAGCCTGGATATTCCCAAAAAGGTCATCGGAAAAAATACCATTGACTGTATGAGAAGCGGAATTATGTACGGCAATGCCGGCATGATCGACGGCCTGATTGACCGGATTGAAGAAGAACTGGGGCAGCCTGCTTCTCTGGTTGCCACCGGAGGACTGTCCCGCTTTATTATGCCTCTGTGCCGCCATCAAATCCAGTATGATGAGGCTCTGATGTTAAAGGGGCTGCTGATTCTTTTTGAAAAGAATAAGAATCTGTAGTCAGAGCAAGAGATTTTCCTCTGAAATAAAGAAAAATAAAGGCCAGCGCCGCTGCAGCTAAGACAAGTATCATCTGCAGCGGCCTCTGGCCTTTTGCGTTTATTCTTTATATTTTATTCTTTTTCTGAGCCTTTACCGGCGTTCTCCCAGTCTCTCCTGCGAACCTTTTTCTTTCTATAATAGTTCCGCATCTATCCAGACGTGTTATTGTTGAATCATTCACTCTGCAAAATCTCCCACAACTCTACAGTGCCCGGATAATCTTTACATGATTTCGGAGAACCGCATAAAAGCTTCCTCCATCCTCCTGCCCAAACCGGCGCAGCAAAGCTGAATGAATCCCATTCAGATTCTTCTTGGGTACCCCGTTAAGAATCTTCAGAATTTGATCCACATCTCCTTCCTGCAGGCTCATTTCACTGCGTGCCAGAATCAGCTCCAGATACCGGCGTTCTCTTTCCTTTTTGTTGTTGCTGTATCCGGCGGAAAGTTCTCCCCGGCAGCCAGGATTTTCTCGAATAAAACGATATATTCCGTTTCCAGTTGCCAGACCAAAATGATACTCCATCACATTGTGAACCAGAGACATATTCGAAAGCTTCAGGGTTTTGCAAAGCTCCAGGAGAAATCTCCGATCCTCCTCCGGCTCCCGGCTTCCTGTTCGACGGAAAATCTTCAAAAGCTCTTCCTTCCAGTCAGCGCCGCCGCCATTGTGTTTTTCTTCTGTTTCTGCTTCGCCGTTTTCCCTGTCTTCCTCTCCGTCTCCAAAGAGCTCCTGCTCTAAAACAGCTTCGTCGTCTTCGAACGGCTCTGGTTTCTCCGTAAAAACCAGGGTATCCTCCTCAGCGAACTCCCGGCATTCTTCCTTCTTCTCTTTTTGTGTTTTTTTTCGTCTGTTTTTTCTCTTTTTTCTGCCGTTTCCCTCAGAAGTGGTCTGCCCGCAGCTTCCCTCGCCTTCTGCTTCGTCCTTTCCCGCTGACACTTCCTTTGGGGACATTTCTTCGCAGCTGTTCTCTGCACAAGCTTCCACTTTTCTCATTTCTCCGCAGATGTCCTCTGCACAAGCTTCCGCTTCTCTCATTTCTCCGCGCCCGTTCTCTGCAGATACTGCCTTCGGAGACTTTTTCCTACGAACCTTCTTTGCAGAAGATGCTGATTTTCCCGGCTTTTCTCCGTGATTTTCCACTGCGCAGGATTCTGATTTTTCCTGTTCTTCTCTGCGGTTTCCAGCTGCACAGGATTCCGATTTCTCCTGTCCTTTCCTGTGATTTCCTGCTGCGCAGGATTCTTGGAGAATCGGCTCCTCTCCGCAATTTTTTTCTGCACAGGATTTTTGAGCGGCCGGCTCCTCTCCGTGAACACGCGCTGCAACTCCAGCCTTTTCAGACTTATTGTTTCGGCCCTTCTTTTCTGATACGGCTTTCTCTGCCTTCTCTTCCTGGCGTCTTTCCTCCGGCGCTCCCTTCTCACAATCTGTACCCTTAATTCTCCGCACAGAGCATCCCTTCTGCTGCCAGTAACGAACTACAGCGTCATATCCGGTATCATTGGAAACAATGATATATTCCCGGCTGCCATTCTGAGACAGACAGCTTCCCAGCTCTGTCACCAGCTGAAAATCCAGGGCATTCTGCCCTTCAAAACACTTGATCCAGTGAACCGCCCCTCGCTTTTGTTCCATCAGACAAACGATTCTATCATAGCCCATGTGTGCGCTTTTATCTGTATAAAATACCAGAATCTCATCCCTATCCTCCAGTACCTGCAGAAGCTCCACCCACACATCGTTGATATTCTCGCTGTCGATTAAATAGGTTCTTCTCATTTCATTCTCTCCGTTATAAATTTTTCCCGTGATCTTTATTATACACGTTTTGCACGGAATGTAAAATAGGAACCATTACGCACCCGTGGAATTCGCTCTTCTTTATATAAACCAAATCCACAATTCCATTATAATTTTGTGTACTTACCAGCTCCAGCTTCTGTTCTGTGCTCTTGTCTTTAAAAAGGCGAATGCCGTCTCCCAAAAGTGTGGGAATCACAGAAATATAATACTCGTCAATCAATCCCTTTCCTCTCAGCTGCCCCACAAGATTTGCTCCCCCGCAAATCCAGATTTTCTTTCCTTCCTGCTGCCTCAATTCCTCCAAAAGTTCTTCTGGTTCCCTGTCCGTAAAGCAGATCTCATCGGAAGACAGATGCTCCGAATGCGTAAATACATAGGTCTTCAAGCCCTCGTATATCCACTGTTCCGGTGACAGCTCTGTTACAATCTGATGGTAGGTATTCCAGCCCATCAGTACTGTATCCACATCTCTAATAAACAGAGAATAGGTATCTATCATCTCTCCATCCTCTTTCTGACCCGTTAGCCAATCCACACCGCCGCGGCTATCTGCAATATAACCGTCAAGACTCATTGCAATAAACAAACTGATTTCTCTCATAGTATTCAATTCCTCTATCTTTCCAGGTTTTCGTATTTCTGTTTTTGTATTTCTGTTTTTGTATTTTTGTTTTTGTATTTTTGTTTTTGTATTCCTTCCAGACTTCGTTCATTTTCCTAGCTCTGCCTTTTTTCCGGGCTTTGTATTCCGTCAAACCATCATGTACTCTAACGGCATTCCTGTTTTCGATTGTATCATAAATTTATTCCTTTTGTTTGTGCTTCAGAAGTTTTCCTATTTCTTTTCTTGTTTCCACCAAATAAAGGCCCCTGGCACGTGTTCTCTCCGTATGCCCTCAAAATACAGATGTTTGAACATCTATTTTTTAAGGTTTCGACAGTCAACACTCTGTGTATATCATACCTCTGAGTTTTATATAGAATTCCTCTTTTCCCACCGTAAATGCAAAATTTCTCCTCTGATTTGTGCAGGAAGCAGTTCTTTTTCTCCTTAAATGCACAATCTTCGCCATGAATTGTGCACAATTCGCCCTTTCCCTCCATAAATGCAAAATCTGCATCATGGCTCAAGAGTCCCCTATAGAAATTATTCCCCCACAGAAATCTCTTTTCTGCAACTACAACAATGCGGCAGTTCCAAGCAAATGCTTCAAACTGCCGCCATTCACACTTCTATTCTATTCTTCCTCAACCTTCTGAGGCGTTCTTGCTGAAACACAGTAAACCTTTACCGAGCGTTCCATCCGGCTGTTAAAGAAGATCCTGTCTCCCGTATGACTGTATATGGGATGAGGGTGGGCATCCTGCCCCAGCCAGTCACTTTCGTGTTTGCAAAGAGGAATCCAGGTCAGAGTTCCCTTTTCCCAGTCCGGAATGACCTTGCAGATATACTCCGCATCCTTTTTATGTGGATCCGGCCCGTTATCTGTACTGTTTTCCCGAACCTGCTTTACCTCCCAGGGATATTTAAAATACCCGTCGCACACCAGGTTTCCCCTGTGATCCATAGTAAAATGGCCATAGGCATTGTAATCATCCGGCAAAGCAATTTCCCAGTACCTTTTTGTAGCCAGCTCATACCGGCCAACCATAGCCGGACCGCCTGCATAGCCGCCATGATAAATAATCTGAGTTCCGTCATCACTCCACATCTCATGGCAGACCCAATCCTCCGCTCTTCGTGCAAAGCCCCTTGGATTCCCCAGAGTATCGCTTCCCTCGGTACGGACACGAATCAGAGAATCCGTTTCATGGTCATACATCCAGATACGCCGGATCCCGCAGTCAAAGCTGGGCCACTCATGGTTATACATAATAATTTCCGGATTGATTGGATGAAACTGCACATGGGTAATCCAGCATTTTGGAACTGTTTTTTCAAACAGCAGCTCTCCTGTTTCTGTATCATAAACACAGAGATAGCTGTTTAAATTTTCCTCCTGCACCCGTCCGTCAATATCATAAACCGGACGCCGGTCAAGCCCGGCTCCCTCTGTTTTCGGATCAAAATCCAGGCATCTGCCGTCTGTCATAGGGACACAAAGTCGCTTTCCATCTGCACTGACATGAGTAAATGCTGTCATTCGCTCCTCCGGTATCCGGTTCAGCACAGTAATCCTTCCCTCCCGGTCTGCCCTGCATATTTTATCATCCTGAATAAAATAAATGATTTCCCTTACATAATCGAGACAGACACTGGCCTTCCCCAGCCCCCGATTCTTCTCTCCGTCAAAGTAAACGTAGCTTTTTAAAGTACCTGCCTGATTCTGTGTAAGAACCTTCTCTTTTCCGGTAAACAGATCCTTTACTATCACATTGGGGCTTCCCCCCTGATCACTTATCATATAAACTCTGTCTCCGCTCTCCCCAAGAGACGAGCAGGTAAAATACAAAAGCTGAGTATTATATTCCTGTCCATCCAGACAGCCACCTGCCAGCATCCGTCCGTTTAATGGTGTTTCCTTCACAAATCACAGCTCCTTTCTGCAGAAAACAGGTTCCAGCAGCACATAAATCACTCCGCCTCCGCAGCTTCCTTCCTCTTCCGACTCCTCTCCTGCCATATTCACATAACACAGCATTGAGTGCTCAGCTCCGGACTTCAGAAGTTCAAGCGCGCGGTTCATCATAACTGCCTCCGCACGGCCGCCTCCTATGGTTCCAATGCAATAGCCGTCTGGCTGTACCAGCATTTTCGTTCCCGCCTCACGAGGCGTAGATCCCTTTTTTCCAACAATAGTTGCCATCACACCAGCCTTTCCCCCATTTCCAGTCTTCAAAAGGGCGTGAAGCATATCTCTGGAATATCCGTTCTGTCTAATTCCTCTGTTTTTCACCTGAATAATCTCAGCCATAATCGCAACTCCCAGTTCTGCCGGAGTTTCTGAGCCAATATCCAATCCTATCGGCGTGTGGATGCGCTCAATTACCTGCGGCGCTGCTCCGTATTCCAAAACAGCGTTTTTCACCATCTGTACTCGTTTCCGATTTCCCAGCATTCCAATATAAGCATGAGGCTTTTCTACGATTTTCTTCAGACAAATCTGATCGTAGACGTGTCCCCTGGTTACAAGAACGAAATAGGTACTGCTGCTGCCCGGTATTTGATCCAGACCCGCTTCAAAGGGTTCACAAATCACCTGGCTGGCCCCTGCCCGTCTTGCATTGTCTGCAAATACAGGACGATCCTCCAGCACAATTACTTCAAAGCCCAGCATCCTTCCAATCTCAATGACCGGAATGGAAACATGACCTCCGCCGCAGATAACCAGACAGTTTTCCTGCCCCAGCCAGTCGCAGAAAACCGGTATTCCTGCCACCTCAGCAATGCTGTCCCTGCACTGTTTCTTATCTCGAACCGCTATCCAGACCTCTTCCTTATGTTCCTTCAGGTATCCTTTTTCCTCTGTATCAAATATCAGCTGCCCATCTGAAAAAAGAGCCTTTTCTCCAAAATGCGGCCCCGCCAGCACTGTCACTGCCAAATTCTGTTCTTCCGGATTACATCGGGAAACCGCTTCATAAAAGCTTCGCATCCCACATTCCCCTTTCTTTTATTCCATTTTCACTGTAACGCTTCTGCCGCGCTCTTACTTTGGCAGCTGGGCAAAAAACAACTCATACAAATCATCTTCCCCTTTTAAAACTGGAGAATTCTCTCCGCCTCCATTGGTACTGCGTTTCATAGCGGCATAAAGTTCCTCCCCCGCCTGAAGCAAATCCATTTCATAAAGTTCCTCTCCCTGCTCCCTGCAGATTCTGCAGAAATCTGATAATGGATTCTGACTTTTTCTTGTATCCCAAAGCCGTTTCCTAAGCTGTATATCCTCAGCCGCCTTTTTCTGAAGAACTTCCAGAGAAACCGCAACGTCCATAACTCTTATACTCCTTTATTTTTTCTCACATCATGCTTCTTTTGAAAAACCTTTCCTGTCTTATCTGCCAGAAAACCGGCGCCTATAGCCAGAGCCGTAGGCATCAGCCATCCAAAGCCCTGTCTGCTGCCAGGAATCCCATGAAGAAGTCCAGTCACACCCGGAATCACAATATGGTTCTCGTCCAGCATAAAAAGCAGGCTGAACAAACCGCACACAAATGCTGACCAGGGATAAATCCGCGGATAATCTTTGATTCTGTGGTGAAGGCAGGAAAGAAAAATCAACAGAATTGCCAGAGGATAAATGGCATTAAGCACCGGCTTGGAAATTCTTAAAATCGCCCCCAGGCCCGCATTGGATATGGCCATGGACACAGCCGCAAACACATACACCCATGCACGATAGGACAGCTTCGAAAAAATTCTGTGAAAATAATTTCCACAGCATACAAGAAGTCCCACACAGGTATTAAAGCAGGCAATCATAAAAATACATGCCAGCATCACTGTCCCAGCCTTTCCAAAAAGAAATTCCACCACTCCGGTCAGTATCTCTGTTCCATCGGCCGCCCCGGCAAACCTGGTTCCGGAAACCATTCCCACGTAAGAAAGCATTCCGTAAACTGCCAAAAGCACCGATCCTGCAGTCCATCCCGCACGAATGGTTTCTTTCATTACTCCTGATTCCTCTGAAATCCCCATGACCCGGATATTCATTGCGATAATAATTCCGAAATTCAGCGCTGCCAGGGTATCCATTGTCTGATAGCCGTCCAAAAATCCCCGAATCACGGCAGTCTGTCCATAAGCGCCATTGGGCGCTGCCGCTGGTCCTGCCGGACGCAGAACAGAGGACGCAAAAATAATCACAATCAAACTCAGAAGAATCGGCGTCAGACATTTTCCCAGATACTCTGTCAGCTTTTCCGGATGCATAGCCACCTGAGCTGCCAGCAGGAAAAACGCCAGGGCATAAACAAGCTGTACCAGCCTCAGTGCTTCCGGCTGATTCCAGAAAGGCATCACCGCAATCGAAAAAGAGGTGCTTGCCGTTCTTGGAATGGCAAGACACGGCCCAATGGCCAGGTATAAAACAAGAATGTAAAAAAAAGAAAATCTGGGATGCACCCTGGACGCCAAAGTCTCCAAACCTCCGGATTTGGTAACAGCCACTACCCCCAGTACCGGAAGAAACACGGCGCTCACTGCAAAGCCTGCAAATGCCTGCCAGATATGAGTTCCTGCCTGTGCTCCCAAAAATGGCGGAAAAATCAGATTCCCCGCTCCAAAAAACATGGAAAAAAGCGTGATTCCTGCCAGAATCCGCTTCCTCCCTGTTAACGCTTTCATGCCAGTTTCTTTCATGTTCTGTATCCTTTTCTATTATACTGTATTTATCCGGTCCCTACAAGCTTCTCCCCCCCCCCACACACTCATAAACGCGCTTCTCCGACTGCTTTTCGTCTTCCCCCAACTGCCTTTTCATCTTTCTTAAGACAGCACCACCCGCAGAAGATTTTCCAGGCCACAGCAGGATTTTTCCCGGAAAAGCCTTTCCAGATGCCCCAGATTTACATCCGAATGCTCAATTTCTTTGGAGTATTTCCAGGCAGACTCTGTCAGTATAGAAAACAAATTCTTTCCCGATCTCTCAGATGGATCTGCAAAAATTCCTCTGGTTATCTCACAGATCAGAAGGGTACTGACCACAGCCAGCTTTATCTTTCCATAGGCATTTTCATCATACACAGCTCCGCAGAAATAGGTAAATACAAAATATACCATCAGCTGCTCCATCCAGATCTCCCACGACGTCTCATCCTGAGTCTCCTTCTTCCATTCTGCCGCAGTTTCTTCCCCTACCGTCACCTGTGCAGCTTCTTCTCCCGCCGCAAACTGTTCCTCCTCCTGCGCCAGCCCCTGCTCCGCTCTTTTTACATACTGGGGCCAGTCAGCTTTTAAAAGTTCCAGCTCCCCGAAAATCTCAAACAGCTCCCGCACCAGCCTGCTTCTGCTTTTCTTATCCACCCGGTACGGCTTTATCCGCTCTTCCATCCTCCGAAAAGCGTCTTCTTTCCCATAACGTTCCAGAAGCTGATCCACCAAAAACAGCTGCCCGCTCCGGATTCTTCTCTGCAGATCATGGCCCAGCGACAACACCATGGCAATTCGCAGCGACACCGGCTCCCGCCTCTCCTGAAGCAGGCGAATCATCAAATCTCTGGCATCCGTCAGCTTCGTATAAAGGAAAAAATCAAAATCCTCATACTCCTCTTCTCCCGCTTTTTCTGCAGTCAGAAACTGTACCGGCTCCCTGCTGCTCAGAATCAACCGCGCCGCCTCCGGACAGGACAAAGACAGGGAAATCTCCCTGCTGCCCTCAAACTCCTCGATATGGCGCGGATAATTCCGGCAGGTTCTGCACAGCATTTCTTTTCCTGACTCCTGGTAAATATCGCACAGATTTTCGTCATTCAAAAAAGCGCACCGTCCTTCATACTGCTGAAAGCAGGACTCCTTCCAGTCAATGGAATTATGCAGCCGGTTTCCAAAAGCCCCTTCTGCCCTTCTGTATTTCTCCCTGGTCCGGTCATCGATCACAATCTGCCATCCGGCGCAGCAGGTATCTGGACATTCCCCTGCAATACACTGAAATTTTTTATAATAATGAGGTATGGTATATAACATACAGTATTCTGCCTCCCAAATCTTTTTCTCATTTTCTGCTGTCCATTATAACAGCCATTTTCTCCGCCTGCAAGATTCCCGGCTTCTGTTCTTTTCCTCTGCTCTTTTTCCTCTGCTCTTTTTCCTCTGCTCTTTTTCCCCTGTTCCTTTCCCTTCCTCCTCCATTTGTGCCCTGTGACAAAAAATGGAAGTATAAACCCTCCCTTTTTCGTAAATCATTTTCTATGTATCATGCGCCACAGAAAATTCATAAGCGGAGGTTAGAACATGGCAGGATATAAGGTTGAAATCTGCGGAGTAAATACGGCGAAGCTGCCGCTTCTTACGAACGAGGAGAAGGATGCCCTGTTTAAACGGATTCTGGAAGGAGATCCCGAAGCCAGAGAGGAATACATCCGGGGAAATCTGCGGCTGGTACTCAGCGTCATCCAGCGTTTTTCCAGCAGCAGCGAAAATATAGATGACCTTTTCCAGATTGGCTGCATCGGCCTGATCAAAGCCATTGATAATTTTGATATTACCCAGAATGTACGTTTTTCCACTTATGCTGTCCCTATGATTATAGGAGAAGTGCGCCGCTATCTCAGAGATAATAATTCCATCCGAGTCAGCCGTTCTCTAAGGGACACGGCCTATAAAGCCCTGTACGCCAAAGAAAAACTTACGCGAACTGCTTCCAGAGAACCTACTCTCATGGAAATTGCCGAGGAAATCGGCGTCAGCAAGGAAGACATTACCTATGCGTTAGACGCCATTCAAAGCCCGGTCAGTCTGTATGAACCCATTTACACAGACGGCGGAGATCCCCTTTATGTCATGGATCAGATCAGCGACAAGAAAAATCTTGAGGAAAACTGGGTGGAGGAAATCTCACTGCGGGAAGCCATGAACCGTTTGCCTCAGAGGGAGCGCCACATCATTGATCTTCGCTTTTTTGAAGGAAAAACACAGACAGAGGTGGCGGAAGAAATCCATATCAGCCAGGCACAGGTGTCCAGACTGGAAAAAAATGCATTAAAAAATATGCGGAATTATCTGAGCTGATTCCTATCAATCAATCTCTTCCATCACATACAGCGTTCCGAAAATACGCCGGAACGCTGTAAATTTTCCTCTTGTATTCTTTCTAAAAACAGGTTACAATCTTCTGTATTGCCTTTTTCTCTAAAGAAAAACCTGCTTTTTTTATTTCACGGAACCTGATGGTTTCAAACTATGATTTACAGGAGGTTATTGTTTATGACATTTTACCAGGAACTGCAGCTGAATGCCGCCGGTTCTAAAGCTTTGATCCGAATTACAGAAGATAAGAAAGAGCGAAAACGCCATGTGCTTATTTACAATTTTAAGGTATATCTGGTGGTTGCCTTCTGCTTTGCCGCTGTTACCCTTTTCAGCCTGATTTTTGGAAATGAAAACAGCATTGCCGGCGTAGCCATTCTTCTTGCCCTATTGGTTCTTCGTCAGGCCGATTTTGGAATTCAAACCACCCATGGCCTGTTGTGTATTATGGGAATTTTTTCCATACTGATGACTGGTCCTCATCTGTCTAATCTGGTATCACCGTTTTCCGGTTTTATCATTAATTTTATCTGTATCCTGACTCTCATGTTTTTAGGCTGTCACAATGTGATTATGTCCAATCACTCTACCTTTGTACTGTCCTATTTGATTCTTCAGGGCTATGACGTAAACGGGCGTTCCCTGGCTCTGCGGACAGCCGGTCTGTTTTTCGGCATGATCCTCTGTATGATTGTATTTTACATAAAACAGAAAAACCGGCCTCACAAACGGAAATTTGAAGATCTCTTTCATGAATTTGATCCTCGTTCCCTGCGAAACCGGTGGTATTTTAAGCTGACTGTATGCGTATCCACAGCCATGCTTCTTGCCTCTCTCCTCGGAATTCCCCGTGTAATGTGGGTAGGCATTGCCTGTATGTCCGTATGTCTTCCCTTTCAAAAGGATCTGGAAGTCCGTGCCAAATCAAGAGGTATTTATAACATTGCAGGATGCCTGATTTTCCTGGTTATTTACACCATACTCCCAAAAAGTCTTCACTCCATGATTGGGATTATCGGCGGAATTGGCGTAGGATATTCTGCAAAATATCCCTGGCAGACAGTCTTTAATACCTTTGGTGCCCTTTCCAACGCCTCCGGCATCTTTGGAGCCGTCGGCGCTGTAATCCTGCGTATCAGCACCAATGCAGCTGCTGCCGTCTATACAGCTGTTCTGGGCGGACTGTTTGACCGGACTGCCAATCGCCTGTTCCAGGCCAGATAACAGCCCAGACCAACTCTCACACCTGTTTTCGTGAGATACCAGAAGATGTCCTGTCCTGAACAGTTATGTTTCTGTTATCTCAGTGGAAAATGGCAGAACACCTTTCTCTCGCCAATCTCAGTACACCCTGGTGTCTCCTGGCTGCAGATTTCTCTTGCATAAGGACACCGGGTGTGGAAACGGCAGCCGGACGGCGGATTTACCGGCGAAGGAATCTCTCCCGACAACAGTTCTTTTGTTTCTCCCCGCAGCCGCGGATCTGCTTTTGGAATCGCATTCAGCAAAAATCTGGTATAGGGGTGGAGCGGCTTATCATACAGCTCCTCCGTAGGCCCCAATTCACATATCGTTCCCAGAAACATCACGCAGACCCGATCTGCAATAAACTTCACTACGCTTAAATCATGAGAAATAAACAGGTAGGTCAGGTGATACTGCGCCTGCAGATCCTTCAAAAGGTTCAGCACCTGGGACTGGATTGAAACGTCCAGAGCTGACACCGGCTCATCACAGATAATCAGTCTGGGATTTAAGGCAATTGCCCGGGCAATACCGATACGCTGACGCTGCCCGCCGGAAAACTGATGGGGATAACGATTATAGAATTCATCTGGAATTCCCACCTCCTTCATCAGCTCTCTGACCCTTTTTTCCAGCTCCTGCTTATCCTTCATGCCGTAAGTAATCAGCGGCTCTCCGATAATCTCGCGAACCCTCATCCGCGGATTCAAGGACGCATAGGGATCCTGAAAAATAATCTGCATCTGACGCCGGAGGGCTGCAAATTCCCCTGGCTTCATGGAGATAATTTCCTCTCCGTCAAAATAGATTTCTCCTGACGTAGCCTCCAGAAGACGGATCAATGTCCGGCCCAGCGTACTCTTTCCGCATCCGGACTCCCCAACCAGAGCCAGTGTTTCTCCTCCATAAATCTCCAGATTCACATCAGAAACCGCATGAACCACCTGCGGCCTTTTCTTCGTTCCTCCAATGGGAAATTCCTTTACAAGATGCCTTGCTTCCAGAAGGACTTTTTTATCTTCCATCTAACTGCACCTCGCTTTCATACTTAAAGCAGCGAACCCCGTGTCCGTCCCTTGTCTGATAAAGACATGGCTTCTCCATAAAGCACCGCTCAGAAGCCTCTTTGCACCTGGTGCAGAAATTACATCCAGCTGGCAAATGCAGCAGATTAGGCACCACACCCTCAATCGTGTACAGACGATCCACCTTCTCATCCAGACGGGGAATGGATTTTAAAAGTCCTGCTGTATAAGGATGCTCTGTATGTTCAAACAGCTCAAAGGTTTCTGCCTGTTCCATCACCTTTCCTGCATACATTACATACACATAATCGCAGATTTCCGCCACAACTCCCATATTATGGGTGATCAGAATAATTGAAGTTCCCTGTTCTCTGCAAAGCTTTTTCATCAGCTGCAGAATCTGGGCCTCAATCGTCACATCCAGAGCTGTCGTCGGCTCATCAGCAATCATTACTTTTGGCCGACATACCATAGCCATTCCAATCATCACTCTCTGGCGCAGTCCGCCGGAAAGCTGGTGGGGATAGCTGTTATACCGCTTCTCCGGCTCCGGAATTCCCACTGCCTGAAAAATCTCCAGCACCCGCTTTCTGGCCTCTTCCTTTGATATCTTCTGATGCTGAAGAATTGCCTCCCGAACCTGGCGTCCCACAGGATAAACCGGGTTCAGAGAGGTCATAGGCTCCTGGAAAATCATGGAAATCTCATTTCCCCGCACCTTTGCCAGCTCTCTGGGGCTTAAATGGGTAATATCCCGTCCGTCCAGGGTAATACTTCCCTCTACCACCCGTCCCGGATACCGCAAAAGTCCCATAACCGACATGGCTGTCATACTCTTTCCGCATCCGGATTCACCTACAATTCCAATAATTTTTCCTGGCGGAACCTGAATGGTTACGCCGTCCACTGCCGGAACCTCTCCCTTTGCTGTAAAGAAATGGGATTTCAGATTCCGGATATCCAGTACGATTGATTCACTCATTCTGATTCCCTCCTTACTGCTCTTTCAAATAGGGATCCAGCACATCCCGCAGACCGTCTCCCAGAAAATTAAATGCAAGCACTACAATCATAATTGCCACGCTGGGCGCAATGCACAGCCATGGCTCAGAAAAAAGATACTTTTTCCCCCGCACTGCCATCAGGCCCCAGCTGGCGCTGGGCGGCTGAGCTCCCACGCCCAGAAAGCTTAAAGATGCCTCTGACAGAATTGCAGAGGGAATATTCAGGGTAAATAAAACGATCAGAGACGGCAGGCAGTTTGGCAGAATATGACGAAACATAATCTTCCACCGGCTGACGCCAATCGATCTTGCCGCTTCCACATACTCCTTTTCCTTCAGAGACAGCGTCTGGGAACGGACCACTCTTGCTGTACTGGCCCAGTTAATCAGGCTCAGGGCAATAAAAATATTAATCAGTCCTCCGCCCATGGTATACATGACCACCATAGCCAGCAAAAGAGACGGAAAGGCCAGCATAACGTCAGCCAGACGCATAATTACAAAGTCCACCTTTCCTCCATATACGCCTGCACAAAGCCCCAGAACCGTACCAATAGCCATGGAAATCAGCGTAGGAACAAGGCCGATCGTAAGGGATATCCGCGCTCCGAAAATAATCCGGCTCAGCACATCTCGTCCCAGCTCGTCTGTTCCCAGCCAGTGAGCCATACTGGGTGTCTGAAGGCGATCCGTCAGACTCTGAGCCAGATGATCATAAGGCGCCACAAGTGGCGCAAATACCGCTGCCAGAATAATCAAAAGAATCAAAACTGCCGAAGCCGCTGCCAGCTTGTTCTGGCGAATCAGAGTTTTCACCTGATCCATCCAGGTATCTGACTCTCCAATTTCGCTCATGGGATCACTGACGCCAGAAACAGGCACAGCTCCCTCTTTCCATAAATGCTTCACCGTCATCTCAGAACCGTTTTCTCCAGAATTCCTCATGTTACGCACCCTCCCGGATTCTCGGATCCAATACATTATAAAGCAGATCTGCTATCAGATTGCCAACAATGATCAGAACCGTAGTAAATACAACCGTTCCCTGAAGAAGCGGCATGTCTCTTGTTTCAATGGCATTGACTGCCAGGCGTCCAATTCCCGGAACGCCGAATACACTCTCTGTCAGCACAGCGCCGGACAGCATACTGGAAATCTGCAGCGCCATCATGGTTACAACCGGCAGCATAGCATTTTTCAGCGCATGGAAAATAATCACCGCATATTCCCGCAGCCCCTTTGCACGGGCTGTCCTGATATAATCCTCCTGCATAATCTCCACCAGATTGGAGCGGGTCATACGGGCAATGCTTCCTGCTGAATTCCACCCCAGCACAATAGCCGGAAGAATCATAGCGCGGAAGGAATCAAATCCGGATACAGGAAACCATTTTAATTTAAAGGCAAATACATACTGAAGCACCAACGCCGTCATAAATACCGGCATGGAAACTCCCATCAGCGCGCATCCCATAAAAAGCCGATCCAGAAGACGGTTCTGCCGGATTGCCGCCACAATCCCGGCTACAATCCCTATCAGCCAGGATACTGCTGCTGCAAGAAGGGACAGCTTTACCGTGTTGGGAAAAGCCTCAATAATAATCTGAGTCACATTCCGATTCAGCCGGTAGGACGTGCCAAAATCTCCCCGCAGCGCATTGGCTATGTATTTCAGGAACTGGATATAATACGGCTGATCCAGCCCCATCTCTTTGCTGATTTTCTCAATCACCGCCGGATTTACATGCTCTCCCATCATAGTGGTAACCGGATTTCCCGGTACAATGCGAAGCATAACAAAAATAGCCAGCACCACCCCAATCAGCACCGGTATGGATATCAGAATACGTTTTACTACTTTTTTTAACACTGGGCTTCCCTTCCCCCTTCTTTTGCTTAAAAAATGCCGCAAAATCGATTGCTCCATTCTGCGGCATTCGTTTCACTTTAATTCTTCCGGCTTCTTTCTCTTATTCGCTTAAAGAAACCTCATAATAGATCTTATCGCTGACTCCGCTCCAAAGCGGCTTAAAGTTCTGCACCCGCTTGCTGACAGCAAACAGATGAAGTCTGGAATACATGGGAACCCATGCGGCATCCTCGTGAATCAGCTTTTCCTCCAGTGCCTGGTACTCTGCCAGACGCTCATCCTCATTTACCATGGCGCGGGCTGCTGCCACACGCTCCATTACTGCCGTATCCGGATAATTGATGGAACGAATCTTTGTCTTCTCCTCATTTCCAAAGAAGGTATAAATAAAGTTATCCGGATCGTTGTAATCTGCCGTCCATGTGGACATAAACGACGGAAGTTCCCCGGCCTTTCTGGTTTCCAGCCAGGTAGACTCGTCATAATTCCGAATCTCTGCCTGAATCCCCACTGCTGACAGCTGCTCCTTAATAATCTCCAGAGCCATGGTCATGGTATCGGATGCAGAGCTGTCTGCTGCCAGCTCCATAGTGAATCCATCACCGTATCCGGCCTCTGCCAGAAGCGCTTTTGCTCCCTCCGGATCATAGACGATCTGGGTCTGATCCTTCTGGAAGCCAATCAGTCCGTGAGGGAAGATTCCATGCTCTGCCTGTCCCCGGCCGCCATAAAGGGCATCCAGAATCGCCTGTCTGTCAATAGCCATCTGAACAGCCTTGCGTACACGAACGTCCTGGAAAGGTTCTATATTAAAATTAAAGGTCAAATAAGTGATGCCTACTCTCGGACCGGATACAATCCGATCTGGATAAGAGGCCTCAAAACGGTCAACTGCATCTGTTACATAATCCAAATCAAGCAGATCCAGTTCTCCGCTTTCAAACATCATTGTCTGCGTCTCTGTATCCGGAATAATCCGAATCACAACACCGGGAAGCTTAGAAGCGCCTCTCCAGTAATTCTCATTTCTGGTCAGCACCAGACGGTCATTCAGAGTCCAGGAAGTAAACTGGAATGCTCCGGTGCCTACAGTTACAGACGGATCCATGCCGAACTGGTCACCAGCTGCCGCTGTGGCCTCACTGTCATAAATGGAAGCTCCCGGAGTAGACAGACAGGCCAGAAAAGCAGCAAACGGTTCTTTTAAGGTAATCTTCAAGGTATAATCATCTGTCGCCTCTACACCGGCCAGTGTCTCTGCTGTTCCTTCCAGCACCTCTGCCGCTCCCAGAATCTGATCCACTGATTCTGTATTTACGGTTCCCTTTTCTGTCAGCATACGGTTAAAGGTATAAACCACATCCTCTGCTGTAAAATCATTGCCATTGTGAAATTTTACTCCCTGACGGAGATGAAACGTATACTCGGTTCCATCTGGAGAAATCTCCCAGGATTCTGCCAGACTTGGCTGAATACTGGAGGTCCCGTCCTCCGCCACCTGAATCTCAACCAGGCGATCATAAATATTCCATGGAATTTCGTAATCCTTAGACGTCTTCTGTACATCAGCTGTCTGAATATCTGCATTCAGTACAGATACCAGATATCCGGAAGTATCCGCATCCGAACCGGTGCTTTCTCCGGAGGTTCCTTCTGCAGATGTGCTGCCTGCCGCAGCATTTTCCTCAGGCGTGCTGCTGCTTTCTCCGCCGCAGCCGGTCAGCAGCAGACCGAGAGCCAAAGTTGCCGCAGTTATCAAACGGATGCTTTTTTTCATAATGCTCCTCCTCTTCCATTCTGAAAAACAGGATTCTCTCTTTCTTCTGTCCGTTTTACATAGCCTCTCCAAAATAGAATTTTTTGTGGAAACAGGCAAGGTAAGTTAAGATAGAAAAAGGTGCATTCCCTCCGCGGGGATGCACCTTCGCATACGGAATCTGTTTTTCAAAATTCTGCTTTAATGGTTTCCATCATACCATACCGCTATCAGTTTTTCAACTGTTTTTCTGAGCGGAAGCAGACAGAATGCAACCGTCCAGCCATGCAGATTCCTGCCCGCTTACAGCGGACAAGAAGTTCCTGACGTCTGTCCTATAAAGAGTCAGAGTTCCTCCAGCACATCCAGCCATTCCAGACAGCAGGCGTGCCATGCTTCCCACGCCAATTCCCGCTCTGCTTTCAGCTGCCGCAGTTTTTCCCATTCCTCTGCCGCTCCCCTGTCCGAATCTGGGTCGTCTGCCTTCGATATCAGACCGCCTCCCCATTCTCCGGCCACTATATCCTCCCAGTACTCCCGGGACTGCATAAGCCTCTGCTCCAGCTCCCGGCACCGGGCCTCAAGCGTCCCATACCGCTCTCCTGTCGGTTCCAGACGTTCCATCACCAGCCCCAGCTTCCATTCCAGATACAGCTCCTCTGTCGGAAGCTCACGAAGTCTGTGGCGTTCTGCCTTCGGTACAGCCCGCATTCCTGCAATCAGCGCCGCATCCTCAGCCTTCATCTGACCGGCCATCGCTGCTCCATTGCCCTCTGCCTGACATTTTTCCAGTCTCTCCAGATAATGTTCATATCCAAAGGGATAATAAAATGCTCCCTGTTCCTCAAAAATCAGCACAGCCTCTGCTACCTGCCTGATAAAATATCGATCATGAGAAACAAAAAGAATGGTACCCTGGTAGGCCTGAAAGGCCGATTCCAGCACCTCCTTTGCCTGCACATCCATATGGTTCGTCGGTTCATCCAAAATCAGGAGATTTGGCCTTCCCTGAAGAAGCTCTGCCAGAACCAGGCGGGCCCGTTCTCCCCCGGACAGGCTGTTTACTTTTTTCGCTGCCTCCCGCCCGCCGAAAAGATATGCCCCCAGAGTACTGCGCACCTCCTTTTCTGTCATCGAAGGAAACAGATCATGAAAATGCTCCAGCACAGTCTTTTCTGATTCAATTTCCGCCGAATGCTGATCAAAATATCCGATCATCACCTGATTTCCCAGAGAGAGCCGCCCTTCCTTCGGCTCCAGAAGCCCTGCGGCTGTTTTTAAAAAGGTACTCTTCCCCACGCCATTTGCTCCAAGAATTCCAATCTTCTGCCCCCGGCGCACTCGGAGAGAAAGCTCCAGAAGAGGCCTTTCATATCCTATTTTCAGATGCTCTGCCTCCAGCACCCATTTGCTTCCAGGAAACAGCGGCTCTAATGGACCAGGAAAAAGGCAGGTATCCTCCTCCAGCGGTTTTTCCACCTTCTGCATCCGCTCAATCTGCTTTTTCTTCGCTCTGGCAAAAGCCGCCTTTGCCGGTTTATTTTTAAAGCGACTGATAACCTCCTCCAGCCGCCTGATTTCCTCCTGCTGCCGTTCATAAGCCTTTCGCTGCAGCTCCAGTCTCTTGCGCTTCTCTGCCCGATACTGAGTATAATTTCCCGAATACCGCGTCAGATGCCCTGCCTCCACTTCATACACTGCATCTGCCGTCTGATCCAGAAAAAAACGGTCATGGGACACCATGACCACTGCATGGCTGTATTCCTTTAAATACCGCTCCAGCCACCGGGCAGAATCAATATCCAGGTGATTGGTCGGCTCATCCAGAAGAAGAATGTCCGGCTTCTGCAGCAGAAGGCGAATCAGAGCAATTTTTGTCTGCTGTCCGCCGGAAAAATCTTTCAGCCTTTTTCTTTTCTCTTCTCTGGAAAATCCAAAGCCTGTAAACAGCCGGTCATACTCCAGCTCATACTCAAAACGTTCTCGATCAAAACGATCCTTTGCCGGACATCCCTGCAGGATTTCCTCCTCTACGGTCCTCTCCCCGTTTTCAAAGGCCTGCTGCCTCAGCATTCCCACAGTCAGCCGCCTTGAGGTTACAATCCCCGGACCCTGTCTTCTGTCATCTCGATCCAGCTCCAGCTCTCCTGCAATCAGCCGCAGCAGCGTTGTTTTCCCTGTTCCGTTGCGCCCTACCAGAGCCACTTTTTCATTTCCCTTTATCTCAAAATTAAAATGCGACAGTACCGGCGTGCCTCCAGCCGAGATACTGCCGTCTGTAATCTGATATAGCATAGTCCATTTCCTTTTTCTGTCTGACAGTTCCCTGCCGTATTCTCCTGCAATACAATCATAACAGTTCAGCCATGCGAAGCTTCATAAAGCAGACGCCCAATGTTTCTTGTCTGCTGTAAGCAGGCAAGAAGAAATATGGCTGTTACACACAGTCAAATGGTAGCCAAAATATCCCTCTTTGTCAATGGATCAAAAATTTAAAATTTTTTTCAAATAATGCTTGACAAATTTGCAGTTATCATTTAATATATAACATGTTGCAGCGATAACAAAGCAGCAGCCAATCAAATATGTGTGCGTAGCTCAGCTGGATAGAGCACTTGGCTACGGACCAAGGTGTCGGGAGTTCGAATCTTCTCGCGCACGTATGGAAAGGGCAGGTCGATGACCTGCCTTTTTTGTTCCATAGGAAATTATGTCCTACGAAGTAAAACCAGGTTTCTGGTAACCGTTCAGCCCTCGCAGGGCAACAAATTGTGGGAAAGGAGAAATACATTCCTGCTTCTGCCTGAAGAAAAGGAGTGTCTGTGTGATTTTATGAAACCAGAAAATACAAAATGGGAAAACCTCAATCCGGAAAATATGAAGCTGGAAAGTCTCAAACCAGAAATTCAGGAAGGAATCCGCCGCCACATTCATCGCCTGGGCGGCACAGAACGTGCTGAAATCATAGAAGTCGGACCAGGCCACGCAAAAATCGCTGTGGACATCCAATCCGACTGTCTGAACTTATATGGAAAAGTACACGGGGGCTTTCTTTTTACCCTGTGCGATACCGTATCCGGAATGGCTGCATACTGTCTAGAGCAGATGAACGTTACCCAGGACAGCAGCATCCAGTTCCTCCATGGAATTTCCGAAGGAAGAATCTATGTAGAAGCCAACGCGCTGCATATTGGGAAACGCACTGCCGTCAATCGTCTGACTGTCACCAGTGAGGACGGAACCCTCTTAGCCAACGCATCCTTTACCATGTGTCTTCTGGGACCTCTTTCCAAATTTAACCTTCCATGGCTCCAAGCAGATAATTAATAAACTGCTGTGCCGTCCGTCCGGAAATGCCGCCGTGGCTCAGCTCCCATTTATTGGCCTCTGCCCGCAGCATTTCCTCCGGCATGGTAATACCTGCCCGACGGGCCAGCCCCTCTACAATATGGAAATATTCTTTCTGAGACGGCTTGGAGTAGCAGATGGTTACGCCAAACCGGTTGACCAAAGACAGCTTCTCTTCCATGGTATCAGAACGGTGCATTCCATTTTCGTGCTCCATATCACTGCGGTCGTTCCAGTTCTCCTTAATCAGGTGGCGTCGGTTGGAGGTCGCATAAATCAGAATGTTATCCGGTCTTGTCTCCACACCGCCTTCAATCACTGCCTTCAGGAACTTATACTCAACCTCAAACTCCTCAAAAGACAGATCATCCATATAAATAATAAAACGATAATTTCTGTTCTTAATCTGGGCAATCACAGACGACAAATCCTTAAACTGGTGTTTATAAATCTCGATCATCCGAAGTCCCTGATCGTAGAATTCGTTGACAATCGCCTTGATGCTTGTAGATTTTCCCGTACCACTGTCTCCAAAAAGAAGAACATTGTTGGCCTTCTTTCCCTGTACAAATGCAAGTGTATTCTCTACCAGCTTTTTCTTCTGCAGCTCATATCCAATCAAATCATCCAGCATAACGGCATCCATATTATTGATTGCCACAAAATCAACCCTTCCGTCGTTTCTTGACTGAATGCGAAAGGCTTTATTCAGTCCAAACATTCCCACGCCGTAATCCTTGTAAAATCCGGTTACACAATCAAAGAATTCGTTTTCATCCTGTGCTTCCTCCAGCCTCCGGCTCAGAGCCTGTACCTTCTGGCTGACATTTTTATTATACATCAGTTCTTTTTTTCCAATAGCCTGATAATTGGAAATCCGGCTGAAACAGTCGATCCCCAGATATTCCTCCAAAGCAGAAAAGTCATAATGGAACAAATCCAGAAAAGCTCTGAAATCTCCCTTGGCAAAATAATTGACACTTCCCTCATTTGCCCCGACCTTTTCACAGGTAATGCTGAACGGATTCTCATTCGTAATCAGCAGAAACGTCAGATAGTTGTGCCACAGATTTCTGTCAAAGCCATAATCTGTAGCCACCTGCAGCAAATGCTTCATCTGTGTAAAAACACGGGTGGAAAGTTCCTCCTTTGTCTGGCTTTTATCGTCCATTTTTCGAACAATATCCGCTAACTCCATCAGGATCGTATCCTTTGGCATGTCGCCATAAATCAGCAGTCTGGAAACTATTTTATACATTGGTATTCTCCTCATCTTCTCCGTCTTTTTATTTTTGCCTCTACAACGATGTTGTGGACAGTTTATCACACTTTTGAAGAAAGGAAAAGATACGGATTTCCTGTTTTTCAAGAGATTTTTCAAAGTTTTTCAGTTCATTTTCAGGCTGCAAGAAACTTCTCCAGGTCTTTTCTCAGTTCACCGCACTCGCCGGCATGAACCTTCAAATGAACCACATGATCAAATCCCAGGTACAAAATCCCCAGAATCGATTTTGCATCTACTACAATACTTCCACAGCATAAATCCATCGTATAAGGATATTTTTCCACCCGCCGCACAAATTCCAGCGCATCCTCCGGACCTTTCAGAGAAATATTCATCTCACTCATAACCTTTTTTGAAACCTCCTTTATGCTTACTTGAATATACCATAAGCATAACCGTTCTGAGGAGATTCATACTTCTCTGCTGCTTTCTACTGTTCCATCCCGGACATTCTCTGGTGCTCCTCTAAAAGCTCCTCATATAAATGACCAAAACTCCAGCCTGCATTGCTTTCTGTTACAATTGCCTTCAGAGCAATTTTGGGGACACCGGCTTTCCGCAGATTCATCAAAAGCTCATCCAAACGCCTCTCTGAAAAACGGTGCATTACCAGCATTTCCTGAGCCATCACAGGAAGAGCCTTTTCCTCGTTCCCTGCCGCCCTGTCCTCCTCGCTGTTTTTTTCATATCCAGCAATTCCCAGAAGACTTCCTATAGTTTCTCCTGCCTGTTCCGGGGAAATGTTTTTAATTCGGATTCCCATTCTCACAAGCACACCCTTTAGCTTCACTGCTTTCTCTGACGGTTCTGGTGTATAGTATAACACTGTTTCAAACACTCTATTTTTCATATTCCATCTCCCTTTCTCTCTATTTTATCCTGAACAGAATTTTCCTGTGTAATAAATAAGAATCTCGCTCGCGAGCTTCTCCGCCTGCGGCGGGTCGCTTCTGCGACAAAATCCCCTGCCGCCGCATGGCGATCCTCGCGGAACGTTTTTGCTTCATAGGATGTACTTTCCTATGAAACAAAAAAAGCCCTAAACCTCTCTTCAGAAGTCTAAGACTCTCGCTCAATGCCGCAGGCCGGAATCGAACCGGCACGGGAGATTAGTCCCGCAGGATTTTA